>Ga0187769_10000465_pt1 | contig 22115 bp, 19 predicted proteins | sample 0116_SJ02_MP02_1_FD_133140 | JGI IMG/M metagenome (GOLD analysis project Ga0187769, IMG submission 133140) | Tropical peat soil microbial communities from peatlands in Department of Meta, Colombia - 0116_SJ02_MP02_10_MG | ecosystem: Environmental > Terrestrial > Soil > Wetlands > Peat | place... | reverse complement strand
TCTTTCGATGGCTGGAATATCCCTTATCGACCTGCGGGCTCCGTGGGCTGCGGCAACCGCACTTTCAACGTCTTTTTCAGTCCCTGCCTGCACCTTCGCTATGACTGAGTCATTGATGGGGGAATCAACATCTAGGGTCCCGCCGTTCTGGGACCTGACCCACTTACCGCCTATGAGCATCCCGAGTTCTGGGACATCTCTCTTCTCGACACAACAACCATCGAAGAGCTTGGAGAGGACCAGCCTGGTCGATTCTGTCTTGAACATGCGGTGCCATGGGGAAGCATGTAGAGATAAATCTGTTCATCCGGTCGGTAGTGGTAACCTGGGACCATGACGGGCGGAAATCAGTCACCCCGTTCGCGACGTGCGGAAGACGGGGCTGGGCGGGAATCTATGCGGAGTCAGTCGATGACTGATTACGACATCTACCTGTTTAGGCAGGGGAAGCACTCGAGACTGTACGAAAAGCTGGGCTCCCACATTACGGTCCAGGACGGGGGCGAAGGGACCCACTTCGCCGTTTGGGCCCCCAACGCCGTTAGCGTAAGCGTAGTGGGTGACTTCAACGGCTGGGCGCCCTCCTCCACCTCGCTCTATGAACACAGCGACGGGTCGGGGCTCTGGGAAGGTTTTGTCCCGGGAGTGGGGGAAGGTTCACTCTACAAGTACTATGTTTCGTCGAAGTTCGGAGGGTACACTGCAGAGAAGACTGACCCCTTCGCGTTCCTTTGCGAGAAACCCCCCAGGACCGCTTCCGTGGTCCACGATGTGAAGTTCGAGTGGCACGACGAAAAGTGGTGCGGAGATAGGGGCAGGCTGAACTCGCTTGGTTCTCCCCTCGCGGTCTACGAGTGTCACCTGGGGTCCTGGAGGAGGGTCCCCGAGGATGGAAACAGACCCCTTTCGTACGTCGAGACTGCTCGCTACCTCCCTCCGTACCTGGAAGAGACGGGGTACACACACGTCGAGTTCCTCCCTGTCATGGAGCACCCATTCTACGGGTCCTGGGGGTACCAGATAACGGGATTCTTCGCCCCCACGAGCCGCTACGGAAGACCCGAGGACTTGATGCTCCTGATAGAACAGCTTCACGCTTCAGGGAAAGGGGTCTTCCTCGACTGGGTGCCCTCCCACTTTCCGACCGATGGGCACGGGCTGGGCTACTTCGACGGGACCCACCTTTACGAGTACGCCGACAGTAGGAAGGGATTCAACCCCGACTGGAGAAGCTTCGTATTCGACTACGGACGAGGGGAAGTGAGGTCCTTCCTCCTGAGTAGCGCGACGTACTGGTTGGAGAAGTTCCATGCGGACGGCCTCCGGCTGGACGCGGTTTCATCCATGCTCTACCTCGACTACTCAAGAGGACCGGGTGAGTGGGTCCCCAACGTTCACGGGGGAAGGGAGAACCTGGAGGCAATTTCTTTCATTCAGTCATTGAACGAAGTCGTCTACTCCAGCTACCCTGACAGACAGATGATCGCAGAGGAGTCCACCGCCTGGCCCATGGTGAGCAGGCCCACAAGCGTCGGCGGGCTAGGGTTCGGGATGAAGTGGAACATGGGCTGGATGCACGACACTCTTTCGTACTACTCCAGGGACCCAGTTCACAGGAAGCACCACCAGAACGAACTCACCTTCAGTCTCTGGTACGCGTTCAACGAGAACTTCATACTGCCACTGTCTCACGACGAAGTGGTGCACGGCAAGGGCTCCCTGCTCCGCAAGATGCCCGGGGACCACTGGCAGAGATTCGCAAACCTTCGGCTACTCCTCGGGTACATGTACGGACATCCGGGGAAGAAGCTGCTCTTCATGGGTGCAGACCTGGGGGAGTGGGACGAATGGAACCACGAGCGAAGCTTGGATTGGAATCTACTGGACGAGCCGGCCAACGCCGGCGTCCATGCCTGGGTGAGAGACTTGAACAAGGAATACCGCAGGAACCCGGCCCTGCACGACCTGGACTTCGACGCAGCTGGCTTCGAATGGGTCGACATCTCGGATTCGCAGAGCAGCATCATCTCGTTAATCAGGAAGGAAAGGGGCGGGGAGAACAAGGTCCTGGTCATCTGCAACAACACCCCCGTCCCTCGGGAGAAGTACGTCGTGGGCGTCCCCTCGGGTGGCACCTGGACCGAGATTCTGAACAGCGATGCAAAGGAGTACGGAGGAAGCGGCATGGGGAACATGGGGCGGGTCGAGGCGAACCAAGCGGCAGCGAACGGAAGGCCATACTCCCTGTCTCTGACTCTTCCCCCTCTGGCCTCGGTCTTCTTCGCGAATTCAGAGCGAAGGACGCCATAATGCCGGGGCAGGTAACACCGTTAAATAGCGAAGGCCCAAGTCTAGGCCATGAAACAAGACAGGATGTCCCCGTTCCTGAGCGAAGGGAGGAGCATGCTGCTCGCCTACGACCAGGGCTTGGAGCACGGGCCTTCGAAGGACTTCGATGACAGGAACATCGACCCCGCCTTCATCATGGAGACCGCCGTCAAAGGGGGCTTCAATGGCGTGATTTTCCAGAAGGGGGTAGCGGAGAGGTTCTACAATGGCAAAGTCCCGCTCATACTCAAGGTGAACGGAAAGACAAGCCTCCCCCAGGGTGAACCGGTGTCGAGGCAGGTCTGCTCGGTGGAACAGGCAGTCTCCCTGGGAGCCAAGGCCGTCGGCTATACCATCTACCTCGGGAGCACCTTTGAGGCAGAGATGCTTTCGGAGTTCGGCAAGGTGCAGGAGGAGGCGCATGAGAGGGGGCTTCCTGCGATAGCATGGATTTACCCCCGCGGGGCGGGGGTACAGAACGACACTTCGAAGGAGATCGTCGCCTATGCCGCTAGGACAGGGCTGGAACTCGGGGCAGACGCAGTCAAGATCAAGTACACTGGCGACTCGGCCAGCTTCTCCTGGGCCGTAAAGGCTGCCGGCGGGGTCAAGGTCTTCATGAGCGGGGGCCCAAAGGCTCCTACCGACGAGGATTTCCTGAACCAGGTGAGAGGAGTGATCGACGCAGGCGCCACCGGGCTCGCGGTGGGGAGGAACGTCTGGCAGAACAGGGACCCGCTCTCGATGGCTGAAAAGCTGAGGAAGGTTATCTTCGGCGTAAGCAGGAAGCCTGCTACTTAGACAGGAATCTCCAAGACAGCACTATGCCAAGGACGGAGAGCAGGGCAGCGAACGCAGCTAACACGCTGAAGTCGACCCAAAGCGGAGCGAGTGTTGTGGTCGAGCCCAAGAGCATCTGCCTCACCGCGTCGTTTGCGTAACTCACAGGATTGAACTTCACTACCGTCTGCAGCCAGCCTGGCATGATGCTCACGGGGAGCATCGCGTTGCTGGCAAAGAGGAGGGGCAGGTTCAACAAGTTGATCATCGCCATCTGGGTCTGCCAGTCGCTAGACCTGAGTGCCAGCATCACGAAGAGGGACGAGAGTCCGAAGGCCATCAGGAAAAGTATCACGAAGGAGCCCGCGACCGTAAGAGCGCTGAAGTTGGTTGTGTCCATGCCGAGGGCAACAGCGATTCCCAGCACTATGGCCGCCTGTATCAGGGAGCGGATGACGCTTTGGAGGACCTTGCCCGTCACGATCGCTCCCCTTCCCACCGGGGTGCTCAGGGCCTTGTTCATGAAGCCGAACCTCCTGTCCCACACTACCGACATCCCGGCGAAGGCCGCAGTGAAGAGAATGATGAATGCTAGCATACCCCCCGCCAAGAAGGAGAAGTAGCTCGTTGTCCCGAAGGTCTTCAGGTTGATGAGCGTGACCTCGGCAGGAGTTATTCCGGGCTGACTCGAAATGAACGAGCCGAAGTTGAGCGCCTTGCCAAAGAGACCCAGCCATACTACCGGCTGGATGAGAGAGATGAATAGCTGGATGGGATTCTTGTACCACTTGACCAGGTCCCTGTTTGTGAGAGCCCAGAGCCCGTGAACAGGGCTCTTGTCGAGCTTCGGAGCGGCACGGAATGCCCTCTCGCGCTCTCTCTCCTCGCTTATGACCTGCTCCTGGGTCGTCACCGTGGATCTAGCTGGAAGCTCGTCTGTCATACAGTTCTCACCTGCGGGCCCTCGCCATAGTCACACGGTGCTTAAACGCGTCCATCTTGTTGGCCTCCTCTTCCCTGATACCGTGGCCCGTGAACTCAAGGTAGGCCTCGTCGAGGGTGGGCTTCGTCAAGGAAATCTTCGTCACATGGAGCCCCAGGGACCTCACCAGGTCGATGATCTGGATTGAGGTCTCTTCCCCGACCTCTGACTTTATCCTGTACTCGTGGTCGCTCTTCTTGACCTCCTTCACCAGGTTCAACTTCGCTATTTCGTCCGAGATATCAGGGCCAGATTCAGCCACCCCTACCACGATGACGTCGCCACCTATGCTAGCCTTCAGCTCGGAGGGCGTGCCGATCCTGATAATGTGCCCGTGGTCAATTATCGCTATCCTGTCGCAGAGCGAGTCCGCCTCTTCGAGGTAGTGCGTGGTGAGGAAGAGCGTCATCCTGTACTCTTCCTTCAGCATCCGGATGTACTTCCAGACTGCGGTCCTTGTCTGCACGTCCAGTCCCAGGGTCGGCTCGTCCAGGAAGAGTAGCCTCGGATAGTTAATGAGGCCGCATGCAAGCTCGAGCCTTCTTCTCATCCCTCCCGAATATGTGCTCACCTTTCGGTCAGCTGCATCGTCCAGCTCGACCATCTTGAGAAGCTCCATGGCGTGTGGCTTGGAGTCGCTCCGGGGAATCCCGTAGAGGTCGGCGCAGAGCAGGATGTTCTGAAGCCCTGTCAGGTCTTCGTCCGCCGTGTATTCCTGGGGGACGACCCCCACAGTCCTTCGGACCTCGTTAGCATGCTTGTGAATGTCGAGGCCCGCGATCTCCGCGGTCCCCCCCGATGCTCGCAGGAGAGTCGTGAGCATGTTGATGGTCGTCGTCTTCCCGGCACCGTTAGGACCGAGGAAACCAAAGATTTCTCCCTCTTTGACGTCGAAAGATACGCCGTCAACAGCCTTCAGAGTCCCGAAGACCTTGGTAAGTCCCTCCACTTTGACAATTGCTTGCTGGCTCAAGATTTCCCTCCGATTTCGGTTAGCCTCTTCCCTAGCTCCCTAATTTGTTCGGCCTTCTCTAATAATCTTGCGTCCTTTGACCTCGCCAAGTCCTCGAGATAGGAGGTGTAGCTAGAAAGTTCCTCGATGACCTGCTCGATAGACCGTGGCCCCACCTGGCGCATGCGTGATGGCCAATCTAATTCCTCCTCGCCCTGAGGTGTTATCTCGTACCTGCCGTCAGTTTCACGTCTCTTGATGACGCCTTCCTCGGTTAGCTGCCTTAGCATGGGATACACCGAGCCAGGCGAAGGTCTCCACCAGCCACTGCTCCCAGACTCCATCGAATCCATGATCTCCGCTCCGTTCTTTGGGCCCTTCTGAAGAAGGGCAAGAATCCAAGTCCTTAGGCCCCGGTGTGCTCTCCTCGACCAGTCAAGCCACATATCGGTTATCCGATGTATCGGCTATCCGATGTGGTATTTGAACCTATCTGTGCAGGAGGTCGGGTGGAACCACCTGGGGCCGCCTTCACGAAAGGGGGTGGCCCTTCTCCCCCCTCTACTAGCTTCTTTGCGCAGAGGTATACATATATGGGGGGGACCCGAACAGGTTCTTGCTTCATTGGACGTTTATCTCGAAGGGTACCGAATCCCCGCACATGCTTCTTTTTCTCACCTCTATTGTTGCGATGAAGGGGTTGTAGTTACTTGAGTGAGACGGACGAAGCTAAGCTGAGGGACGACCTCCTCTCGGTCACGAAGAAGGTCGCTGAAAAAGGCTGGGCCCCTGGGAGCAGCGGGAACACCAGCCTGAGAATCCCCGGCGCCAGCAGTTTTCTGATCAAGGCCACCGGCGAGAGCATGACCTGGACACGGCCCAACGAGATTCTGAAAATGGATGGTAGTGGGAAGGTTCTGTCGGGGACCGGGAAACCATCGAAGGAGTACCGCTTTCACCTGGGAATCTACTCCAAGCGACCGGAGGTCGGAGGTATCATCCACGCCCATCCGCCTTTTGCTACCTCTTGGGCCATAGCGGGATCCGTTTTCCCTCTGGTCACGGCGCCCTCCAAGGTTTGGCTGAAGAAGGTTCTGATGGTTCCGGCCCTGCCGTCGGGTTCAGTGGAACTTGCTAACGCTGTGACCGAGGCGTTTTCTGACGAATCAATCAGGGTGGTGCTCATGCAAGGACATGGCCTCGTCGCGGCCGGCAAGACGATATTCGAGGCGTTCAACCTCGTAGACTGGGCAGAGGACGCGGCGAGAGCTGCAGTGTACACCGGCTTGATAGCCAGCGCGTCGAAGAACTAGATTTGTCGAGACAGCTGTTGCTGGGCGTCGACATTGGCTCAACCCGAATGAAAGCAGGGCTCTTCGACACAGAAGGTCGGGAAGTCGTGCTAAGACACGTTGAGTACCCGATCCTGCACCCTGTACAGCTGGCAGGGGAACATGACGCGAGGAATTGGCTTATCTCGTTCAAGACCCTGATTCACTCCGTTCTGAAAGCACCCTATGTCACAGCGGCCGACATCGCGGCAATTTCAGTCGACTGCCTATGCCCGTCACTAATCCCGGTCACGCGAAACAACGCCCCCATCATGAACTCGATTTTCTTCATGGACCGAAGAAGCATGGATGAAGCGAACCTCATGGAAGAAAAGATTGGGACCAAGAAGTTCTTCTCAATCGCCGGCAACAGAATCGCCCACTCCGCATTCTCGGCACCCATAATGCTGTGGATAAAGCGGAAACATCCCAAAGTCTTCGACGAGACGTTCAAGTTCCTACACGGGAACGGGTTCATCGAACGCTACCTGACAGGCCAGTTCAGCATGGACTGGACGAACGCTTCCTTCACACTGCTGTTCGAGACAAGAAACCGAAGGCAGTGGTCGTCGAGGCTTTTGGACGAACTTGGAATCACAGTCGACAAGCTTCCCGAACTGAAGGCGCCCTGGGACGTCGTCGGAGAAGTCACGCAAGAGGCCTCGCGAGAGACAGGCCTCGCCAGGGGCACCCCTGTTATTGCTGGAGGGGCCGATACCGCTTGCGCCGCCTTAGGGGTAGGCGCCGTTGAAAACGGCGAAGCGATGGAAGACGGAGGGACGGCGACGAAACTCGCCGTCGTGACAGACAAGCCTGATTTTCCGATCAAGACTCTGAACAGATGCCACGTCGTCCCAGACCGTTGGCTGCTGGTCGCCGCTTCCAGTACCACCGGGGCTTTGCTGCGATGGCTCAAGGATTTGCTCGGCACTTATGAGGGGGAAGCGAAGCGACGCGGCGTAGATGTCTACACGCTCATGGACAAAGATGCAGCAAAGTCCCCGCCTGGAGCAAACGGCGTGATTGTCTTGCCATACTTCGCTCCGGGAGGAGAGCGGTCCCCGATTTGGGACCCCTACGCCCGCGGTGTGATATTCGGACTGACCCTTGCAAGCGGGAGACAAGACGTAGTGAGGGCGGTCCTAGAGGCCTCTGCCTACGCTCTCAGGGACAACATAACGATGATCGAGAGCCACGGGATCAAAATAGGCACGGTCCGCCTATCGGGGGGTCAAGCGAGCAGCAGACTGTGGAGGGGAATCAAAGCGGATGTGACAAGGAAACCAGTGGCGCTCACCTCACGTGTGGAGGCAACGGTTTTTGGAACCGCTCTGCTGGGTGGGTACGGCGCCGGGCTGTATTCTGATCTTGGAAGCACTGCCAAAGAACTTGGACGTGTTCGGGAAATAAGACGCCCGAGACTTGCTGGGGCCCACCGCTACAGAGAGAATTTCGATGCCTTCAAGGACGCATACGAGCGGCTTAGGCCCAGGTTCGAGGAACTATATTCCTGAGTGCTTCGCGGAGAGTCCGAACAGAGTTCTTCGAAGCGACAGACTCGGCAGGGACCAGGGCGGCGGAAGCAAGATATCTTGGTCCCCAAACAGGCCCGGAGTTGAGGCGGATCGCTCGCGTTGGCCCCCGTATTGGTGAACCCCACGCAGCAAAGGCCTGGGCCGGAAGGGGACTCGCTTAATCCTCCAGGCGAACCATACTCCCACACATCCTATGGGCGAAATTCATAGAGAAGGCTGCATGCTAGGTTTCTAGCAATCGGCGAGGGAACCCATCGAAGGGATTAAAGCACCCGCCCCGGCCGGAGTGCTGACCTCGAAATGCTAGCGACTCGTGGGTACGCAGCAAAGGGTCCGGCATCTCCACTGGAGCCCTACGACTTCGGGCGGCGCGAACCAGGACCCCGTGACATTCTGGTAGACATTATGTACTGTGGCGTCTGTCACAGTGACATCCATCAGGTGCGGAGCGAATGGGGAGCCTCAATTTACCCGATGGTCCCGGGCCATGAAATCATAGGCAACGTGACAGAGGCGGGTGACAAGGTCAAGAAATTCAAAGTCGGCAGCACCGTCGGAATTGGCGTCTTCGTCGATTCCTGCCGCGAGTGTGGCCCCTGCAGAGCCGAGGAGGAGGAGTACTGCGAGAAGGGGGTCACGCTCACCTACAACTGTTACGAAAGGGACGGCAAGACTCCGACCTACGGCGGTTACTCAACCCGAATCACGGTAGACGAGGCCTATGCGCATCAAATACCTAAGGGCATACCTCTCGAACGCGCGGCCCCGCTTCTCTGCGCGGGCATTACGACCTACTCTCCCCTTCGCCACTTCGGCGTCAAAGCGCGAGACCAGATAGCCGTGGTGGGCCTGGGGGGCCTTGGCCACATGGCAGTCAAGTTCGCGAAGGCAATGGGCATGAAGGTGACGGTTGTGAGCCACTCACCGAGCAAACGGGACGATGCCCTACGCCTGGGCGCGGAAGACTTCATCGCAACCTCCGACCAGAGTGTATTCAAGAAGAACGTGATGCGCTTCGACTTTATCCTTGACACGGTTTCGGCCGGGCATGATTTGAATGCCTACCTCAACCTGTTGAGGCTCGACGGCACAATGGTGATGGTGGGCCTACCCGAACCAATGCTCCTTACGGCTTCGGCACTCGTTGACAAACGGCGGCGCCTAGCTGGGTCGAGCAACGGCGGCACGCGGGAGACGCAGGAGATGTTGGACTTCTGCGCCAAGCATAACATCGCCTCAGATGTAGAGGTAATTCCCATTCAACGAATCGAAGAGGCATATGATCGAACAGTCAGAAGTGACGTACGCTACAGGTTTGTAATCGACATCGCAAGCCTCAACCAGCGCTGAGTCAGCGGATTAGCTCGGCGACATCTGTTTTCCTACAAGTTTCGGTAAAGATTAATCAATTCACTCGTTGCACCCAGGAAAGTGTTCGACTTACGCGAAAAAGTGGCCATTGTAACTGGCGGCGCCTCTGGCATAGGCAAATCCACCTCGGAGCTATTCGCTGACGTCGGTGCAAGGGTTATGGTAGCTGATGTGAACGACAAGGGCGGAGCAGAGGTGGTTAACGGGATAAAGGCCGCGGGAGGAAAGGCGACGTTCCAGCACACAGATGTCTCTGTAGTGAAGGAGCTGCAGGTCATGGTCGACAAAGCCTTCGAGGTCTATGGCAAGCTCGACGTACTCGTCAACAATGCAGGCATAGCCTACTTCAAGGGGAGCCTGTCAACATCGGAAGAGGAGTTCAGGAAAACTATGGATGTCAATTTGAAGTCTGTTTTCTTTGGAAGCAAGTCCGCGGCAGAAAAGATGAAAGACGGCGGCTCAATAATAAACATGTCATCGGTGAACGCTGTTAGCGGCTCGGCAGACGTGGTAGCCTATTCTGCCTCCAAGGGTGGGGTGCTCGCCCTGACGGTGGCCCTGGCCAAGGAGTTCGCACCTAGAAGGATCAGGGTAAACTGCATCATCCCAGGCCCAATTGACACTCCGATAAATGACACCAGACCTGAGATTATTAGGGATAGACAGGGAACCTTGGCTTCATTTGCCAATGCCACCCTCTTGAAGAGGGTGGGGAGACCCATAGATGTGGCGTACGGGGCGCTCTACCTGGCCAGCGACGAATCTGCCTACGTCACGGGCTCGGCGTTGACCATCGACGGAGGATACCTCGCCGCGCGGTAACCCGGGCTCGACGGACTAGGTCGAGTCATGCTACGTTAAAATAGTCTGAGAGCAAGCGCTGATTAGATGCTCTGACCTTGGGAGTTTCAACATCCTTCGTCGTCTGTAAACCTGAAGAACTGTCGAACCGTATGACCGCGCCCGGGTTGATTTAGATTGCTTCCAATTTCCTTTGGCTACCGCGCTGAAGCTGAAGGACACCAGCCGAGCACACTACTCAGTTTTGCTCTTCGAGCAAGCCAGGCGGGGTTTGATTTCGTGCCGGTAAGCGACCACTTCCATCCTTGGTTTCACACGGGAGCCTCTGCCTGTTTTGCCTGGTCATGGTTGACTGCAGCAGCGGCGACTGTGCCGAAGGTCAGGTTGGGGCCCATGGTAGTGGCACCCATTGGGAGATATCACCCTGCCATTATCGCTCAAGCTTTCGCAACCATGGACGAGATGTATCCGGGGAGATTCTTCCTGGGAATGGGAACCGGTGAAGCCATGAATGAAGTTCCACTCGGTTATTCGTGGCCCCCGTTCCCGGAGAGGCTTGGCCGTCTCAGGGAAGCTGTAGAGATCATCAGAGCGCTGTGGAGCGGCGAATTCGTCGATTATCCAGGAAGCTACTACAAGTTGAAGGGCGCGAAGCTCTACACCAAGCCCAAGACGAAAATTCCGATCTACCTAGTTGCTAATGGACCGAAAGCAGGTTCTTTGGTCGGAAGTCATGCTGACGGCTACGGAACCCTTGACATAGTCCTGGAGAAGTCCAAGGAGATCTGGTCCGCCGTGGAGACTTCGGCGAGAAATGCGGGCAGAGATCCATCCACGATAAGCAGAAACCTCGAGCTGTACGTCTCGTACAACAGGGACTACGACAAGGCCCTGGCATCCACACGCAAGTGGAAGTCGGGGCTGATTCACAACGCATTCAGCATGCCTGTCTATGACCCGAGGGAGTTAGAGAGGCTAGGAGGGAAGGAATCAGATTCAGAACTGGCCAAGGTCTGGACGATTGCCACGAGCTCTGAACAGCTGATAAAGAAGGCTGAATCGGCCATAGGCTATGGCTTCAACGAGGTACAATTCCACAGCTCCAGCCCCTCCGAAGAGGAATTCATTCAGATATGCGGAAAGGATGTGCTTCCCTACCTGAAATCCACACACAGAAACCTGTGAGGCTAACTGGGATTTAGAGCGTAGAGACATCCTTCAGGCCAATAACGCTAACGTATTCCCAGACTGCTACTGTCAGCGAGACCCGAGGGAGGCCGTGGTTATCAGGTTGATGACCTCATCAACGGACGATGACTTCACTTCGCGTTCGGCGACGACCTTTCCCCTGCTTAGGATTATCACTTGGTCAGCCACAGACATCACCTGCTGGATATTATGGGCAATGAGAATTACAGCGATATTCCCTCTCTCCTTGATGCTACTGATGAGATTGAGAACCCTCCTCGTCTCGACTACTCCGAGCGACGCAGTAGGTTCGTCCATGATTAGCACCTTTGCAGAGAAGAAAACCGATCTAGCCACGGCTACGACCTGCCGTTGTCCCCCAGACAATGTACCGACCTTGACATTGACATTCTGGATATCGGCGTTTACTTCCTTCAGGACGTCAACCGCATCATTTGCCATTCGCCCGTTTCTGAGTAACTTCACGACAGGAAGGCGCCCCCAAAGCTTCTCCCTCGCGAGGAATATGTTATGGTAGACGCTGAGGTCATTCACGATGGCCAGATCTTGGTATATCGTCTCGATTCCAATTCTTCTGGCGTCCATCGGGGAATTGAATTCGACGTCCTTCCCTTCGAAGATTATTTTCCCAGAGTCTGCCTTATAGACACCAGAAAGAATCTTAATCATTGTCGACTTTCCTGCGCCGTTATCCCCCAGAATCCCGAGCACTTGGCCGCTGTACGCTTTGAGGCTCGCACCGTCGAGAGCCCTTACCGGTCCAAAGCTCTTTCGAATTTCATCCATTGCTACAGTGGGGCCACTTGTGGCCATGGACTATCCTCCTAACCTCGAGCGTCTTCTGCTCTGCATATTAAGGACCATGCTGAGTATGATTGCGATTCCCAGCAGAGTATCGTAAGAGTACGCATTCGCCCCTGTAATGAAGAGACCATCTTGCAGGACGGAGATGAGGAGGGAACCGAAGAAAGCTCCGATTACGGTCCCTGAGCCGCCGAACAACGAGGTCCCCCCGATCGCGGCCGAAGCGATGCTCTCCAGCACCAGCGTGTCGCCGCCTTGCAGTGGATTGGCAGCCCCGATTCCCCCGAAGACGAAGTTGTGGTTAGCGGCAAACAGACCCCAGATTCCCGCGAGCGTGGAGCAGAGGATAAAATTCCTTACTTTGGTCAGATTCACGTTGACGCCGACCTCCTTGGCCCCAGCCGGATTTCCCCCCGTGGAGAGCGACCAGAGCCCATGACGCATCCTCGCAAGCATCGCGGCTAGAATTACGAAGGCAAAGGCGGTCCATATGAAGGAGATTTCGATTCCGAGGAATTTGCCTCCACCGAAAATCGCCGTATACGGCTGCTGATACGGCATGTCCTGTTGGTAGTCGTTGGAAATGATTAGGTTTGTCGCCGTGACGACGAAATTCATCCCGAGAGTGGCAATCAAAGCAGGGACACGAAGGACGACGGTGATGAGGCCATTTGCGGATCCCACGGCCACTGCAGCAAGGATGGAGAGAGGAATGCCAATCTGCATAGGCATACCAGCTGTGTAGGTCAAGTAGACAAGGTACGGTGTAAGCGCATACACCGCGCCGACAGAAAGGTCAATATCGCCCATGACCATCAGCATGACTTGGCCTGCAGCCACAACAGAGTTGCCTGTGATCAATTCGCCAATCGTCACGAAGTTCCTTTCGGTCATGAAGTTGACGTTGAGGCTTGTGAAGACTATTGACAGCAACACGGACATGAACATGACGGATCCCTCCCTGGAGGTTACGATTCTCCTGGCGTTGAGCCGCTCCCTCAGACCAGCCGAATTCATTTGGCCCCCTCCCGACTGATCCGTGCCAGTCTTCTGATGGTCTGCACCCTGACATTGATTGCTACAGCAGCCAACAGCACGAGACCGAGAGTTAGGAGATAGTAATTGTAGTTTAACCCTACTATCGCAAACCCATCGTCGAGCACACCTAGGAAGAGCGCGCCAATCATCGTGCCAATGACTGTGCCTGAACCCCCCACAAGCGCGGTGCCGCCAATCACTGCTACGATTATGGTTTGAAGGGTCAGCGGGAAGCCGCCCTGAAGCGCATAGGCAGTTTCGGTCCTCATCGTTTCCAGAACGCCCGCAAACCCTGCGAGTGTTGCCGTCATCATGAAATTCAGAATCTTGGTCCTCGTGGTGTTGACACCAACCTCGAGGCTTGCGTTAATGTTGCTGCCAGTGGCCGTGGTCCAGAGACCATGTGTGGTGTAAGAGAATATCAAGGCGAAGACCGCCGTGATCGTGATGGCCCAAATTAGCGTGGTCGGGAAGTAACCACCCACCGTTCCTCCACCCATCGCGATTTCAAAGGACGTTCCATGAGGGGACGTTATGGTTTCAAAGTTGGATATTTCAAGAGAAGCACCCGTCACCAGGAAGAACATCCCGAGAGTTGTGAGCAGAGAAGGCACCCTCAACTTCACAGAGATCAAACCGTTCGTAAATCCCACTACCGTCGCACAGAGAATTGCCATTATCATGCACACTGGCAGCGGAATCCCATCGCCGTAAAGAACCAAGGTGATGCACGGAGCCAAAGCGAATACCGAACCCACGGATAGGTCAAGCTCCCCAACCGTTAGAAGAAACGTCTGACCCGTTCCGATTGTGATCAGGGGGGCCGCGGTGGTTGCGATGACGAAAAAACTGGCCGGGGAGTCAAAGTCAACGTAGAAGATAGCGAAAAGGACTGTTATGGCAGCCGTGACTACCAGGATGCTGCCCTCCCTCAGGGAAAGAAATCGCCTGAGGAAACCAGTTTCACGACCGCCCAAGCTAATGGCCCTGCCTGGCGAGTCGCCGGTTTACGTTTGATTTAAGTCTCCCTTTCTCATGCATTTGGATAACAATCACGTTCGTGTGATATCCCAACAACATGGGGAGGATGTGACGGGAACACTTTGTTCCCGCCCCATCCCTTATTCCTACGTCGGTCAGCTGAACGTTGTCGGCTGGTTGGCTGAGCTGCCTTCGAATCTGCTTGCGCCCGAGTAAGCCGCTACGTTGTCCTTCGTCACGAGCTTGAGCGAAGTGTTTGTGTCTGCTGGATACATCTGTCCGCTGGAGAGCCTGTACAGGTATAGTTGCTGAAGCGGAACCCAACCCTGCAGGTAGGGCTGCTGGTCAATCAGGAATTGGGAATATCCGTTTGTTACGTTTGTTTCGCTCTGTGGAAGAAGGTCGAACCCTCCTGTGAAGACCTTGCCAGGCGTCCCGACCTCCTTTTGCGCGATGTTACCGCATTGCTCCGTGTCCCCTGCGTCCACCGCGAACATTCCAGCTACGTCGGTGTGTCCTAGGTACCACGCGTCAATGAGGCTGCCCTCCTTGGTTACATCGGGGTCTGTGCCGACGACCTGTACGTCAGTGTAACCTTGGGCCTTGAGATAGTCGGAAGCTCCATCTATTCTGGGCTGAATGTTCAAAGTTCCAGGTGTCGCGATGAACAGAGCTATCAACGCGCTCGTGTTCGTTATCAGTTTCGCTATTTGTTGGCCTAGGAGTGTACCTGAATCGTAGAGGGGTTGCCCCACGTATGCCATTCTGTCATTCATCACAGGGCCGTTACCCTTCCTGGCATCAGCGTTGTAGCCAATCACCGGGATCCCCGCAGCGATGGCTTGGTCTGTGAGTGAGTTGAATGCGGACAAGTCGATGAGTGAGATTGCGATTCCGTCCACTTTGGCAGCTAGCGCGGCTTCGAATGCGTTGACCATGTCGGCGACCGCACTTGTGGTTGACCCTGTCCACTGATAGGAGACACCCATTGCGTTACACGCGTCTTCGATCCCGTAGACGGTTGGTACGAAGAAAGGATTCGTGGTGACGTGATTTATGAAGGTGAACTTCCAATTGGGGTGAGTAGGATACGTGCCATAAGTGTAGCCTGTCGGCGCCGCAGGAGTGGTCGATGACGACGGCACGTAACCGCTACGCCAGTAGCCTTCCGACCCGAAGAAGCCCGCTGCCCCACCGACTACAAGTCCACCCACAACGCCCCCTACTGCAGCCATTGTGCCGATTGCCTTGCGTCTGCTTACCGGTTTCTTGAATGGATCTGAACCAACAAGGGAGTATGGATTTTCTATCTTTTTCTTCTTCTTTGAATCCGTCATGCGGCAGTTAGAGCGCACCATCGACTTATAAACTAAACATGGCGCACACAGTAACACCAAAAGGGCGCTAAAGCTAACCAACACGAGGGCCGCGACCCGTTTCAGACGATTCCCGCGGAAAAAGGGTTTCGTGCTCACCGTTGCCTCTGGAGCTCCGCGGACAAAGCAGAAAGAGGCGGTCAAGAACGCTTTGGAGCAGGGTGGGGTCAGAACCTACGACATGGGCGGCTCGTCAAAGACCACATAAAAGGGAACCACGGTAGTGGGCTAATTCGTAGGCTAACTTGAACCCGAAAGGGAACTGGAGTATTTGCAGTTTGAGCAGTAGTCGTGATGAGTGGTGCCTCTCGCCTGTGCTCTCGGTTTCTCAGACGCTAGGATCGTAACGGCCGTCTATTGCCGTCCAGCCACCGTCTGCAAAGAGAACCGAGCCTGTGACAAAGGAGGCAGCTTCGCTCGCGAGGAAGAGCGCAGGACCAGCAATCTCTTTTGGCTGACCCCACCTCTTCAGGGCGCTCTTGTTGGCGTAGGCGGCGTACCAGTCCGGGTTGTTCTTGATCTGGGTGGTCAAAGGTGTTTCGACCGCGCCGGGGGCTATCGCATTGACACGCACGTTGTATTTGCCAAGTTCAGCCGCTAATGTCCTAGCAAGCATGACCACGGCAGCTTTCGTCGATGCGTAGACAGACTGTCCTGGCTCTGTGACCACGCACCGTGTGGAAGATATCACGACTATCGACCCGCCTTCCTTGTTCTTCACTATCTCCTTGCTAATCTCCTTGAGGAGCTGGAATGATCCCTTCAGGTTGACATTGACCACCTTGTCGAACTCGTCATAGGAGTAGTTCGCGATCGATTTTCGAACGTTTGTTCCGGGCACTGCGTATAGGCAGTCTATCCTACCGTACTTTCGTATCGCTTCGCTTGCAAGGTGCTTCACATCCTCGAGCTTTGTCGAGTCACATGGGACTCCAATGGCTTCGCCTCCTGCGTCCCTGATTGCGGCCACGGTTGCTTCGAGCGTGTCTGTTCTGATGTCAGCTGCGACCACTTTCCCCCCGTTTGCGCCGAAGGCGTACGCTATCCCTTGGCCTATGCCTTGGCCCGCGCCGACGACCACAGCAACTTTCCCCGTTACGTCGAACATGTTTCGCATTTCAGAAAGCGTCGTCATGACCCTTCGTTTCGAAGTAGGCCGGACGATACTTAAACGCTTTAGTTCTCGAGCAGCCAATATCTCGGTGGCTTCGGCGCACCAATCTTTGAGCAATCCTGAGTAATCCTCTGTTTCGCATTCTCCTTCATGCGCGCACGCTGTCGCAAGGACGGGTTCTCGACAACGTATTGCCGGCCCTCAGGAGCGAGAGGCGACCGGACGTGGTGGAACCCATGGTCTTCGCGCGACCATTCCGGCACACGCTCATCAATCTAACGCAATGCATGACCTCGTGTAAGGGAACTTTCTGGAATCGTGGCGATCGTGATGGAGCAACGATTAACTAGTGGAATTTGTCAGCGCGGCACAGGCGAATGAATTATGGCAAAACTCCGTGCGGGTAAGTTCGTTGTTGAGTCCCTTATCAACGAGGGAGTGAAGTACGTCTTTGGAATCCCGGGAGGCGGAGTTGCTCCATTCTACAACGAATTCTACGATTATCCGCAGATCCAGACAATACTGACTCAACATGAGCAGGGAGCCGGCTTCATGGCCGACGGATACTTCAGAGCTTGCGGGCAGGTGGCCGCATGCGCTGCGACGGTCGGTCCAGGCGGAGTGAATCTGGCTTCGGGTCTGCACCCTGCCTATCAAGACAACCAAGCAGTGCTTGCCTTCACGAATAACCTTCCGACAGATCAATTTGGAAGAGGAGGGATCCAAGATGCCAGCGGCTGGGGTCCACGATCGATATCGCACGTAGGCTTGTTCAAGGAAGTCACCAAATGGAGCGTTCTGGTCACTCGTCCAGGCAATGTTCCAGAAGTGATCAGGCGAGCGTTCAGAATCATGCTGACCGGAAGAAAGGGACCGGTGCACATCGATCTGGCCCAAGATGTGATAAGGGCTGAGATAGATGCCGAGATAATACCCCCCAAGAAGTATCGGCCGATGGGTGTGATCAGAGGAGATCCGGAACTCATCAAGCAGGCTGCACAGCTTCTTGTGAATTCGCCATCGCCCGCAATAATGTCAGGAGGGGGAGTGATTGCCTCCAGTGCATCCCCGGAGTTGATGGAACTAGCTACCATACTGGGCTGTCCCGTGGCGACCACAGCGATGGGCAAGAGCTCATTCCCTGAAGATCATCCACTCGCGCTAGGCGTGGTGGGGCTGTTCGGCCACGACACTGCCAATACGATTCTTCGAGGAGACAAGACCGACGTACTGCTCGCACTGGGAACGATCTTCCACCAGGTGACGACTACCAGCTGGGTGAAAGACTTCGGAGGACAGAAGATCATACAAGTAGACAGTGACCCCACGGAGATTGGAAAGAACTATCCCGTCGAAATAGGAATAGTAGGAGACGCGAAGGCCGTTCTCGAAGACCTGCTTCCGCAAGTGAAGGCGCTTATCTCCAAACTATCGCCTGCGGCAAAGAAGGAATTCGAGGAGAGGAAGAAGGCAAAACAAAAGGAGGTGCTGGCGTTAAAGGGGGAACTCAAGTACTACATGGACCCTCTGAGCTTCTCCGATGCGGTTCCGATCAAACCTCAGAGAGCGGTCAGAGAGATCCGCGAATTCCTGGATAAAGACGCAATCGTATGGGCTGACTGCGGCAACAACCTCGCGTGGGTCGAGAAGTACTATCAGGCGCTGATGCCGAAGGGATTCATGGCAGACGGTGGGCACACTGCGATGGGCTTCAGCATCGCAGCCTCCATAGGCGCCAAGCTTGGCGCGCCTGACCGCCAGGTAGTCGATTGCTGCGGAAACGCAAGCTTCACTATGCTGAGCAAGGAAGTCAACACTGCCTCGGCGTACAACATCCCGGTAGTCTGGTGCATACTGAACGACATGAACCTCGGCATGATCATCCAGGGTCAGAAGTATGGCTACGGAATGTGGGACCCAGAAAGGTACATAGTGACTCAGTCATACGTCATGGACTTCATGAAGTTCGCCGAAGCAACCCATACTTACGGACAACTGGTCGAGAGGCCAGGTGAAATCAAGGAAGCGCTCAAGAACGCGTTCCAGTCTGGCAAGCCATCAATAATAGACATAAGAATCGACCCCGATGAAGTACCAATCGGCGCCCTGAGACGTTTCGAGTCCATCGTGAAGCAGCACCCTGAACTGAGCCAGAAGAAGTTACCGACCACCAAATTCCCGAGGAAGATGGGCTGAAAGCCCTCCACTCAGAGGGATAAGGGCGACCAATAAACGCAAGTCGAGTGATGGTCGTGCGAGGGATTGACTCCCCGGGAGCCAGGTCTTGTTCGGCAGCCCCATCGGTGGAAGCCAGCCTGTCCTAGTCACTTCTGAGTGTGACCCGGCCCGACTCTTCTCTGTCACTGGGACTAGCTAGGGCTATAGTCAAACGCGCCCGTAGACTTCTGGGTTGACACAAAAAGGGAGCCGTTTCCCGGTCAAACCCGCAAGCAGATTGTCAGCGGCCACCTCAGCCATTTTAGTCCTAGTCATCCAGGAGGCGCTCCCTATGTGAGGTGTGACCAATACATTGTCCAGAGCGAGAAGTGGGTGGTTTGACGGCAGGGGCTCTGGTTCAGTGACATCGAGCGCCGCTCCTTTGATTCTCCTGTCCCTCAATGCCCGATAGAGCGCCATCGTGTCCACGATAGGTCCGCGAGCCGCGTTTACTAGGATGCAGTTCTTCTTCATTAGTCTGATCTTCTTTGAATCGATCAGATGGCGGGTTCTAGGGTTCAGGTCTGTGTGAATCGTCACGAAATCCGACCCCGAAAGGAGCTCGTCAAGACTGACAAACCCAATTCCAAGCTCGTGTTCCAAGTCCTCTCGACGCACCACGTCGAAGTAGAGTATCCTCATACCGAACCCTTTCGCTCTCCTGGCGACCGCAGCTCCTATCTTCCCCATTCCTATGATTCCCAACGTTGCGCCGTGGACGTCCTCTCCAAGGAGGCCCAACGGGTCCCAGAACTTCCACCTGCCCGCATGCACGTCCTTATCCCCTTCCACCAGGTGTCTGGCCGAAGCTAGCATGAGCCCAAAGGCCAGGTCAGCGGTCGTCTCGGTCAGGACCCCTGGCGTGTTCCCCACGGGGATCCCTCGCTTCGTTGCCTCGGGGATATCCACGTTGTCATAACCGACTGCCATGTTGCTGACGACCTTGAGCCTCGGGGCTGCATCCATGAGTTCGGTATCGACTCTTTCCGAGAGGGAACACAGCAGGCCCTCGACATCGCGCACACTCTTCAACAGGATTTGCCTAGGCGGCGGCTTCCTCTGATTCCAAGTCCTCGCAACAGAAAAAGACTTGATTTGCTTTACAACAGGAGCAGCTATTTCCCTTGCCACGTAGACCTTCGGCCTCGACTTTCTTCGCAATTGTGAATTCAAAGGGATTACCGGCTGGTCAACCCTCATTGTACTTATAAATAGTCAGCGACAAATATCTGGGCAGGTGTGATCTGATATTGGATCAGCAGCAGAGAATCGGCTTCATTGGCCTTGGAATCATGGGGAAACCTATGTCGAAGAACCTGCTAAAAGCAGGATATCATCTGATAGTGAATGACATAGATCCCGGACCCGTGAAGGAGCTGGTTGGTCTAGGGGCAGAATTAGCGAACACATCGAAGATGGTCGCAGAGAGGAGCGACGTCATCATCACGATGCTCCCCGACGGTCCGCAGGTCGAGCAGGTAGTTTTTGGGCAAGATGGAGTCTTGGCCGGTTTGAAGAAGGGCTCCATCGTAATCGATATGAGCTCAATCTCACCCATAATTGCAAGGAAAATTGCGGCAGAGGTTGAGAAGAGAGGAGGGGAAATGTTGGATGCCCCTGTAAGCGGAGGGGAGCCCGGAGCTATTCAAGGTACCTTGGCCATCATGGTCGGAGGAAAAGAGAGCGTGTTCAACGAGTGTCAACCACTCTTCAAGGCCATGGGGAGGAGCATCACTCTCGTAGGCGGCGCTGGTGCAGGTCAGATAGCCAAGCTCGCCAACCAAATCGTGGTGGCGATCAACATTGCTGGAGTGTCCGAGGCGCTTGTGTTCGCCATGAAGGCCGGCGTCAATCCGGAGACTCTGGTTCAGGCAATCAAAGGGGGACTGGCTGGTAGCGCAGTGCTAGAGGCCAAGTCTCCGATGATGATGGATAGGAACTTCAAGCCAGGCTTCAGAATCAGACTCCACCAAAAGGATTTGAGGAATGCTCTTTCAAGCGCCGCAGAGTACGGAGTTCCTCTACCACTCACGAGTCTCGTCCAGCAGATGATCAATGGTCTAGTCGGAGATGGCAAAGGAGACCTAGACCATTCGGCCATAGCTCTCTTTGTCGAGAGCATGTCCAAGACTGAGATAAAGCGGAAGGCCGGGCAGGGAAGCGGCTGACCAAGAAGAAAGCCACAACAACCGGGACCAATGCATGGTCGAGCAACCTCCTTGTGCTCCACCCTGAGCAGTCTAATTCGGCAATGTTAGGTCCTGGCTCAAATCACTTCGAGGCCCGCATACCCCGAGTGAAGAGCATACATGCCCCCGTCAACATACATAATCAAGCCCGTTATGTAATCGGACTGCGGAGAAACAAGAAACAAGGCTGCGTTTGCTTGATCCTCCGGCTGCCCGAGTCTCCCTAGAGGCACTCTCTTCGACCGAGCCGCCACGTATTGTGCCGTCATCGTATTACGCACCATCGGAGTAAGAGTGGTTCCCGGACAAATGCAGTTCACATTAATACCGTACTTCGCAAAATCAACTGCGAACGCTTTGGTTAGTCCAACGACACCGTGCTTACTAGACACGTAGTGAACCGAATTGGGTATTGCGGCAAGACCAGCCGCAGAAGAGATGTTGACAATCTTTCCTTTCCCCTTCTTTGCCATCTCTCTCCCAGCGGAAAGGCAACAGTAGAACGTACCCGTGAGGTTCACATCTATCATTTTCAGCCACTTGTCAATAGGAAGATCTTCTGTTCGCACGAATTCACTAATGCCTGCGCAATTAACGAGAATATCCACGGTACCAAATCGCTTCGCAGTGGCTTCGACCATGTGACATACTTGATCGTAGTTGGACACTTCAACCGTATACGTTAGGACTTCTCGGTCAATCAATTGGATCTTCTTCGCGACAGCCTCGGCGTTCTTAGGCTCCATGTCAGCCACAACTACTTTTGCGCCCTCGGCAGCAAACCTGAGACATATTGCTTCGCCGATGCCCGAAGCGCCGCCTGTCACAATCGCCACCTTGTTTTCCAGTTGCACAATTACTGCTCTCACACGTGAATCCTTTTAAGATTTAGTCCCCTTTACTTATCTCTCAGAACCTGCTTTGATGGTGATGCTCTTTCTGGATCTCTCCTACCCACGTCGAACAGCATAGGCTTACAGTCCGTCATCAGGGTTCTGGCAAAGAAATGACCCCAGGCAATTCGAACGAGATCTCGCCCAGGGTCACCACCCGGCCAAAGCCCCGGCGAGCTCTGGTTTCACAACGATCCTCGGAAGCCGTCTCATT
>Ga0187769_10000464_pt1 | contig 22127 bp, 25 predicted proteins | sample 0116_SJ02_MP02_1_FD_133140 | JGI IMG/M metagenome (GOLD analysis project Ga0187769, IMG submission 133140) | Tropical peat soil microbial communities from peatlands in Department of Meta, Colombia - 0116_SJ02_MP02_10_MG | ecosystem: Environmental > Terrestrial > Soil > Wetlands > Peat | place... | reverse complement strand
CGCTGCAGTGAGGGTCCTTCTCACCAACTCGCTGTATGCCCCTCTGGCGATGGCTACGGAAAAGGGGAAGAAGACCCTCGAGGACGTCGCTTCTGCCAAAGTCAACGCGACGGTGGCTCACACCTGCCTCCTCGAAGGGTACAGGGAGCAGACGGGGGTCATCCTCGCCGACTCGCGCGTCAAGGGAGTGAAGGAGTTCGTCCTCAACAGCGACGCAGGTCTTGTCATCCTGACCGCGAATGGCACCCCCGGCACCCTCCTCTTGGTCCGGGGCGGAGTCGAACCGGTGAACGATCAGACCCGACTCGGCTTCAGAGGGCTCCGCTTCTCCTCTGTCAGGGTGGACTCGGGGGACTTCGAGGTCCTCGGAGAAAACGGAGCGGGAATGTTAGAGGGAGCCCTGGACGGGATGGACCTCGAAGTCGCGGCCATAGCCCTGGGGATCACCGCTGGTGCGGTGGCCAAGGCCATCGACTATTCCAAGGGGCGCACCACATTCGAGCACCCGCTCAAGGACTACCAGCCGGTTGCATTCTCGCTGTCCTCACTGAAGTCTGAGGAAGAGATGCTCCGGACCTACATCTACGGAGAGGGTCTCTCGGGGACCGCCAAAGTGATGGCAAGAGTCAAGTCGACCCAGTTGGCTCGAAGCGCAACCAAGCAGGCACTGCAGGTCCATGGGGGCTACGGGTACTTCGGAGACTTCGGGGTCGAGAAGTTCTACAGGGATGCCATGGCCCTCCCTCTGCTCTTTTCGAGAGGGGTGAAGGACATGCAGAGGTTGTCGCAGGCTGTCTTCGAATCCAGAGCCGGATTCATGTAATCAGCCTTTGCCAGCGGAGCTGTTCGCCTGAGTCGTGACCTTGCTGGTTCGACTACGGCTTCAGGACGGCGCGCCCTTGAATCTCGCCGTGCTCAAGCTTGGAGAGGACTTCGTTTGCCTCCTCAAGACGGTAGGAAGCAGTTACAACAGGAGCGACTACCCCTCTCCTCGCCAACTGGACCAGCTCAGCCAGTTCGGCCAGTGACCCGGTGAAACTCCCTAAAATCTGAGCCCCAAGGAGAGGGAGCACGGGAAGTGAAAGTTGGAGCCCCCCTCCCATCAGCCCGACAAGGACCAGCCTCCCCTCGTGGCCAAGCAACCTGACGCCAAGAGAGACCGTCGCCGGCTTTCCAACGAAATCAACAACTGCATCTGCTCCCCTTCCGCCGTTTTGTGCTTTCACTCCAGAAACGAAATCCTTGGCCTCCATCTTGGCGGAGTTGAAGGTGTGATCTGCTCCTAGCTTGGCGGCAAGCTCTAGCCTAGAGTCGTCTATGTCTGCAACCGCAATTCTCGCCCCCGTGGTCTTTTTCGCTATCTGGATGGCGGCCGTACCAAGTCCCCCGGCCCCCACAACCAGTAGAAGGTCGTCTGTGCGGAGGCCGCACTTCCTGATAGCGCTGAACGCCGTCAACCCAGAACATGCGAGGGTGGCGGACTGGGCCGCGTCTATTCCTTCGGACTTCACGAGATAGCGCGCGTCAGGGACGAATACGTATTCAGCATAGCCGCCGTCCTTCATGAACCCCAAGAAGGCTGGTCTCCCCTCGCATAGGTTCTCTTTTCCTGCGAGGCACTTCCTGCATGCGCCGCAGCCGATCCAGGGGTAGACAACCACCTGATCCCCTTTCTTGATGCCCGTTGCTCCCCCCTCGCTCCCCAGCTCCTCCACACTTCCCGCAATTTCGTGCCCCGGGGTCAGCGGCAGGAGGGTTCCGCCCCCGGTGGCAGACAGCTTCCTTCCCTCTCCTAGGTCGTACGCCCCGGCGATAAGGTGGATGTCCGTATGGCAGACCCCGGCCGCGCTGACCCGGACCAGGGCAGAACGAGAGCCGAGACGAGGGGTCTCCACGGTTGCCCCCTTGAGCGGCTGTCCTTCCGCCACTAGTCTCATGGATTTCATTTCTGCGAATCCCACCTGCTCGGACGCGGGTTTGACGCGAACGATACCCACTCGGCATTGCACTTTGTGCACTGGAACCGTGCAAATGTCGTTTTCTGTTCGCCATAGGGTTCGGTGGAGGCGATCACCTTCCACCTGTGGCTGTCCAGGAAGCGAACCACATCGGCAACCTTTGTCATGTCAAACTCCTTTGGAGGAAGGCAAGGACGCTCCTGGTCCCGCAATCCGATCACCACATTATCCTGAACTTGCACCGTTCGGCGCCCATCGCTTCGCACTCGATTTCGACTACCGACACATGGTCAGACTGGAAGGCGACGGTGCTGAAACCCCTGTAGAAGCCTTTGATGTAGTGACAGACTGGACGCGGCGCCGTCACTCCTCTCACCAGTGGGTTGTTCTTCGTGTATAGGGTGACCGACCTTCCTTCCATGTCGAAGTCGGCGACCGTTGACTTCCCCCAACCCAGGTTTGTGTAGAGGTCCGCCATTAGCTGAAGGAATCCCTCCTGCCCGATCTTCGCGACCAGCCTCTTCAGCCGTTTCCCTTCTGCTCTGCCCGCCTGGTCCCCCGCGTTATACCAGATGAGGTCCGAACCGACATGAAGCATCTCCCTAACGCTCGCGAAAACCTGCTTGAGTGCGACCATGTTTATCACAATCACATCGTCCCCGTTCGGCGCTGAAAGCTCCCCCAGCTCTGGATTGAAGATGAGCCCATCTAGGTACTTGGGTCTCGTCTTGTTCACCTGCGCTTCCGATCCTCCCTTACCACCTGCACGGCTCGCCTTCAAGCTGTCCTCCATATTGAGAGCACGACCCCAACTTCTAATATGCCTTCTGTGATAAACCGCCAGCCTGTATTTCGGAAATGGGCAGACTTCGAAGAAGGGGGTTGCCCCGCCGGCGGGTTCCCAACCCCTAGTGGCTGACCACGAGCCCCGAGTACTTTTCTCGCAGTGGTTTCTTGTCTATCTTGCCCGTGCTCGTCTTGGGGAGTTGCTCCTCTAGAATGACGTAATGGTCGGGCACCCAGAACTTCGCCATCTTGCCGTCTGCCACGAATGCCTCCATGTGCTTCCTAAGGTCGTCGGCGGAAGCCGATGCGCCCTGCCTCAGGGAGACCACCGCGAGGGGCCTCTCCCCCCATCGCTGGTCCTTGGCCCCGATCACTGCGGCTTCGAAAACTGAGGGATGCCGAACGAGCAGGTCTTCGAGGATGATGGTCGGAATCCACTCGCCGCCGCTCTTGATTGCGTCCTTTATCCTGTCGACAATGGCCACGTACCCTTCCTCATCCATCACCGCCATGTCCCCCGTGTGCAACCAGCCACCCCTCCAGAGATCCTCCGTCTTGGCTGGTTCCTTGTAGTATTCGCTGGTGAGCCATGGTCCCCGCACGACTATCTCTCCCGCCGTCTTGCTGTCCCGTGGGACGTCCTTCATCTCCGGATCTACAACCCTTATGGCGACAAGCGGAATTGGAATCCCAGTCTTTAGAAGTACCCCGTCAAGGATCTGCTCCTTGCTCATCCCGATGTGCCGCGGCGTCGGGTTGGCCAAGGTCAGGACAGGCGCAGTCTCGCTCAAGCCGTACCCTGCCATCACACTGATTCCCAGTTTCTGTGCGCGAAGTGCCATCTCCCGCGGCAGCGCACCACCCCCCACACTGACCTTCCACCTTGCTAAGGCATCTCTGTACTTCTCCACTGTAGGATGAACGAGTATCATGTTGAGCACCGTTGGGACCATGTTGGACCAAGTCACCCCTTCCCGGGCAATCAACTCGAGAATGTTGGCCGGGTCGTACTTCCCTGCGAGCACAGTCTTTTGTCCGTTGAGCCCTACGCCGTAGGGTACCCCCCAGCTGTGCACATGGAAGAATGGTACCAGGGGCATGACCACATCCCTGACTTCGAGCCGGTTCTGAGGGAAGCTTCCCGCTAGGCCTATCTGGGTGCCGAGCGTGTGCAGAACGAGCTGTCTGTGGGTGAACCAAACTCCCTTGGGAAGCCCGGTGGTGCCAGAAGTATAGAACAACGTAGCCCGGGTATCTTCGTCGAGCTCCGGGAACTCGTACTTTGGGTCTGCCCCTGCCAAGAGGTCGTCATAGAACATCGTGTTTGGGAACGGCACAGAAGGAGCTGACCCGGTGTCGCTCATGGAGACAACCCCCTTCAGAGACTTGATACTCCCAGCAAGCTTAGTTGCGACGGGCAAGAATTCATCCCTGATCAGGACAAACTCGTCCTGGGCGTGAACCATGGTGTAGCCGAGGTGCTCGGGCGGGAGCCTGATGTTGACGGTGTGCATGGTGGCCCCCATCATTGGAATTGCGTAGTAGGCTTCCATGTACCTGTTGGTGTCGACGTCGATGACCGCCACCGTCGTCCCCTTCCGCACCCCCATTCGTTCCAGCCCCGACGCAAGCCTCCGTACCCGCTCATAGAAGGCAACCCAATCGTAGCGCACCTTTCCATAGACTATTTCCTGGGGGCTCCTACGATGTAGCGTATTGAGTAGTAACTTGTCGATGGTAAGCTCGTAACGGGGGGCGGCCATCTCCGCCATTGCCCTCAATGGGTTGGCGGTGATATTAAAGCGTGATTCGTTGCGGGGGGTCATTCACACTAATGCGTTCGGTCGGACACTTGCAAGTGGTGCAGTTCCGCCCCCCCGGTGGATGTCCGGGGTAGGCGTGGACTCAGTTGTGAGCTCTTGGTTTCCTCGCAGTCCTTTCTCCAATCCCCTTCTTCATGATGTCCCTGACCAGGGCCTTGGAGGTGCCGAAGTCGTACTCCCTGGAGAGCGCGATCAAGCTTGCGGCGATAGACCCCTCGGCGTGAATCATGGCTGGACCGAGAACGCCCCCCATCGCTCCCGTCAACTCTCGGATCAGCCGGAACAGGTTCATCCTCTCTTCTGCCGACATCTTCGCGTTGCCGGCGAGGTATTTCCTCATCAGGGGCCCGATGTCATTTCGCGCGTAGTCTTCGGGGCTCGGCATTGTGGAAATCAGCCCCCCGGCTATGTCAACCAGGTTCTGGACCGAGCTCATGAATTGCGTGTTGGACTGGAGTTTGCCGATGTTGGCCCACAGGCTGTTTGGGTACACTATTCCTGTTCCCTCGTCCTTGACCGCGTCAAGGGCCGCGAGTCTGATTGCCATCCTTGATTGTTCCCTGTACATTATCAGATGGGCGAGCTTCTCCCTCACGTGAGAGGCACTGTCGGTCCCGTTCTGTTCGGCCATCAGCTTCGCCGCGCCGAGGAGAGTCTCCGCGATAACCTGCCTGTACGAAAGAGCGGTGAAGCGGTGGTACAGCCCGAACAGGTTGGCTAGTATGCCAGCGGCCTCCCATTCCCTCAGGAGGAAGACCCGGTCGTATGGGACGAACACGTCATCGAATATGGTGAGCGATTCCACTTCGATGTTCTTTGCAGAAATCATCCCTTCCTCAGGGGTCATGGCACTCTCAGCCTCCACCAGCGGGCGGGCGACCAGCTTCAGCCCCTTTGTGTTGGTTGGAACCGAAAAGGCCACGGCGTAGTCCTTGTCTGCCTCTGTCATGGCTCTCGTTGGGAGGACGATTACCTCGTCGGAAACAATCGCCTGGGTCGTGTGGGCCTTGGCGCCCCTCACCACAATTCCTTTTCGATCAGCCTCGAGCACGTGCAGATACATGTCCTTGTCCGCCTGGTCGCTCGGTCTGAGCATCCTGTCCCCTTTGACGTCGGTCTGACCAACCGCCAACGCGAGATTGTTCTTGGCAACGTATTCGTGGAACCTGGAGACCCTCTGGAAGTACCCCTTGGCGGGGTCCCTGGCGTCCAGAGCCTTCGATACTATCATGAGAGCCATTATGGCGTCGGAGCCGATGGCTTGGACGATGTTGAATACCCCGCTCTCGAAGCGTGTTGTCTCCTCGATCAGGCGAGACCTCGTGAGCAAATCCTGCGGCGTCCTGCACAGCCTGTAGAATGTGCTGATCCTGTGTCCGTCAACCACTGTCATCGGGGAAGGTTCGAAATTGGGGTCTCGCTGCAACCGGTAGAGCTTGGCGGCGTGCTCCGCCGCTAGATTCAGGTAGGGGTGCTTCGTGATATCCCGCACTCTACTTCCCCGATAGTATACCTCCCTCCCGTCAACAAGACTTTCCAGGTACTCTTTGGGACTTCTCATAGTGATGGCTCGGAGATGAAATGAAGCCGGGTGGCGTTAAAGGCTTCTCATATGCAACAGGCGGGACTTGGCATACGTTACCCCGTTCGAGGTTAGTCATAGCGGCCGTGGAGGACTGCGGTCAGACTGAGTGCTTTGCCTTGGTCGAGCTGAACTCCACTCTTACCCATGGTGAAGGAAGCTCAGAATCGAGTAGCTCCGCTTCACGACCTGAGAATCCGGGTGACAGTTTCCCAGACGGGCGTCCAATCATCGCTCTCCAGCCTGTACCTCCGGCCGCTCCCCTTCACCCTGAGCACGACACCGCATCCGACTAGAAATTCCAAATGAGCGATTGTCTCCATGACCGCCAGCCATCTGTTGACATGCCCCAACGACTCGTACGACCCCCTAGACCAATTCACTGAAGATGTCACCTCGGCGGCCGAGCGTTCTCCTCCGCGAAGCCCTCGAAGCACCTCCTGGAGGCGTTCCTCGTGATGGGACGAAATGGTATCTATTCTTTTCATGACATCTGTTATGACATTTCCGTGCCCGGGGAGGGCAACACTGGGACGCAGCCTCTTCACTTTCGCCAGAGAAGTGAGGTAGGAGCGGAGCGCGTCGTACTTCGGGAGCGGATAGAAAGCCACGTTGGGGGTTTCGCCTGGGAGAATGTGGTCCCCTGAAATCAGGGTCCCGTCGCTTGGCCGGTGGAGACAGATGTGGCCGGGGGAATGGCCAGGAGTATGCGAGACGAACCAGGGGCCCAATTGTGTTCTGATCGTTTCCCCTTCGACCAGATATGAGTCTGGATCCGGGAGTATTAGCCGGCTTGCAGAAATCGCGCCCCTGACGGTCTCGAGGACGTCTTCCGGGAAGCCAAGCCTGTCCCCTGCGTACCCCATTCCCCTGCTGAAGATGCTGTAGTAGTATTTTCTGTGGAGAGTCTCCCTCTTGTGATAGGACACCCTCGACGAATAGCTCCTTACAATCGACTTCGAACCGCCGAAGTGGTCCGGGTGCAGGTGCGTGATTAGCAACCTGTCGATCGAAATCGGTCCAAGTCGATCTTGAATCACCTCAACCAGGTCCATGCCAGCACGCGCCCAGCCCGAATCGACCAGGACATGCTTTCTGGGCGAGACCTCGAGGAGATAGCAGTGAACCCTGTTCACAACGCTATCGAACTCGTCGTGTTCCGTGGTGGTCAGGCGGATCAATCCCTCCCCGATTTCCTTGATCTCTGCACCCACGCCGTCTCGCCCATAGGTGCGCATTTATGGTTCTGCGTTCCTTGCTCGTCCTCTCCCGAGGGCGAAAGAGTTAGGCAGTGGACTCCGAGATTGCAGGCTTCTCTGAGGGCGCTCTAAGAGATACTGGACGAAGAGAAGCATTCCAAATCATAAATAATCGCCTTCCCATGACCACCTCCGTTAAAGGCGTACTCTGGGAATGCCCCAACAGAACAGGCTACGCCCCGGGAATCCGTTGACAGGGTTTATGGAGGGTCTTGAAATAAAAAGAATCACCCCCGCGAGGAACGCTCTAAGGAGCGAGATCGGTTCCCTCGACGAACTGGCGGCTTCCATCGCAGAGAAAGGGCTCCTTGAGCCAATAGTGGTGAGGTTCGCGCCGGGTGGTTTCGAAGTCGTAGCAGGGAACAGGAGGCTCGAGGCATGCAAGATGCTCGGCATGAGAAGCATTCCGTGTCACATAGTTGACCTCGACGATAGGGAGGCGTTTGAGGTTTCCCTCGTCGAGAACATCCAGCACGAGACCATGAACCCAATCGATGAGGCCCGGGCTTTCAAGAAGTACGCGGAAGACTTCGGTTACGGCGGCATCACGCAACTGTCTGAAAAGATAGGCAAGAGCCAAGCCTACATCAGCAACAGGATTCGCCTGCTTTCTCTGCCCAAAGGAGTTAGGGAGGACCTCATTCGGCGCCGAATAAGCCCGAGTGTCGCTCAGGAACTGGTTTCTCTTGGTGATGAGGAAGCGGATGAGTTCGTTGAGATAATCCGTGAGCGTCATCTCTCGATGAGAGAGGTGAGGCGGATCGTGAGGCGACGACGCGGCCGTTTGCGGGGGGAGCGGCGAGAGTTGTCTGCCACCGACCTTGACGCCCGCGAGCCAGACCAGACCGAACTCAGGGCGCAGCTGGCCGACAGGGCTATCGCTAGGGCAGTTGCTTCAATGAGGATGGACTCTTACAGGCTCGGAGAAGTGATTGACGACGTCGCAGATCAGTGGGTTCTCACGGAGACCCTCCTCCCATGTAGGGACTCCCTGAACGAACAGATAGACACGCTCCTACGTTTCAGAAAGAAGTTCCTCCGAGAATCTGCGAGACACTGATGTCCGTCTAGCGCCCAGATTGGCGCTGGCTACTTCCAGCCATGAACGGAGCGCGTTACGATAATGAATAAATTGAATGAAACAAACGGATTCACTGCGATGATGTCCAAGGAGGGAAGCACGTCGATGCCCGAGTCGGGGCGAATGAACGCGAAGGCAATCAAGAAAGTCGCTGTACTCGGCGCAGGGACGATGGGGCATGGGATTGCTCAGCTTGCGGCCCAGATAGGATGCAGTGTTGTGCTCCAAGACGTCGAAGATAGGTTCCTTGATTCGGGGATGGGGAAGATCAGGTGGAGCCTTGGGAAGCTCGTGGAGAGGAACAGAATTACTAAGATGGAGGCTGATGCCGTCCTCCAGCGAATAGAGAAGACTACCGACCTGAAGTTCGCGGTTTCTGGATCAGATCTGGTTATTGAAGCGACCCCGGAAGTGATGGAGCTCAAGAAGGAGCTGTTCGCTTCGATCGGTCGGTACACTTCCTCGGACACGATCCTTGCATCTAACACGAGCTCCCTCCCTATTTCCGAGATGGCCAAGGCGACGATCAGACCCGAGAACGTCGTCGGGATGCACTTCTTCAACCCGCCCCAACTCATGCGCCTGGTGGAGATAATTCTTGGACCTCAGACCGCCTACTGGGTCGCCCAGACGGCCTCTGAGTTTGCAAAGGGGCTCGGGAAGGATACTATCGTCTGCAGGAAGTATGTGCCCGGTTTCGTCGTGAACAACGTCCTCCATTCTCTGGGGAGGGTCCCGATGGCGATGTATGTGAGCGGAGACGCTACTCCGGAAGAAATAGACTCGGCTTTGATCAATAAGGCTGGCTTCCCCATGGGGGTCTTTCTGCTCCGGGATTACAGTGGAATCGATGTGGGATACAACGTTCAGAAGTTGTTCGAAAGCAATGGTTACCCTCCTGAACCTGGTTCCCCGCTAAAGAAGATGGTAGAGGAGGGGAAACTTGGAGCGAAGACTGGGCGCGGATTCTACGAATGGAGGGAAGGGCAAAAGCCCAAGATATCGGTCGACGCGGGAAAGAGGATCGACATCACGCCAATAATAGCGAGTGGGGTCAACACGGCAGCGGAGCTGATAAGGCAGGGGGTCGCGACCCGGGAAGATATCGACAAGGGGGTCAGGCTAGGACTCGGATTCCAGAAGGGGATTCTTGAAATGGGGGATGAAATCGGGCTCGACAGGCTATTGGAGTCTCTGACCTCGTTTAACGAGAGTCACGAACGGAAAGATCGCGAGCTCTCCCCTCTCCTGGTGGGGCTGGTCCGCGAAGGTAAACTCGGCAAGAAAACGGGGAAGGGCTTCTACAATTACGACTAGGCATCACCTGTCTGCTTCGAGTTCCACGGGGTGCTTGGCTGCCGGTCACCCGCCCCGATCCGGGGTCTAAGGGGCAAGATAGGCTTCGCGGACGTGGGGGTCTGTGGCGAGGTCCTGGTTCGTACCGCTCAGGGTCACCCTGCCGACCTCCAGGACGTAGGCGCGATGAGCTATGGTCAGGGCCTGCCGGGCGTTTTGCTCCACCAGCAGTACACTCATCCCGCTCTTTGCTATTTCTTTGATGCCCCGAAAGATGGCCTCCTGTGCGAGAGGGGCCAGCCCTAGCGAAGGCTCGTCAAGCATGAGCAGTTTGGGGTTGGACATGAGCGCGCGGCCTATGGCCACCATCTGCTGTTCGCCTCCGCTGAGAGTTGAGGCGACCTGCTTGGACCTTTCCTTCAGTACGGGGAAAAGGGCATAGACCTTCTCGCGGTCCTCGTCGATCTGACGGTGCTCCTTTCGTAGATATGCGCCAAGGAGCAGGTTGTCCAGCACCGTCATTTCGGGGAAAAGCCTTCTACCTTCCGGGCAATGCACGACCCCGGCCCTGACGATTTCGTGGCGGTGGAGGATGTCAAGGCGCGCCTGGCCGAACCTGATTTCCCCGGTGCCGCGGACGAGACCGGATATCGTCCGCAAGAGTGTGCTCTTCCCGGCACCATTGGCACCCAGAACTGCGACTATCTCGTTGTCCTCGACCTTCAGGCTGACGTGGTCGAGGGCGAGGGCTTTGTCGTAGTGGACGGTGACGTCCTTGGCTTCGAGCACTCTCCTACACCTTTCCCAGATACGCTTCCAACACCTTTTGGTCGCTCAGTATCTCCTGGGGCGTGCCCTGGGAGAGAAGTTTGCCATGATCGAGCACCAGCATTCTGTTCGCCATCTGGACGACCTTGGAGACCTTGTGCTCGACCATCAGAAGCGTAAGATCCCTGCTCGCCTTCACCCGAAGCAACGCATCGGACAGTTCCTGCGTCTCCTGGGCGCTGAGCCCACTGAAGACCTCGTCGACGAGCAGCACGTCGGGGAACGTCGAAAGGGCGCGAGCTAGTTCCAGCTTCTTCAATTCCCCGTGAGAGAGGTTCCGCGTCAGTGAGAGCGGGGCCCGTGTGAGGCCTACGAGCTGAAGGAGCTCCATCGCCTGATCCCTGAGTTCGGCGCTGCCCCCCTTGCGGGTCAGCCTCCCTTTCCCCTGAATCAGACCTACGAGGACGTTTTCAAGTACGGTCAGGTCCTTGAACGGTCGGACTATCTGGAAGGTACGGTTCATACCTCTCTGGACGATCTGGTTCGGACTTTGGCCAGTTATATCGCGCCCGTCGAGCATGACCATCCCTGAAGTCGGGTGCTGGAATCCGGTTATCAAATCGAACAAAGTGGTCTTGCCAGCACCGTTCGGGCCGATCACGCCCATGGTCTCTCCCTGGTCGACCTGGAAGGTAAGACCGTCGAGAGCCACGAGGCCGCCATACTTCTTCGTCAACTTCTCGACGGAGACTCTAGGTGCCAGGACGCTTACCTCCTACCAACCTCCTGATCCTCATCCCCCTGAGGTTCGACTTCAGCCTTCCAAGCAGGCCTCCAGGGAATGCAAGAACTATTGCCATCAGCAGAACGCCGTAGGTAAGAACTGAAATGTCAGAGCTCACCCCCAGGCCATCAAGCACGACAACCAGAAGATAGGCACCCAAGACCGGGCCTACGATGGTTGCAATCCCCCCGACGATTGTCATGGCGATGACTTCGAAAGAGATGTTGCTGGAAAATGTGTCCAGCCCGACGAATTTGAACAACTGCGCTTGGTACGCGCCGGCCATCCCGGTGAAGAAAGCACTGATGACGTACGCCTCCAGCTTGTACTTCGTGACGTTCATGCCCGTGGCAGAGGCTGCCTTCTCGTCGTCCCTGATCGACTCGAGGGCGAGGCCGAGGCGCGAGCTTGCCAGGTAGATAGGACGATAACGGTCGCAAGCATCAAGAGGAGCGAGCTGTAATACTGCACTACGTAACTGTCAGAGATGCTGGTCAGCCCGTACAGTCCGTGCTCCCCACCGAAGACGGAGGACAAGCTGAATGTGAGGTCTCCGGCAATTAGGGGGAAGATCAGGGTGGCCAGAGCGAAGTAGGGGCCTTTCAGTCTGAGCGTGGGATAGCCGAAAGCGACGCCTATGACGACGGCGACGGCCCCAGCCAGAGGGATCGTGAGCATCGGCCCGTACTTGAGGTTCAGATTCATGAAGCCGGCAGCGTACCCTCCGACACCGAAGAAGAGGGCCTGTCCGAAATTGAACCTGCCTGTCAGGCCCGTGAAGAAGTCCCAGCTGGCAGCGACTATGGCGAGGGTGTTTGCGAAAGTCATTATCGTAAGGGCGAAGTCGTTGGAGTAGACCAACGGAAATAGAATAAGCGTCATCGCGAGCACGATTCCGAGTCCAAGGAACCGTGAGAGCCTTGGCATCTCGCCTTCTACTCCTCTACCCTCCCAAGCAGCCCCTTGGGGCGCACGATTACCGCCACCGCTATTACCGCCAGCGGGACTATGATCTCGTAACTTGATGAAATCTCGAAAGCAACAACGACCTGCGAGTAGGAAACCAGAAACGCGGCGAGGAGGGTGCCAGGAATGCTTCCGAGTCCACCCAAGATTACGACGGCGAAAGCGACCACGGTTGCATTCAGCCAGGCGTCGGGCGATATTCCTGTCAGCGGGCCGAGAAGAGCCCCTGCGAGCCCGGCCGTAGCTCCTGACAATCCCAGTGTGATCAGAGAAATCCTCGTGTCGTTGATTCCCATCAGGGATGCGGCTTCCGCGTCCTGGGCTACAGCCCTGACCGCCCTCCCCAGCTTCGTAATCCTGATCAGGAGCCAGACGCCAAGGAACATGGCCAACGAGACGCCGGCGGCAAGAATCCGCTGGTTCTCGACGACGACACCGAACGGCGCGGAGATGCCCCCAATTATGAACGGTGCACCGACGCCCCGGTCGCCGAAGGCAAGGCTCACAACCTCTTGGGCGACGATGGCAGCGCTCAGGGTGATTAGAAGCACTCTGACGGGCGCGGAGCGGACCGGCCGGACGAGCCCGAGGTAGAGGGCGATGCCCAGTAGAAATGTCAGCGCCACGGCGAGAAGGAGTGAACCGACACTGTTGACCCCCAGCAGTGTCAGGAAGACGTAGTAGACGTACCCGCCTATCATGTAGAACGAGCCGTGCGCCAGGTTGAGTATTCTGGCCACGCCGTAAGACAGGGAGAAACCCAAAGACAGCAGAGCGTAAACCGCTCCGAGGAGTCCACCAAAAACAAAGATTTCGGGGAGGACCACGTCACCATGGCCTCCCCTTGGCTATTTACCTCCTAGTCACATCCAAGGAGGCAGTGTTATCGGCTTGGCGACGGTCGGCGGCCATACGGGCGTGTATGTGTTGTATGCGGTCCATTGGACCATCGAGAGCGCTGCACCTTTGGTGTAGTCCGGATTGTAAACGACATTGTGCGACCTGTCGAAGGTGATGACTCCATCCGGCCCTGTCATATTCGTCTTCTCGATGTAGGGAATGAGCGCTGTTCCGTTGGTGGTACCAGCCTTTTCGATCGCCTGGGCTGCGATGTAGACGGATTCGTAGGCGCCGTCTGCCGTGTATATTGGGAGCGTGTTGTAGTACTTTGAGTAGTTCAGGTAGAAGTTCGCGCCGATGGTATTGATTGGAGTCCCAGTGTCTCCTATCCCTACTTCGATTGTTTCATACTTTGCTGCTCCGTTTGTTTGGCCCCAGAAGCTAGGAGATTCGGCAGCGACATCTATTCCCATGGGAATGGCTGGAACCTTCAGATTGGCCCATGTCTGGATCAGCTGGACTGAGTCCTGACCGGCCGCAAGTATGCAGATGACCTGGGCTCCGCTACTCCTTACGTTGCTCATTTGCGTGGTGAAATCGGTCGAACCGTACGGGAAGTAGTCAGCCCCGCCACCTGGGGACACGATTGTGAATCCCAGTTTCGGGAAGTAGTACTGGAGGACTGGGACGAGCGCGTGCCAGACGGCTATGTCCTCAGCCAAGATGTACACCTTGGTGTAGTTTGGCTCCACGTAATGGAAGTATCCGTAGAACGAGATGAGGCCGGTTGCTAGTGCTGTGCTGTTCACCGGGCTGACCATGAAGAAGTACTTGTAGAGGCTGTAGTTCGCTATCACTTGCTGACCTAGTGACGTGTCGGCTGCCCCGGTGTCCAAGAATGGCACTTTGTACTTCGGCAGCTGTTGCTCCTCAGCCAGGACGACGTCACTTCTCTCGCCACCTATGATGACTTGGGCGTGGTCCACTGTCACGATTCTGTTCATGGCAGCGAGCCCCGTGCTGACAGGTATGGTCGGGTCGGCCTCCTGGGTGTCTTCGTAGACAAGCTGGAGTGGCCTCCCAAGGACTCCGCCGTGGGCGTTGATCTCCGCGACAGCAAGCTGTGCGCCTTCCTTCTCATCTATCCCGGTCACATCAGTCAAAGGTCCGAGGATTCCGAACGTGATCGGCTGGACCCCGGTCGAAGTAATGGTCTTGATGCTAGTGGAAGTTATAGTGGAAATCCCTGTGCTTGTAACCGTCTGTGTTGAAGTTGAGGTTGAGGTTGAAGTGGAGGTTGAGGTGGAGGCGGGGGACGTACTCACATAGTAGTACGACACCACACCGGCCACCGCCGCTATGACGATGACCGCTAGAACGGCAATCGCCGCAGACCTCGCCATGCCAGAGCGTCGCGTCAACATTTCGGATGAAATCTTCCTGTCTCACGTATAAGCACTATCATGTGTCTGCGTTGATGAAAGGAGCGCGCCAGGGGGGCCCAGATGGAAGATCCGACCCTGTCCTGTTGCATCAGGCGCCAAACGAAGTCGGTAGCTCTAAAATAGAACCATTCGAGGCAATGAAGAGCCAGAGATGAAATCTCCAGAGCTGTTCGACCTTTCAGGGAAGTCGGCCCTGGTGACCGGCGGCGGTAGGGGCATTGGGAGGATAATTGCATTCGCCTTGGCCGAGGCCGGAGCGAATGTGGGGGTTGCCTCTCGAGACGAGCAGGCGTGCGTCGGGACGGCCAATGACATGGCCGAAGCCACAGGGAGGACTACACTCTCTGCGAAACTGGATGTCACTGAGAGAAGCAGCGTTGAAGAGTGTGTGAAGATGGTGAAGGAGAAACTTGGATCCGTGGACATCCTTGTGAACAACAGCGGTGCCACATGGGGAGCGCCGTTCGAGGAGATGCCACTCGAAAAGTGGGAGCGGGTTATCAAAGTAAATCTGACAGGAACTTTTCTGATGTGCCAGACGGTCGCCCCCATCATGAAGAACCAGAAGTGGGGGAGGATAGTTAACGTCGCATCAGTAGCAGGGCTCTTGGGCTCACCACCGTTCATGCACGCCTCGGGCTATTCAGCGAGCAAGGGTGGAATCATCGCTCTGACGAAGGAGCTTGCCGTCAAGTTGGCTGAACATGGCATTACGGTCAATGCGATCGCACCGAGTTTCTTTCCGACAAAAATGAGCCGACCGCTGACCGACAGGTTCGGCGATCTGATAAGACAGGACAATCCGATGAGGAGGATGGGAGAGGATGACGATCTGAAAGGGGTCGCGGTGTTCCTCGCGTCGGAAGCCTCAAGGTACGTTACGGGCCAAGTGATTCCTGTTGACGGTGGCCAGACAGCGACATAACGATAGTGAGCCGCCTGAGTTGAGCAGTTATTTGCAATAATTCTAACAGGTGCCCTTGAATATCCAATATTTAGTGTCAAATCTCTCCCGAATCTCCCATAAAGCTAAAAGTGGAGAAGGGCTTTCTGTCATCACATGGTAGTCGCTATCACAGTCAGGGACCTGATGGACAAGGACGTAGTGTCCATTGACGCAAGCGATAGCGTTGCTGAGGGCGTTGACCTTATGGTCCGCTCGAAGGTCTGGTCACTCCTAGTCATGGCCGGGGGGCGCCCCCAGGGCGTTGTCACCGAGAGGGACATCCTTCGCAGATGCATTAACAAGGGATTAGCGCCGACTGATGTGAAAGTCGGAACAATCATGTCTTCCCCGCTAGTAACCATTGGCCCTGACGCGACAGTCAGGGAGGCCATGAGCTTAATGGTCGAGAAGGATGTGAGGCGGCTCTATGTCGTGGTCGGAGGGGAGGTTGCCGGTCGTTTGACACAGACGCGTCTCTTTCAGAGTAACTTTGACCTGATGATGAGCCTATCAGGGCTCACAGGCGCTCTGTGAGCGGCTCCGAAGTCGCAATCGGGGCCCGTGGTGCCCCGTCCTTAGGCGATCTCGTGTGGGCAATATCCTTCCAGAGGGGGACTTTGGGCATGTTGAAGGGGTCCGTGAATCTCGGGCCTAAAAGATGAGTCTCTCATGACTGGGGTAGTTCGATAGCCGTAATAATCGAAGTCATTCCAGCGGGCCCGTAGATGCCTCGGCTCTTCCTAGAGGACTTCGAAGTGGGGATGACCTTCGAGACCCCCATGAGGACGGTCACCGAGGCCGATGTGGTCGCTTTCGCTGGAGTGAGTGGAGATTTCAACCCGCTCCACACCGACGAAGAATTCGCGAAAAACGGGCCTTTCGGAAGGAGAATAGGCCACGGCGTCCTGACCCTGGCGATCCTTACAGGGCTCTGGGACAGGCTTGGGTTCCTCACGGGCTCGGTGGAGGCATTCTACGGAATCGATAAGCTCAGGTTCACTAGGCCGGTCTTCTTCGGCGACTCCCTGCGGGCTACCGTAAGGGTTGTGGACAAGAAGGAGAGGGAGACCAACGGAATGATTGTGTTCTCCAACGAAGTCGTTAACCAGCGGGGCGAGACGGTCCTGGTCTGCGACACCAAGGTCGTGGTTCGAAGGAAGCGGACCGGCGACTCGCAGAACTGAGGGAGTCGGGCCCAACCTTCCGTGTCTGTTACGGGCTTTTGTGCCGGCGAGAAAGCAGAAACAAAGCCTAAATCGCAGGCGGAACTCGTGAGTCCGACGATGAGGTGAACGCCGTCCCAGTCATAGCCCGGAGTAAGCTCCCGGGCAGATGATGAACTCGCGACGAAACTGAGTCAAACTTCTGACTTAGGGGGTAGCTTTATCCAAAGGCCGACCCTGAAAAGGCAGGCATGAGGTCGTTCAGAAAGGAAGACGTGGTTGGTAAAACCGTCATCGAGACCTCAGGCGCCGTGAAGGGGACGGTCAAGGACATCACGTTCGACCTGGGCGGGGGAGTAACGCTCCTTGTGCAGGGGGCGGACGGGAAGGACTCCGAGATTCCACTTTCAAAGGTCACAGGGATATCGGAGCACGTAGTGGTCAAGGCCGAGACTACAGCAGAGCCGGGTGCGTCAGGTTATGGGACAACGTGCAAGTACTGCGGAGCGCCAAAGCCGGTCGAGGAGCGTTGGTGCCCGAGTTGCGGGAGGTCCCAGGCGTAGAAATCGCCTGCACTTGAGGGAATATAGATGGCAAAGTCAGTAAAGGTCCACGACGATACTCATCGGGCGCTGAAGCTCCTGAAGGCCCGGCGAAGGAGCCGGAGCATCGATGAGGTGATTCGCGAGATGATAAGGGCCTCTACGGGGTCGCCCGTGGAAGACGCACACGCGACGTCAAGGACGGACGAATTGACCAAGTACCTAAAGGGCTGACCCGGTAACACAGAAATACGAACACAGGCGGCCGGGAGCCAAGTATGGCAAAGTTCGACGGAATCGTAGGGAAGGCGCTGCTCACAGTCGAGGAGAAGGAGAACGAGTTGACGCTCGTCTTCGCTGACAACAGATACCTCTTCGTGAAGCTGGAAAATGGTAAATTAGCCTCGGAGAGCGTGCCCGAGTAGGGAATTACTCCTTCTGGAGTATCTCGACCGTCTTGGCGCCACCGACTAGTTTTTTGAACTGCTCGGCGTCGGCCAACGTACCGATGCCCGACTCGATGTGCATGGGTACCACCACCTTTGCTTTTATCGTCTTCGCCACCTCGGCAGCCTCATCGGGAGTCATTACGTAGATCCCTGAGACAGGCAGAAACGCCACGTCCACGTCCACCGCTTTCATCTCAGGGGTGGCGTCACTGTCGCCAGCATGATAGAACCTCACTCCGTCGAGGGTCACCACGTAGCCGTTCTTTTCGTCCGCTTTGGGGTGGAATACCTTCCCCGGCTCCCTGAACTTGTTGATGTTGTAGGCCGGCACAGCCTCAATCCCGACCCCCTTCACCTCTATCTTCGAACCAGGTAGAATGAACTTCTTTTCGTTATGATACTTCCTCAGAGGCTCCTCGCACATCCTCGCGGCGACCATAGTCGTAGCGGGAGTGATGAACCGCTTGATGTCCTCGTCGCTTAGGTGGTCGAAGTGTTCGTGAGATATCAGAAGCAGGTCGGCCTTGTAGCCCCCCTTGGTCTTGAACGGGTCGAGTATGACAGTCTTGGACCCTTCCAGAACGAACGAGTCATGCCCGAGCCAGTGGACCTTGATTCCCTTGTATGTCCACACGCCCGAGTCCTCCTAGAGATCGACTCCTTCCTCTCTGATGCCTGACTCATCGATGGTCAGGATGTCGATGCCGTTCCCGCTCATGGCGTCCCTCGCTATCGCTGCCTTGATAGCAGAAATCGCCAGGTCCCGCGCCTCTTTCTGGGTCATGGTTGGGCTGTATCCCGCTTCTACAACGCCTATGGCCGTCTCCTCCCCCGTGCCCACGGTCGCATACTGGTCTGAGATAACGCTCCCCAGTGGGTCGAGCACATAGACGACGGGCTTGTTCCCCATTCCGCCGAGTATCACCTGCGTCAGAAGTGGGGCGTACCTGTTCTGGAACATGAGCGTAGACATCAGCTTTGCGACAGAGTTGGGTTTCAGCGTCTTCCTAGTCTCTAGCTCTTTTAGCTTGGAGTAAACGGCAACCTCCCTGACCAGGTTCTGCATGTCAGACACCATGCCTGCGCAGACCGCGCCAACGCTGTCTGTGATGCGGAAGACCTTCTTCCCCGACTTGCTCCTTACGAAGTTGCCCAGGGTGATACGCCGCTCCGCTCCAAGCACGACGCCGTCCTTGTAGGCGATGCCCACGGCGGTGGCCCCCGGCATAAATTGCTCGTAAGCCATTGAGAATTCAGGCGGCCCGCGCGGGCCCGTCCTTTTAGACGTTGTGCCCGAATCTATCTCATCTGTGCATGCTTGGCGAAATTGTGACGGTGGATACCCCTTCGCCTTCATCGACGGACCACCTGCAATCGGTGAACTGGCTGGCTAACCCGAGCCCAGACAGCAGATGGGAAGTTACCTTTGGGACCGCAACACGCGACTCCTTGTGAGCCAACGACAGCAGCGGAAGGACCATGTCTGCCAGGTTCAGATCAAGGCAGGCGCCGGACCGGGCGGCGGCGACGAACCGCGAAGCGGCATCTCTCCCCACTTCCTCGGCCGGCTTCCCCTTTGCCCCTATGCCATCGGCCCCGATGCATTTGGAAGAACTCACGCAGTAGGCGAGCAGGGATGAGCCTGGAGAGTCAGACTGCTCCTCAGATAGTTCCGTCGAAGAGACGCCGAAACCGGCCTTCGCAATCTCAGCCCCCGCCGAGGCGAGCTGGCGTTCTGCCACGTGCCTTGGCAGCCGGCCGCACCTGCTTACAAGGATGGCGTCCCGTATGGCCTGCCCGTCGGTCAGGTCAAGCGTCTTGAGCTCGTCGCAGGGGGATATGGCAGCCGAGACCTTCCCTCCCCCGCGTGGATAATACCCTCTCCGTCGGGCGCTGATCTTCAAGCCAATGCCTATTCTGGCGTAGGCGTCTCGAACGACGCGCTCGAAGTAGTCGTAGGTGGGGCTCCATGGGACATCAGTTCCGCCAACGAGCTCCAGATTCAACCGGGATCCGGTCAGCGCGACCGCCGGAACCACCGCCTGCAGGACGAGGGTGATACTCGCAGCGGTCCGCATATCCAGGGCGAGAGCATCGACCCGCTGCCTCCCGGGAACGAAGGTGACCTCAGACGAACCCTCCGTGGCGCCTTCCAGTTCACCCCCGAAGACCTTCGCTATGACCTGAAGGGCAGAGATGTGCTGCCTCTTGAGGCCTGGGACATCCCTCCCGGCGCGTATTCTGTAGATCCTGACCGGCCGGCCCTGGATGGCAGAGAATGCGACGGCTGTCCGCAGTATCTGCCCGCCCCCCTCCCCTTTGGCGCCATCCACCTGAACGAAGTCCACGGCCGGGCGTGTGAAATGGGGGTGATAAAGCGGTGAGGCGTGTTCTCTTAAATAGACCCAGAGGGCCGCGGTCCGAGAACGGCATGAGAGTCGGTCTTCTCGTCGGCCGGTTCCAGCCATTCCATTTGGGTCACCTGGGGGCCGTGAGGTACGCGTTGAGACAGGTCGATTACCTATACATCGTGGTCGGATCGGCCCAGAGGAGCCACGAGAGGGACAACCCGTTCACAGCCGCAGAGCGCATAACCATGATCAAGAGCGCTCTGGACAGCAGCAGCGTGGACCCCTCCAAGTGGATGGCGATTCCAATAGCAGATGCGGATTCTCATTCGCTTTGGGTCTCAACAGTGGAGTCCATGGTGCCGAAGTTCGATGTCGTGTTCACCAATGACGCCCTCACTTTTCTCCTCTTCAAGGGGGAAGGGATAGACGTCGAGGCTGTTCCCTATCTGGACAGGAGCAAGTACTCTGCCACCAACGTTAGGGACAGGATTTTAGAAAGGAAAGACTGGGAGAGCCTCGTGCCTGAGCAGGTTTCAAAACTGGTGAAGGAATTCGGAGGAGTGGAGCGGGTGAGAGCCCTTATGCGCAAGGACTTGAAGGGTAGTGAACATGTCTAGCCAACAGAAGCTCATAATGCTACCAGGGCCGACGAATGTTTCGGAAAGAGTCATGCGCGCCATGCTAGGCCCGATAATCAACCACAGGGGGGATGCGTTCAGGGAGCTGTACAAGGGAATACTCGAGAAAGAGAGGCACCTGTTCCAGACAGAAGGGGAGGTTCTCGTGCTCTCCTCATCGGGGACCGGGGGCGTCGAGGCGGCAGTCTGGAACATCGTCAGGCCTGGGGATGTGGCTATCGTGCCTGTCTTCGGGGAGTTCAGCACGCGTCTCGCAGAAACGGTCGAGCTGGCCGGGGGGAAGGCAGTCAGGGTGAACGCCGACTTCGGGAAGGTCCCCAGCCTGGAGCAGCTGACTGCGGCAATGGAGGCTCAGGGGAAGTTCAGAGCCCTGTTCCTAGTTCACAACGAAACGAGCACAGGTGTGACTGCCCCCTATGTGCGGGAGGCAACGGAACTGGCGAGAGACCACGGAGCCTTCGCTATCATAGACGCCATCTCCAGTCTCGGAGGCTACGCCATCCCGGTGGACAAATGGGGCGTCGACATGTGCATAACAGGGAGTCAGAAGTGCATCGCAGCTCCCCCGGGGCTGGCCCTTCTTTCGGTCGGCCAGAGGGTGGTAGATTTCCTAAAGGGGTCTCCGCCGAAAACGAGATACTTCGAGATACCCAGGTACCTAGAGTACGGGGCCAACGGAGAGACGCCTTTCACACCTGCGCTCCCTCTCTTCTACGCCCTTGACGAGGCGCTGAAGGAGCTTCTGGAGGAAGGGCTGGCGAACAGGGTCCAGCGGCACGACAGGATGTCAGCACTGCTTTACGATGGGTTGGCGAAACAGGGTCTGAGTCCGGTGGCAGAGAAGTCGGTCCGGTCGAAGACGGTTGTCGCTTCCTACTACCCTCAGGGGGTGGACGACTCCAAGTTCAGGAAGGCCATCGCCCGAGACAGGGGCGTGGTAATCGCTGGAGGCTTCGGTCCCTTCAAGGGGAAGGTGTTCAGGGTCGGCTGCATGGGTCAGATCAACGAAAGCATAGTCGAGACAACGCTCAAGGCTATCGGTGAGACGATGGCCACCTTCCGAAACCCGTGAAAGTCTATAAACCCAACAACGGGGCTGGTCGAGTCCAATGGCTCTTGAGAAAGGGACCCTTATCTTCGCCAATTATACCGCCCGAGTCAAGGACACAGGCGAAGGGATAGAGTCTACAAACGAGGAAGATGCGAAGAAGCTCAAGATCTACGAGGCGTCGAGAAAGTACGAGCCAAGGCTGGTGGCCGTGGGGGAAGGGTGGCTTATTTCAGGGCTCGACGCGGAAGTCGCCAAACTCGCCGTGGGAGAAAGGAAGGAAATCGAACTTCCTCCAGAGAAGGCTTTCGGAACAAGGGACCCAACCCAGCTGCGTATGATGCCCCTCCGAAAATTTGGAGATAGGGAGCACGAGCTGTCCGTAGGGGACTCGGTAGAAAT
>Ga0187769_10000462_pt1 | contig 22235 bp, 21 predicted proteins | sample 0116_SJ02_MP02_1_FD_133140 | JGI IMG/M metagenome (GOLD analysis project Ga0187769, IMG submission 133140) | Tropical peat soil microbial communities from peatlands in Department of Meta, Colombia - 0116_SJ02_MP02_10_MG | ecosystem: Environmental > Terrestrial > Soil > Wetlands > Peat | place... | reverse complement strand
GTTCGATAACCCGGGACATCTTGCACGAGATGGTATGGTAGGCCGCGCACGTATTCGCGCCCAGGGCGGGTGGTTTGACAGCGGATGGTATCCAGTGGCTTATGCTCTGGCTCGCGATCCGTTCCGCTGGCTCTGGCAGAAGGCCTGGGCCTGGCTCCCGTGATCGAGCGAAAGGAACGAACATGATGAGGCGAGGAACGCTGCTTTTAGCGGGTGCGGTTGCACTGGCGGCTGCTGGCTGCGGGGAAACGCCGATTGCGTCTTCCTCTCATGCTGCTCCGGCTCCCGTCAGTAGTTCGCCTCCTGCCGCTCCGAGTGAACCCGCGTCTTTTGTGAAAGCTGCCAACACCGACGAGTTGAGCGTCCTTTCCGTTGAGCATCAGGTCGATGTCACAAGCGAGCGTGATGGTCGGGTCGTCTCGGTCAGCAAGGATGAGGGAAGCACGGTTAACAAGGGCGATATTCTGGGCCAGCTCGACGACCGCACACTGCAGGTCCAACTGATCAAGGCACATGACGACCTGCTGGTGGCTCAAAACAACGTGAAGTACAAGGAAGCGGAACTGAAAGCCAAGAGCGCGGCGCTCGACCGCCAGCAGCAGCTTCGCATGCTAGGACTTTCAAGTCAGGCCGACCTTGAGGCTGCCGATTTTGAAGCCAAAGCCGCCGGGTATGATCTGCACGGCTGGGAAGCAATGGTTGAAAGCAGCCAGGCCGAGATTCACCGGCTGGAACTTGAGCTGGACCAGACGCGCTTGCGCGCTCCATTCTCCGGCGCGGTTGTTACCCGTTACATCCGGGAAGGGCAGGAACTCGTCAAAGGCGACAAATGTTTCCGGGTCAGTCAGCTGGCGCCGCTGCAGGTGCAGTTCCAGGTCCCGGAGTCTGCGCGGCCGCGTCCGGTCGACGGAGCAGGCGTGAATATCTTGCTTGCCGAAGATTCCAAGCGCATCCTCCACGCACGAATCGTCAAGGTCAGTCCAATCGTTGATCCCGCAAGCGACAGCTATAACGTGACGGCCGAACTTGTGGGCAACGATCTTTCCGACCTCCGCCCGGGGATGGCCGTTCGCGTCTCGTGGCCCAGCCCGGGCCGCTCGGCACCCTAACGGAACAGTTCATGCGTTTCGGTCCTACCAGCCTCAAAGCCTCGAGCATTCTTGCGAAGGGATTGCGTCGCCCTAAACTGCGCGCGGACCTTCGCATCAGCGAACAAACAGTCTCGGGTGAAAAAAGCTACGTCATCAAAGTTCCCGAGACCAATACCTATAACCGCTATGGCGCGACCGAGTACGAGCTTCTCACCTTCTGTGACGGCACACGGACGGCGTCTGACGTCGCAGCGCTCTGGAACGAGCACCATCCAGACGAGCCTCTGGACGAAGCCGAGGTGCTGGGGTTTTTAGACGGAGTCGAGGCGGGGGTTTGGGAGCAGTCTCTAGGAGAACGAAACCTAGCTGTGCTTGAGCGAATTCGTGACGATCGAAGGAGTCGCGTCGACCAATCCAGCGTACTCTACCTGACGTTCAAAGCCTGGGACCCCAATCGAACGCTCGCAAAATTGGACCGCTACCTCAGCTGGATGTTCACGCCTGAATTCGTCATATTTTCTGTAGCGCTGTTCATCGCGTCCGCTTATTTTCTGGCCGGGAATTGGACTCGCGTGCAGAGCGATACCGCAGCTCTGTATTCCTTCCAGAACAAGACGGCCTATGACATTTGGATCTTCTGGTTGCTGCTTTTTGGATACGGCGCGATTCACGAGTTCGGGCACGGGTTGACGTGCAAGCACTTTGGGGGAGACGTACATCAGATGGGCTTCATGCTTATCTATTTCACACCGGCGTTTTACACCGATACAACCGATAGCGTCCTCTGCCCCATTGCGAGCCGCAGGCAATGGGTGCTTTTCGCTGGAATCTGGATCGGGCTGGTGCTCTGCGGCATCTGCGTGTTCATCTGGCAGTTTACTGCGCCTGGTTCATTTATGAACGATCTCGCCTACAAAGCGATGTTGTTGACTGGAATCCAAGGACTGCTCGTGGACCTGAATCCGCTCATGAAGGCAGACGGATACTATGCCCTCGCGGAATTCCTTCACGTTGACAACCTTCGGGAAGAGTCTTTTGCGTTCCTGCGGGTCGGCGCCCGAAAGTATTTTCTTCGCGAAGAAATCGAGCTACCTGCCACCACGAAGCGACTGCGCCGCATTTATACCGTTTTTGGCCTCGCCGCAATTATCTACAGCAGCTTGGTGGTCATTCTCGCTCTGCTGTTTGTGAAGAACATATTTGTCAGCAAGTTGGGGAATTGGGGATACGTCTTGATAGCGGGCATCGTCTATCTGTTCGTGCGCAAGGGCCTACGAAAAGCGTGGCCGCAGATCCGAGCCTGGTGGCGCGAGAACCGGGAGGGGTACATGGCCTGGAAAATGACGCGGGCGCAGAGTTTGGCTGGTCTCGCCGTTATCCTTTTGCTCGTAATTCCGCCCCTACCGTCGCGAGTTGCTTCGGACTTTGTGCTACAGCCAGGAAAAGATGCTCACGTGAGGGTCGAGGTGCCTGGAGCCGTTGAGCAGGTTTTCGTCAGACAGGGTGACTCCGTCAAGAAGGGGCAAGTACTGGCCGTTCTGCAAAATCCCGGAATCGAAGCGAATGCCCAAGCGCTTGCCCAGCAACTTGCGATGGCCAATAGCCAGCTGCGCGAGGCAGAGGCGCGAGCCGATCAGGAAAAGACCGCCGCCGCGCTAGAGGAGCAAGCACGATTGGCAAAGGAATGGCAAGTGGCGCAGAACAGAGTCGATTTGCTTACAGTAAGAGCGCCGATTACTGGCGTGATCTCTACGCCTGTCGTAGATCAGAAGGTGGGCGCCTACCTCTCGGCCGGAGAAGAGCTCTGCGAGGTCGTAGACCGGAGTTTAATGAAGGCACGCATCCTTGTCCGCGACTGGGAACTCGAAGATGTTCCTACGGGAGCACGTGCGCAGCTGAAGGTGACTCCGTTTCTCTCCCGCACCTATGCTGGAAAGGTCGAACAAATTCTCCCCGCCGCGGCTTTGGACCGCCCCGTAGCACAGCCGCAACAGATCTCGCGGCTTGGACAGGAACGAACAAACTACTTTGCCGTGGTCATGAGTTTCCCAAATCCTGATGGTACCCTGACGGAGGGGATGACGGGGACCGCCAAGATACTCGGCAGGCCCTCACCGCTAGCCTGGCAGGCAGCCGAGGGTGCGTGGCGCTGGATCCGCTCGCAAGTATGGTGAAACTCAGGGATCGACCGCGAAGATATCAGGTTGGTTCGATGCGGCTAGCCGTATTCCGGACCCAGGAGGCCACGCGTCAAAACCGGGCCTCCTGGCTGTTAGAACTTCAGAAAGCGGGAGCCCAATCCCCGACTCCAACCAAGCCGTCAAATACGCATCAACGGGCGTTGTTCCTTTATGGTCGTCGCCTTTTGAAGCTTCTTTGGCGCTCCCTTCTTTATAGGTTTCTCCGCGGGCCTCATAGCTTCCTCGCTTTAAACACCACCCGGCTGACCAGGATAATGACCAGGGGCGTTGAGGTGCAGAGTCACTTTCCTTTCAAGCTTCTTCGCGCCTAGGGTCTTTCCCTTTTTTGTGGGTTTCGCTTTGGGCTTCATCACTGTCTCCTTTGTCAGATTTGGTCCTGCAACAGTGAGGTAGTCTGCAATCTCGGCGCCAAACTCTAACCTTCGCCCACGAACTGGGATTCACTGAAAAGAAAGGGTTTTTTCCCCGAACTCTCTGAAACCATCCGATCCACCCCAATGGAGATGCTTACTTTTTCAACAGATGTTGGTTTATTCAACGATTCGTGGGCGAACTCTTCCTTAGAGACCGTGTTTGCGGCAGAGGTAGTTCAGGCGGTTGCGGTCGACGCCGAGCAGGCGAGCGGCTTCAGACCTGCTGTCCTTGGCGTGCTTCAGGGCTTCCTCCAGCCAGCGCCGCTCGTAGGACCGGATCTCCTTGTCAAGGTCAATTCCTCCCGCGGGCAAATGGAAGCGGTCCTTCAAGTTGTGGCTCACGGCCTGGACAATCTCGGGAGGGAGATCGCTTAGGGAAATGGAATCGCTGTCGGTCATCACCACGAGCCTTTGCACGGCGTTTTCGAGCTCACGCACATTGCCGGGCCATGCATAGCGTTTCATGGCCAGCAGGGCATCGGCCTCAATATGTTTAACCGACAAGCCATTCGCCGCACAATAGACACCAATGAAGTAGTCGGCGAGGATGGGGATATCCTCAACCCGCTCTCGCAGGGAAGGGACGAAGATCGGGACCACGTGGATTCGGTAGTAGAGATCCTCGCGGAAGCGGCCCTGACGTGTCATTTCCTCGAGGTCTTCGTTGGTCGCGCTAATGAGACGAAAATCGACGCGAATCGACCTCTTGCCGCCCAAGCGCGTAAGCGCGCGTTCTTCGAGGACACGAAGCAGCTTGCTTTGCAGAGGCGGCGTGAGAGTGGCAATCTCATCGAGGAAAAGCGTCCCCTGATGAGCCATTTCGATGCGTCCCTCTTTGGTCGCTGCCGCACCCGTAAATGCGCCCTTTTCGTATCCGAAGAGCTCGGACTCCATCAGAGTTTCGGGAAGGGCCGCGCAGTTGACGCTCACAAATGCCCGGCTGCGGCGGGGACTCTGCTCGTGGATCGCGCGCGCGACAAGCTCTTTTCCGACTCCGCTTTCACCTCGAATAACAACGTTCGTGTTTGCGCGCGCAATTCGCTTGATGGACTCGAACAGGTGCCGCATCGAATCGGTCGCGCCAATGAAGTCGCCAAGCGTGTTCTTGCGGCTGATTTCGTCGCGGAGGATGCGGTTCTCGCGCTGAATACGCAGTTTTTCAACGGCACGCTTGAGCAGGTGTCGCAATACGTCCGTATCGATGGGCTTGATAAAGTAGTCATACGAGCCTGCACCGATCACCTTGAGGGCCGTGGATTTTTTCTGGTCTGAGCTGAGGACGATGACGAGCGTATCAATTTCACTGCCGTCGAGGCGGCTCAGGAGTTCGATGCATTCGCGGGCGCCGCCGGACGCTATCGGTAACCCAAGAAGGAGAATGTCGAGCTCGGATTCCTGCAGGAGCCTGTAGGCCGTTTCATAATCCTTCCCCTCCAGAACTTCGAAATCCGATCGCAACGATGAGGCAATCTTGGAACGCAAGCTCTCGTCGTCATCTACGATTGCGACTCGGGATCTGGGCGTTCCTGGCGCGATCGCTGCTCTCCACACCTGGCGGGAATTTCCAGGCCGACCTAGACGCGATTCTAGGGGTGAGGCCTTCCGGTGTCAACGATCCCCACAAAGGGCAGACGGCCGCAAGGGGCTGGTACGCGCGCCCAACTCACGGTCCGAGGAGCCCTCGTCATGGGCTTTCGCTGCATCGCCAGGGACCTAAAAACCATCGAATCTGCTGGGCGATGCGGATCTGGGGAGGATTTGCTATCCTTAGGGAATTCAGCGGCTATGAAGGCCTCTAACACACTCTGGAAGGAGCACCTGGCCGGGCGGTTGCCGGACGATCTGGCCCGTGAGGTGGATATCTTTGATGCCGAAATTGCGCTGCGAAAGCAGGGCAAGCTTGACGAGCGCCTCTTTGCGGAGACTCGGCTGCGGCGAGGGACCTACGGACAGCGCTATGACAATGGCCAGCGGCACGACGGCGCGAAAGTCCAGGAGATGAAGTATCCCTCCGGGACCCTTACCAAAGGCCCATCGACACTGTGGGATGCGCCAGGTATGCAGCGAATCAAGATTCCCGCGGGCGGCCTGAATGCCGAACAGCTCGAGACGCTGGCGGAACTTGCCGAGGAGTATTCCGATGGCATCGCCCACGTCACCACGCGCCAGGATTTCCAGCTCCACTATGTCCATATCGATGACACTCCGACCGTCATGCGCCGTTTGGCGGCCGTAAAGATCACGACTCGGGAGGCCTGCGGGAATTCGGTTCGCAACGTCACGGCGTGCCCCTATGCTGGGACTTGCACGGACGAAGTTTTCGACGTCACTCCATACGCGCGGGCGCTCTCCAAATTCCTACTGGGTCATCCTGACTGCCAGAACTTCGGTCGAAAATTCAAGCCCGCTTTCAGCGGTTGTGCACAGCACGCCTGCGGTCTTACCAGCCTTCATGACATCGGTTTCATTGCCGTGACGCGCAAGGAAAACGGAGTTGAGAAGCGCGGATTCGACGTGTATGTAGGCGGTGGGCTGGGTGCGGTTCCGTATATGGCAAAGCGTTTCGATTCATTTGTACCCGTCGAGGAAATAATGCCTCTTACGCAGGCGGTCGCACGCGTGTTCGGGCGACTCGGCGAGAAGAAGAATCGAAGCCGGGCGCGCATCAAGTTTCTCATTCAAGATTTGGGAATCGACAAATTCAAAGAGCTGGTTCTCGAAGAGCGAAAGACGCTGGCTCCGGACCCGCGTTGGACCGACTTCCTCGAACAGGCCGAACAATTCGCCGAAAGCCCCCTGCGGCCGGGCGGAGGGGCGTCCGATTTGGGCTCGGAAGCTTATCGACGCTGGCTAAGAGCAAACACCCGGCCGCAAAAGCAGACGGGCTACGTAGTCGTCACCATCGCGTTACCGCTGGGCGATATCACGGCGAACCAGCTGCGTTCCCTGGCGGATACGGTGCGCAGGTTTACCAAGGAAACGATCCGGACCACCGTTGAGCAGAATTTCGTGATCCGCTGGGTCAGCCAGAAGGACCTGCCGGAGCTGTATGAGGCGCTCAAAGCCGTGCACTTAGCCGATGCAGGTGCCGGCACCATTGTGGATGTGGTGACGTGCCCTGGTACGGATACCTGCAAGCTCGGGATTTCCTCTTCGCGGGGGCTTGCGGCGGAACTGCGCAAGCGGCTCGCCGAAAGGAGTTTTGAATCCGACGAAGCTGTGGAGAATTTGCACATCAAGATCAGCGGCTGCTTCAATAGCTGCGGTCAGCATCACGTGGCGGACCTCGGTTTCTACGGAGTGAGCCGTAAGGTCGGAGGATACGCGGTTCCCCATTTTCAGGTTGTGCTGGGTGGAGAGTGGGAGCACAACGGGGGTTCGTACGGATTGCCGGTGGCCGCGATTCCCTCAAAGAATATCCCGAAGGTCGTGACGCGTCTCACCGGCCGCTATGTGGAAGGCCGGAATCCGGGCGAGTCTTTTAAGGATTTCGTCAAGCGCATCGGCAAGATGGAACTCAAGAGCCTGCTCGATGATCTGGCCCGCCCGCCCGCGGGTGATCGCTCCTTTTTCAGCGACTGGGGCGATCCACGCGAATATAGTCTCGAAGATATGACTGTCGGTGAGTGCGCTGGCGAAGTGGTGTCGGCCGTGGAGTTCGATCTCGGTGCCGCCGAAAGGGAAGTGTTCGAAGCGCAATTGGCCTTCGAGAACGGCCATATCGAGCAGGCCGGCAGGACCGCTTACTGGGCGATGCTGCACGGTGCGAAGGCTCTTGTGAAGATCAACAATCCCGGCGTATCAGAGGATGCAGATCAAATCGTGGCCGAGTTTCGCAAGCATTACTTCGATACGCAGAAATTCTTCGACCCGTTCGCGGGAGGGAAGTTCGCACAGTACCTGTTCGACGCCCACCGGACCTCCGGCACTCCCTACACCTCGGATTCGAGCCGTTACCTGATCGACGAGGCCCAACTGTTCATCGACGCCGCGCACAGTTGTTATAACGGACTGGGCCTTTCGGTCGCCGTCTGAAGCCAAGGAACGGCGCCGAATGGACCTTCAGCACCTCAACGTGAAATTCCTTATTAGCGATCCTCCTTCGGTCGATCTGGAATCGCTGATTCCTCTCTTCCATCGGTGGATTCAGGAGCAGGTTTTCGAAGAGCTGCTGCTCGACATCGCCGACTATCGGCATGTTCATGACGGGCCGGGGATCGTGTTGATCGGCCATCAAGCCGACTACAGTGTGGACAATACCGATGGTCGCCTAGGGGTTCGTTACAACCGCAAGGCGCCCCTGGACGGAGGGAACTCGGATCGACTCAAGCAGGCAGCCAGCTCGGCGCTCAAAGCCTGCCAACGCCTCGAAGCCGAAGCTGTCCTAAAAGGGAAGATTTGCTTCAACGGTCAAGACGCGGAGTTCTCGATCAATGACCGCTTGCTTGCGCCCAATCGCGAGGAGGTGCGTCGACGCCTCGACCCAGAGTTCAAAGCGTTCTTCGACACCCTGTTTCGCGGCAGCGATTACGTGACGTCGTATGACACAGATCCTCGCAGGCTTCTGCGTGTGTCCGTCCAAGCCTCGAAGCGTTTTTCGGTCACCGAGCTGCTGAAGAACCTTGAGGGTTGATCTTCTTCGGTTGGCAGCGCCCGTTCAAGATCGCTAAAATCGCGCCGAGCCTTCCATTCCCGCCAGCCTGCGCGGATCATTCCCGGGAATCGTCATCTGAAAGGTGGACTCAACACTGGTGTAGTCGTAATACCCGAGTCGCGCGATGGGACGAATCTTAAGCACATCGATGCGGCCGTCCGAGCCGATCGCGCCCTCGTCGATGTGGATTCCAATCACTCGCCCGATAACGATATCGACGGTGCCCATCGTTCCGTTGCCCGGCAGGCGAATGGTCTGGTGGTAGAGACACTCGAAATGGATGGGTGACTCGGCCACACGGCACGGTTTAACGAGGCGCGACGGTTCCTTCCTCACGCCCGCCAGCTCAAACTCGTCGACTTCTGAGGGGACTTCCTCCGCCGATTTGTTCACTGCCTCGCGCAGCTCGTATGTCGCCATATTCCAGACGAACTCGCCGGTCGCTTCCGTGTTCATAACCGTGTCCTTCCGCCGCCCCGTTGTGGACTGGTTCGCTGCAAACATCACGTAGGGCGGATCAAACGTCAGGTTCTGAAATTGACTGAACGGCGCGAGATTGTGCACGCCGTGAGGGCTCACGGTGGAAATCCACCCGATCGGCCTCGGGACGACGCAGGACTTGAATGGATCCCGAGGAAGTCCGTGTTCGGTTTTGCCGGGCTCGTAGAACATCGCCACCCTCCTTGCAAACTTGACAGTGTGCCGATCGTCGCGATGACTTAGATTGCGACGGCCGACTCGTTCACCGCCGTGTGGCGCCTAAAAACCTCCTCCTCAGGCCCGCAAAGGATGGTAGCGCACAATTCCCTTGACACGGCTGCGAGGTTTGCGGCGAAATCGGCCTTCTCCATGGGAACTTACCTACCACACCAGGAGCTGAGCCTAAAATGCCTTCCGGGCGACTGATTTCCCCACTTCGCCGTATCCCCAAACACCCAGTTTCCGAAGAACCGAGCTTACTTAGGTAAGGAACATCTCTATTTTCGTTTGACAAAACGCCGGTTGCGCCTTGACAACGCTGCGAGCGTCCATATACGGTACTCAATTGCTTTGACGGCTCCATAGACACCGTGCCATCCCTTGGGCCAGTCGATCACGGGAGGGAATAAAAATGCCTCATAAGTTGCAGAACATCCTTGCGCGCGTGCCGAGCGACATTGAGATCGCCCAGGCCGCCACCCCCATTCCCATCGACAAGCTGGCCGCCGAGCTCGGGATTCAGCCGGACGAGATTGAGCCCTATGGCAAGAGCAAAGCCAAGGTCCGTTTATCGGTTCGGGACCGGCTCAAGAATGTGCCTAACGGGAAATATGTCGTCGTAACTGCTATTACCCCCACTCCGCTCGGAGAAGGCAAGACCACGACCACAGTTGGTCTCAGCCAGGCACTCGGCGCCCATCTTGGAAAGAAGGTCTTCACCTGCGTCCGGCAGCCGAGCCAAGGACCGACCTTCGGCATTAAGGGTGGCGCGGCGGGCGGCGGCTACAGCCAGATCATCCCCATGGAGGAATTCAATCTCCACCTCACCGGCGATATTCACGCCATCACGGCAGCCAACAATCTCCTGGCGGCAGCGATCGATACCCGGTGGTTTCACGAGAAGTCGCAAAACGCCGAGGCTCTTTTCGAACGCCTTTGTCCTCCTGCCAAGGACGGCAGCCGCCGCTTTTCGCCAGTCATGCTGCGCCGGCTAAGAAAGCTCGGAATCTCCAAGACCAATCCGAACGATCTGACCCCTGAAGAGCGCGCCCGCTTTGCGCGTCTTGACATCGACCCCGACAGCATCACCTGGCGTCGCGTCACGGACACGAATGACCGCATGCTTCGCCAAATCACGATCGGTCAAGGCTCGGAAGAAAAGGGCGCCACGCGCGTCACCGGGTACGATATTTCTGTTGCCAGCGAGATCATGGCGATCCTGGCCCTTACCACGAGTCTTGCGGATATGCGCGAGCGATTGGGCAGGATGGTCATCGGCACCAGCATGGCAGGCGAAGCGATCACGGCGGACGATATCGGCGTCGGCGGTGCTCTCACCGTGTTGATGAAGGATGCCATTTATCCCAATCTGATGCAGACCCTCGAGGGCACGCCGGCGTTTGTTCATGCGGGTCCGTTTGCAAATATCGCTCACGGCAACTCCTCGATTGTGGCGGACCAGATTGCGCTGAAGTTGGTAGGCCCGGAAGGCTATGTCGTCACCGAATCTGGCTTCGGCGCGGATATCGGGATGGAGAAGTTCTTCAACATCAAGTGCCGCTACAGCGGTCTTGTGCCGAACTGCGTCGTAATGGTAGCGACGATCCGCGCGCTCAAAATGCACGGCGGTGGTCCCAAGGTCGTTGCTGGCCAGCCATTGAACCACGCCTACGTCGAAGAGAATCTCGAGCTGCTGGAAAAGGGTTGCGCGAATCTGGTCAAGATGGTCCAGAACGCGAAGCGCTACGGCATTCCCGTCGTCGTCGGCGTGAACCGCTTCCAACACGACACCCCGGCCGAAATCGAATTAGTGCGCCGGAAAGCCATCGAAGCGGGTGCGCACGACGCCGTCATGTCGAATCATTGGGCTGAGGGAGGCGCGGGAGCTGTGGGCCTGGGCAAGGCGGTCATCGACGCGTGCGGCAAACCAAGCAAATTCCAGTTCCTCTATCCGCTGGATATCGGTATCAAGGAAAAGATCGAAACGATTGTGCGCGAAATGTATGGCGGGTCAGGAGTCGAATACTTGCCCGAGGCCGAAAAGAAGATTGCGCTGTACACACGCTTTGGTTTTGACAAACTGCCGATTTGCATGGCCAAGACGCATTTAAGCCTCAGCCATGATCCCAACCTCAAGGGTGCGCCCACTGGCTTCACAGTTCCGGTGCGAGATGTTCGAGCCAGTGTCGGAGCGGGCTTTCTCTATCCTCTTCTCGGTACGATGAGCACGATGCCGGGACTTTCAACCCGCCCCGGCTACTACGAAATCGACATCGACCTAGCGACAGGGCGCGTGATTGGTCTGTCCTGACCGAACCGACCGAAAGGTGCGGTTGCGCGTTGGAATCGCGTGGGATAGACTGGCCGACCTGATTCGAAGCCCCGGGATCAATGGAAGCTGCCGAACAAGACAAACTCAGAATTCTCATACGCCACGCCGCCATTGAAAAGCGTGTTCGAGCTGTCGCACAGCACATCACACGTGATTTCAAGGGGCAGCGCCTCCATCTGATCGGTGTTCTGAAAGGCGCTTGTATTTTCCTCTCCGACCTCGTCCGTGAAATCAACCTGGAAACCTCCATTGATTTCATCGCCGTATCGAGCTACGGGAGAGGCAAGGACAGCTCCGGTCAAGTCCGCTTGCTGAAGGATCTGGACTCGAACATCAAAGGTCTCAACGTTATCCTAGTGGAGGACATTCTCGACACCGGCCTGACGCTTAACTATCTTCTTCGGGTTTTGAAGCAACGCAAACCGAAAATTCTTCGTGTCGCTGCTTTACTCGATAAGCCGGCCCGCCGGCTGAGACCGGTCAAGGCGGACTATGTTGGCTTCCGGATTCCGAATGACTTTGTGGTCGGCTACGGGCTTGATTACGCCGAGCGTTATCGCAATCTGAAAGACGTTTGTGTTTTGTCACTTCTGCCTCAACAGGCCGAATAAGATCTAAAAACTGTATTTCCAATCATTTGCAGCGTATTGATCGGTGTCCGGGCTCGGCTGTGGCGCCTGCTATAATTGGTTGCCTCGCGCCGGCGCGGATGGCTTCTTGCGGGTGGCACTGGCCGGTTTTAGTGCGCTCATTTGCATCCAATGGATTCGATCAATCTCAATTCGGTGCAGGAAATCCCTGAACAGACGCTTGCCGTCCTTTCTGAGATCAGCCAGGAGATTAACTCCTCGCTGAATCTTGATCAGGTCCTCGCCAGCGCCGCACAGCAGATCCGGCGACTGATCGACTACGAGATTTTCGCTGTTCTACTGCCTGAGGAAAGCACCGGCAATCTTTATGTTCGCTTCGCGATCGGCCATCGTGCAGAGGTCGTCGAGAATTGGCGAATACCGGTCGGCGATGGAATCATCGGTGCGGCGGCCGCAACCGGGCAAGCCATTCGGGTCGGAGACGTCCTGAAAGATCGACGATATCTGCCCGCCGTCGAGGCGGTCCGCTCGGAAATCGCCGTGCCGCTGATCGTACGTGGTCACGTGATCGGAGTCATGGACATTGAAAGTCGCCAGGTGGACTACTTCACGCCCGCCCAGCAGACGGTTCTAACACTTGTCGCCAGCCGAATCAGTACCGCGGTCGAAAACGCGAGGCTTTACGAGAAGGCGCAAAAGCAGGCCGAGACCCTATTGCTGCTGAATGAGATCGGCCGCGAAGCAAGCGCAAGTTTGGAAGTCGAAGAGGTGCTGCGCCGTGCCGTGGAGCTCACGAAGCGCCTGATCGACTACCAGATCTTCAGTATTCTTCTCTACGACGAGGTCGCGGCCGTCTTTCGCCACCGCGTTACGGTGAAATTCGGCCAGCGCGTGCAGGAAAAATCGACCGTTCCGGCGCATGAAGGGATTGTCGGAGCGGCCGCGAAGCTTCGCCGTCCGGTTGTCGTCGCGGACGTTTCGCTCGATCCGCGCTACCGGATGCTGAATCCCGAGACGCGCTCGGAACTCTCTGTCCCGATGATTTATAAGAATCGCGTCGTCGGAGTGATGGATTTGGAGAGTCCGCAGCTGAACTACTTCACGGCCGACCATGTCCAGGTGCTCTCCATTCTTGCCGCGCACCTTGCGGTCTCGATTGAAAATGCCCGCCTCTATGAACGCGTGGCGCGCGATGAAAGCCGTATGGAGCGCGATCTCAATGCGGCGCGTCGGATTCAGGGCGCCCTACTGCCTTCGCCGCCGGGGCCGGAATTCGGGCTAGAGATTGCCGCCCGGGTAGTTTCATCGCGTGAGTTGAGTGGCGATTTGTACGACTTTCTTCGCTATGGTCCCCAGGATCTCGGCATCGCTCTTGGTGACGTGAGCGGGAAGGGAAGTGCGGCGGCGCTCTATGGCGCGGTCGCCGTTGGTACCCTGCGCAGCCTCGGGTCGCAGAAGCCACGCCCCGCCAACCTTCTTCGCGCCATCAACGGCTTCCTCGGTGAGCGCCTGATCGAAGGCCGTTTCATGACCCTCTGCTTTGCCACTTGGCATCGACGCCGGCGTCGGCTGCGCATCGCCAACGCCGGGCAAGAGCAGCCCCTGCTTCTTCACGGAGGGCAGTGCGACAAAATCTCATTGGCTGGCTTCCCATTGGGAATTTTCGAAGAGGTTAGCTACGACGAGAAAACCTTCGTCCTCGATCCGAACGATATCGTCGTCCTTTACTCCGACGGCATCGGCGATGCACAGAGCCCAACCGGTGAGTTTTTTGGTCATAAACGTGTGAGCCAGATTGTCACCGAAAATCAGCACCTATCCGCCGATGGGATTGCCGATAAAATTCTGGAGTTGGCCGACGCCTTTTCGGGCGGCCAGCATCCCTCCGATGACCGCACGCTCATCGTTCTTAAAGTGAAATAGCTTGTCCGCCGCAACCCCAGCGTTCGCGTCGGCTTCGCAGAAAACGATGGCTCAACGTTCACTCCAACGCAGCTTGCTCCGAAGCACTTCAAAGTAGGTCTTGTGCGGCGGACGCACCAGAGTCACACGACTGGCTGATTTCGTGATGATCACGCGGTCCTTGGGTTCGAGCTGAAACCCTATCTGGCCGTCCAGGGTGATGTAGACAGGTTCGTCGGAGGGGCCGAAGTCCAATTCGATAATCGCGGAGTGCGGTATCACGAGAGGCCGGTTCGTCAGCATGTGCGGACAAATCGGTGTAATCACAAATGCGTCGAGCTGTGGATCGATAATGGGCCCGCCCGCCGCGAGCGAATACGCCGTCGAGCCGGTCGGGGTAGCCACGATGATCCCGTCGGCGCGATAGCGTCCTACCTGGTTTCGATCTACGAACACGTCGAATTCGAGCATGCGCGCAAGAGCTGCCTTTGTCGCCACCGCATCGTTCAGCGCGCGCTGCCGCTCTGATACGTGACCCTGGCGGATAATCTCTGCGTCGAGCATCATCCGTTCGCTCGTGGTGTGCTTGCCGGCAATCACCTGTTCGAGGACGGGATACATCTCCTCGAGTGTTACGCTCGTGAGAAACCCGAGACCTCCGAGATTGACTGCCAAAATGGGAATACGGTGGCTCCCCAGGGCGCGTGCCGCCGAAAGGAGCGTCCCGTCGCCACCGAGAACGATCAACAGTGCAATCCTTTCGCTCAGCGCCTCTCGCGGTAGGCCCGGCGCGGACAGATCGATGCACGCCCGCGTTTCTTCGTCGACAAAGACCTCGATCTTGCGTTCGCGCAACCATTCCGTGAGGCCTGGCACGACAGAGGACACAAGGTCCCGGTTCGGTTTGCAAATAATGCCCGCAGAGCGAATCATCGGCGTGGACGCAGCATCTTAAGCTATTCGCGCCGCCTCGCGTGGAGAAAAAACTCCTGGTTTCCTTCCGCCCCGGCGACGCGGCTTGCTCGAACACCCACAATTTCAAGGCCTGCCTCAATCGCTGCTCTTGTTACTCGCTCAATCGATTTCTGATGCAACGCGGGCTCGCGCACGATGCCGCCTCTTCCGACTTCCTGTCTCTCTAACTCAAACTGAGGCTTGATGAGAATGAGGAAATCAGCGGCGGGTGTGGCCAGTGGCAGCAGCGCGGGCAGAACTTTGCACACGGAAATGAAGGACAGGTCGACGACAATCAGCTCGACTGCCTCTCCGATATCCGCTTTCCGCAAGTAGCGGGCGTTGCGCTCCAAGGGCACGACTCGGGAGTCCTGTCGCAGCTTCCAGGCGAGCTGGTCAATCGTTACGTCGACCGCATACACCTTCCGTGCCCCGTGCTGCAGCAGGCAATCGGTGAATCCGCCGTTCGAGCTGCCGGCATCCAGACAGATTCTCCCTTGCACATTCACTCCAAAGTCCTCGAGCGCGCCCTCGAGCTTTAGCCCTCCACGGCTTACGTAGCGCAGCGGTGTGCCAATCAGCTCGATTCGCGCGTCGGACGCAACTCGAGTCCCCGCCTTTGTCGCCGGGGCTCCATTCACGCGCACCTGTCCTAGAAGCAGCAGTGCCTGTGCACGTTCGCGCGAGGGAGCCAGTCCGCGCTCGACGAGGATTAGATCGAGCCGCACTTTGGCCGGTCTTGCTCCCTTTCGAGACCGAACATGATCGGAATGCTGACCTCGTGCTTTTGGGCTCATACCATCGGCCGAATCAGGAACGGCGCGCGACGAGAAACTCGGCGAGCTGCCTCAGGCATCGAGCACGCTCGCCGAAAAAAGCAAGTTCCGCAAGGGCCCTTCTCTCCAAATCAGCTGCAATCGCGCGCGACTTCTCGATCCCGTAGAGCGCCGGGTACGTAGCCTTGGCCTGAGCCCGGTCCTTGCCTGCCGTTTTGCCGAGCGTTGCGGACGATTCCTCGACGTCCAACAAATCGTCGACGACTTGGAATGCCCACCCGATGTAGTCGCCGAACCGGCGCAGTCGTTCCACATCATCCGTCGCTGCGCCGCCGGCGATGGCGCCTGCCACAATCGAACCGCGAATCAGTGCAGCAGTCTTCGAGCGGTGTATGTATTCGATCGTCGGCTGATCAACCGGCTTCCCGCCCGCCTCGACGTCCGCCACCTGCCCGCCGACCATTCCGTCAACCGTTCCCGCGGCCGCTGCGATCTCGGCGATCACGCGAACGCCTCGTGCCGGCTCCAGCGGCGCCGTGGCCAGGGTTTGAAAGGCCAGGGTCAATAGAGCGTCGCCGGCCAGGATCGCTATCGCCTCACCGAACACCTTATGGCTCGTCGGTTTGCCGCGACGCAAATCGTCATTGTCCAGTGCGGGCAGATCATCGTGGATCAGTGAATACGTATGTATGCACTCGATCGCAGATCCTACCCGGATCGCGCCTTCCAGATCGTGCGAGAACATGCGAGCCGTCTCGATGCATAGCACCGGTCGAACTCTCTTGCCTCCCGCTCGAATGCTGTAGCGCATCGCGCGATGGATCGACTCTGGCTGGGTGTTTTCCGGAGGAAGAATCTGGTCCAGAGCCGCTTCGACGGCCGCCCGATCGCATTCGAAGAAATCGGGGAGTGTCATGCTACGGGCTGGATTCGGAATGTGGGAAGTGCGGCACAGCCATGCGGCTTAGGAATGCTACGACGATTCATCTTCGGGCTCAAACGGCTCCGCCGCGATTTTGCCGTCTGCCTTTTTGAGGAGAATTTCGACGCGCCCTTCTGCTTCTTCGAGCTGCTTTTGACACTCGCGTGACAGCTTGACGCCCTCCTCGAAGAGTTTCATGGCCTCGTCCAGCGATAGCTCGGGGCTTTCCAATCGCTTCACAACCTCTTCAAGCCGCGCTAGAGATTTTTCGAAATCTCCCTTGCGCGGAGATTCCGTCGTCTTATTGATCGTCGAGCTCATCGATATGACCGACAGTTGAAGCATTCTAGCGCGCCCGCAGAACGTCAACAATGCCCTTCTTCGGCCCTCCACAGTCGATTCTCCCGGGGGTGCTTGCGCTCGAGGGGTGATGGATGCAAAATGACGCGTATGCCTTTGGAGTTCACCACCTCGTATGTGAAGGATTCTTTCGACATCCTGCACTATTACAAGAGACTCGCGGAGCAAGCGATGGCGCAAGCTTCGGACGAAGCGCTCCTTGCCACACCCGACTCGGAATCGAACTCGATCGCCATCATTGTGAAGCACTTGGCCGGCAACATGCGCTCCCGGTGGACCGATTTTCTCACCTCCGATGGAGAAAAGCCCGACCGCAATCGAGACGCCGAGTTTGAAGCTCCACCCCAGACGCGGGCCGAGATCATGGCGCTGTGGGAATCCGGGTGGACGATCGTGTTCGACTCACTCACCCCACTGACAGACAAGGACCTCGACCGGACGATCCGCATTCGCGGTGAGCGTCATTCCGTGATGCAAGCGATCAACCGTCAGGTCGCGCATTACGCGTATCACATTGGGCAGATCGTCTATATCTCGAAACACGATTCCGCGGATCGATGGAAGTCCCTCACCATTCCGCGTGGGAAGTCGGTCGACTTCAACTCCCGCGTGAATGCTGGTCTCGCTTCCCAGCGCTAGCGGTCGCCCATCGGGCCGAGAGCACATCGTCGCAGCCCATCTCCCTTGGAGCGACCCTCCCTGATAGAATCACCACAATGGTGGCTTCTGAACGCCTTAGGCGAGCCCGTCGCGCACCGATGTGTATGGCTCATCCGGACGCCCATTCCAGTCATGTCTTTCCGGTGATTACCCGATGACTCCGCTGCACATTTTGGGCGTGGTCTTCCTGATTGGCATGAACGGATTCTTCGCCGCCGCGGAGTTTTCGCTTGTCGCCGTTCGGTTTTCGCGCGTCCACCAGCTCGTGGAACAAGGCGATCCACGAGCTCGGATCGTCGAGCAGCTTCTGAGCGACATGAGTCGCGTGGTATCTGGCGTGCAAGTCGGCATCACGATCGCCAGCCTTTCGCTCGGCTATTTGGGTGAAATCACCCTCGCGGCGCTCCTTCGCCCCTTTGTTGAGAAAATGACGCGCCCCTGGGCTCCCATCCTGGCTCACACCGCGGCGCTTGTACTCGTTTTTGGGCTTCTAACCGTGCTTCAGGTGGTCTTTGGCGAGCTCGTTCCCAAGAGCATGAGCCTGGCCCGCGCCGAGAGGGTTGCGCTTCTGATTGCTCGCCCGTTTCATTGGTTTCTCAACACGTTTCGTTGGGCGATCGACCTTCTTGACGGCATCGCCGAAAAAATTCTTGGTGCCATGGGCCTCATTGCGCGCCATAGCCACACCTTGGTGCGCTCTGTGGAAGAGTTGCAAATCATGGTTCAGCAAGCCCAAGACCGCGGTTTGATCCCCGCTGCGGAAGTGCGTCTGGTGCAAAACGCCATGGAACTCGGGCAGGTGCAGGTGCGCGAGATCATGGTGCCACGACCTGATATGCACGCTCTTCCCGCCGACGCGAGCCTCGAAGACACGATGAACATGTTCGCGACTACGCAACGGTCCCGCCTCCCAGTGTATGAAGGCTCGCTCGACCACATTCTGGGTTTCGTTCACATCAAGGACGTGATTTGGGTGTTGCTGGAACGGGCGCGACATGCCGACGAACAGGTTCTTCTTTCGCCCTTCCAACTTAGGAACCATCTCCGAGAGGTGCTGATTGTTCCGGAGACGAAGCCGGCCAGCGAGCTACTGGTGGAGTTCCGATCCCGGCGGATCGGCCTCGCCCTCGTGGTAGACGAGTTCGGCAGCATCTTGGGCCTGGTGACCCTCGAGGACATCCTCGAACAAATGGTCGGCGAGATTCACGACGAATTCGATGTTGTCGAACGCCCGCTTACTCTTCCCGACGGTAGCACGATTTTCGACGGCGCCTATAAGACGCGCGATCTCGAAGCGCGTTACCACATCAAGCTATCCGATGACGCTTCTTTTGAGACAGTCGGCGGTTTCGTCCTCAGCCGCCTGGGGTTCATTCCTCGCGGAGGAGAAAGCTTTGAAACCGATGGCTATCGCTTCACCGTGATGGAGATGGATCGTCGCCGCGTCTCACGAGTGAAAATTAAGCCTTTAGTTGGTCCGGTGGATCATCCCGTACCGCCAGCCGATGTAGCTGTTCCCGCCGCTCCCCATCTTGCACCTGCGATAGCTGCCAAGGAACGCCGCAGAAAATGATCCGCTACATCTCGTTGCGGCTTCTATTTGCCGTGCCGGCGCTTTGGTTGATTGTCACGATGGTGTTCCTGCTCGCACACGTCGTTCCGGGCGACCCCGTTGAGCAGATGCTAGGTGAGGGCGCGCGCGCGGAGGATTTGCAGCAGCTCCGCCACGCGTTGGGCTTGGACGTACCTATTGCGACTCAATATGCACGCTATCTGACCGGGGTCGTTCGTGGTGATTTGGGCGAATCGTTCCGTTTCCACGAGCCCGTTACTCGCATTGTGCTCGATCACTATCCCGCGACACTCGAGCTGGCCCTGGTGGCGCTTTTCCTCTCGGCCGCGATCAGTATTCCGGCGGGCCTACTTGCGGCGGAGCGCCGCTCGACCGGCGCCGACCGTGCCATCGGAGTCTTCACTCTGCTGGGTCTTTCCATCCCGAATTTTGCGCTCGGCCCTGTGCTGATTTTGCTGTTCTCAGTGACCTTGAGCTGGCTGCCTGTCTCGGGCCGCGGTAATCCGGCGCACCTGGTGCTCCCCGCCATCACCCTTGGAGCCGCGCTGGCCGCGATTCTGACACGCATGGTTCGCACGTCCGTGATCGAAGAGCTTTCGAGCGATTACGTTCGGACGGCCCGTGCCAAGGGTCTTTCGCCAGCCGCCGTTCTGTTTCACCACGCGTTCCGCAACGCGCTCATTCCGATTCTGACCATTCTCGGCCTTCAATTTGGCACGCTGTTGGCGGGGACCATCGTGACCGAAACAATCTTTTCGTGGCCCGGTATCGGCCGGCTCACCGTACAAGCCATCGGCGCCCGAGACTATCCCTTGCTACAAGGCTGCATCTTGCTGATCGCCGTGTCTTACGTGCTCGTCAATCTGCTCACGGATTTCATTTGCGGGCTTGTCGATCCTCGGGTGCGTTTCGAATGAACGCACTGCTCGAATTTCTCCTTCAGAGCATGATGGGGCGTTGGGCGCTCACGGTCGCCATATTGATGGTCATCGTAGCGCTCGCGGCACCATGGCTGTCACCGGCCGATCCCACCGCGCAGAATCTCGCGATCCGGCTGGAAGGCCCCAACGCCTCTCATTGGATGGGCACCGACGAGCTCGGCCGTGACATTCTCTCTCGCGTTTTGTTTGGCGCCCGGGTTTCGATTTTCGTTAGCCTGAGCGTTGTCGTTGGCGCGGGAATCGTAGGGCTAGCTGTTGGCTCGCTCGCAGGTTATTGCGGAGGCTGGTTCGACCGTTTTGTAAACATTGTTCTCATCAACGCATTTCTGTCGTTTCCCGGCATTCTTTTGGCCATCGCCTTCGCAGCGTTTTTGGGTCCCGGCATCGGCAAAGTCATTTTCGCGCTGATTGTGAGCGGCTGGGCAGGCTATGCGCGTCTCGCTCGTGCACAAGTTCTGCAGGCGAAGGAAATGGAGTACGTGCTGGCAGCCCGCTCGCTCGGTGCCTCAGGTGCACGCATTCTTCTCCGACATCTTTTGCCGAATATCCTTCAGCCCGTTCTCGTGCAAGCGACCCTGGGCATGGCCGGCGCCATCTTGGCAGAGTCGACGCTCAGCTTTCTCGGTGTTGGTGTGCTCGCACCCATGCCCAGCTGGGGCGCGATGCTCAATGACGCGCGCAGCCATCTGTTCGACGCACCGCATCTCGTGCTGTTTCCTGCACTTGCCGTGATGGTTGCCGTCCTTACCTTCAATCTATTGGGCGACGCGCTTCGTGACTGGTTGGACCCTCGCATGCGGGCGTATTTAATTCTTGCTTCTGTTCGGCGCTGAAGGTGGAAAAAGACGCAGATCCCGGGCGGCGGGCTATCAGAGAAGGCAAAGGAGTCGGAACTTAGCCGAGCTCCACTGTCACTTCCGTCCCTCGCCCGATTCCGAGTGTCCGCGCCGCGTTTGTTTTATTGACGCAAATCTCTAGATACCCACTCGATCCAACGACTCCGACTGCCTCACCGCCGGCACCTTCCGCAAAGGTCCCCACAATCTTCGTTACGACGGCAGATCCGGCCTTGATGGTGCACTTCCCATCGGCCGAAGCAAGTGCCGGCACGTCCTCGATACGGAGGTTCGTGATGAGATTGCCGAATTGATCCACTCGCAGTACAACCCCTCGGATCGTATTGCCGGTTGTCTTGGGCCGGGGAATCGCGAATCGCGTGAAATCCGTGATAGCCTCGCCAAATGCCGATGTCTGCCATGATTTCGAAAGCCATGCTGCCACTGGCGCAAAAATGTCGCGCCCGTGAAAGGTTTTGCTGACCGGCTGGCGAAAATAATGTTCCGAGATGATGTGCCATACGTGGAGGGCTTCGGTTTGATCGTAGACCGATGACAGCACCCCGTTGTCGGGAGCGACGAAATAGTGTTGATCGCTGGCGACTAGAATGGGTCTACGCTCGGTTCCGACTCCCGGATCGACGACCACTACGTGAATCGTCTTTGGTGGAAAGTACTTGTAAGCCTGGCCAATCGCAAGCGCGCCGTCCAGGATGTCGTGGGCGATAACTCCGTGTGTGATGTCCACCACCGTCACATCGGGATTGATGGTTAAAAGCACGCCCTTCATAACTCCGACCAGATGATCATTGGTGCCGTAGTCCGTGGTGAGTGTGACAATAGGCCGCGCCAAGGTGCACTCCTGTGGTGGCCCCCTAAAAGATTCACCGAGGCCGCTTTCGAAACTAGCGAAGGGTTGCGGTGGTGTCAAAGCCATCCGGCGCAACTGCGGCGAGTGAGTAACGCGCAGGGTCCCTCTACTGCTCGATGAGGTCAATCTCCCCGATGCCGCCATGGACCGTCATGTCGATGGTGTTCGGCGTCTTGCCGTACGCGTCGTTCTCGTAGCTGTCACCCTCGCGCCGCAGTCCATTTGAGTTTATCGAGCCGATTCCGCCTGAGGTCGTTACGCGTACGCCCACATCTCTCGGCAGCCGCACCATGGCCGATCCGATACCCCCTTCCACAGTGGCGTTGAGGTTCGCCTTGCGCGGCCCCGTTAGATCGAGGTCCAACCTTCCTACCCCCATATTGACTCTCAGGCGTTCGACATCAAGCCCGGCGAGACGCAGATAGCTCTCACCGGCTCCGATGTTCAGATTGAGGTCGAT
>Ga0187769_10000459_pt1 | contig 22273 bp, 21 predicted proteins | sample 0116_SJ02_MP02_1_FD_133140 | JGI IMG/M metagenome (GOLD analysis project Ga0187769, IMG submission 133140) | Tropical peat soil microbial communities from peatlands in Department of Meta, Colombia - 0116_SJ02_MP02_10_MG | ecosystem: Environmental > Terrestrial > Soil > Wetlands > Peat | place... | reverse complement strand
TAAACGAAAGGTAACCAAGAATCGGAACGGACTGCAATACGTCCAGAATCGGGATCAGGATCGCTCCCGCGCGCCGGCTTTTCGCGGCCAGGGTGGCGTACGTGAACGTGAAAATTAACGATGCGATCATCGCCAATAACATCCGCAGCACCGTGCGCAACGTGTACAGAGGCAGGGCCGCGGGAGAAAGCGAGATCGGTATCTGATGCGCCGGCGCAAACGGCGCAATCATCTGTCGTGCGCCAATTCCCAGCAGAACAATCACGCCGAGCACCAATACCATCGCCACCGGGTCTTGCCACGTGCCACGACCCCCGCGAAGGAGGCCGATTTTCAGAATGGAGGTGTCGTAGCGCACGCAGTTGCCGTCCGCCTACGAAACGGTCCACGGGAAATGGCCGCAGACCGATTTGCAGCCGCTACGTGCCGAAGCCATCAGGTTTCGATTACCCAACCACGGCGCCGAACAGACGCCCGGCAACGTAAGTGACCAGGGCAGCTGCCGCTCCGATTCCAATTTGCCGCGCACCGGAGAACATTGGCGAACGACCATTGAAAAACGATGTCAGCAACCCCAGCGCGAATAAGGCCCCCAAGGACAACAGCACACTAACCCCGGTTGCTCCCCATGGTGTAGTCAAAACAAGAAACGGCACAACAGGAACCAGCGCACCGACAGCAAAAAGGGAAAAAGAATACGAAGCGGCACTGACCGGGCGGACGCCCAGATGACTCGAATCAACGGCAAGCTCCGTGCGAATAAATTGATCGACGGCGCGCGGACCCTCAGCAATAAGTCGATCGGCCGCTTGGCGTGCTTCCTCTTCGCTCTTGCCCTTGGTCTCGTAGATCAGAGCCAGTTCCTTGTGCGCCCAATCGGGCGCCGCGCGAACCTGCTCAAGTTCCCGATCAATTTGGCTGCGTGCCAATTCTCGCGCGTTGGTGACCGATAGCCACTCACCCAGCGCCATCGAGCAGGCCCCAGCAATCAGTCCGGCAAAGCCCGTCAACAGTATGGTGAGCCTTTGCGCCCCGCCGCCAGCCATACCCATGATCAAGCAAAAGTTCGACGCCAAACCGTCGGTGGCTCCCAAGACCGCAGCGCGCAGATTGTTCCCAAATACTGCGCCCCCTGCAAATTGTGATCCGGATGAGTCGCTACCGACATGTCTACCAGCGCCGATCATCCGCATCACTGCCGCGTGTCCGCGCTCGTCTTTTGATAACCCCGCAGAGCCTGCGTCTTCCTGGTTCGCGTAGCGGTCTCGATCGGCCAGCTCGCGTGCCGTCAGGCTGGGAATTACAAAACCGACCCCAAAACGACGGGCCAGTGCGACCAAAATCCGCGTGCGCAGCGATGGGCTGTACGCCGGCACCGATTGGCCCACCGCTTCCAGACGTCTTTGCCAAAACGCCGAGTGGTCGTACTCCGCCGCAGCCAACTTGCGAAATAGCCTGCTTAATCGAGGATTTCGTTCGATGGAGGCCAGCGCCTCGTAGACCGCGGCGCTGTCTCTTTCGTCCTGCCAGCTATGCAGCGCGTCTCTTAATTCCCTTTGTTCCAAATTCGACTCCAGAATCCTCATCCGCGGAAGTCTGCGGCAATTCCCTTGTGCCAATTATCAGGCTTTGGTATTTCTGCTCTTTTGCAGGCGCCAACCCTACCCACGGTACGCTCGGCTCCCCCCGGCCCCGTTAGCCGTCTTTCCCCGCGTGTCGCCACAAGGTGTCACGAGTGCTCGCAACGAACCCTGCGCGCCCGTCGAGCGTGAACTTATCGCCAAGCCTTGAACCCGTTCTGCCAGCGGGGATCGGCCCACCGGCGAGTCTGGTCAATTCTCGCCCAAACAGGTTTTCGGCGGCTACGCGTACACAAGGCGCCTGTCAGCAAAAGCGTGCCCGCCCCGCCCAACCCCCCGACCGTACCACCCTCGCTTCCGAAACGAAGCTCGCCTCCGGCTCGTCGAAAAAACGGTGTCCGCACCGCCAATGCCCGGACAATCCGGCCCCCACGCTGCCCGCCGACACGACGACGACAGTGCCGTCTGGAACTGGACCCAACTTAGTGGGATGATCCCGGAACCCTGTCGCAGGGCTGAAACGGCCGAAGGCGAAAAGACGTCGGGAGAACGCCAATGAATGGTGACAAGAAAGTCATCCAAATGCTTACCAAGGCACTGTCCTTGGAAATAACCGCGGTGAATCAGTACTTTCTTCACGCCCGAATGTACAAAAACTGGGGCTTGAAGGCCCTGGGCAAGCACGAATACGACGAGTCCATCGAGGAGATGCGTCACGCCGACAAGCTCATCGAGCGTATCTTGTTTCTCGACGGTACACCAACCCTGCAGGACCTTGGCAAACCCTCGATCGGCAAGGACGTGCCCGATTGCATCAACCGGGATCTGAAACTGGAGCTGTCGGGGCGCGCCCACTACCAGGAGGCAATTGCCCATTGCGAATCCGTAATGGACTACGTGTCGCGCGAAGTGTTGGCAGTGATCCTGGAACAAACCGAGGACCACATCGACTACCTGGAAACGCAGTTGCAGTTGATCGAACAAGTCGGCCTGCCCAACTACCTGCAAAGCGCCATGGGCGAAATAGGAACCTGAGTTCGAGGTTCCAAAATCATCGAAACAACTTCTTGAAAATCACCGAGCCAACGGACTCCTCGGAGCGCAAAACACGAAGCTTTCTAAAGTCGCGCGGGCCAAACGGGACAACTGTGCGGCGTGCCCCTTTTCTTGCCGCAATCGCACCTTCCGGGGCGTTTCACCACGGGGCCGTTTGATATCGATCAAGTTTAGCGGACGATATTGGGGTACGTGCGTGCGCAGATGGTGACCAGCGCCACCAAAGTCGCGCCCATGACAAGCAAATCCGTCGCGATTCCTAACGGCGACACGGCCGAATCCGCCAACAAAAAGGCGCGCAACCCGTCGATCTGGTAGGTGAGCGGGTTAAAGTGCACAAGTACTTGCAGCCAGTGCGGCATTATCGAAGCGGGATAGATCGCGCTGCTAGCAAAAAACAGGGGCATCGTCAGCACTTGACCCACGCCCATGAAACGTTCGCGCGTCTTGACCAAACAGGCGATGATGAGCGAAAAAGTCGAAAAGAGCAGCGCCCCAAGCACGGTCAGGAGCAAGACTCCTGCCAGCGAAAGCACGGACCACTGTAATTTGGCTCCCAAGACGGCGGCGAGCAGCAATACGACGGCGGCCTGGGTCAGGGCACGCACGCCTCCGGCGATGCCCTTTCCCAGTACCAGCGCAGCCCGCGGTGTCGGACTGGCCAGAAACTTGTGCACGATCCCCAGATCCCGCTCCCAAATGACCGAAATGCCATTGAAAATGGAGACAAAGAGCACGCTCTGCGCAAGTATTCCGGGCACAAGAAAGTCCAGTTACGGAACGTTGCCGGATTCCAGTACGCGGGCCCGTGCCATGACTTGCCCGAAGACCATCAACCAAAGCGCGGGTTGTATAGCGCGCGTGCCTAGCTCCGTCGGATCGTGCAAGAGCTTTCGCACCTCCATGTCCGCGATTGCGTAGGTCTTCCGGACAAAGGACGCACATGATTGAGCGGCGAGCCCTGGCAACACGGCCTCACCCCGTCCGGTCCGCAGTCCGCCGGGTCACCGACGTGGCGACATAGGCCGTGCCCCCAGCAACCCCAGGCTCCTGTCCTGTACCGGCGTACTTCGCGAAAACTTCCTCAAGCGAGATGACGGTCCCTGCGTCCGCCTCGAGCTCGGCAACTGTTCCACTGACGACGAGGCGCCCGCAGTTCATGATGCCAATTCGGTCGCACAGCTCGGCTGCCTCCTCCAAGTAGTGCGTGGTCAGGACGATCGTGCTTCCAAACCGTTGCCGCAATTCTCCGATCATGTGCCAGACATCGCGCCGCGCAACCGGATCAAGTCCCACCGTGGGTTCGTCGAGAAACAGGACCGTCGGCCAGTGCAAGGTTGACTGCGCAATTTCCAGCCGGCGGATCATGCCGCCCGAGTATTCCTTGACCAGACGATGGGCGGCCTCGGTCAGTCCCATCAGCGCCAACGCATCTGCTATACGGGTCGCACGTTCGCGTCGTGGAACATCATAGAGTCGTGCAAATACGAGCAGATTCTCGTAACCGGTGAGGTCGCCGTCCGCTGATAGCGCCTGGGGCACGTACCCGATGACACGCCGCACGTCGGCCGGACGCGAACGGATGTCAAAACCCGCAATTTGTGCGGTGCCGGCCGAGGGTGGCAAAAGCGTCGTAAGCATCTTGATGAGCGTCGTCTTGCCGGCCCCGTTGCGTCCCAACAGACCGAGCACCTCGCCCCGAAAGACTTCCAGGTCAACCCGATCTACCGCCGCAAGCGCACCAAAATGCCGCGTCAGGCCCTTTGTCTGAATGATCTGAGGCCGAGGATGCGACTGATCCGTTTTGACCCTACCGGGATCCGTCATAGCTTGCATAAACCGTGTCTCGAACCCGCCCCATGATTGCCCGCCGCGGCACACCACTCCCGGTCAGGATTCCGCCCGATTGACCTAGCACGCCCTCGCCCGCCGAGCCCCGGTCTAGAGCCAAACGCCTGCCAGGCGGGTGCCCGCGTCGACCCGGGTCCGCGCCAAATGAGGTTGTGGCAAACTTGTTTTTCCCGATGACCGAAACGTTGCACGAACTCCTGAAGGAAATTCGCAGCTGCACCGTCTGCGAATCCGAGTTGCCGTACGCCCCGCGGCCGGTCCTGGTCGCGGATGCCCGAGCCGTCATTCTCGTCGCCGGGCAAGCGCCCGGTCGAAAGGTGCACGAAACCGGAATTCCTTGGAACGACGCCAGTGGCGATCGGTTGCGCGCATGGTTAGGGCTCGAGCGAGCCGAATTCTACGATCGAAGCAAAATCGCCATCGTACCCATGGGCTTTTGCTTCCCGGGTACGGGCCTTTCGGGCGACCATCCCCCGCGGCCCGAATGTCGTCGCACCTGGCACGAGCGCCTGTTGCCATTGCTTCGCAACATTAAGCTGCGCATCATCGTGGGATCCTACGCCCAGGAATTTCATCTACGGCGGGACGGCAAAAGTACCTTGACCGCGACCGTTGCCGCGTGGCAACAATACGCGCCTTCCTGCTTTCCGCTTCCGCACCCGAGTCCACGAAACCAACTCTGGCTGCGTCGCAATTCCTGGTTCGAGCGTGATGTCGTACCACAATTGCGCATCGCTGTGCGCGACGCGCTCAATGCGCAAATACTCAAGGCGCGTACGTCCTGCAACCGCTAGCAATGCCACCCCAGCCAAACGCCACTGCGCCGCGCGCGGACGACCGGGCGGCCGGTACTGCTGTAGCAATCCTATCTCGCTGTTTCATAGCCCTGTGGCCGGATCCGGGCACCCGCGATCAACTCGATGCCCTCGCCTCCCGGGTGCAAAAAATCTACACCGGTTCTCGGCGCACACAGACCGATCAGCTGCATCTGACGCTGGCTTTCATCGGTCCGATAAAAAGGTTGCAGGCGAACCGCGTTGCGGAAATGTTGCATCGAATCGACGTGCCGGCTTTCGTGTGGACGCTCGATCGCTGCGCTGGATTCGAGGGAGGCCGACTACTGTGGGTTGGCGGACAAGACGATCCTCGGCTGACGACGCTCGCACAAGCCGTCCGCACGGGCCTCGACGAACTGAGGGTCGGTTACGATCGCAAACCGTTCGCTGCCCATGTCACGCTCTTACGCAATGTCGGACGGCGCATTGCCGGCTTACCCCTGGACCCGCCCATCGGCTGGAGCGTGGGCCGCCCCTGTCTCGTGATATCAGAGCGCGATTCAATGGGAAAAGCGCACTATCGAGACTGGAAGGAAACTAACCCATGCTGACCCCAGCACACCTCCGTTGCGGCAATTCCCGCGGTCATGCAATTGCCACAAATGCCGAACAGACTGACCCGTTGGGACAGGAGTTTCGATGAAGGCGGGTGGAAATCGTCCGGCCGCGGACGCGTGGGACTCGGGAGTCTGCAAGTCCTTGATCGACGAGCTATGGGCCCTGCGCGCCTCGATGCTCGACTACGAAGCCCGCCTCGCGCCGTGGTTCCAGGACGTCGATCCGGCACATGCGCCCAGCGCCTGCAATCTGGCGCACTATCTTGCCATGCGTCGCTTCGACATGCGTCGGTTGCAGGAGCGCCTTGCTTGGGTAGGGGTTTCTTCGCTCGGTAGGGCGGAAACCCACGTTCTTGCGAACCTCGACAAGGTGCTCGGCATCTTGCATCGTCTGGTTGGGCGCGAATGGACGCCACATACAAAAGACGAGCCCGCGGGTTTTCAGCGTGGCGCTGCCTTGTTGGAACGCCATGCCGAAGCGCTTTTTGGCACATCACCTCCCGACCGTGATGTGCGAATCATGGTCACCTTGCCTGGCGAGGCGGCCGCCGATCCCGAGCTAATCGACGCGTTGGTACTGGCGGGTATGGATATCGCCCGCGTCAACTGCGCACACGACACCCCCGACGCTTGGGTCGCGATGGCCAAGCGCGTGCGCAAAGCGGCCCGAACCGCCGGTCGCCCCGTGCGCATCCTGATGGATCTGGCCGGCCCGAAACTGCGAACCGGCCCCATCGCGAACAGCGCCTCCGTGCTAAAGCTCAAGCCCGGCCGCGACCGTTTTGGTGTCGTAATTGAACCGGTGCGCTTTGGACTGCGCCCCCACGGTGCGCAGAGCGTTGTCGCAGGTGCGACGCATCACTTCGGCGTCGATCCCAAATGGCTCTCCCAGCTCAAAGCCGGCGATCGCATTGACGTTACGGATGCCCGCGCCGCACGGCGACGCTTCCGCGTGCTCGAGTGCCACGAGGAAGGCGCTTTGATCGACTGCGATCGGACCGCCTACCTTACTGCCGAAACCTCGCTGCACCTGCACCGTCAGGGCCGCGGCCCGCACGCAACTTCCATTACCGACTTGCCCCACTCGGGGGAACAACTGCGTCTGCACAAGGGTGAGACCCTGCGGGTCGTAGCCGAGGGCCTCGGTCACGGTGCGACACGTTCCGACGGCGGAAAACGATCTGCATTGGCCGCCGTAGCTTGCACGCTGCCCGAAGTCTTGAAACAGGTTCGCAAGGGCGAGCATATTTGGTTCGACGACGGTCGCATCGGCGGTGTGATCCAGCGGGTCGATGACAAGGGCGTCAATGTTGCGATTGCGGTGGCACGCGAGGGTGGCGAAAACCTCGGCGCGGACAAAGGCATCAACCTGCCCGACAGTCACCTTGATTTACCTGCCCTTACCGCGAAAGATATCGAGGACCTCGACGTGGTGGCTCGACATGCCGATCTTGTCGGTTTGTCCTTCGCTCAGTCGGCGGAGGACGTGCGTTCACTTCGCGCCCATTTGCGTCGACTTGGCGCCGCCGACCTTGGTGTCATCTTGAAGATCGAAACGCGTCGTGGTTTCGAACATCTGCCACAAATGCTCTTCGCGGCAATGGGCTGCCGAGCCGCCGGCGTGATGATCGCGCGGGGCGATCTTGCCGTGGAGTGCGGCTTTGAGCGAATGGCCGAAGTGCAGGAAGAGATCCTGTGGACTTGTGAGGCCGCGCACATGCCGGTTGTCTGGGCCACGCAGGTGCTTGAATCGCTCGCCAAGACCGGTCTACCTTCGCGTGCGGAGATTACCGATGCGGCAATGGGCGGACGCGCGGAGTGCGTCATGCTCAACAAAGGACCACATATTCTCGAGGCCGTGCGCGCGCTCGACGATATTTTGCGGCGCATGCAGACACATCAATCGAAGAAGCGCTCCCTGCTCCGAGCCTTGAAGTCGTGGGCGCCCCCGAAACAAGCACCCGAGCTACAGCACGCGACTGCACTGGTGGCTCCAAAGCGCAAGGGCCCAAAGGCGACGAGATAGTCGTCCGCTGGGCTCGGGCGCAGCGTTTGCGTGCCCCGGCGTTGCGAGCCGTGGCCCCGGGAGCACGCGACAACACCCATCCGGCGCAACACGCTTGCCGCTGCAATGCGAGCGCCGCCCGGTTTTGACCAACACCGTGATTCATCTTCCCAGAAGCAGCGTTTGGACCTGCGAGAGATCGGAGATTTGCGCGTCAGGCGCGCCAGGGAGCCGCTCCGAGCGTTGTCCATACCGGTTGCACCACACCACCTGCATCCCAAACGCGGAGGCCGCGTATGCGTCCCAAGCGTTAGACGAAAAAAAGCAAATCTGCAATGCGGTCAGCCCCAGTCGCTCCGTGGCACGTCCATACACTTTTGGATGAGGCTTGTATACGCCTACTTCGTCGACTGAGATGACCATATCGAGCAGACCGCCGACTCCGGCGTGCTCGACGGCCGCAGCGAGCATCGACGGAGAACCGTTGGACAGAATCACGAGCGCGTAGCCAGATTGCTTCAAGACCTGCAGCGTCTCGGGGACCTCCGGGAACGCGCTCAGACGCAGGTACGATTGGAGCAGTTGCTCGCGCAGGTTCGCATCCTGCACGCCAAGAGTGTCCATCGCGTATTCCAGCGCTTCGGCCGTTACCTGCCAGAAATCGGCGTATCGATTCTGCAGTGTCCGCAGCCAGGTGTACTGCAGCTGCTTTTCCCGCCACAGCGACGCCAGCCCCTGCGTCTTGCTACCGAGTGCCGGTGCGCAGCGTGCGCACGCAGAAGCCACATCGAAAAGCGTGCCGTAGGCATCAAACACGCACGCGCGTATCGCCTCGCGTCGAATCGTCATTCTGGTCTCCCCGGAACCTTGCGCCACGTTGCATACTACGTCGCGTCGTTCGCGGACATAGGCCACCGCTTGCGGCGTGCGGGCCCGCCTGCGTTCCTGCGCAAGCTTAGCCTTTGCGGCCGATATGGGGGTGCGCAGATTTGCATGGAGCTTCCTAACCCCCACAAATCCGCGCGAAGGCACTGCCCCCCGCTCCCTTTTCATCCTGGATCACACGCGCTGGTCGCGTGAAAAGGGTTTTGCGATCCGCGCTAGCGAGCGAACGGAGGCATGGCGTGCCTGTACCAAGTCGATGAGCAATTGGCCCCCGCGACCGTGCGGGCGGCAAAGCAGGGCGCGGTTAGCGACCCGCGGGCAAAGATGCCGTTCCCGCCGTCCCGGGCACGCAGCCACTTAACAAAGGTCAACCACTTCTTCCGCGTCTGCGCGTAAGGTACGGTCTGTGCAGTACTTCAGCAAGATCCGGGCGGGGGACAGCGGCACGAAATCTGCCCGCGCACGCGGTTGCCACGGAGGAATGAATGCGGACACCGACGACAGTCATTCGCGACTTAGCCGTTCATAAGGTCGTGACCGTCACATCCAACACAAGCCTGCGCGATTGCGCCCAGGCGATGCGCGAAGAGCACGTCGGCAGTGTTGTGCTCGTCGACCCGGGCAGCCCCCGGCCGGTTGGCATCATTACGGATCGTGACATCGTCGTCGAGGCGGTGGCCGTCGGGCTCGATCTGAGCACGCTGACCGCGGGTGACATCGCTGCGAAACCCGTCATCACCGTACGCGATGACGAAGACGTTCTCGACGCGCTTGCGCGGATGCGAGAAAACGGAGTGCGCCGGCTTCCCGTTACCGGCCCGCACGGCCACCTCGCGGGCGTTTTGTCGCTCGACGATCTGCTCGCAGCGCTGTCAGAGCAGTTCGACTCTATGGTACGAGTCATGATTGCAGAGCGAACCAAGGAAGGTGCGACCCGGCGCTGAAAGGCGAACCCTTGTCGGTCCCGGTTCGGCCCTTTGGCGTTGGCTGAAAGCTTTCCGCGCGACTGACGTCCTCTCACGCACACCGCCCCGGGATTTCCGGATTGATCCGCGGGCAAAAAACGAATCGCACCATCAGCCCGTGGGACTCTGGCTCTCTTTTTTGAACTCAGCGTCGCAAAAAGTCGTTGCAGTCACCCAAGGCGTGCATTGACCGGGATTTTTTTCCGTACCATCCCGGTCGTTTGTTCCGCGCCGTGCCGTGGCTGCGCACCAATTTGCGTCTCGCACGATCTCTGCCGCACGAGGCTGTCGTCGCCCTGCTAGCGCTATGGTTTCGTCTCCAGCGTCGATCCGGCATAACGTTCGCAAGTGAAGTTGAACGTCCCGCAGTGCATTTTTTGATATCGCGCAAGGCAGTCGTCGCGCGAAACGCGCAACATGCGAACGTCGCCGCCTGATGGTCCGAAACTTCGACGACCTGCGCAGGTGGACGTGTACGGGAGATTGACCATGAAGACGCCAAGCTCTGCGACGGTATTCCGAACTGCTAAGAGGGACGATCTAATGAGAGGACGGGGTTCCGAAGAGGAAATGGCGGACTTCTCAGTCGGTTTGGAAGTGGTGTCCGAACCCGATCAGCCATTCGAGGAAGGTGCGCATGACTCCCTTGACCCGGACCTTCGGCACCGTCTGATCAGCGAGGCCGCCTTCGAGCTTTATACCCAGCGCGGGTTTGCCGACGGGTTCGACGTTGAGGACTGGTTATCCGCCGAGGCGCAGGTCGACCATCTTCTTCTGAACCCGCAATTTTCCGCGAATCGCTCCGGTGCCCCGAAGGCGTAGTCTGCGCGCGCCCCGCACGTTCGAACGACGGCGATCCTGAGTCCGGTGTTCAGGACCGCGACAGTCCTGGCTGCTGGGCGTCGGCCCACGGCGGCGCCGCACGGGCCTATTGCCAATGCAGTACCCGCGGCTCGCGCGCGGCGCTGGGTACACCCTCGCCGCGAGGCACACCAACGATGATTGGCGCTACGACGGTGTGAGACGCGGGGATGTGCAGCTCGCGACGGCTCTCTTCGTCATTTAGCGCAGCGACCGCCACGCCAATCAGACACGAACCAAGCCCGGAGGCGTGGGCGGCCAGCAAAATATTTTCCGCGGCTAGCCAGCAATCGGCCAACAGGAACGGCGTGTTTGTCAATCCGCACAACACAATCAGTGTCCCCGCATTAAAAAAGATGTTGAAATCGGGCTCGGCAAAGATATTTAGTCCATGGCCGGATTGCTGCACCCAGCTACGCTGCATTTCGTCCAACAACATCGGTTTCGCGCGATCGGAAATGCGTTTCAGGACGCCCTTGTCCTGCACCACAATGAAGGCAGAGGCATCTTGCCGAATTCCCGTCGGTGCCCGGGTGGCCGCCAATAAGAGACGCTCGATCGTGCGGCGGTCGACCTTCTCGGGCCGATAGTCACGCACCGAACGACGTCCTGCGATCGCCGCTCCTAGAGGCATGGAAAATGGCAGTTCGCACATGTCGGTCATAATGAGCTCCGAGGCAAGCGATGCAAGCGTAACCCCTAACTCGGACCGCGATTTTGATGTAGGTGAACGGATGCAATCGAAGTAATGGATCGATAGCCGCAGCTGCTCGCGCACATGGCATCCACGACATCAAACGCGGATCATTTCTGCTTCGGTTCGGAACTGCCGCCGATTCCCTGGCGCGATCGCGGCACGAGGCAATGCGAGCGCAGGCAAACATCAGCCGACCGACGAACGGTCGGACCTCGTTGTTTGAAAAGGAGACAGTTCATTCCTCATCTAGGTTTGCCGACAGCCACCGCCAACGGAATGAACGCCGTGCCCCGGGCTGGTATTTGACCGCAAGAGGCGGAGTGTCGCTCGGCACGGCAGCAGCTACCGTTGCATCCGCAGCGCATGGACGATTGGGATATGACACTTCGAGTTAAAAAGCAGCCTCGCCGATCGAGGCGCGATACCGACTTCGATCCCCGTTGGGCAGCTGTGCTCGCCCGCGACGCGACGACGAAGCTCCGGTTTGTTTACGCTGTCAAGACTACCGGGATCTATTGCCGACCGGGCAGCGCGTCGCGACTGCCGCACGCGGAAAACGTCGAATTCTTCGATTCGGCCGAGGATGCCGAAGCGGCCGGCTACCGTCCCAGCCGGCGGGCAATATACGATCGGGACAATATGGCCGCGCGACAGACCGCAATGGTCGCCGCGATTTGCCGCCACATGGAAACCACGCAGGAATCACCCCGCTTGGAGCAATTGGCCAAGATGGCAGGGCTCAGTCCTTGGCATTTTCATCGCGTGTTCAGAGGCATCACCGGTCTCACGCCCAAGGCGTATGCGGATGCCTGCCGGGCGCGACGAGTTCGAAGGGAACTTGTGGGCAATGGTTCCGTGACCGACACGATCTACAAGGCTGGCTTTGGCTCCAATAGCCGCTTTTACGAATCCTCTGACCACATCTTGGGCATGACCCCGACAAACTACCGGGCCGGCGGCGCGAACACCCAGATTCGATTCGCCGTCGGAGAATGCTCGCTGGGGTCCATTGTTGTTGCGCAAAGCGTGCGGGGTGTCTGCGCCGTGTTGCTAGGCGACGATCCCGAAACGCTGGTCAAGCAGCTGCAAGATCGCTTCCCACACGCGACTCTGCTGGGCGGCGATGCATCCTTCGAGCGATTAATCGCCAAGGTCGTCGGCTTCATCGAAGCCCCGCGCTTGGGCCATGATTTGCCCCTGGACATCCGCGGGACCGCCTTTCAGCAGCGAGTTTGGCGGGCGCTGCGGGACATACCGCCGGGCACAACTGTCAGCTATGCCGAAATCGCCGCACGAATTGGCGCACCGAAATCGGCGCGAGCCGTTGCACAGGCTTGCGGCGCCAACCCCCTTGCGGTTCTCATACCCTGCCACCGCGTTGTTCGAAGTGACGGGAGCGTTTCAGGCTACCGATGGGGTATCGAACGCAAGCGGCAACTGCTGCAGCGCGAAACGAAGTCCTGCTAACTCCGTTTTTGGAATTTCCTCAGGCTACGCCAGCTTGCTCGAGCAGAAATGGTCGAAGCTGCTCGACCACCGCCCGAGGTGACTCCTCGGGCAGAAAGTGTCCGCAGGCGATAGAGGCGCCCCGCACGTCACTCGCTTTTTGCCGCCAAAGCGCGAGCACATCGTAGTTCGTGCCAATGAAACCCTTTGCACCCCAGAGCACGAGCACGGGGCAAGTCACGCGCCGAGTCGCGTCGGCCTCGTCGTGAACCAGATCTATTCCTGCCGCGGCGCGGTAATCGTCGCAGCTGGCGCGGATTGCCTCCGGATCGGAAAAACAGCGCACGTACTCCGCGATGGCCTCGGAAGAAAATGCCTGCTCATTGCCCAGGCTCCAGCGCGAGAGGCAACTTCGAAGCCAGAACTGAGGATCCGCGCCGATCATCCGCTCCGGTAGTGGTGGCGGCTGTATGAGAAAAAACCAGTGAAAATAGACCGTTGCCAGTATTCGGTTCGCAAGCGCAAAGGTCGTCAACGTAGGCGCGATGTCCATCAGGCAAGCGCGCAGAACGTGTTCCGGGTGATCCAAGCATAGGCGGTGCGTAACGCGAGCGCCACGGTCGTGACCTGCAACGTGGAACTTCTCGAACCCGAGCGCAACCATCAGTTCGACCATGTCTTGCGCCATTACCCGTTTGCATTGATTTGCTGCGTCCGCAGCCGATGGCGGCTTGCCCGAGTCACCATAACCCCGTAAATCAGGTATTACGAGCGTGAAATCCTCCGCCAGCAGCGGAGCGATCTTGTGCCAGATCACGTGCGTCTGCGGGTAGCCGTGCAGCAGCAATAGTGCCGGTCGATGCGCACACTCGCGAATGCGTGCGTGGATGGTCGTGCCATTGACGGCGACGCGTCGCGCAAAATACGATTCGTCGAAAAGATGCATCGTCGCTCGGTGGGATCAAACGGATTCGTACCGCGCGCTTTGTCCGCACAGCCGCATCCGTCATTGAGTTCCGGCAAAAATGGCGTCGATTCCATCCACTTTCGGGACGTCAGACTCAGGCCTTGCGCGCCCCGTTCGTGTCCGTCGCCGGACGCAATTACAGCGCAATTTTGCGAAATTTCAAGCGCTAGGTCTTTGTTCGTTCCACTCGAGACCCGACCGATACCCGAGTGACAGCTTGCCCAGGGCGCCGTGTCGCGACTTTTTGGGGACGGACGTTCTGCCTTGCTGTTGGCAAGACGCAAGCATTGAGTCGCGCGCGGGGCGAACTCAACGCGGTTGCCGCTAGTGCTCGCGTAACGGGTGCGCTGCTTGCCAAACCATCGGCAGCCGGTGCTGTCGCCCTGCGCAGGGCTGGGCAGGGAAGATTCAAAAACCGCACCGGCCAAAAGGCGCAGCTGTGCGTCGAGGCCCCGCCGCACCCGATGCGCGGGCGCACGGGCGCTCGGTCCTCTCTCCGGCGCAAAGCGTTGATTTGGGGTGCAATCACCACCTTCATCGGTCAACCGGATGGAAACACATCGTTTCATCTTCCGGTAGGCGGCAGTCCGCAGTCCCGCGTTGAGTACTACAGCCGAGCCCAACCCATAGCCGCGCGGCTACGAAATGAAACTATCGAACCGTCAGGAGAGTGACAACATGAAAGCATTTGTTACCAAGAAGGCCCTCGTACTGAGCATGAGTGCCCTGCTTTTGGGCATTTCAGGCGCGGCCAGCGCAGAGTCGCAGTGGGACAAGGATCATCCACGCCGGACCGAGGTCAACAAGCGCCTGTCCAATCAAAATGCTCGCATTAACAAGGAAGTCAAAGAAGGCGAAATGAGCAAGGCGCAGGCAGCGAAGCTGCACAAGGATGATCATCAGATTCGACAGGAAGAGCGCGATATGGCCAGCCAGAACCACGGCCACATTACGAAGCAAGAACAGGTCACACTCAACCAGCAAGAAAACGCAGTCAGTCGCAAGATCGGCAATTAACCGTCTGTCCTCTCGGCGGGCGCCCGCCGGCGCCCGCCGACTCGCGCCGCATCCCGGTTCAGCGGCTCCGAATCAGGGTGCTTTTTCCAAACAGTGATTCCACAAATTCGACGGTGATCGCCGCCGTCTGATTGCGCACATCTAAGGCAGGGTTAAGTTCCATGATGTCAATTGACCGCAGACACCGCGTGTCCGCGATCATTTCCATGCAGAGTTGGGTTTCCCGATAGGTTGGCCCGCCTCGGACTGCGGTGGCTACGCCCGGCGCCGTATCGGGATCGAGAAAATCGACATCAAAGCTCACATGCAGATGTGTCTCCGGCTCCAGCCCATCGAGCATCAGCTCCATGCTGCGGCGCATCCCCATTTCATCGATGCCGCGCATATCAATGACCTGAATGCCCATCTCACGCACCAGGCGCCGCTCTCCTTCATCGACGCTCCGGATCCCTATCTGTCTTATCCAGGACGTCTCGACCGCTGGAACCGTTCCGCCGATCTCGATGAGTTCCTGTGGTCCGGTGCCGCAAAGACATGCCACCGGCATCCCGTGCAGGTTTCCGCTCGGTGTCAATTCGCGGGTATTGACATCGGCGTGGGCGTCAAACCAGGCGATCCGGAGCTTTCGTCCAGCCTCTCGACAGTATCGGGCCACAGCACTTATCGACCCAATCGCAAGGCTGTGATCCCCCCCCAACAAAATAGGAATACGCTGTGCTTGCAATTCGGCATACACGGCCGCGTGCACCATGCGATTCCACGCTACCACTTCGTTTAAGTGCCGATAGCCGTCAACTGATGGCAGCTGCGGATTCCCCGGCCCATGCAAATTGCCTGTGTCGCGCACATCCAGTCCCTGAGCGCACAGGGCCGTCACGATGTTTGCCACGCGTAGCGCCTCCGGCCCCATCGAAGAACCCCGCACACTCGCTCCTACATCTGTCGGTGCGCCGATCAGGCTTACTCGCGAGCACGCGTGGTCACGGTCTGGCATCTGCCAATCCTTTCTTTGCTATTCAAGCGCCGCCCATTCCTTCAGACACCGACGGCCCGTCCGAAGGGACGCTTGCCGCGCCTCGCGTCCGTGCAAGCGTACCGCGGATTTTCCTCCAATACGGGCACAAGAAGGGATTCGCGCGCACCACGGTGCACGCCACGGGCATGTCGCTTCGACTCCTACAGCGTCGATCGTATCCGCTACGGCGGCCTTCCGTCACTTCGAGGCTTTGCTTGGCATCACCTATTCGCCCCGATTGTTTTCGATACAAAATGCGTTTCCGCCCCGCCTTCGAGACGCCGGTGCGAAATCTGTACCCGGCGGCCGCTGAGGACGCGGCGCCTGACCGCGCGACCGACGACGTTCGCGCTCTGGTAGTTGATTAGCCGCTCGATTCGTTGGTCCGGGATAAGCCACATGCACGCCGCGACGACGTAGAGCGACATCGAGACCCGGTCTGCCACGAAGGCAGACCCAATGGCTGCCAGGTACAGAGCAATCGCCACCTCCCCCCTGGCATCGGCTCCGACCGGTGATGCCAGCAGCGATTGGCGGCCGTGCAGGCGTATTACGGTGTATTGGAGGATGGTATCGGCAAGTGCCGCAACCAGGAAAATGAGCCCGAAGAGCACCGTGGGTCAGGTGGATGATGGCTGCTCCGCGGTCCCTGCCGTCGAAAACGGAACCAACGGGAGCCCGAACAACAGGTGCGTGCTGGCCCAAAGAATCACCCCGTTGACGTGCTTGACTGTGTGCAGCCTGTGGTGGTGATTATCCCAATAGATGGCAATAAAGAGAAAGCTCAACACGTAACTCAGAAACGCTGCGGCAAGCTCGGACAGGTTCTTCAGACCCGCGTTGCTGGGGAGTCCGCATCTCAAGGACGACGATCGCGATGATCACGGTACTAACGCCGTCACTGAATGCTTCAGCGCGCGATTTACTTATGGCTCCTCACATGCAATTCGTCGCGGCCCAGTAGCGTCCGGTACGTTGTCGCGTGATGCTGCACGAAGGGGTCGCTGCCGCCGTTCGGCCCGTCGGAGACGTCAGGATCACCGGTCAACCACACGGGCGTTCCGGCCGGGGCGAAGTTGCGTGACCAGCCCGGGGCAAACGCGCACGCCTTTGCGCGCAAAAACGCCTGACGTGTCGGATCCAGAAGCAAGTCCTCCGAACCCACGAAATTCACGATCTCGCGATCCAACTTCGATGAGAACCAGCGACGCGCCATGCGCGCCGGCCGATCGATCGCGTTGATGAGCTTATCGATCCAACTGGCCCGTGGCAGTTCCCTCGAGAGATCGTCGAGAGCCTGCCGGGTCAGGGGTAACGCCGGGACCGGATCGAGGGAGTTGTTAACCGTGAACGAGCCGCCGTCGCGTTCGTGCATTCGGTCAAAGTCCGCGGCAAAAAGAGCGTTACCGGGCTTCGGCTGAGCAAAGACGTAGGAGCCGAGGACAATTGTCTTGCCCTTCAGCAGTCTGTTGTCCGCTATTGCATAGCGAAAAAATGCATGCAACAACGTTGCCATTGCGGCGCCTTGACTGTGTCCCGTGAGCAGTACGTTCAGTCGGCTTTCCGGAATCACCTCCAGAGCACGGACCAATCCAAATTGACGGTCAAACAACGTCGACAGGCATGCGTACGCGAAGCCGGCGTGAATCTCGGCACCGGGTGTCTGCGCAAAAGCCAGGCGCAGCGGCGTTCCAAACGAGTCCTTCGCCAAATGGCTGGCCACGATCGTGTTGGCAAACAGGTCCTCGACGACGCTGGGCGCGCTCGAGAACACAGTTCCACGGATTGCCACGACATAGGTCGGAAGATCCTCACCGTCGGACGCGACATTCGCTTGTTTGCCTCGCGCCAGAATCCACGCATTGGCAAAAGGTCCAAAACCGTTACGACTCGGATCGTCGCCGTCCCAAGACGGTTCTCGGTCCGTACTGCGCTTGACGCCGTCGGCATACTGCAATCGTGTATCGACGAGCATCTGCCAGCGATCATGGTATTGCGGCCAGTAGCTCTCAGCGGGAGCCTCACCGCCCGAAGACGGCCGAAGCCTCAGTCCCCCGCTGGCTTCGAATCGGGCGTCCACTCCCATGCGCAGGCGATCGTCCTGTGCGTCCAGGTCGACTGCGAACTCCAGAAGTTCGCGGGCGGTTGCCACGTCAAAGCGCGCAAATTCGTCGCGCAACCCCGTTACAGAGGACCCATGGACGGTCGAATGAGTTGCGAACACAGGTGCGCTATCCAGGCAGGTGTTTGCAATAGGTGCAGCGGCGCGCAAGCATCCCCACGCCCCGGCGCTCGCATGCGGTGCAACGCTAGGTGCACCCTGCGGACGGCGTCAATCGCCCCAAAAGGGATGCAAGAAGCGGATGCCCGCAACGTAGGGGCGCAGGACTAGGGGATTAGAACCGCCGCGCCGCGGATGGATCCCCTACGTAAACGCTCCAGCGCCTCGTTGGCCTCGTCGAGCGGGAATGATTCGATCGTCGTGTGGATCTTGTGCTGACTCGCCAACGCGAAGAATTCTTCACCGTCTCGGCGCGTGAGATTGGCCACGGAGCGAATCACGCGTTCGCCCCACAAAATGGAATACGGAAACGCCGGTATCTCGCTCATGTGAATGCCGGCGCACACGACCGTTCCGCCTTTGTCGGTGTGTCGCAGTGCCTGGGGCACGAGCGAGCCGTCCGGTGCAAAGAGCAAAGCTGCATCCATTGGCTGCGGCGGCGATTGCGTGGAGTCGCCCGCCCAGGAAGCGCCCATTGCCTTTGCAAACTGCTGCCGAGTGCTGTCGCCCGACCGGGTAAACGCAAAAACCGTTCTGCCTTGATAGACGGCCACCTGCGCAACGATGTGGGCCGCTGCACCGAAACCATAAATTCCGATCGTTCGAGCATCGCGCGCGGCAGCCAGCGCGCGGTAGCCTATGAGGCCTGCGCACAGCAGCGGAGCAATTTCCGCGTCACCGTAGGCGTCGGGCAACGCAAAACAGAAGTGCTCGTGCGCCACGGCGTACTGCGCGTAACCCCCATCGCGCGTGTAGCCCGTAAAACGGGCCCTCTCGCAAAGATTCTCCTGTCCGCGGGCGCAGTAGCGGCAGTGACCGCAAGTAAAGCCAAGCCAAGGCACGCCGACGCGCTGACCAATCGCGAATCGATCGACTTGCGGGCCGCGCGCGACTACGGTACCCACCACCTCATGTCCGGGGACCAGGGGAATCTTGGGTTCCGGAAGCTCGCCATCCACGATGTGCAAATCGGTGCGGCAAACGCCGCACGCGCAGACCTGCAGCAAGATTTCCTCAGGACCACACTGCGGCACGGCTAACTGCATTTGGCGCAGCGAGCGTCCCGGCCCCGTCAAAACCATGGCGCGCATTTGGTCGATCATGCCGGGTCACCTGCGACAGCCTTCTGCACGCGACGCGATGCGCCGCCCGCCGCCCGTGCGTGGTGTGGCAAGCGCAAGCCGTATGGCGCTAGCGGGCCAGTACATACGTTCCCGGTGCTTCGGCGAGCGGGGGGTACGCAGCGGTACCCATGGGCGGCGGAGCCTCTTGGGCGCCGGCGCGCTCGCGCAACCACGACTCCCAGCGTGGCCACCATGATCCCTGCTGCGTCGGCACGGACGATTGCCAAATCTCCGGATCGACGTAGCGCCCGCCGCCGACGCGAGTGGCGACTTGAAAGCTCCGATGCTCGGAGCCGTCCGGCGGATTGACGACGCCGGCGTTGTGGCCCCCGCTCGTCAGGCAAAAAGTCACATCGGACTCGATGAGCAGGTGGACCTTGTAGACGGAGCGCCACGGTGAAATGGTATCGCGGACTGTGCCGACCGAGAAGATTGGAGCATGAATGTCCGTGAGTGCGATGGCCTTGCCGTCAACACGGTAGCGGCCTTCCGCCAAGTCATTGTTCAGGTACAACCGCTCCAAATACTCTCGATGTTGCCGATACGGCATTCGCGTGGCGTCGGCATTCCATGCCGCTAAATCACTCAGGGGCTGCCGAACCCCCAAGAGATAGTCGCGCACCACACGAGACCAAAGCAAATCGCGTGAATTCAGCATTGCGAACGCACCGAGCATCTGCTTGCCATCCAGGTAGCCCTTCTCCCACATCATGTCTTCGAGATAGGCCAATTGGCTTTCGTCGATAAAAAGCCCCAACTCGCCGGGTTCGGTGAAATCAAGCTCCGAAGCAAGCAGCGTCAAAGACTGCAAACGCTCATCGCTATCGCGGGAAAGCAGCGCGGCTGCCATGGCGAGCAAGGTTCCACCAAGGCAATAGCCAACCCCATTGATGCGAGACTGCGGACGAATGGCGCACACCGCGTCCATCGCTCGGATCACGCCCTCCTTGAGGTAATCGTCCATACCAAGATCGCGACCCTCGGAGCCCGGGTTTCGCCACGAAATCATGAAAACCGTGTGACCGTGCTCAACAAGATAGCGGACAAGCGAATTGCGCGCTGACAGATCCAGGATGTAGTACTTCATGATCCACGACGGAACGATCAAGACAGGCTGCTGGTAGACACTAGTGGTGCTCGCCTCGTACTGGATCAGTTCCATCACTTGGTTGCGAAAGACCACCTTGCCGGGGGTCAGCGCCACCCCGACGCCGGGTCGAAACTGCTCGGCGCCCGCGGGCGCCTGGTCTGCAAAAAAGGCCCCCACGTCGCGCCACCAGTACTGCGCTCCCCGCACGAGGTTGTAGCCGCGCTCGGCCACCGTGGCGCGCAGCACCTCGGGATTGGTCCAGAGCCAATTCGATGGCGAAAACACATCGATCCATTGGCGCGTTAGAAAGGTCACCACCTGTTCGTGGTGTCGACTCACCCCCCGCACGTCCGTGGTGGCGTTATGCCACCACTGTTGCCCGCAAAGAAAGGTTTGCTGGATCAGGTTGAAGGGCCACTGCTGCCACTCCGCGCCGTCAAATCGATGGTCCTGCGGCAAAGGCGTGAGGCACGGCTGCGGCGAATCGCCCTGGGCACGGGCGGCGTATAAAGCGAGCCGGGCAAACTTCCTTGCAGCCTTGGCCCACAATTCTTGCTGCTTGCCCGGCGCGCCGGCGAGATGCACAAACCAGTCCGCATACGCCCCGGCCACCGCCGCGGGGGAAAGGCCTTGAGTCAACCGCCCCATCGCAGCGGTGAGAACACGGTCCAGTGCGCTGCTCACTGGGGGGGCGTCCAGCAATGCTTCAAGCGCCTCTGGGGCGCTCTCGTCCAATCCCTTCGGATTCATATTGTCCGGTGCCATGCACTTGAGACCGCATGCGTCCGCCCCATAGCGGGCCGACACGTTGCTCGGAAGGATGCCACCGAAAAGATACAACGAAATTGACGCGTGGCAAGGATCCTACGGCAAACAGACCACGATACACTTCGCCAGGCCGCGCACGAAGAAAAAGACGCCGGAAGCGAGGCATCCCTCCGCGCGGCCGTTTTGTACCGCTTGGCAACAGCAGCGCACGGTAGCGCGACCTGTCTGCGCGGCAACTGCGAATGCCCAACGACGAGTATCGAATCGTGCTGTACGACGATCCGGCAAGCCTGGATGCGGCGGCATGGGACCGAGTCGTCAGCGCCGATGTGGATGCAAATCCCTTCGTACGACACGCTTACGTGCACGCCATGCACGCAAGCGGTGCTGCGGTCCCGGAGACAGGATGGCATGCACGGTTTGTGACCTGTTGGCGCGGCGCCCAACTGGTCGCCATCGTGCCTCTGTACGCGAAGACGCACTCGTTTGGTGAATACGTATTTGACTGGGCATGGGCCCAAGCCCAAGAGCGCCGTGGCGTTCCGTACTACCCCAAAGGGCTTGTAGCCGTTCCCTTCACTCCGGTGCCTGGCACGCGCATTATCGCCACCGACAGCGCGGCGCGCACATTCGCGATTTCCGCGCTCCTCGATCTTGTGCCCGCGCTGGGTCTATCTTCGCTGCACGTGCTCTTCGCTCCCCAGACCCAGATTGATGCCCTGGCCGGCGCGGGCATGTTGATCCGTACGAATGTGCAGTTTCACTGGCACAACCGTCACTATCAGGGCTTCGACACCTTTCTCGAGGCCCTTACGCAGCCCAAACGTAAGAAGATTCGCGCAGAGCGCCGCAAGGTTCAAGAAGCAGGGGTTCACCTTGAGCGGCGCATCGGGCCAGAAATCACGCAGGAGGATTGGCGCTTTTTCGTGCGCTGCTACGAAAACACCTACGCGGCGCACGGCGCCTCACCTTACCTCAATCTGGATTTTTTCTTGCGCATCGGGCGGGAGATGCCGCACAACCTGCTGCTCGTTCGTGCAACCCGCAACGGTAGCCCGATTGCCGGCGCACTCGCATTCTTCGACCGCCAGCGCTCCGCGCTCTACGGGCGCTATTGGGGCGCGTTGATTCACGTTCCATGCCTGCACTTCGAGTGCTGCTACTACCAAATGATCGAGTTCGCCATCGAACAGGGTCTGGCGGAGTTTCAGGGCGGCGCCCAGGGTGCGCACAAAATGGCCCGCGGCCTGGACCCCACCGTCACCGCATCCG
>Ga0187769_10000455_pt1 | contig 22385 bp, 16 predicted proteins | sample 0116_SJ02_MP02_1_FD_133140 | JGI IMG/M metagenome (GOLD analysis project Ga0187769, IMG submission 133140) | Tropical peat soil microbial communities from peatlands in Department of Meta, Colombia - 0116_SJ02_MP02_10_MG | ecosystem: Environmental > Terrestrial > Soil > Wetlands > Peat | place... | reverse complement strand
GTGGCCGCACCGGGAGATCGCCGCCTATCTCTTTGAGAAAGAGAAACTACCTCCATGGTGGTGCCAGATGGTGGCCGTTGGCTATGAACACGCCCGTGGGATTCGGCAGAAGTTTCAGAAGTGTGACGGCGAGTTCAGCGCATCGGGCAGCCGCACGATACCCGTACCGCTGGCCAAGGTGTACACCGCTTGGACGGAGGAAAGGCTCCGCCGGCAGTGGCTACCGGGAGCAAAGCTTGAAATCACAACTGCCACACCTGGGAAATACGTCCGCGGAAAATGGGCTGGCACGTCACGATTGAGCGTTGGTTTCTACAGCAAAGGCCCGTCCAAGACGCAGGTTGCTGTCGATCACGGGAAGCTGGCAAGCTCAAAAGAATGCGCGAAGATGAAATCCTACTGGTTTGCCGCGCTCAACCGCTTGCAGGAAACCTTGGTAAAGTAACCCCCTGGACTCGGTTGAAACGGAAACGCCGGCGACGCAAGGATCGGAGTGCTGCTTTCCGAAGCGCAGTCGATCAGTAATCGTTGGCGGAGGTTTCGAGGAACGCGCGGAGCTTGCGTGAGCGCGACGGGTGACGCAGCTTGCGCAAGGCCTTGGCCTCGATTTGGCGAATGCGTTCCCGCGTGACGGCGAACGATTGGCCGACTTCCTCCAGCGTGTGCTCGCTGCCATCGTCAAGACCGAAGCGCATTTTTATAACCTTCTCCTCGCGCGGGGTGAGCGTCTTGAGCACCGAGGAAGTCTGTTCTTTCAGGCTTAGATTGATTACGGCATCGGACGGTGAAACGACGGCCTTGTCCTCGATGAAATCTCCGAGATGCGAATCTTCCTCTTCCCCGATCGGGGTTTCGAGTGAAATCGGCTCTTGCGCGATCTTCAAGATCTTTCGGACCTTCGCCACGGGAATGTCCATCCGCTTGGCGATTTCCTCAGAGGTGGGTTCGCGGCCGAGTTCCTGGACGAGTTGCCGCTGCGTGCGAACGAGCTTATTGATTGTCTCGATCATGTGGACCGGGATACGGATGGTGCGGGCCTGGTCGGCGATCGCGCGCGTGATGGCCTGCCGGATCCACCAGGTCGCGTAGGTTGAGAACTTGTAGCCGCGGCGCCACTCGAACTTGTCCACCGCCTTCATCAGGCCGATATTGCCTTCCTGAATCAGATCGAGGAACTGCAGTCCGCGGTTTGTGTATTTCTTCGCGATGGAGACGACGAGGCGGAGGTTCGCTTCGATCAATTCCTTTTTCGCCTGTTCGGCCTCGGCCTCACCCCGAAGAATCACCTGAAGCGCACGCTTTAGATCCTGACAGCTGACTTCGCTTGCCGCTTCGATATCGGTCAGTTCTTGGCGGCGGGTACGTAAATCCTTGCGGGCCTCGGCCTGCACGTCGCCCTTGGATGCGTCGACGCGACGTTCCAACTTCGCAATTTCCCGCTCCAAGAAATGCACACGTTCGACGGTCTGGTGGATCTTGTCGATGAGTCGCTTCTTCTCAAGAGGATTGAAGTCGATTTCGCGGACCAGCCTTGACATCTCCACGCGAGTTCGCGCTACCGCATAGCGCCCGCGCAGATAAGGCCGTTTCTTCGAGCGCGGGACTCTTTCCAGCCGGGCGGCCAACTTCATCGCCTGGAGGTAGAGTTTGGCAATCTTGTCGATCTGCTTGAGCGTTTCCCTGGTTTTGGCTTCGATTTTCTCTTCGGTGAGTTCCTCGTCGTCGAACTGCACGATTTCCTTGATCGAGCGAGAGCCGTTGCGGAGGTCGTCTCCGACTTTGAGCAGCTCCTTCAAAATCAAGGGCGCGCGCGTGATCGTTTTGAGCACCAGCAGTTGGCCTCGCTCGATGCGCTTGGCGATGGCAACTTCCCCTTCGCGCGTCAGCAGCGGAACCGTACCCATTTCGCGCAAGTACATGCGAACCGGATCGTTGGTTTTCTCAAGCGTGCCGGGAGTGAGATCTAGATCGCCGTCTTCTGAGACCACTTCTTCCTTGGCACCCTCGGAGGGTTCCGACGAATCGGCAGCCGCGAGAGCAGCCTTTGCGCTGGACAGATCTTCATAGACATCGATTCCGTAGCGCTCGAAGGTCGACAAAAGATCGTCGATTTCCTCCGACGAGTGGACTTCAGCCGGTAGAATGTCATTCACTTCGTCGTAGAGCAGGTAGCCCCGCTCCTTGCCCATCGCGACGAGCTGCCGTACCTGATCGTATTTTTCTTCCAGAGCCAGCGTCACGCTTTCTTCCCCTTATGGCACAAACTATCGGCAGACCAATCCCAAGACATCCAAGGGCCAGCACGAGACACTCCGGCCCTCTTCTAGACTCGGTTCATATAAACGGATGAGATGACCCCTTACCCCGTTCTTGCTGCTCGCGCCCAACTCGCCCGCATCCTATGTATCTTATAAGATGCGCCCTGGTTGCCGCCCGTTTCACCAAAACCCCACAATTCTACGACAAGCTCTAAAAAGGCGTCAATAGACATAGTTCGTTAAGTGCATGCGTGCAAGGGATTTGGCGCTGGCTGGAGCCCCCCAGGGGTGCCCTCAACTCGGTTCGCTTGGCCAAGCCAATACAAGTTCACTCCGAGCCGCTGGCCGGTGTATAAGAATTTGAGACTCTGCCCACAAGGGAGGCGCGCGATGCAGATTCCGAGAGTTTTGTACCTCGTGGGGATCATCACCGTCGGAATCGCCGGCTACCTCGTGGCCGAACACAGCCGGGCTGATGCGCAGCAGACGGCTCCCCGGAAAGTGGGCGCGAGCGAGATCGGCGGCGTGGTGGCGAGCAGCAAGGGCCCTGAAGCGGGAGTTTGGGTCATTGCGGAGACAACGGATCTTCCGACGCGCTACATAAAAGAAGTGGTCACGGACGACGAAGGGCGCTACCTCATTCCCGATCTGCCAAACGCCACCTATACGGTGTGGGCGCGCGGCTACGGGCTGGTGGATTCTCCCAAGGTAAAGACCCAACCCGGCAAGCAGGTAGATTTAAGGCCCGTCGTCGCGGCCGATGAGAAAAGCGCCGCCCAGTATTATCCGGCCAATTACTGGTACGCTTTGTTGAAGGTTCCCGACAAATCGGAGTTTCCCGGTACCGGTCCAGAGGGGAACGGGATTTCGCCCAACATCAAGGTTCAGGGCCAGTGGATTCATCTGATCAAGACCGACAGTTGCGAATCGTGCCATCAGCTCGGCAACCTCTACACCCGCACAATCCCTTCGATGTTCAGCGGCCTTGCTCCCGCCCAAGCCTGGGCGCGGCGGGTACAGTCCGGGCAGGCCGGCGCAATCATGGTAGGCGGGCTGGGTCAATTGGGTGCGAAGCGTGCGACGGAGATGTTCGCCGATTGGACGATGCGAATCGCGAATGGTGAATTGCCTAGCGAAGTCCCGCCACGACCACAGGGGATCGAGCGAAATGTAGTGATCACGCAATGGGACTGGGCCGACCCGAAGGCCTATCTGCACGATGAGATTTCAACGGACAAGCGCAACCCGAAGATCAACGCAAACGGTTTGATTTACGGCTCACCCGAAGAAAGTCGCGATTATTTGCCCGTGCTCGACCCCGTGCACAACACCATCAGCCAGGTAAAGGTTCCTTATCGCGATCCAGATACCCCTGGGCAGCCGAAGCCGCTCGAACCATCGGCGGTCTGGGGTGACGAAGCGATCTGGGACAGCCACACGACGGTTCACAATCCAATGTTCGACGAGCACGGACGGGTATGGTTTACGGCGCGAATTCGCGCGGCTAATGATCCTGCATTCTGCAAGGTAGGCTCAGAGGCACTCTCGGCCAAGCTTACTCCGGTCGAGCGGTCCGGACGGCAATTGGAGGTGTACGACCCCACGACCAAGGAGGTGTCGATGATCGACACTTGCTTTAGCACACATCACCTGCTGTTTGCCCAGGATGCGAACGACACACTGTGGACGAGTAGCGGCGGCGGCGGTGGCGTGGTGGGCTGGCTCAACACAAGAATCTGGGACCAGACGCATGATGCCGAGAAATCGCAAGGGTGGACCGCGTTGGTGCTCGATACCAATGGCAACGGCAGGCGCGACGCATACGTCGATGGCGGACAAAACGTTCCGACCACGCCGGGTGGTGAGAGTCTGGGCATGTCCTCGGTTTTAAACGCCCTGGCGACGGACCCAACGAAGGATACGCGCCTCAACGCGGCGTTCTACGGTATCACCGTTGGCAACGACGGGATGGTCTGGGGTACCGTGCTGGGCTTTCCTGGCGGCGTCGTTCGTCTGAATCCCGGATCGAATCCGCCGGAAACTGCGCTGGCGGAATATTACGAGCTTCCCTGGAATGACCCAAGGGCTCCGGTCTGGGGCTATTCCCCACGGGGGTTGGACATCGACAGCAAGGGCGTGATCTGGGTGGCTCTGGCGAGCGGTCATCTTGCCAGTTTTGACCGCCGCAAATGCAAGGGCCCCCTGAATGGGCCGAAGGCGACGGGGCAGCAGTGCCCGGAAGGCTGGAGGCTTTATCAAACGCCGGGCCCCCAATTCAAGAATCTAACCGACTCGGGTAGCGCCGATTCCCACTACTACGTCTGGGTAGACCAATTCGACACGCTTGGTCTTGGCAAGGACACGCCGATGATCACGGGCAACTCCTCGGATTCGTTAATCGCCCTTGTGAACGGAAAATTCGTGATCTTGCGCGTGCCCTATCCCCTGGGATTCTTTGCGAAGGGAATGGACGGCCGCATCGACAACGCCAGTGGTGGCTGGAAGGGAAAAGGGGTTTGGACGACTTGGGGCACCCGCACCCCGTTTCACAGCGAGACAGGGAAGGGCACGAACCCGAAGGTTGTGCACTTCCAGATCCGACCCGATCCACTTGCCCATTAGCCCGTGGACACCAGCCATTACTTCTTACGGCTTGCTTCCAAGGCCTCCCATGCCGAGTCGGGCAGATCGACTAGGTCATTGAATGCCCCCGCCCGGCCCGGCCACTCGGCCCCGTCAATCACAACGCATTCGCCGTTGATGTAGCCAGCCTGTTCACTGAGGAGATAGGCGGCGAGATTGGTGAGCTCCTCCATCCGACCAAAGCGCTTCATGGGATTCCTGTTCCTGGCTCTTTCTTCCAGATCCTTAGAAGGCAGGAGTCGCGAAAAGGCACCTTCGGTTTGAAACATTCCGGGCGCAATGGCGTTGACGCGGATGTGATAGCGCGCCCACTCCACGGCGAGCGAGCGCGTCATGGCCAGAACGCCAGATTTGGCGCATGCCGAAGGCACGATGAATCCGGAGCCGCAATTCGCGTCGGCATAAGTGGCAACGATATTAAGAATCGTGCCCGATTGCCTGGCCGCGATCCATCGGCGGCCGAGTGCGAGCGTGTAATAGAAAGTGCCCTGCAGCACAATGCCCACTACTGCGTTGAAGGCGTTGGGCGAAAGCTTTTCGGTGCGCGCGATGAAGTTTCCGGCCGCGTTGTTCACCAGCGTATCGATTCCGCCAAAAGGGCGCCCGAATTCCTTCTCCGCCGCTATCAATGAGCCCTCGACGGCCGCAAAATCGCGGACGTCCGCCGAGAACCAAGCCGCGCGGCCTTGCTGAGCCTGAATATCTCGAACGGTTTGTTTGAGTGGATCCTCACGCCTCCCTACCAGGAACAGACAGGCGCCCAGTTCCGCAAACCGCAAAGCCATAGCCCGGCCGATGCCGGTGCCTCCCCCCGTGATCAAGATCGTCCTGCCTTGAAGCAGATCGTTGCGAAACATCTTCTAGCTCCTCGAGAGAACTCTTGCCGACGCGGACACACTGTATCGCATCCGATTCGACAACAGGACCGACATTTCTATTTCTTACGAAAGCAACCGGGTAGCCGAACGTGAATTCCTGCAAAGTGGCTGGTTTTACTTCGCGCTCTGGGCTCTCCCCTCTTGGCGCGTTCAGCACAGTCGATTTTTCGTTTTCCGCCTCACGCTTCGCCTACGCCTACACTAGGCAGAGAACAGGCGATGGAGGCAAACAAACGTGCCGAGTAAGCAGACTATTTCGCTTCTGTTTCTTGCAATCTTTGCGAACCCTTCCGTACGGGCACAGCAAGCGCCACAAGCAATGATTGGCCCCGTTAACACAGCCGCAACGATCAATTGTCACAATCAGCCTTACGTGTCCGTAACGGCCGATGCGGAACAAGCCGTTCCCTTGCAAGTCGTTGCTACCGTAAATTGCAACGAAGAGGTGTGGATTATTTCCGACACGCAGGGCTACACGGTCAAGGTGCGAACGGCGAGCGGAAAAATCGGTTACGTGACTCGTTTCGAGGTTACGGTCGATTCGTCAAAACAAGAGGCGGGTGGGAGGAAGACTTCCCTTGCTGAAACGGATGCACATTCTCCTGGCGTCCAAGTCGAACATCAGCCGGCGGGGCAGACGCCTTTCGAACCTCGCCCCGATACGCCAGAGAAGGGTTCATCCAAACCTCGTATCTACGTGACCGACACCGATTCCTGGACAGCCTCGGGAGGATTCACCAATCCCAGCAGCGTGGCACCAGGAAGTTTGTACGGCGGCTACAATCCTGAAATGACGGATATCTACCAGGACTTTACGTCTGACTGTCCGGCCGGGGTCGTAACGCAGCAGAAATCCGGGGCCGACTATGTCGTGTTATTTGACAAACAAAGTACTAAGAAGGGGCTCACTGGTTTGGGCGGTTTCGTGAAGGTCAACAAGGTCACGGTGCTGTCGAAGGACGGAAATACACTTTTGTCTCAGACATCGCATTCCGTCGACACCGCAGTGAAAATGGCTTGTGACGCGATCGGTCAAAGACGTGGCGCAAGCGGCCCTTAGACGGGCGCAATTGCTCGGCAAGAATGAGCCTTGAATGAGTGACGCCTCGGCCCTTTCGGTCTCCTTCCCGTAAAATAGCTTCCTCGGTCGGCAGCGGGTGACCACTGGCCTTAAGATAAGTGCCCGCACGACTACAGAACTGCCCTGGACATGCTGTGGGGTTATGAAGAGACTTGTCTCGGAGGCTAAGCGGCACGGAACATCATCGAATGTCGCGAGCGAGTGCGACGCCGTCGAATCTTGCCTGGCCAGAATTGAGGACCTATGAAAGCCCTCGTGAAGAGCCGCCCCGAGCGCGGCCTGTGGCTCGAAGATGTTCCGACACCGAGCCTTGGAATCAACGATGTGCTCGTGCGAGTGCTGATTACCGGCATCTGCGGAACGGATCTACACATCTACGAATGGGACGAATGGGCGCAGGCGACCATTCCCGTTCCGTTGATCGTGGGCCACGAGTTCGTCGGAGAGATCGTTTCGGTTGGCGCCAACGTCAACGATTTTCATCCCGGTGAGATCGTCAGCGGCGAGGGACATGTCGTTTGCGGCCGATGTCGCAACTGCCTTGCGGGTCGGCGTCATCTCTGCGCTCATACATTGGGAGTGGGCGTGAACCGCGCCGGCGCCTTTGCCGAATACATCGCGCTGCCCATGGGCAATGTCTGGCGACACGGCGCACACGTGGACCTGGAAACCGCGGCGATATTTGATCCCTTGGGTAATGCGGTCCACACGGCCCTTTCATTCCCCGTGCTGGGCGAGGACGTTTTGATCACCGGTGCTGGACCCATCGGGATCATGGCCGCCGCCATCTCGCGCCACGCGGGCGCACGTTATGTTGTCATTACCGACGTAAATCCGCACCGACTCAAGCTCGCCGAGCGAATGGGTGTCACTGTAGCCATCAATCCGAACGAGAAGAGATTGAAGGAAATCCAGAAGCAGCTCGGGATGCACGAGGGATTTGACGTCGGACTAGAGATGTCAGGCAACGCATCCGCCTTCCGAGAGATGTTAGCCAACATGAGTCATGGCGCCAAGATCGCCATGCTCGGCATCCCGGCGGGCGAAATGGCGATCGACTGGAAGCAGGTGATCTTCAACATGCTGACGATCAAAGGCATTTACGGACGAGAGATGTATGAGACCTGGTACAAGATGACCGTCATGCTCGAATCGGGGCTCGACATCAAGCCCGTCATCACCGACCGGTTCGCTTGGCATGACTATGAGAAAGGGTTTGAAGCCATGAGATCCGGCAATGCCGGCAAGGTGCTGTTGGATTGGCGTGAATCCGGCTCGACGAGTCCGACTCCGCGAGCGAGGAGTTGAGGGGATGTTCGATATTCTGAGACCACAGTATGAATCGCAGCTGCGCGAGATTCGCCGAGCAGGTCTGTACAAGTCTGAGCGCATTCTCCAGGGCCCGCAAAACGGCCGTGTCGACCTTCCCCACGGTAAGCATGCCCTCAACCTCTGCGCCAACAACTATCTCGGCCTGGCCGACCATCCCGAAATCGTGAAAGCGGCGCATGAAGCGCTCGATCGGTGGGGCTATGGGTTGTCATCGGTGCGTTTTATTTGCGGCACGCAAGAAATCCACAAGGAACTGGAGCGTCGCTTGAGTCAATTCCTCGGTATGGAAGAAACGATTCTGTACAGCTCCTGTTTCGATGCCAATGGAGGACTGTTCGAAACGATTCTGGAGGCGGAGGATGCGATCATCTCCGACGAGCTGAATCACGCGAGCATCATTGACGGCATCCGGCTGTCGAAGGCTCAGCGCTTTCGCTATAAGAACGGAGATATGGAGGATCTCGAAGCGCGGCTGAAGGAGGCGTCGAGTGCACGTCGCAGGCTTATCGCGACCGACGGCGTCTTTTCCATGGACGGCTACATCGCCAACCTACCAACAATCTGCGATCTCGCAGAACGATATGGTGCGATGGTCATGGTCGATGACTCGCACGCCGTCGGATTCATGGGGGAAAATGGCCGCGGCACGCACGAGCACCTTCACGTCATGGGGCGGGTAGACATCCTGACAGGGACGCTGGGCAAGGCACTCGGTGGAGCAAGCGGCGGCTACGTCAGCGCGCGCAAAGAGATCGTGGATCTGCTCCGCCAACGGTCCCGCCCGTATCTGTTTTCCAATTCCGTAGCGCCCGCCATCGTGGCAGCTTCACTGAGGGTTCTGGACCTCCTGACCCAAACAAAGGAGCTTCGAGACCGCCTCTTTTCCAATACGCGCTTGTTTCGAGAGGGAATATCGGCCTCAGGTTTCCAGATATTGCCTGGCGAACATCCCATCGTGCCCGTGATGCTGGGTGACGCCGCACTGGCAACCCGGATGGCCGAGCTCCTACTGGAGAAGGGCGTATATGTTGTGGGGTTTTCCTATCCGGTTGTCCCCCAAGGAAAAGCACGCATTCGCGTGCAGCTGTCGGCCGCGCACACACGGGAGGACTTGGAATTTGCACTCGAGCAGTTTCGTGCCGTCAGCGTCGAACTCAGCACTCGCTGAGGCGGGCAGATTCGCTGTTGTCGCTGTCCGATGATGGAAAGGAGAAAGCATCCTGCTTCTCTCTGGCCGCCTCTTGCGAATTCACGTGAGCAAGACTTGTTTCGTTGCTCCTAGATCAGGTGTTTGGAAATGAACACGGCACTACGCAAAACCCCTCTCAATCAGGCGCACCGCGCCATGGGCGCGAAAATGATTGAGTTCGGCGGATGGGAAATGCCGGTCGAGTATCCTCGGACGGGCGGACTCGTCGCGGAGCACAAGGCCGTTCGCGGGAATGTGGGTATCTTCGATGTGAGTCATATGGGCGATGTCCGGGTGCGTGGACGCTCGCAAGGCGCGGCCCTCGCGGCGGTAGAGCACATTACGATGAACGACGTGGCGCGGCTTGCCTTTGGGCAGGCCGAATACTCGGCGATGCTTTATCCGAAAGGAACATTCGTCGACGACTTGATCGTACATCGCCTGGGAGCAGACGACTTTCTTCTCGTGATCAATGCGGGCACGCGTGAAAAGGACGTTGCTTGGATACGGGAAAACACGAAGGATTTTGATTGCGAGGTTATCGATCTGAGCGACAGCTACACGCAGCTCGCGATTCAAGGTCCTCGGGCGGCCGAAGTCCTCCAAAAGTTGGGCTCTGCCGACACGGCCGGTCTCCGCACTTACTGCTTCGCCCATGCCAGGATCGGTGAGCTGAGCGACGTCTTGATTGCGAGGACGGGATATACCGGCGAAGATGGCTTTGAAATCTACATCCCCTCCGACATCGAAACCAGTGAAGACGTCTGGCGCAAAGCGCTCGAAGCGGGGAGGGAGTTCGGCATTCTTCCCTGTGGCTTGGGTGCCAGAAACACATTGAGGCTCGAAGCCCGATTGCCTCTCTACGATCACGAGATCAGTCAGGACATCAATGTGTGGGAAGCGGGACTCGGGCGATTTTGCAGGATGGAGAAGGGTGAGTTTGTGGGCCGCGCTGCACTGGAGCGCCTAAAATCAAGTGTCACACGCAGGCTCGCGGGGATGGAGATGATCGACCGCGGGATCGCGCGGGACGGATATCTTTGCCGAAACGAGACTGGCGACGTGATTGGAAAGGTGACCAGCGGCTCGCCTTCACCCACCCTGGGCAAGAATATTGCGCTGGCCTACCTGCCGCCGGAGTTCACAGCGCTGGGGACCGTGGTTTACGTGGAGATCCGAGGCCAGAAGCTGAAGGCGAGGGTGGTTCCTACGCCATTCTATAGGCGGGCGAAGAAAGAAGAATCCGGTAGCGGCGAGAGCCCTATCGGCGGCAAAAGATGACTGGGCGGATGCGAGCGAAGGAGGAAGGTGAAGACATGACGTATCCCGCGGCACTGCGCTATACGAAAGACCACGAATGGATCGAAGTGAAGGGAGACTCGGGAACCGTCGGGCTGACCGATCACGCCCAAAACCAGTTGGGCGATGTTGTCTTCGTGGAATTGCCAAAGCCGGGAACGAAGCTCGAGGCCGGCAGGCCCTTGGGAACAGTGGAATCCACCAAGGCGGTCTTTGAAATCTACGCACCCGCGTCGGGCGAAGTGATTGAGGTCAATGACGACCTCGTCAATGCGCCGGAAAAAATCAATCGAGACCCGCATGGCGCGGGCTGGCTCGTGAAGGTGCGGCTCTCAGATCCTGCCGAGGTCGCCGGGCTGATGGACGCGCAGAAGTATGAATCCTACCTGTCGGGCGAGGGCGCGAACTCCTGATGCGCTATCTTCCCAAGAGTCCGACAGAACGGCAGGATATGCTCACCTCGATTGGCGCGAAATCGATCGACGAGCTCTTCTCCCGCATTCCCGAACGCTATCGCCTCACTGAAGCGCTGAAGCTGCCCGGCCCCTACTCGGAAGCGGAGGTGATCGAATATTTCAAAGACCGCTCGCGCGAGACTTCACAGGGCTACGCAAGCTTTCTAGGGGCAGGCGTCTATCGGCACTTGCGTTCGGTGATCACAGACACGATCATCCAACGCGGCGAGTTTTTGACTTCCTACACTCCCTACCAGGCCGAGATCTCACAGGGTACGCTGCAGGCCATTTTCGAGTTTCAGACGCTGATGTGCCAGCTCACGGGACAAGAGGTTGCCAATGCATCGATGTGGGATGGGTCCACGGCGACGACAGAAGCGGTGCTGATGGCCGAACGGCTAACGAAGCGCCGGCGCATTTTGGTGGCTCATTCGCTGCACCCGGAATATCGAGATGTGCTGAGAACGTACTTGCGAAATTCTCCACTCCAAGCGGAAGAGATCGGCTTTGGCGGCGACGGCCGGATCGATTGGATTGCACTCGAAGCCGCGCTCGGGGACGATGTCGCGGCAGTGGTGATTCAGTCACCCAACTTTTTTGGTGCGATCGAGTACTCACCCGAGCTCGCCGAACGCGTACATCGTGCAGGGGCGCTGCTCATCGTTGCGGTGGCCGAGGCGGTTTCGCTCGGCGTCCTACGCGCTCCGAACGATGCAGATATTGTGGCGCTGGAAGGGCAGAGCTTCGGCCTTACGCCCAGCTATGGAGGGCCGTATGTCGGGGTCCTTGCCACCAGGGAGAAATTTGTTCGCCAGATGCCGGGCCGGCTTGCGGGACAGGCGGCCGACGCCCACGGCCGCCGGGGTTTTGTGCTGACGCTTGCAACACGCGAGCAGCACATCCGCCGTGAAAAAGCGACCTCCAACATCTGTACTAATCAAGCGCTTTGCGCTTTGGCCGCGACCGTGCATTTGACTTTGCTTGGTAAGGAGGGGCTGCGCGAGATGGCCGAGCAAAACCTCTCGAAGGCGCACTTTGCTCTGGGCCAATTAATCAAGATTCCGGGCGTCCGACGCGCCTTTGACGCTCCGTTTTTCAATGAATTCACGATCGTGCTTCCCCAGTCGGTCGAGGCGGTAAACCGACAACTACTCGCGGACAAAATCATCGGCCCCCTGGCAGTTGAATCGAGGTACCCCATGCTCAAACGGCACGCGCTTGTGTGCGTCACGGAAACCACGAGTCGGGGAGAGATTGAAAGTCTTGTCTTGTCTCTCAGAAGAGTGCTTGCAACTGATCACGAGGGATGAGGGGAAAATGGGCAAAATCACAAAGGCGTCGACCCACGTCAATCAGAATGAGGGGCTGATCTTTGAAAAGAGCTCGCCGGGGAAACGAGCCTTTGACTTGCCGCGACTCGACGTTCCCGAAACGGACCCTCAAAAAGCGCTCGGCGCGCATCATCGCTCGAGCGGGGTTCTCGGCTTTCCTGAAGTGAGCGAGATCGAGGTCCTGCGCCATTTCACCCGGCTTTCGACCTGGAACTACGCGATCGATCTCGGCATGTATCCGCTCGGTTCCTGCACAATGAAATACAACCCGCGAGTGAACGAATGGGTCGCGCGTCTCGATGGCATTACGACAGAGCATCCGCTACAGCCGGTGGGTCTTTCGCAAGGATGTCTCAAAATTCTGCGTCTGCTCGAAACGTGTTTGCTGGAAATCACGGGCATGGACGCGATCACTTTGCAGCCGGCGGCGGGAGCACAAGGAGAGCTGACCGGGTTGTTGCTCATTCGTGCCTATCTAGAAAGCCAAGGGACGTGTCGCAGCAAGGTGCTCGTTCCGGATTCGGCGCACGGCACAAACCCCGCGACAGCGGTCATGTCGGGCTACCAGGTAGAGCACGTCAAGTCGGACGCAGACGGCCAAATCGATGTGGCGAAATTGAAGGAGCAGGTGACCGGCGACGTGGCCGCCCTGATGATCACAAACCCTTCGACACTGGGCATCTTCGAACAGCGCATTTCCGTCATCGCAGAGATCCTGCATGCCAAGGGAGCGCTTTTGTACATGGACGGCGCGAACATGAACGCGCTTGCCGGCGTTGCTCGGCCAGGTGATTTTGGCGTCGATGTGATGCACTTGAACTTGCACAAGACCTTCTCGACTCCTCACGGCGGTGGTGGGCCCGGTGCAGGGCCCGTAGCGATGAAGAAGATTCTGGAGCCGTTCCGGCCCGTGCCAGTCCTGATCGAACGGGAAGGGGGTGAACTCGGACTCGATGAGGCTCGCCCCCGTTCGATTGGAAGGGTCAAGGCATTTTCGGGGAACTTCGGCGTGCTCGTGCGGGCGCTCGCCTACATCCTGGCCTACGGGCCTGGCATCCGCCAGGCCACGGAAGATGCCGTGCTCAATGCAAACTATATTCGCAAGCACCTGGAAGGTATCTTTGAACTGCCCTATTCGCTGCCCTCCATGCATGAAGTTGTGTTCAGCGACGCCCTGCAGAAAGAAAACGGTGTCAACACCATGGATATCGCCAAGCGTTTGATCGACTACGGCTTCCACCCCTATACAACGGCATTTCCATTAATTGTTCCTGGTGCGTTGATGATCGAGCCGACCGAATCCGAATCAAAGGAAGAGTGCGATCTGTTCATTGAAGCGATGCGCTCGATCGCCCAAGAGGCAACCTCGGTTCCTGAACTTGTGAAACAGGCACCGCACACGACCAGGATCGGCCGCCTCGATGAGGTTGCGGCGGCTCGCAAGCCCGTGTTGCGCTGGAAAGGCAACGACTCATCGGGCTAACACAGTCCTCGAGGCTGATCCGAGAGCGCGGAGCGATCGGCCCGGTCGAGAACGCCCCCTGGAAACGAGTCAGGTCACAGCGGCGAGATGGGTCTGTGGCGGTGTTGACTTGACAAGATCAAACATTTGTTTTAAACAAGTGATTGTATGGCTCATCGCGCCACCCTTCCGATCTCGGGCGCCCCTCGATCGCCGCGGCCTCGTAAAGTCGCGACGCCCACCCGAGCAAAATTGCTCGAGGCGGCGGCACAGGTGTTCGCCGACCGCGGCTACCACAACGCCACCATCCGCGAGATTTGCCGGCGCGCCGGCGCCAATGTAGCGGCGGTAAACTACACCTTCGGGGACAAGCTCGGCTTGTACACCGAAGTACTGCGGCAAGTCTTTCGCACTCCGGAGCTGACCCTGCTGACCGCAGAACTCGATTCTGCGCGTTCGCCCGAGGACGTATTGCGCAAGCTGATCCAGGCACGACTGCGGAGTTTGTGCGGCCGTTCCGACCTCCACTTTCGTATCGTCATGCATGAGTTCTCCGAGCCCACCCCCGCCATGGCTCGCGTGGTGGAGGGCATCCGGCCCGCCTACGAACGCACCAGCAAGGCGTTGAGCATGTTGTTGGGACTGCCACCTGAGCATGAAAGAACGCGGTTGTGCCACAACAGCATCATCGGCCAAATTCTTTTCTACGCTGTTGCACAACCCGTGCTGGCGCGATTACAGCCAGATTTCAAACTCACGCCAGAACAATTAGAGCGTGTGGCCGAGCACATCGCGGATTTTTCGCTCGCCTATGTAAAAAAGGACGGGACCAAGTAACAACATGACTGGAACCGAAACAGTGACAGCGCCGTCGGCACCCGGCCGAACTCTCACGGGCCCTCAGGCGGGGCCGCCCCCTGAGCAACAGAAGCGGCTACCGCGCAGCCGCGCCGTGCGCATTTTGATCGTGGTGGGTGGCGTGATGGCGGTGGTGCTGATCTGGAGAGTCTTTTTCGCAAACCCGCGACTTCCGGAGAGCATTGTGGTGGTAAGTGGCAGGATCGAAGGAGACGATTCCGCCGTGGCACCGAAGACCAGCGGCAAAATCCTGGAAATCACGGTACGCGAGGGTGATTCGGTGACCCAAGGGCAGGTCATTGCTCGGCTGGATGACGCGCAGGTCCGGGCGGCGGAAGATGCGGCCCGGGCCGCGCTTGCCGATGCACAGGCGAAGACAGTGTCGGCGAATGAGCAGATCAACGTCCTCCGCGAGCAACTGCACCAGAACGAACTGCAGGCGGCCCAATCGGTCACCGATGCCGAAGGCCGCGTGCGACAAGCGCAAGCGGATTTGACCGCAGCCGAAGCAGACCTCGCGCAGCAGCAAGCGGCACTGAAGCTCGCGGATTTTAATCGGGACGCCTACACGCGACTGGCGAAAACCGGGGCGGTCTCCGAACAACAGGGTTTGCAGGCCGAGGCGGCCGCCGAACAACAGTCAGCGGCGGTCTCTGCCGCACAGCGCCGGGTTGAATCAGCGCGCGGAGCGCTGACGACAGCGCAAGCCAATCTCGACAATCCGAAGATTCGCGACGCGCAAGTGGCCAGCACTCGGAAGCAAATCCTCCAGCAAGAGGCGACGCTTGCGGCGGCCAAAGCGGAAACATCACAGGCAGAAGCGCAGCTTGCCGAAGCCGACGCCAATCGTAATGACTTGACGGTCGTGGCACCGTTCGCGGGCACGGTTATCACGCGGGCAGCAGAGCCCGGCGAAGTTGTGCAGGCTGGCACAGCAATCATCACGCTGCTGGACCTAAGCAAGGTCTATTTGCGTGGATTCGTTCCCGAAGGAGAAATCGGAAAAGTCAAGATCGGCCAACCCTGCCACATCTTCCTGGATTCCAATCCGAATCAGCCGCTCAATGGGTATGTCCTGCGGATTGATCCCCAGGCAACGTTCACTCCGGAAAATACCTATTTCCGCAACGACCGCGTCAAGCAGGTCGTCGGTGTGAAGCTGCAATTGACCGAAGGCATCGGCTACGCCAAGCCGGGCATGCCCGCCGACGGCGAAATCTTGACGAGTGGCAACGCCTGGCCGCGCCATAGGCGAGTCGAATGAGCACCGCGGTCACAGAGGAGAAGGCGCGCGCGAGCCAAACGGCACCCCATGTGCCGGCGATCCGGGTGCGTGAGCTGTGGAAGCGTTATGGCGCACTGGAAGCCGTACGTGGCATCGGGTTTGAAGTCGAGCGCGGTGAGATCTTCGGATTGATCGGTGCAGACGGCGCGGGCAAAACGACAACGTTTCAAATTCTAGCAGGCGTGATGGAAGCCAGCTCCGGAATCGCCCAGATTTCCGGCAAACGCGCACGCGATGCGCGTTCGGAAACCGGCTACCTCACCCAGACTTTTAGCCTATACCTCGACCTAAGCGTGATGGAAAACATTCGCTACGTGGGCCAGCTTCGCCACGTCCCAGATGCGGAGATTGATGAGCGTGGCCACCGCTACCTGCGAGCGTTTGATATGGACAGCTTTTCGTCTCGATTGGCCGGGCAGTTGAGCGGCGGCATGAAGCAAAAGCTTTCGCTCGTGTGTGCACTCGTGGCAGAACCGCATATTCTGCTTCTGGATGAGCCCACCACCGGCGTGGACCCGGTGTCGCGCCGGGAGTTTTGGGACACGGTAGCGCACCTAGCCGCTGAGGGTTTGACCGTACTTGTGGCGACCCCTTATCTGGACGAGGCGGAGCGCTGCCACCGCGTGGCACTGATTCACCTGGGAGAGATTCGGCGGATCGGCACACCGGATGAAATCCGCGGCAGCTTGAATGTTCAGCGCATCGAATTGCGCACGCCGCGGCTGCGAGAGGCCTTGATCGCCTTGCGAGACGCAGGCTCAAGCGAGATTTTCGACATACAACGCTTCGGGGATCGCATCGATTTGCTTTCTCACGAACCGGAGCAGGCCGAGCGCGAAGTCAACAGCATTTTGAGCGAGCGCGGGCTGCCTGTGGAGGACCTCCGCCTGGACGAACCCACGCTTGAAAACACATTCGTAGCTACCCTCCGTGCATTGGGCGGTGAGCCCATCGACGAGCCTTTTCCGAACCGCCACGATCACACTGGCCTGCGCGGCGGGGTGGCCATCGGCGCGAGCAAGTTAACCAAGCAGTTTGGCAGGTTTACCGCCGTGCGCGATCTGAGCCTCGACGTGCGCTACGGGGAAATCTACGGGTTGCTGGGCGCAAACGGTGCCGGGAAAACGACCACTATTAAGATGCTCTGCGGACTCGTCGAGCCGACGTTCGGCGTGATGCAGCTTGCCGGTGAAACGGGAAGCTTGCGCTCCACCTCTGTGCGGCAGCAGATCGGCTACATGTCGCAGAAATTCTCGCTGTATAACGACCTCACCATCGAGGAAAACCTGGACTTTTTCGCGGGAGTCTACGGTGTGCCGTCGGAGGAACGCGAAGAGAAGAAGGATTGGGTCTTGCGCTTCTCCGGCTTGGAAGAAAAGCGGCACCAGCTGACTGCTAGCTTGCCAGGCGGCTGGAAGCAGCGCGTGGCCTTCGGCTCGGCGATCATGCATGAGCCTCCCATCGTTTTTCTGGATGAACCCACTTCTGGCGTCGACCCTCTGGCCAGGCGTTTGTTCTGGCAGATGATCAACCGTCTGGCGGATTCGGGAACGGCCGTTTTGGTCACGACGCACTACTTAGAGGAAGCCGAGCAGTGCAACCGGTTGGGACTCATGGTCGCTGGCGAACTCCTGCTCGAAGGTACCCCGAGCGAGATGAAGGCCCAGCAAAAGGGTCACTTGCTGGAATTCGTCGTGGACCAGACCCAGCGAGCGGCGGACCTACTGAGGTTGGAGGGCGAGCGGTGGCGCGTTTCAATTTTCGGGCGTCGGCTACACGTCATCAGCGACGAAGATCCGCGGACAGCCATACGCGCGACAACCTCCGCACTGCAATCGGCGGGAATCAAGGTTCTCGATGCGCGCGAGGGAAGCCTGTCGCTAGAAGACGTATTCATTAGCGTGGTGGAACGAGCTCGCACACAAGGCACGGGTGCTTCCGAAGAGCGTAACGTTCCGAGCGGAAGGGCCTGACGATGCGGCGCGTCTGGGCGCAAGCTTGGAAGGAACTGACACAGATGGTACGGGACCGTCTGGCGTTGGCGTTGGCGCTGGTGCTCCCGGTCGTCCTATTGGTGCTGCAGAGCACGGCGATTTCACTCACCGTAACAGACATGCCCCTAGTGGTTCAGAACCTGGACTCGTCGCTGGCTTCGCAAACCCTGGTGGACGCGTTTGAGCATTCCTTGAGTTTTCACATCGTTCGCTGGCCCACGGATCGGCAGCCCGAGCAAGCCTTAACGGCGAACAAAGCGCGCGGCGTGTTGATCATTCCAGAGGATTTCGGCCGGCGCATCGCGCGCGGCAATCCAGCCGAAGTGCAGATGCTGGTAGACGGATCCGATTCCAACACGGCGCGGATCATTGCCGGTGACGCCGCCCAGATCGTACGCGCTTTCAACAACGAAACGGCCGGCGCAACCCGCCCTGACCCCGTGAACGTGGCGATCCGACTCTGGTACAACCCCAGTCGCTCCTCGCGAAAATTCTATGGCCCGGGCATTTTTGTGATGGCCATGTCGATTTTCCCGCCGCTGCTGGCCACACTGGCCATGTCCAAGGAAGGCGAGCAAAAAACGATTCTGCAGGTTTACGTCTCAAACATTTCGGCGCACGAATTCCTGCTAGGGAAGATTCTCGCGTTCATGATCGTAGCGACAGGCGAAGCCATCATCATGATGGCGATCCTATTCACCGCCTTCGGCTTGCGCTTCGCTGGCGATCCCACACCGTTTCTGATTTCCACCATTCTGTACATGTTTTGCGTGACCACCTTCGGCAATCTGATCGGCGCCGCGATCCCCAGCCAAGTGGCCGCCGTGCAAGCCGTGGCACTGACTGGTTTCCTTCTGGTTTACATGTTTTCCGGGCTCCTGTTTCCCATTTCGAATATTCCCGCGTCGATTCGCTGGCTCACGAATTTCGTGTGGGGTCGCTATTACATCGAGGTGGTGCGGGACGCTTTGCTGGCCGGCGGCGGTTGGCCTTCGGTGTGGTGGAAGGTGCTGACCATCGGCGGAATCGGTGCATGCTTCTACTCCATTGCCTGGTGGAGTATGCGGCGCATGCAGCTCAAGGACTAGCGCATGAGAGGGCTTGGCACATTCGTGGGCTCACGCATGCGGGCGCTGGTCCACAAAGAATTCCGGCAGATTCTTAGGGATCGGCGGCTGGCCACGTCGCTGATCCTTCCGCCGACTTTGCAGCTCTTGCTTTTCGGGTTTGCGCTGAATCCCACCGTGGCGGATCTACGCTTGGGAGTTGTCGACGACAGTAGAACGCCGGAAAGCCGCGAGCTCATCGCGCAAATGACCGAAAGCAAAAGCTTTCAGGCTAAGGGCACGTACCTTTCGATCAACGAACTTTCGCGGGACCTTGCAGACGGCACACTCGATGCCGGGCTCATCGTTCCCTACGATTATGCGCGCGACCTTGAGCGTGGGCGGCCGGTGACGGTGCAGGTGCTGCTCAATGCCATGAACTCCAACACGGCGACGATCGCGCAAGGTTACACCGAAGGAGTCATCGCCAGCTATAACCAGGGGATCGCGGGCCAGGGTATCCATGCGCAATTTCAGCAGATCGCCGCGCCGAGCGTAAACCATCGCGGCATGGTGGTTCTCCGCCCCGCCTATCTCTACAACCCTGGGCTGGAGCCGACATGGTTTATCGTTTCAGGAATCCTCGGCGTGCTGTTGATTTTGAATGGTTCTCTGATCTCGGCAGCTGCGTTGGTGAAGGAGCGCGAAACAGGCACGCTCGAGCAGCTGCTAATCTCGCCCGCTTCGATTACGCAAATCATCGTCGCTAAACTTTTTCCGCTTTTCGCCTTGCTATGCCTGATGGGCTTGATGGCCCTGATCATGATGCGAGCGATTTTCGGTATTCCGTTCCGAGGCGATGTAGGGCTGGTGATCAGTGCCGCGGCACTGTGTTTGCTGTGCGGCATCAGCATTGGGACATTCATCGCCACGTTTACGAAATCGGCGCGGCAGGCGCAGCTCACTCTATTTTTCGTGAATCCCCCACTCACTTCCCTCTCCGGGGCCTTCACCCCCGTCGAAGCCATGCCGAAATGGCTCCAGCCCGTCGCTCAATTCAATCCCATTCAGCACTTCGGGCAAATCTCGCGTGGCGCCATGATCAAAGGCAGTGGCATAACCACGTTGTGGCCGAATTTCCTGGCACTTTTGGCCTTCACCGTTGTGTTGGTTTCGCTCAGCATCTGGCGCTTCCGTAAGCAGCTTAGTTGAAGCGATCTCAGGAGCCTCATGCAAACAGTCATGGACGTACAGACCGGAATCCCGCGCAGTGTTCGACCGTTCCCGCCCCCCCTTGTCCGCGCAGCGCTCTTGGTTGCGGCGATGCTCGCATTGGCCTTCCCCATCCGAGCGCAATTTGTAGCCCCGTCGCAGCCGCAGACCACCCAAGCCGTGCAGCTTCCGCTTTCCGGCCGCACGTCGCAATCAAATGGTACGGTAAAAGCCACGGAATCGCCCATTGCCGGCCTCACCAACAGTGTGAATACGCTGAACTCCACGATCCAAGTCGAAGGCGTCTATACCGGCAGTACACCGAGCACGGCGCAGCTGCCCTTCTCCGGCGCACTGGGATTTCGCGAAGCCATTCAGCGCGCTCTTGCCTACAATCTCGGAGAGACCAACGCCACCCAGGCCGTGCGACAAGCCGAAGGTCAGGCCCATGCCATGCGTAGCGTTTTGCTTCCCAACATTAACGGCACCGCCACAGAAGACGTCCAAACCACCGATTTGCGGGCTCTGGGGTTCCGTTCGACGCTCCTCCCGCTTCCGGCGGTCATCGGGCCATTCAACTATGTCGATTTCCGAGCCCATCTGACGCAAACGGTTCTGGATTTCACGGCGATCAACAATTACCGCGCCACGGGTGACGTCACCCGCGCCAATCGCTACGCTGCCGAGGACGCTCGCGACCTGATTGTGCTTGCCGTCGGAGGTGCTTACTTACAGACAAGCGCTGCCAAGGCACGCCTGGCTTCCGAGCAGGCTCAAGTCGATGCTGCCAATGCCGTGTACCAGCAAAGTGTCCAGCAATTGAGTCGAGGGCTCATCGCCAAGGTCGATGCGGATCGAAATGAGGTCCAGGTCCTAACCGAGCAGCAGCGTCTGCTTTCCCTTCAAAATGACTACGCCAAGCAAAAGATCAACCTTGCGCGCATGATTGGCCTGCCACCCAACGACCACTATGAAATCATCGACGAGATTCCTTACGCGCCCGCCGGGTCGCTCACGATTGAAGACGCACTGGCGCAAGCGTTCGAGCATCGTTCCGATCTCAAAGCGGCTAAGGCGCAGATGCAGGCGGCCGAGCGCTCCCGCACTGCCGCTCGTGCTGAACAGTATCCTTCTCTCAGCATTAATGCGGATTACGGCGGCATCGGCGTAAATCCGTCACAACTGCAAACGACGTTTACGGCCGTCGCCAGCTTAAAAATTCCCATTTGGCAAGGTGGACGCGCGCAAGCAGATATCGAGCAGGCCGACGCTGCGTTCACGCAGCGCCGCGCCGAATACGAGGATCTCAAAGGCCAAATTGAGAGCGACGTGCGCAGCGCCTTCCTCGATTTGACTGCGGCCGGCAGCCAAGTCGAAGTGGCTCAGAGGAATCTTCAGGTCAGCCGCGAAGCTGCCGACCTAACACACCAGAAGCTCGAGGCCGGTGTCAGCACGACCGTGGATTACACGCAAGCCGAGCAAGCAGTTACCACTGCTGAATTCGATCTCATCAATGCTGTTTTTGCGCACAACATCGCCAAGCTCAGTTTGGCACGAGCCATCGGCCGCGCCGCTGACGCGCTTCCACAGTTTTTGAAACTGCCGTGACGGACGAAGCTGCGCATCGGGCCTGCGCACGTTGGGAGCAGAAGCCGCAGCTCTACCCCAGTCGGGTCGAAAGAGGTGTGCGCGCGAACGATCGATATGACCAACTGCGAAGTGGAAGGAGATCAGTTCGGATGGGACAGTATTTGAGCGATATCGTATCGGCGCTGGAGGCCCGAGTGAGCCTCTTTTTGAACATCGGCTAAAATGCGGAGTGCTTCCTGGTGTTGGCGTTCAGATTCCACAGGGTTTCCACCTAGCGATGCGACCTGCCCGAGAAGGTCGTGGCATTGAGCGACGAGCTCGTTTGCGTCCAATTTTTCTCTCGCTATGAGAGCTCGTTGCAGTTCTATTTGAGCCTGCGAATAGTTCTTTGTTTGGATCAATGCCTTGGAGAGATAAAGAGTGCATACGACTGGCTGATGAAGAACACCAAGACCCTCGCATGGCTCTACTG
>Ga0187769_10000454_pt1 | contig 22431 bp, 21 predicted proteins | sample 0116_SJ02_MP02_1_FD_133140 | JGI IMG/M metagenome (GOLD analysis project Ga0187769, IMG submission 133140) | Tropical peat soil microbial communities from peatlands in Department of Meta, Colombia - 0116_SJ02_MP02_10_MG | ecosystem: Environmental > Terrestrial > Soil > Wetlands > Peat | place... | reverse complement strand
TCGGATCTTCAGACTATGCGCAGCCATGCTATCCGTAGACCCGAGCGAGTCTGTCTTCGTCGGCGACTCGCCTGTCAACGACATTGTAGGGGCGAAGCGTGCCGGAATGCTGACGATCATGATGCTGAATTCCAGCCAGGCGCCAAACCGCGGGGGGTCGACCGCGGCGGAGCCAGATTACGCTGTGTCGGATCTGCGCGAGGTTCCTGAAATCGTGAAGCGAGTGAATCACACTGCCTCTGCGTGCCCGTGATCTGACGAGAAGGCGGTGTCAGTAGGGAACCTGCCTGCTGGGCCCCGGCGGGCTACACTCGCAAGAGCTTGACCATCTTGATCTTCCTTTCTCGTTCGAATCCCTTTGCCATCTCAGAAATCTGCTTCCCCTCGCCCGCTAGCACGAACACTTCAATGCAGTCCTCCTGCGAGACCCGGCAGTGGATGTGCGTCTTGACTACATCTCCGTAACTATGCTTCAGCCTGGTTACTGGCTCCTCATCTTCGCTTGCGTGGCCGACCACGACGACGGCATTGGTCTTCCCGCTCAGGGCGTTCTTGTCCTTGGTGTCCTCGAGAAGCAACCTGATGGCGGCCCGCATGAGTTCCGACCTCCCCGCGAAGCCCACGGACTCCTGAATCTCGTCCATCGCCTTCACCATCTGGTCGGGGAGCGAAAGGCTTACGATTGGCACGCCGCTGGGCTTCTTATTAACAAGATAAATGCTTTCCCGCATCAATTATTAGATATTAACAGGTTGCTTGATAAAGGGGGCCACGCTCCCGTGTGCGAATGAATCGGCGCTTGGTGGTCATGCTGGCTTTGGCGCTGGTGTTGTTCCTATCTGCGGCCGCCTATCTTTGGTACTCGTCTTCGAACGATACGGCGCGGACTAGTCCAGGTCCCGTTGGCGCGATTCAGGTTGTTGCGGCAGAGAACTTCTGGGGGAGCTTGGCCTCACAGGTTGGGGGAACGCGCGTCCACGTGTTGAGCATAGTCAGCGATCCGAACGCGGACCCCCACGAATACGAGAGCAACGCGGCAGATGCCCGGGCCATGGCCAACGCCAGCCTGGTGATTGTCAACGGCGCGGGTTACGATACTTGGGCGCTTTCACTGGTAGCGGCGGATAACAACCCGCAGCAGACCATCCTGAACGTGCAGGAACTGATAGGGCAGCAGGTCGGGGCGAACCCTCATTTCTGGTACAGCCCCTACTATGTCAACGACACGGTGGCGGCAATCTACAAAGACCTGGTCAAGATTGACCCCACCGACGCCGCGTACTTTCGCCAGCAGTATGCCAGCCTGAATTCCTCGCTCTGGCGGTCGTACATGAGCGAGGAGGTCTACATCAGGGATCACTACTCGGGGGTCCCGGTCGCGTCCACAGAGAGCATCTTCGTCTACATGGCGAACGCCACCGGTTTGAACGTCATCTCACCCCCATCCTTCATGGACGCCGTGGCTGAAGGGAACGACCCTCCCGCGCAGAGCGTTGCCCAGTTCGAGAACCTCCTGGCGGGAGGGAACTCGAGCGTTCGGGTCCTCGTATACAACGAGCAGACCGTGACACCGCTCACGCAGAGCATCAAGGCGCTGGCTGCCCAGGACCAGATCCCCGTGATTGGCGTCACGGAAACCATACAGCCGCCCAACTACACCTTCCAAGCTTGGATGCAGGGCGAAGTAGCAAGCCTCACCAACGCACTTAACGCACAGCAGCTGGGACAATAGCGGATGGAGGCCACCGGAGCGCAGCCTGCCTCTCGCGAAGGCGGTTCGACGATTGCGGTTTCAGAGGACATGTCGGCGGGCTACTCGGGAAAGGCGGTGTGGAAGGATGCGAATTTCGAAATCAGAAAGGGGGAGTTCGTGGCTGTCATCGGGCCCAACGGGGCGGGGAAGACGACGCTGTTCCGCCTCCTGCTGGGTCTACAGCGTCCGCTGGCGGGGAGAATCAGCGTGTTCGGCGCCGAACCCAAGAGGGGGAGTTCCCGGATTGGATATGTCCCCCAGCAACACACCATAGACGACGAGTCGCACATAGAGTCCCTGGAGCTGGTCCGTCTTGGGTCCTCTGGCAAGAAGTGGGGATTCAACCTCTTCTCCCACGACGACACCAAGGCCGCATTCTCTGCGCTGGAAAGCGTGAGGGCCACCGACCTGGCCCACCGGCCCCTCGCCGAACTCTCCGGAGGCGAGCTTCAGAGGATATTCCTCGCCGAGGCGCTGGTAAGCGAGCCCGACCTCCTGCTGCTCGACGAGCCCCTCTCGAACCTCGACATCAAGCGCGAAGGAGACCTCCTGTGGCTGATCAACAACATTGTAAGGTCCCGCAGTGTCGCAGCGCTTTTGATAGCCCACAACATCAACCCGCTCCTTCCGTACCTGGACAAGGTGATCTACATCGCGAACGGCAAGGTGGCCAGCGGGAAGCCTGACGAGGTGCTCACGTCGGAAGGACTGAGCGCCCTGTACAACACCCACGTCGAGGTGCTGCGGGATTCGAGGGGTAACCTCGCCATAGTGGGCATCGAGGGGCACCACGGGGACGTGGAATAGAGTGGCCTTCAGTCCGAACCTAATCGCGGACATGCAGCAGGTGTGGCACTACCAATTCATGCAGCATGCATTCGAAGCAGGGACGGTGGTCGCGGTCGTGGCGGGTATAATGGGATACTTCGTCGTCCTGAGGCGTTCGACATTCGTCGCTCACGCCTTCTCCGAAATCGGTTTCGCTGGGGCCGCAGGGGCGATTCTCGTCTCCGTCCCGGCGATTGTCGGCATGCTCCTCGGCTCGAGCGTCGGAGGCACCGGCATAGCCCTGCTCAGCCGCCGGTCCTCGCACCGGGACCTCTACATCGGAATCGTCCTTGCGTTCTCGTTGGGCCTCGGCCTGCTTTTCATAAGCCTCTACACCGGCTACGCCACTGAAGCTTACTCGATCCTTTTCGGGGAAATCCTCGGGATCTCCTCCAACGATGTCCTGCTGACCCTCGCCCTGTCGGTTGCAGTTCTCATCGGCGTCGGCCTGATCTACAGGCCTCTCCTCTTCTCATCGCTTGACGAGAAGGTCGCGGAGGCGAAGGGCCTTCCCATGACTTTTATCGAAATCGCCTTCCTGCTGCTCGTCGCCGTCGCCGTGTCGGTTTCAATCCAGGTGACAGGCGTCCTGCTGATCTTCTCCCTTATGGTTACACCGGCAGCGACCGCTCAGCATCTGGCCAGTCGACCGCGGCGGGTAATCGTCCTCTCAGCAATCATTGCCCTGGCGGCGACCTGGACGGGCCTCTTTGTGGCTTTCTACGAGCCGTACCCCGTGAGCTTCTTCGTCACTGCCATCGTCTTCTCACTATACCTCATAGTTAGGGTGTTCCACCGCAAGATTGTGGGCCCGGAGGAATCGCAGGGTAAGCGGACAGGGGAGCGGCCGAGGATTCATGTCGGGACGGTCGCCCACGAAGCGAGCAGGGTCGAACCCGCTCCAGGCTGAAGCGGCGGAGCTCACCCAAAGGCCTCGTCCTGGACTGATTCAGGATCGGAGGGAATGGGACTTCAGAGTAATGAGCCCTCGGGATTCGAGGCGTCTCGTCACTGGTGGTGATGCGAGTCCGCTGAGAGAGGGGCTTCCTCTCCAAAGGCTTCCGACTTCGTGCTCTGATCGGGCCTAACCAGCTGACGCTCGACTCCGAGACCCGGACAGGTTTCACGGGGACGCAGGAGTGTCAAGGACAGGAACGACCTTGGGGCCTTCCTGACTCACGGCTGTCCGAGCCCAAGATGTATACACGATCGGCTGTTCTGTTGGCGCAGGAAAGCGACTTCTTATGGGACTGTGAAGGCTGTTATCTGGACTTTGAAGGCGAAAGGCGTCGTCGCCCCGTTCACGGTTGTCGAGCCTGCGATGTCCACGTAGGTCGGCAGTTCGGAACTCGACCCGCTTGGTATCCCCTCGGACAGGTTGTACGCCGTGAGCGTGGTGGTTTCTCCGCTGCAGCGCTGAATGGTCTCTGGTAGCGAATTCGCGACGTAGTTCATCACTGTGAACGTGCTGGTTCCAATCGTTACGGTCGAGGTTCCGTTGGAGTGGAAGAGGTTGGAGTACGTAGACTGGTCCTGAACAAATCCCAGGACAGAAGCAACATCAGCGAAGTACTCCTGGACTTCGCTGCTAGCCTGCGCACCTGTAATATTTCCCTTGGGGCTACTTATGGCCAAGGTCGTCCCGTTCTTGAGAAGCCACGCCGTGAACTGGTGGGTCTTGTTGGCGACGTACTGCATGTTCACGGTGTAAGTCGTTGAGGTCACTGCCGCTACCGTGTAAGTAAAGCTGAACGTCCGACTCTTGGTCATGGTGCTGGTGTTTCCAGAAAAACTCAAGGTCATGGATGGATAGGCATTCAGTTGCGGGACCAGTGCCAGAATGGTCGAGACCGAAGAGTTGGTCGTAGCCAAGGGACACGTTGCCGTGGACGTCGGAGTCGTGGAGCTTGACAATGAGGTGACCGTTGCACTGGCAGTCGAGGGAGGAGTCGTCGCAGGCGGTGAGGTCGACTCAAGCGTGCTCGAAAATGAGGCCGACGTCGTATTCGGCGCTGTAGTCACACCGGACGACGGAGCTGAGGTCAGGTAATACGCCCCGACCGCCACGACCACTATCACCACCAGGACAGCAACGATGACCACACGACTAATGGCGCTCCTCTTGAGCTTCAAAGGCGTACGGGCCTCCTGGGCAAGGTATTAGGCAATATTCCCTAATCACCTGCTCGGCGTTGATCACGTCGCAGTCGCCTGTCCCTTGGTCTCCGCGACGAAATCTGCGTTAGTGCTTGCTACGCCTGCTCCAGGCGCAGGTCCTTAGGATGGTCTTGAGACCTAGGGTACGCAGATTGGACGGCCCTGGGAGGGATTTGAACCCTCGATCGAGAGGTGTCCGCACCTGCGTTCCACAGCCTCCTATGCTAACCAAGCTGCACCACCAGGGCCACCGAGTGCGGCTGACCGCCCGCCTGCCCAGTCTTCTTAAAGCGTTTTCAGATTTCAGTGCAGCGCCCGCTTGATTTCGTCAAAGTCGGGGAGCGTCCCGGGGTTCGGGGCCACCCACTTGTAACGAACCGTTCCCTCCCCGTCCACGACGAAGATGGCCCTGTTGGCGGAGACGTACCCGTCCACTCCGCCGAGGTTTTTCCACACCACGCCATATTTCTCCACAACTTCCCTCTTGAAGTCGCAGAGCAGGGGGAAGGTAAGGCCGTTCTTCTCCGCGAACGCCTTCTGGGCGAAGGGCGCGTCCACCGATATTCCCACGACGCTCCCCTTCAGGCTCTCCAGGTCCTGAAGCATGTCCCTGAAGGTGCACATCTCTTGAGTGCATACGCCCGTGAATGCTCCGGGGAAGAAGGCCAGGACTGTCCTCCGCCCCTTCATGAGGAATTCCGCGAGGGTCCGCGCCTTCTTATCCGCGTCGTACAGTGTGAAATTTGGAGCCTTTTGTCCGACTTCGGTCAAGCTGAGACAGGTCCTCGGAGGGTGTTATAAAATTCCAGCGCCGGACAGGGCCCAAGGAGCCCTGCAGCCACCGAATCTTTCAAGAGGAGCCACGTGCCCCAGGGGGTCAGCAAGTTGCCCCCGAACAGTCCCATGCTCAGGAGGCTCCCCGGTTTGTCTCCGGAGGAGATGGCCCGCTACCAGCGGCAAATGGTGCTTCCCGAGGTGGGCGTCGCCGGACAGCGTCGGCTGAAGTCGTCCTCGGTCCTCATCGTTGGGGTCGGGGGCTTGGGGACCCCCGCCGCGACATACCTGGCGGCTGCTGGCGTCGGCAGGATAGGGCTGGTGGACGGCGACACCGTCGAGAGGTCGAACCTTCAAAGGCAAGTCCTCTTTGCGGAGTCCCACGTCGGGCGCCTGAAGGCCGATGTCGTCAAGGCCCGGCTGTCCGAAGTCAACCCGAACATAGACGCAGTCTCCTTACCAAGAAGGCTCGACTCCACAAACGCCCTGAAGATCATCCGCGGGTTCGACGTCGTGGTCGACGCGACTGACAACCTTCCGAGTCGCTACCTGATCAGCGACGCCTGCCTCCTAGCAGGAAAGCTTGATGTGTATGCCAGCGCGGCCAGGTTCGACGGGCAGGCATCCGTCTTCTGCGCGCCCGACGGCCCCTGCTACAGGTGCCTGCACCCTCGACCTCCGCCCCCTGAAAGCGTTGAATCGTGCGAGGAGGCGGGAGTGCTCGGCGTGGTCCCGGGGTTGATGGGGCTCGTGCAGGCTGCTCAGGCAATCAACATTCTTCTTGGAACAGGATCTTCTCTCGTTGGGCGGCTCCTTGTGTTCAGCAGCCAAAGCTCCACATTCGAGGAACTGCGAATCAGGAAGAATCCGAGCTGTCCGGCGTGCGGGCAAGACCCCACCGTGAAACGGCTCGTCGACTACGATGAGTTCTGCGGCACGAAGGCGGCGGCCGGCAGGGCGTTCGACATCGAGCCGCTCGAACTCGAGGCTTCTATCAACCGGGGAGAAAGGCCGATTCTCCTCGATGTCAGGGAGGCGGATGAGTACGATATATGCCATCTTAAGGGCGCCAGACTCATTCCACTCGCGCAGATTCCCCAGAGGTTGAACGAGCTCGACCCTGACCAGGCCATCGTAGTCTATTGCCACTACGGCGTCAGGAGCGTCAAGGCTACCGAACTCCTCAGGAATGCTGGCTATCGGAGGGCGGCGAACCTGAAGGGAGGGATTGAGGCCTGGCGCCAGCAGGTAGACCCCGAAATCCCCGAATACTGACACCTGCTCATCTGTCCCCGGGCGCCGCTGGATGGTTCTCGCCTCGGCGCTTGAATCCCGGCGCGCTCGCTGGGTGTCCCAGCATCCGCCCGCGACGACCTTCTTCAACTGGAGGGCAACGGCATTCGGTGCAGCTGCGGAACCCGTCCTATGCAGTGCGACCAAGCCGTGCAGAGATTCTCTAAGGATTCGGGAGTAATTCTGGAAATCCACTAAATAGCCGAAGCTGCTCGGAGCAACCGTGGAAACGCCAGCCAGTCCGAAGGGCTCGCGACTGCAGGGCTACGTCATAGTGGCGGTGGCGGTGCTTCTCCTGACGGCGGCGTTCGTTTACTACGCTGCTGCGCAGCCTGGCCCCGACGGATACTCTTCGAGCATCTCGAGTCTCCAGAGCCAGCTTTCGAGCGCGCAGAGCCAAATCGCAAGCGTCCAGAATCAGATAGGGAGTGTCCAGCTGTCGAATCAGGCACTTCAGGCGGAGCTGGCCGCATTGAAGGCCCATTCGAACTCATCTTCGGGGCTGACCGCCGTCAAGATCTATTCAGACGCCAAACCCAGCGTCGTCACCGTTCAGGGTATCGAGACGACGATCATTAGCACATTCTTCGGGCCCGTCACATCGGTGTCGACTATCTTGGGTTCTGGTTTCGTCGTCTCCTACAGCAATTCTTCCTACGTCGTCACCAATTTCCACGTGGTGGACGGGGTGTCCAACCTGACGGCGACCTTCTCGGACGGCAATTCGTACCCAGCCAAGGTCGTCGGGTCGGATCCCTACAGCGACATGGCAGTGCTTTCCCTCCAGGCGCCCCCAAGCGAGTTTGCGCCCCTCACCCTGGCAGGCCCTGGCCAGGAGGCGGCCGTAGGGGACGCCGTGTACGCGATCGGCAATCCCTTCGGGCTATCGGGGTCCATGACCTACGGAATTGTTAGCCAGACAGGAAGGACGATCACGGAGTCGACCAGCAACGTTTCGATATCCGACATCGTCCAGTTCAGCGCTCCGATCAATCCCGGGAACTCCGGGGGACCGCTGCTCGACTCGAGCGGGATCGTGGTTGGTATGACAACGGCCGCCGTGACCAATTCGCAAGGGCTCGGCTTCGCCATCCCCTCGGACACGATTCTTCGCGAGTTGCCTTATCTCGTCTCTGGCGGCTCATACCGCCTCCACCCGTACCTGGGCATCTCGGGAGTTGACATGAGCTACCAACTCGCACTCGCCGCCAAGACGAATGTGACATACGGCATCATGGTGGAGCAGGTGGCGGCCGGCAGCCCTGCGGCCACGGCCGGGATTCACGCCGGCAGCTCGACGGTGGTAATCGCGGGGACTACCTACCTTGTGGGCGGGGACATGATTGTCAGCGTGAACGGTACGAAGGTCCTGAACCAGGACGGGCTGGCTGCTTACCTGGAAGAAAACACAACCTCTGGACAGAAGATTCAGCTCGGGATAGTCAGGTCCGGAAACCCCGTCACTTTGACCGTCACCCTCGGCACTCTGCCGGGCCAATGAGTGGGGGCTGCAACCTTGAAACAGCAGGGTGTAAGAGTCGGAGGGAAGAGGGGGCTGGGCGGCAGTCCGACGCGCTCCTCGTCCGCGTACGGAACGATATTGTTATTGCCTTCACCCAAGGCCGTGGGCGCTGCCGTGGACGCGTTCGAGAGGCTCCTGTGGTGGCTCTTCGCCGGCAGCGTCGGAGGAAGCACCAGGGCCCGCGTTGTCTATGCCATCAAGGAGGAACCGAGAAATGCTCAGCAACTTTCGGAGCGGCTCAAGCTCGACTACACCACCGTCAAGCACCACCTGAAGGTTCTCACCCAGAATCACATAGTGCTTACAGAGGGGAACTCATACGGCAAGCTGTATTTCCTGACTGACGCGATGGAGTCTCACTGGGCCAAGCTAGAGGAGATACTTGAAAGGAGCCGGAAGCGGGGGGTGAGATGATTGGGGACTCCTGAAAGTCAGCCGGGAAGGAAGGCGCCTTCCAAACTTTGGGTGCCCTTCGTCATAGTAGTCGGGGTTCTCCTCGGAATCACGATTTCGTTCGCTATCCCGGCGCCCTTCGAGCGGTATGAATTCGCGCCATTTGTCCTTGACCCCGTTTTCATCCTTCACGTGGTCCTCTCGACCGTCAGCATCACCCTGCTCGTGGCGCTACTCGTAGTCTATCTGGGGGTATACTCCAAGACGCAGGCGAACTTCGCCCTCGGGATCAACATAGTGCTCGCTGCGCTGTTGGCAGAGTCCCTCCTGGAGTATCCTATCTTCCTCGGGCTCATTAGCAGGTTCCCGGTAGGGCACGGACCCTTCTTGGATTCGGCAGACATCTTCACGATCATAGCCTTCACCGTATTCCTCTATCTGAGCCTCGAATAGACGCGCCAATTCCCGCCCCTGAGAGCGCAGATCCCGTAGGCAAACTCGCCCACAGCTTCTTGCAAGGATTCGCTAAAGATTCTGGAACCTTCTCGGAAATCTGCTATAAGCCAAGGCCATTCTCCCCTCCCCGACAAGCATTGGTTAGCAAGCTCGTCCTAGCGAGCGTCGCGCTCGTCGCCGTCGGACTCGTACTCATCGTGATTAGCGACCCGCTCCTGAGGGCGGTCACCGCCACGGGAGGATTCACGCCTGGCAGCGGTGGCTTCACCGGGAATTTCACCAGGGGCAACTTCACAGCAGGCTCGTTTCCCACCACCTTCCGGCGGGCCGGCGGATTCGGACTGGGGAGTCTCACTGCACTCGAGTCCCTGGCGGGAATCGGCCTGGTCGCCGCTGGGCTGCTCCTTGAGGTCTTCTCCATCTTCATCCGTGCGAGACCAGTGAAGCCGGCGGCCTAGGGAGGAAGGATTTTGCGCCCCGAGATCGGCACGGACACACCGTCAGCGGTCCAAGCGGTCGACCTCGTAAAGAGATACGGAACAGGCCCTGACGCTACATTCGCGCTGCGGGGCGTCAGTTTCATCATCCACAAGGGAGAGTTCATGGCGATAATCGGGCCGTCCGGGTCCGGGAAGACGACCCTCCTGAATCTTCTGGGTGCGCTTGACAGGCCAACATCCGGGAAGGTATTCATCGACGGCATCGACATCTCCAAGCTTCCGAACGCTGAACTCGCCCGGGTCAGGAACAGCAAGCTGGGCTTCGTCTTCCAAGACTTCAACATCATTTCGAGGATGTCGGCTCTCGAAAACGTCGAACTCCCCCTTCTCATCAAGGGGGTTCAGAAGGACAAGCGGCGGGAGCGCGTGATGTCGCTCCTGGACCGGTTCGGTCTGGCTTCGAAGGCCGAGAGAAACGTCAACAAGCTCAGCGGAGGAGAGCGGCAGCGTGTCGCCGTCGCCCGAGCACTGGCCAGCGACCCCGCAATAATCCTCGCAGACGAGCCGACGGGCAACTTGGACACGAGGAACACCGAGGTCATGATGGAGTTCATGAAGCAGCTCAACGTCGAATTCGGAAAGACCGTCGTAATCATCACCCACAACCCAGACGTCGCGAACAGGGCAGAAAGGATAATCGCGATCAGGGACGGCGCCGTCGAAAGGGAGGAGATTGTGAATTGAAGGCCCGCATGCTCGTCGCCGTGGGCGTCCTGATTCTCATCTTGCTGACCTCAATCCCCGCCAGGGGTGCCTCGAGCTCAGCCCCGTTCACGGTTGTAAGCGCCAGCTGGGGGACTGGCGCCAAGCCCATCGAGGCGGCCCCGGGAGTCGCCGACGTCCCACTCACGGTGACGGTCGAGTATCAGGGAGACATGGAAGCGCAATCCGTGAGGGGGCTTCTCCAGCTAGGTGCCGCCACCATCAACAAACAGGTGGTTGCCGGCTTTTCCGACATATACGGGAACACGACGGCCACGGCTTCGGTTTTTTCAATCGGGGTCGGGAGCACCTTCGCCCTCACCTACTTCATTGACATAGCCAACACTACAAGAGTCGGAGCATATTCAATTCCGATTCAACTCCAGTGGACCGAATCGACCACTGGAAATCCGACCTACCAAGCGCAGTCCGCCGCAATTTCTCTGACCATGCTCGGAATCCCCAACCTGGTCTTTGGGGCCTCACCGCTCGCACTCGTTCCCGGCCGAGTGAACACCGTTTCACTGACGGCGAGCAACCCAGGGTCCGGTGCTGCGTCGCAAATCGCAATCTCGGATTCAGCAACGGGCGTGAGCGTTTTGAACCCAATCTTCGAGGTAGCGTCCTTGGCGCCGGGCCAGTCGACGTCGATGAGTGTGGGGCTCTACGTCCCCGCGTCGCTTTCGGGAGCCTCGGTGACAATGACCGTGTCGGCGACATACTACGACGCCTACGGCAGCTCCCAGACCGCCAGTCAGGCGATAGGCCTCTACACCGATCGCGCTTCCCCGCCCGTGCTCAGCTTCGAAGCGCTGTCGGACTCTGTCGAGGCTGGGCAGAATTCCACTATACCAGTCACCCTAAGGAATCTAGGCTCCGGAGTGGTCTCCGACATCCACACTCAGATTACATCTTCGGGCCAGTCCAGCGTACTTGACCAGTTCCCCATCATCGGAAGCTTGGAACCGAACGCTTCGGCCACGGCCGACATCGGCATATACGTCCCGCAGAACTTGGCAGGGGCCCCGCTCACCCTCACCTTCACTTCTTCCTACACCGATGAGTACGGCAACGCCGGCACATACTCCCAGACGGTCGGTCTCTACTCCGCAAACACGACTACCACCCTGCCGAGCACTCTGGTCTCCGTAAGACCCCTGAGGAGCCAAGTCAGCGTGGGGACGCAGTCCGACATCGCGTTTCTGGTCGAGGACGCCGGACCCGACTCACTGATTTCCCCAGTCCTATCGCTGGCTGTACCTTCCCCGCTGGTCGTCACGCAGAACTCGACCTATCCCATCCAGGGAGGGATCCTCCGACCTGGGCAAGCCGTTGTCTACGAGGCAGTGGTCGGTTCCAGCACGAGTTCCACTCCGGGGTACTACTCGGCGTCTGTGACCGTGAACTACTTGGACAGCTCAGGGAGCCTGAAGAGCGCGAGCTTCTCCTCGGGCCTCGTTCTCTCCGGGAAGGTTGACCTGATCATCCAAGATCCGCAGGTCACGCAGGGCAGCTCCACCTTGGTCGTCACTGGTACCATTCTCAACGAGGGCTTTTCAAGCGCCTACTACGCCAGCGTGACTGGTTCCCTCGCCGGCGCAAAGGGCTCCAGTCAACCAGACTACCTAGGCGAAGTGGACCCCAACACCCCTCTCCCGTTCAGCGTCACGATAAACTACACGCCAAAGGCCACTGCAAACCTCCCGGCCAACATCACGGTCAACATAAGCTACCAGGACAGCCTCGGCTTAGCTGGGCAGCAGCTCTCGAAGGTACCGACCACGCTCGAGTCGGCAGAACAGCTTCTGCAGAGCCAAGTTTCGACCTCGTCATCCTCGTCCTCGTCAGGATCCAGCGCTCTCACGTATCTTGAATACGGCGTCATAGCCGCACTGGTGGTCGTTGCTCTCGTCGGTGCCATTTACATCCGCAGAAACAGGGCGGGGGCAATCGACAGCGAAGCGGCGAGCAATCACAAAGCTGACCACGAAGTGATTTGAAGCGACGGTGAGTCTCGACTGCGCCCCACAGATCTGTTCAAGTTCTCGACGAAAGCGCTGACCGAGAGGAAGCTGAAGGCAATACTTACGATCGTGGGCATAATGATTGGCCCGGCGACGATAGTCTCTCTCGTAGGAGCCACGCAGGGTTACACGAACGCTGCGACGAGCAGGTTCGCCAGTCTTGGCGCGACAACGATTCTGGTCAGTCCCGTAGGCCGCGGCGTGACCCTTACTACCGCCGACGTTTCGACCATTCAGGGCCTCTCCGGGGTCTCATACGTGCTCCCGTACTATCAAATCAGCGGTCAGATTACACAGGGAGGCCAGACTGTCGGAGTCGAGATAATCGCGACGAACCTCACGGAGCTAAGTCATGTTCTCCCGACACTGTCGCTTTCCCAGGGCTCCATACCCGCTTCTACGGATCCGGTGGGGGCCGCCGTGGGCTATTCGGTCGCGTACCCGGACATTACCGGCGCCACAAACGTCACTCTGAACACGGTCCTGGCAGTCTCCAGCGTCGGGAGATCGTCCTTCGCCATCGGCGGTGGTGGCGGTGGCGTGTTCTTCTTTTCGGCCGGCGTCCAACCTAGCACGACCGCGACCGGGCACTCGTTCGTAGTGACGGGCATCTACTCCGAGTTCGGGCAGGGATTCGGGATCAATCCTGACACCTCCGTCTTCATCCCTCTGTCGTCCGGCCAACTGATTCTGCACAGCGTAGACTACAGTGGCCTGATGGTCGTCGCTTCCAACGCGAGCGCCGTCACTCCGGTGATCACAGAGATCACGAACCTCTATGGTCAGGACGTGAGGACCACAAGCGTCAGCTCCCTCCTCACTTCGATCGAGTCCGTGACATCGGGGACGACGACCTTGCTCGAAGCGGTGGCTGGGACATCGGTGCTGGTGGCCTTCATCGGCATAATGACCACGATGCTCACTTCTGTGATAGAGAGGACGAAGGAGATCGGAATCCTGAAGGCTCTGGGCACGAGCAGTCGCGGAATAATGCTCACCTTCCTCGCTGAGTCCCTCGTCACCGGAATCCTCGGCGGGGTCGCCGGCGCGGCGGCCGGAGTCGGGCTTTCCTACGTGGTGATATCCCTGCTCAGCAGGTCGTCTCTGGCGCTGGGAGCAGGCGCTGGCGGGGGGTTTGCGGGTGGCGGATTCGCCTTACGGGCAGGGTCGGCAGGGCCGCGCGCGGTCTCCTCTGTCTCCGCCGCTTCTGCGGCTTCCTCGACCACTCTCAACATTGCGCCGGCCATCAGCCCCGAGGTGGTCGCCCTGGCGGTGCTCCTGGCTGTGGCCGTGGGCATCTTCGGAGGCCTGATCCCCGCCTGGAGGGCCTCGAGGATGAACCCGGTCGAGGCACTAAGAAGGTCGTAAACGGCAGGACCGTCACCGCGCGCCGATAGCCCCACTGCTCTGCTAGACGTGTCCATACAGGTCAGAGAGCCGGACTAGCCCTTCCGAGCCATCTCACCTACGTAGAACGGTCCCCCACGGCCGGACCAAAGCGAACCTTGGAATGACCGCGCTCGTCTTCAGTTCGCTACCACCTTCCCCGGCCCGAATGATGGACGCAGAGGCTGCCTTCCCGTAAGCGCCAAGGGTCCGGGGTCGACGCTCCTATGTGCTCCGCTGCTGGCGAGATGACGCGTTGGCTGGAAAGCAAAGGAACCAGGAGGGCCTACTGCCTGGGATTGCCCGTCTCTCTCCTAGAGAAGTTCTCTTCGAAAGCATCCACATCCTTGAAGTACGAAGTGACCATCTCCACGGCGGCAGGGTTGCTGTAGGCCTCCGGTGCGGGCTTGTCGATGAGCGCGACAATCCTCCTAGCCGCCTCGTCAGCGGACTCGACCCTCGCCTGGCCCAAGAAGCCTCCCGCTCTCACGGTGAGCCCCGGGCCTGCTATTTGGTGGAAGGGGGTATCGACCACCCCTGGCATCATCACTGAGACATGAATCCCTGGATACTTCGACTTCAGGTCCATCCTCAGGTTTGCGCTGAGGACGTTGACGGCGCTCTTGGCGGCGCTGTAGATTGAGCGGTAGGGGGTGAATGGAACCCTCCCCAGGAACGACGAGACGTTGATGATGTGGCCCTCCCCACGCTCCTTGAAGTGGGGTAGTATCGCCTGCATCCCGTAGATGACTGACATCAGGACGACGTCTATGGTGCTTCTCACGTCCTCTTCGGTAAGGTCTTCGACGCGCCTGTTGATTCCCCTCCCTGCATTGTTGACCCACACGTCAACCCTGCCGTACTCCTTGAGCGCAGCGTCCCTGAGACGCTCAACGTCGCCTCTCTTGGTCACGTCGGTGGCAACTGCCAGGGCTCTGCTCCCCGATTCGGTTGCCACGTTCCTGAGCAGCGGCTCCCGTCTGGCTCCAAGGGCGAGCAGCTCCCCCCTGGCCCCGAGTTGCCTGGCGAGAGCAGCCCCAATACCGCTGCTCGCGCCGGTGATCACCACGACTTTTCCGGCCATTGTCTATCCTCGGGCATCAATCGGAGACGGGCCTAAAAAGTATCTTTCCCCGAGTCGCTCGCGGTCACCTGCTCGCGAGATAGTCGTCAATTCGTCGCTGGAGGTCTGAGTTCACTTCGGCGACCGGCCGCCCGCCGTCAATTCTGACTATTCCGTATTTGGGCCCCATCGCCTCGAATTCCCTTGCTATCCCCCTCTGATACAGGACGAACGATTCGAAAAGGTCGTCGGAGAGGCCCATGTCGGCCCCTGATTCATAATAGTCCAGCGAACCATACTTCTGGAAGACCCTGTGGAAGAGTTCCTCGGGCGGGACGTCCAGGTAGAACACGAGGTCGGGCTTGGTTGCGAACCCGAACAGGTCGTGGGACCACGCTCTGGGAATGCCCCTGACGCTGCTTCTCGCCATGAGAGTGTAGATGTAGCGGTCGGCGAGGACGACGTATCCTGCGTGGAGTGCCGGGATTATCTTGTGTTCCAGCTGGTCGGCGAAGTCGGCAGCATAGAACAGAGCTAGGGTCTTCTTCCCAAGAGGCAGCTTGTGCTTGGCTTCGAGAATCCCGGAGCCTATCAGCTCGGAGCGCTTGAGGCCGGTAGTGATGACCGCGTGCCCCTCGGCCTCAAGCCTGCTCGTTACCAGGTCGATTTGGGTGCTCCTCCCGGACCCGTCGGGCCCCTCGACGACTACCAGGCTCCCCTTCGATTCGACCTTCTTCAAATACGAGATTCCCTCGCCGTAGAATCTGAGGGGACGAGGAGTGACCTCTCTGACGGTCACCTCCGTCTGACCTCCTTTTCCGTGCCGATTCCGGGCTCCGGTGACACCTTCGACGGGGTCGTCAGTCTGGAGACATGCTGCCTCATCAGCTCCTGCTGTCTCTCGATGTCGAGGGTACCGTCGATGACCACGAGCCTGTCCCTCTGCACCATCGATTCGTACTGTTCGACTATCCTGCTCTGGAAGATCCGGTAGCTTTCGTATTCGTCGTTGCTCAGGTTGAGGTCCATCCCAGCCTCATAATACTTCAGCTTCGGCCGCCCCTCCAGAATCCTGTCCATGGCCACGTCAGGGGCCACGCGAAAATAGAATGCAGCGTCTGGGGGGACGGCGAAGGAGTAGACCTTCCGGACCCAGGCAGCACTGCACCCCCTCACCACGTCGCGCGCGAAGGCGGTGTAGACGTATCTGTCGGCCAGGACAAAGTATCCTGCCTCGAGCAAAGGCGAGATGTTCCTCTCGTACCTGTCGGCGAAGTCCGTCGCGTGGAGAAGGCTGAACGTCGTGGGCGTGAGAAGCGCCTTCTTCTTACCTTTAGAAGTGATCTCCTTCACTACGTCGGAGGAGTTCCACTCCGTGAAGAAGACCCTGAGGCCGAGACTCCGGAGCCACTTGTCGAGGAGGTGGAGCTGAGTGGTCTTCCCGGACCCGTCTATCCCTTCGACAACCACGAGTCTTCCGCGGAGGCCAGTAGGGCCCCCCACGGAGCCGACGCTCTTTTTCGCCAAGTCAGCTCTCGGCCCTCGGAGACTCAGCTCGGCGCTCCTTCTCCTTGGCGCTGACGACGATTGCAACAGGCCGCTTGATCGATGCCGACAGTGTCATCGCAGCCGTCTTCGCGAGCTCGAGGGGGAAGGGGAATTCGCTCTCCACGACACCGATTCTTAGGCCTCCCGTATAGGCCACCTTGACGTGCGCCCCGGACCTGTCGAGAATCTCCAGGAGCCTCAAGACAGCCCCCATCTTCTTTACCGATTTGAGGTCTTCGCGCGTCAGCATGGCACCGTACTTCCTCATGAGCCAGTTCGCTGTCCTCGGCCGACGCGCCTTGACCAAGGACATCGCCATGAACAGCTGATTCTCGTGGCTGATTGGAAGGTCTTCGTTCATCAAGATTCCGAACAGACTGCCGGAGCTCGCTTCCACGCTCTCCTGCGACCGGCCTCTCTCCACGGCCGTCAGCAGCAGGGCCCGCTGGCGCCCGTCGATTATATTGTTCCGCTCCAGGCACTGGGCGACATCCCCTCCACTCACCCGAAGCTGCATGCCCTCACGGGCGGCCATGCGTTCGAACTCTTCCACATGCGCCATGCTGAGGGACGTGCGCGCCCCGCGTTCGAGGAATTCGGCAAGGAGGCCATCCCTAAGGCCATGGGTGCTGACCGTCATCCTTGAAAAACCGAGGCGTTTCATCACTAGCCTAACGACGAGTCCCCCCGCCGCTATGGTCCCCGACCTGGTTTCACCTATGGCGTCGGTTTCATCTAGCTCGTCCTTCCGCAGCCTGAAGAACTCTCGGCTCATCTGCTGGACCATGTCGTAGTCGATTACATAGTTGTGAATCTTGTCGAATGGGTAGTTGGTGGCGTGCTGGGCGTACCTGGCCATTGCCCTGACCGTCCCCCCAGTCCCGACCAGCACAGTGTCCCTGTCCAGGCCCAGCTCGCTCCTCGACGGAAGAAGCTGGGAGATGCGCTTAACCATCTTGGCCCGACCCTTCCGCGAATACTCCCCATCCTCTCCTGCGTAGAGCGACGAGAGCCTCAGAACCCCTAACGGCAACGACAGTATTTTTCGCACACGTAGCCTTTCAGCATAGGTCATCTGAATGCTGCCGCCTCCGAGGTCGAAGAACAGGGCAGTGGGGGCGGGGACCGACCTCGCCGCCCCAATGAACCCATACAGGGCTTCTTCGTTCCCAGTCAACAGGCGCATTCTCAGCCCAGTCTCCTCCTCTGCGAGCCGCAGGAACTCATCCCTGTCTGCCGCCTCTCGGACCGGGCTTGTTCCGACCAGCAGGATGTGCTTGATTGAATCGAGCATCGCGGCCTCGCGGCAGAGTCGAATCGCTTCTATCGTCCGAGAGACTTGCTCTCTTCCGAGAAACCCCGTCCTGTCGAGCCCTTCGCCCAGCCTGGCCATCACCCCTAGCTGGCCATAGGCCGTGGCGAGGCCGTTGGGCTCTATCTTGTACTTGACCATTTTCAGGGAGTTGAATCCAACGTCGATTACCGCGACCTTCATTCAGCTTTCATTCTCCCTTTCAGACCCTCTCGTCCTCGAAAACGTACTAGCCGGCGAATCGGGCTCAAGCAAGTTTCCTAATCTGCTTAGGCGTTAGGAGCCATCTGAGTTCACCGCTGATACGGGGGGTGAATGCGGTGACCGACAGCTTCGCAATGCCGCTCTTCTTCAGCGCTATTCTGACTCCCGCCTGGGTCCAAGCGCCTTTGCTGATGACTTCGCCGATCGTCGTGGTCAGGTAGGGCTCATGGCCAACGCAGAGAACGTAGCCGGCCCTGAGGTTGGCGAGCCTTCTGTAGAGCGCCTCCCTATCACCTTCCGGGGCGAGTTCCCCCCACTCTTCCGCCGCGCCTTTTCTCTTCAATGCCTTGCTCACAATGGCGGCTGACTCTTTCGCACGCCTGACCGGGCTGGTTGCGACCACGTCGAACTCGAACCCCGCCTCTTCCAGGGCTTCACCGACCCTCTTCATCTCCTCTCTGCCCGCGACAGTCAGTGACCTTCCACGGTCCCTTGACGCTATCGCCATCCTTTTTCCCGCTTCGGCGTGCCTGAGGAGGTAGAGGTCCGTTCAGGCCACCTCCCGCTGAATGCAGAAAGCAAGAAGGAGCATGCCTCATCCACTCCATTTACCAGTATATCAGTGGAACCTACCGCAAATATGGTGACCAAGCGAACCTATAGTGAAACCGCCCCTGTCAGTTGTGGCGCACTTGGTCGTGGGACGAAGACCGCCGTCTTTTTCTTTCAGGGGAATGGCCACCCGCCGTGGCCATCAGCGGACCAAGCTCGAAGGCGTTCGTGAGGATGTATCTGCGGAGGACGAAAGGCCTGCTCGAACTCGCGGACGGCTTCACCGGGAGTCTTTCGCCGGACGCAGTCCACGACCTGAGGGTCTCCGCCAGAAGGGCACAAGTCCTATGCAGGTTGTTGCCCAAGGTCTGCCGGAGGTCTGAAGAGCAGGAGAGGTTCGCCGGGGTCCTGAGCTCCCTCCTCAAGGCCACATCCAGAATACGCGACCTTGATACATTGACGCTGACGCTGGAGCGTGCGAGAGGGTCGTTGCCTGCCGAGCTCTTCCACGTCCTGAACCGCGAACGGGAAAACTCTCTGCGCGGAGCAGTGCGAGCGATCGAGGCGGTCTCGATGTCCAGTCCCCCAGGCGTCGAATCGTCACAAATCGATGCCAAGAAGCTCGCCGTCAGGTTCAGGAAGCGAGCCGACAGGCGCGCAAAGGTCATTGGAAAGCTGGTGGGCAAGGTGCTGGCAGACGAATCGAGGGTTGCAGACCTTCACGCGCTCCGCAAGGAGTCGAAGAAACTGAGGTACCTCCTGGAGCTGTCGGAGGGGCGGCCCCCCGAGCTTTCCGTGCTCGAAGCCTGGCAGGAGTCCTTGGGCGCGATTCACGACCTCGATGTCGCCATCAACTACCTTCGGCGCAGCCGCGTGCGGCTTCCGAAGCAGGACATAATCGCCAAACTCGAGCGGAGCAGGCACCGCGGCTACAAGGGATTTACGAGGCGATACGAAGAAGACACGGCCGCGGCGCGGCTGCCGGCTATTCTGCTCACCGCTCCTACCTAGCTTCTGCCATACCTGAGATTGAGCTCTGCCGGATTGGGTTAGCACTTTCGCGGCGCTGCTGCTCGAGGCTCATTCCCCAATCAAGTATTGGGAAGCATTACGCCACTATCTTCCCAGACGAATCGGTATTTAGAGAACCCGAGGCCTGCTTGTGGGCTGAGTAAGTAGTTCTAATGCTAGTCAGACAGGAGAAGGAAAGGAGGAAGGTCCAGATCTCGGGGAAGTCGTCTTGCATGGTGGCGCTCCCGAAGAAGTGGGTCAGGGAAATGGGGCTCCAACAAGGTTCGGAGGTCACGATCACCAAGCTCAATTTCACGTCACTCCTCGTGAATGCCCAGCCCGAGGCTCCCCAGGGGGGCGGCCTGGAGGCCTTCCTAGAGGTGAATGCAGACGACCCCCCTGAAAGAATCTTCAGGAAGATCGTGTCTCTCTACGTCCTCGGCTTCAGCAGGATGACAATCGAGGGCTCGAGGGGTTTCCTGAGCTCGCCGAAGAAGCTAGTCCTGAAGGAACTCATCAGGAGGCACCTCATCGGGGCCGAAGGAGTCGCTGAATCGAGGGACAGGATGACGGTACACGTTCTTCTCGGATACTCGGAACTCAGCGTCGAGAACGCACTGAAGAAGATGTTGCTCATCGTCGACTCACTCGGGAAGGACGCCGTCCAGGCCCTGGAGAGCATCGACCCTTCCCTTATTGAGGCGACCTCCGAAAGGCAGGACGAAGTCGGAAGGTTCGGCCTCTATGTAGTCAGGCAGCTCAACCTGTCGCTCAATCAAGGGGTCCTCCCTGACCTCCGTCTGGAGAACCAAGACACTCTCGGCTACATACTCGTAGCGAGGACCATCGAGCGTATTGCATCACACGTCGGGAGCCTCACGACAACCGTAAGCGCCCTCGACGGGCCAATCTCGAAGCCCATGGTGCAGAAGCTGGCGTCGATGACCGAGACCGCCTGCAATCTCGTCGACGAAGCCCTGCTTTCCTTGTTCAAGAAGGACCACGAAGGCGCTGATTCTGTCGTGGAGAAGTCAAAGGCGTTCGTCGAAAGGGAAGTGGAGTCCATACGGTCGCTTGACGGAAGCGACAGCCAGACCTACTACACCCTTCACGCCCTTATGGACTCCCAGAAGAGGGTCGCTGAATACGCCCGAGACGTCGCCGAGATAGTCCTGGACATGACCGTGGAGCGAACACTCAAGGAGAAGGAGCAGGAGCAGGCGGCGCCCCAAATAATCTACGCCTGAGAGCAGTCTGAAAGTGCCTTCAATCTAGGGTGCGCACGCGCGAACCCGCCTTTCAGGTAGGGCGTCGGGTAGTTTCATAAGGGGGCCTGCGGGCGGATGCCGACTCTAAGGTAGTGTCCTATGCAATACAAGTGGGTGGCGCTGTCTAACACCACAATCGGGACCCTGATGGCGTCCCTTGACGGGACCATCGTCCTGATTTCACTGCCGGCCATCTTCAACGGGATCAAAATCGACCCCCTGAGCTCGTTCCAGTATCTCCTCTGGCTCCTCTTCGGGTACAGCGTATGCACCTCGACCCTCCTCGTGACCTTCGGGAGAATATCCGACATGTTCGGCAGGGTCAGGCTGTACAACCTCGGCTTCGCGGTGTTCACCGTGGGAACCCTCCTCGCCTTCCTGACCCCTAACACGGGGGACCTGGGTGCCCTGGAGCTCATCATCTTCAGGATAGTGCAGGGGGTGGGCGGCGCATTCCTCTTCGCCAACGGAGCCGCGATAATCACCGATGCCTTCCCCGAGAACGAGAGGGGCCAGGCGCTGGGGATCAACATGGTGTCCGTGCTGGCGGGGTCTCTCATCGGCCTCGTGATGGGCGGCGTCCTGGCCTACTACAACTGGAGGTACATCTTCCTCGTCAGCGTCCCAGTGGGCATCTTCGGCACCGTCTGGTCCTACTCAAAGCTCAAGGAGGTCGGAAGAATCAACAGGAATCAGAAGCTGGACGCCTGGGGCAACGTGACCTTCGCCGTCGGGTTGACCCTGCTCCTGGTAGGGGTGACCTATGGCCTCCTCCCCTACGGCAGCTCCAGCATGGGATGGGGCAACCCATGGGTGATATCCACACTAATCGCCGGAGCGGCGCTCCTCGCCGCATTCCCCTTCATCGAGACCAGGGTCGAGTCGCCAATGTTCAGGTTGGATCTCTTCAGGGACGAGACCTTCAGCGCGGGGAACGTGGCCGGCTTCTTGGCCGCCATGGGGCGCGGCGGGGTCCAGATAATGCTGATAGTGCTGCTTCAGGGCATCTGGCTTCCGTTGCACGGGTACAGCTACTCTTCTACCCCGTTTTGGTCTGGAATCTACATCACGCCCATGCTGCTCGGATTTGTCGTGATCGGACCTCTGAGCGGTAGGCTTTCCGACAGGCACGGGGCGCGGGGGCTCGCGACTCTCGGCATGCTGATCACCACGGTGACCTTTCTGCTCCTCTCAGCCCTGCCCTACGACTTCGTCTTCTGGCAGTTCGGGCTAATCCTATTCGTGATGGGCGTCGGCGGTGGCCTCTTCGCGTCGCCCAACACGGTCTCGATAATGAATTCCGCCCCTCCCGAGCACAGGGGAGCGGCGTCTGGGATGCGCGCGACCCTCCAGAACGTGGGACAGACTGCGAGCACGGCTGTCTTCTTCACCATCGTCCTTTCGGCGCTTTCGGGGAGCCTGCCCTCGGCCCTGAGCTCCGCGGTCACGAGCGCCGGAGCCGCGCAGTTAGCCCCCGTCTTCACGAGCATACCGCCGACCGGCGCACTTTTCGCGGCGTTCCTGGGCTACAACCCCGTAGGTTCAATTCTTGCGGACCCCAGAGTTGCGCAGCTCGCCGGCTCCATTCCTCAGTCCGTCACCCTGTACCTGACCGGCCAGACATTCTTTCCCACTGCCATAGCGCCTGCCTTCATGTCTTCGCTCAGGGAGGCCTTCTACCTGGG
>Ga0187769_10000453_pt1 | contig 22548 bp, 22 predicted proteins | sample 0116_SJ02_MP02_1_FD_133140 | JGI IMG/M metagenome (GOLD analysis project Ga0187769, IMG submission 133140) | Tropical peat soil microbial communities from peatlands in Department of Meta, Colombia - 0116_SJ02_MP02_10_MG | ecosystem: Environmental > Terrestrial > Soil > Wetlands > Peat | place... | reverse complement strand
GGACGGCGACCGAACTCGAGGCGATGCAGCTCGCCCGGGGGGCCCGCGAGTTCTTCCACGGCCGACCGGAGGAAGGGCTGCGCCGGCTGCGCGCGCTCCAGCAGACCCACGGACTTCCGGCCGGTGGCCGCGGCCGGGCCGGCGCGTCCCGTGAGGACGGCGCTTAGAGGAGCCGCTCGAAGTATCGGACGTCCTCGCCCCAGACGTGGCGGTGGAGCAACCCCGCCTCGGCGAAGCCGAGACGCTTCATCAAGGCCGCTGCTTCCGAGAACCGCGCGAGGAGGTCGACCCACATCGAGGTCGCATTCGACCGCTTCGCCCAGTCGACCGCGGTCGTGACGAGCGCGACGCCGATACCCTGACGCCGAGCCTCGGAGTCGACCGCGAGGTGGACCAGGCGGCAGCTGCCGCGCCGCAGTTCGGCCCCGACGATGCCGAGGAGGCGTCCATCCCGCCGGGCCGCGAAGTACGTGACGCCTTCCATCCAGCTCGTGAACTCGAGCGGCGTCGGGACCCACGACTTCGTGAACTCGGCCGGCAGTCCGGGGGGAGCCGGGTCCCAGACCCGCTTGTAGAGCGCACAGATCGCCGGCACGTCCTGGGTCGTGATCCGCTCGACCTGAACGGTCCCGGTGGTGGCGGCGCCACGGTCCGACCCTTGTGCCGTCACTCCCGTGGGTCCCCCGGTTTCCGCAGGGACGGTATGACGCGCGTCGCCTATTGAGCGTTCCCCTTCACGAACGGGCCGGAGCGTCCGCGGCTCACGGCGTGTGGCGGGAAGGGGTGCGCGGGAACGGCGTCGTCTCCCGAATGTGGTCGCGGCGGAGCATCCACCGGAGGAGGCGTTCGATTCCGAGGCCGAAGCCGGCGTGCGGGACGTTCCCGTGACGTCGCAGGTCGAGGTACCACTCGTACTCCTTCACGTCGGCGCCGATCTCGCGGATCCGTTCGGTGAGCCGCGGGATGTCGGTCTCACGGCAGGACGCCCCGACGACCTCGCCGTACCCCTCCGGAGCGAGGAGGTCGGCGGCCTCGACCGTCCGAGGGTCGTCCGGCGAGCGGAGCATGTAGAACGCCTTGAGCTCCCGCGGAAAGTGGGTGAGGAAAATCGGGGTCTTTTCCTCGAGCGTCAACGCCCGCTCCTCGGCCGTGCCGAGGTCGCTCCCCCAGTGGACGGAAAGGCCCGCGGCCTGCAACCGCTCGATCGCCTTCGCGTAGGTAAGGCGCGGGAACGGCGGTTGGATCGCGAGCAGCTCCGCGGGAGGGCGGCCGAGCTGAGCGAGCTCGTTCGGCCGGCGCTCGGCGACCGTGTGGAGGACGGTCGCGAACATCCGCTCCGTGAACTCGAGGAGATGGTCGAAGTCGCACCACGCGAGCTCCACCTCGAGGTTCAGGAACTCGGTCAGGTGACGGGGCGTGCGCGATTTCTCTGCACGGAACGACGGGGTGAGCGCCCAGACCCGTTCGTGGGGGAAGAGGAGCGCTTCGAGGTAGAGCTGCGCCGTCTGGGAGAGGTAGCCCGGGCGGCCGAAGTAGTCGATCTGGAACGCCTCCGCCCCGCCCTCCGCCGCGTTCCCCGAGAGGATCGGGGGCGTCATCTCGAGGATGTCCTCGCGGTCGAAGAACTCGCGGAACGCGCGGAGCACCTCCGCCTTCACGCGGAAGGTCGCGACGTGCTCCTGGGAGCGAATGGCGAGGTGGCGCATGTCGAGGCGGAACTCCTCCGTTTGCTCGGCGAAGATCGGGAATGGCTCGCCGGCGTCGACCACCGTGATGGTGGTCGCTCGCACCTCCCGCCCCCCGGGCGCGCGCCGGTCCTCGGCGACCGTCCCCTCGACCCAGACCGCCCCCTCGACCTGCACGTGCTCGGCCGCGTCGAACGCGGCGTCGCCGAGCGCGTCCCGCCGGGCGGTCACTTGGATGACGCCGGTCCGGTCGCGGAGGACGACGAACAGGATCCCTCCCGACGACCGGGAGCGGAGCACCCAGCCCCTCAGTCGGACGGAGACGCCCATCGCGTCGGGCGCGAACGCCCGCTGGATCGGGTCGAATTCGGGGGCCGTCACTGGTACTCCCGCCACTTGTGCCCGCATTTCGTGCACTCGAAGATGCGGGTCTCGGGCTCGTCCGCGCCCCGCGTCTGGCGCAGGACCCAGTAGGCCTCGCCGTTCCCGCACTTCGGACACTGCTCCGCGGTCTTGGGGAGCGTGGCGTGCTTCACCTCGACCACCGCGACGTCGCGAGGACGGGCGGTCGTGTGACGCACCTCGACCCCCTTGCCCAAAGGCACGGTCGCCCCGCAGGAGGCGCACCGCCAGACTCCGTGGGCCCGGTCGGGGCGCATGAGACGTTTGCAGTTCGGACAGAACATGGGCGGCTCTCGAGCGGGACGGGGTTATTTGACGCTTGGGCCCGAAGCCCGCTAGCTCAGACGGAGCTCCGGGGCCGCGGCACTGGACGGCGGAGCGTCCGGGGGTGCGACGCTCAGCGGGAGCGGGGAGGCCTTCGCCCCCGGCGCGGTGAGCTTCCGCATATGCTCCCACCGGCGCGCGAGGTCCTCCTTCGTGCCGATGTCGTGACGGAGGTAGTAGGTCCCGGTTACGTGGCGGAGCGCCGCCTCGACCCGCTGGCCGGCCTCGTGGATCGCGCTCGCCTCTCCGACGAGGGCGACCCCGCGAGAGGTCCCGAGCCGTACGGTCCCGGGCCCGGCGGCTTCGACGCTCCCGTAGACGACGTGCACGCCCTCGGCTTCGATCGCTTCCTCGTCAAGAGTGAGGAGCCCGCCGGCCTGGACCCGGCCCCCGTAGCCGGGGGGGACGAGGTACTTGACCACCGTCGACCGGAGGCGGAACTGGAGGAGGTTCGGGTCGACCCGGCCCATCGCGACGCCGCGGAGGAGTTCGGAGAAGTCTCCCTTCTCGTAGAGGGTGAGGGTGTTGATCCCTTCCGGGTCGCCGAAGCGGGCGTTGAACTCGAGGAGGCGGGGCCCAGCGGCGGTGAGGAGATACCCTCCGTAGAGGATGCCGCGGTAACTCAGTCCTTCCGCTCGGATTGCTGCGACGGCGGCATGAAGGGTCTCGAGGGCCCGGTCACGGTCGGCCCCGGCGACGAACGGGAGGAGGTGGTCCCGCTGCGAGTAAGAACCCATCCCGCCGGTGTTGCCCCCTTGGTCTCCCTCGAGCGCGCGCTTGAAGTCCTGGACGAGGGGCATCGGGTAGACCCCCGAATCGGTCACGAACGCCATCAGGCTGAACTCCTCGCCCTCGAGCTTCTCCTCGAGGAGGACCCGGCCCCCTTGGAGGAGGATCGACTTCGCGTAGACGGCCCCCTCCTTCGCGTCGGCGAAATCGAGGCCCTGGACCCACACCCCCTTGCCGGCGGTGAGCCCGTCGGGCTTCACGACGAACGGCTGGGGGAAGCTCGCGAGCGCCCGGTCGACCTCCTCGAGCGTCGCGGGGGCGACCCACCGCGGCTGCCCCGGCACCGAGTGGCGGGCGAGGAGCTCGCGGCAGTAGAGCTTGGAGGTCTCGATCCGAGCCGCCTCCCGGCCCGGTCCCACCGTGGGGATCTGGGCAGCGCGGAGGGCGTCCGCGACGCCCGTCCCGAGCGGGGCCTCCGGGCCGATGACGGCCGCCTGCACACGCTCGCGCCGGGCAAACTCGACCACGCGGTCCGCCTTGGTCGGGTCGACCCGGGCCGTCGCCCGAGCGATCCGGTCGAGGCCGGGGTTGGCGTTCGCGCTCGCCACGACGACCTCGACCTCGGCGAGGGCGAGCGTTCGGGCGATCGCGTGTTCTCGGGCTCCTCCGCCCACGACCAGCCAGCGCATGGACGACCCCTCCGCGGAGCCGACGCGGGTTATAGGCGCGTCGGGCGACTCCCGGGAACCACCGAGAGGAGCCACCTTCGTCCCGCCACGCTTAAGAAGCGGTCGTTGGTGGCCCGGCTCCCGGGGCGCCGATGGAGCTTCGCGTCATCGAGAAGGAACACGACCTGCTCCGCGTCGAGTTCCCGAGGGGGGAGGAGACGCTCCTCATCCCGCTGGTCGAGGCCCTGCAGGAGGAGGAGAAGGTCGTCGAGGCCCGCTACTTCCTCGGCCACCCGTTCCTCGACCGCCCGACCCTTCTCGTCCGAACGAAGGGGGAGCGACCCCAGCAGGTGCTGAAGCGGGTGCTGAAGGACCTCGCGGACCTCTACGGCGACCTCCTGACCGACTTCGAGAAGAAGGCCGACAAGGTCAAGGCCTGACGGACCGGGCGACATGCTGAAGGAGTGCGCCCAGCACGGGTACTTTCGAGCGGAGGCCTGCCCGGTCTGCGGGCAGCCCGGTCGGTTTCTGATGAACGACCGGGAGCTCGACCACCTGGGGCGGATCCTCACCGGCATCCTCCGTCACTTCCCCGACCGTTATGGGCTCCAGGTCGACGCCCACGGCTGGGTCCCCCTCGCCCAGATCGCCCGCGCGATCTCGCAGAAGCACCCGCCGTACCACTGGCTACGCGTCCAGCACTTGGTCGCGATCGCCGAGACGGACGCGAAGGGCCGCTACGAGGTTCGAGACGACCGGGTCCGGGCGACCTACGGCCACACGGTGGATGTCGACTTGGACCTCCCGACCGAGAACATCCCGGACCAGCTCTACTTCCCGGTGACCCCTGAGGAGGCGTCCATCGTCCTCGAGGTGGGGCTCAAGCCGTCCGACCGAAAGAAGGTCCACCTGTCGAAGACGGCGGGCGACGCCCTCGCCGCGGGTCGCGTGCGGACCCCCGAACCGACCCTCCTCGAGATCGACGCGAGGCAGGCCCGTACGGACGGGATCGTGATCAAGCGAGCGGGAAAGACCGTCTACCTAGTGGACGGGGTGCCCGCCCAGTACCTCAAACGGTTCGAGGGGACGGTCGAATCTCCCGAGGGCCCGGCCGAAGACGTCCCGCCGTAGCGCCTATCCGAACCCCTCATCCCCGACGTTCGACTCGTACTCGGTCGTGATGTAGACCGTGACCGAGAGGTGGGTGGAGGGAGCGTACGGGTTCTCGAACACGAAGTAGAAATTGTCGGTGTAGGGCGCCGAGTAGATGATCCGGCCCGTGGGAGACGGCAGGATCGTGTAGGCCGGGCTGGCCTCCGAGTGCGAGTAGAAGTCGACGAACTCGGTGGAGTTATAGACCGCGAGCTCGACCGAGGCGCCGGAGGGGGTCAGGCTCGTGAAGTTCCCGACGACGTAGTCGCCCCCCGTGATCTCGCCCGAGATGACGGTGAAGTTGCCCGGCCCGATGAGGTAGGAGCCCGCGGTGGTGAGAGGGTCGGGGACGTTCGGCTCCCCTTGGAGCGCGACCGAGACCAACGAGTAGGTCAGGGCGGCGATCACGCCGACCACGATGAGGGTGCGGACCGCTCCGATGAGGCGCAGCCGGGTGCGCAGGCGACGGGGGGCCCGGCGAGCCGACTCCGCGGGAAGCGGATCCTCTGCGCCACAGATCGTGCACTTCCGGGCCCCCGGGGGCACCGCCACGCCGCAGAAACGACACTCCCCCCAGGTCGCTCGAGCCGATGGCGCCGACGGCATGGGCGGTCGACGGCCCGTTCTGCCTTTTGGGGTTTCGTACGAACCAGGGCGAGGGAGTTCAGCCCTTGCGCTTCGGAGGTGCGAGGTGCACGAGGACGTTCTTCCGGCGAGTGTAGTTCTCGACCACGCGCCGTCCCTGCTCAAACCCGAGGCCGCTCGCCTTGAACCCGCCGAACGGCGTCTGCGGGAAGGAGGTCGGAGGCTCGTTCACGGTCACCATGCCGGCCTCGAGCCGACGCGCGGTCGAGTGCGCGGTCACGAGGTCGCGGGTCCAGAGCGCCGCGAAGAGGCCGTAGCGGGTGTCGTTCGCGATCCGTATCGCCTCCTCGGTGTCCGTAAAGGAGAACGTCGCCAGCACCGGCCCGAAGATCTCCTCCCGCACCGCCCGCGACGCCGGAGGGACATCGGTCAGCACCGTAGGCAGCACGAAGTTCCCGTCTGCCAGCTTCGGGTCAGGGGCACGGCGCCCGCCGGCGAGGACCTTCCCGCCCTCCGACAGCGCGGCTTCGATGTACTCGAGGACGCGAGCGGCCTGGTCGCGGGAGACGAGGGGGCCCATGTCGACCCCCTCCTCCAGACCGGGGCCGAGGCGCATCGCCTCCGCGATCGGTCGGAGGCGCTCGAGCAGGGGAGCTCGAACGCTTTCGTGCACGATCAGGCGGGAGGCGGCCCAGCACATCTGGCCGGCGTTCCCGAAGATCCCGTAGGCGATTCCTTTCGCCGCCCGCTCGAGGTCGGCGTCCGGAAAGACGATCACCGGGCTCTTCCCGCCGAGCTCGAGGGTGGTCGGGATGACCCGCCGCGCCGCGATCGCGGCGACCCGTTCCCCCACCTCTCCGCTGCCGGTGAACGAGAGCGAGGCACACCGCGGGTCGGCGACCAGAGCCTCCCCGATCTCACCGCCGTTACCCGGGACCACGTTGAAGATGCCGGGGGGAACACCGGCGGTGGCCGCGAGTCGGGCGACGGCGAGGGCGGTGAGCGGCGTAAGGCTCGCCGGCTTGAGGACGACCGAGTTCCCCGCGGCCAGCGCGGGGGCGACCGAGCGCATCGCGAGGAGGAGCGGGTAGTTCCACGGGGCGATGTGGACCGTGACCCCGAGCGGCTCGCGGACGGTGTAGTCGAACCGCGGCCCCGAGACGGGAATCGTTTCGCCCTCGAGCTTGTCGGCGAGCCCCGCGACGTACTCGAAGGTCCGCACGACGTAGTTGAGGTCGACCTTCGACTCGCGGAGGGTCTTCCCCATGTTCCGCGTCTCGAGACGGGCGAGCGTCTCCGCCTCGGACTCGAGGAGGCCGGCGAGCCGGAACAGTGCCTTCGCCCGACGCGCGCCGTCGTCCGAGGCCCAGTTGGACTCGCGGAACGCCCTCTCCGCGACTTCCATCGCCTGCCGCGCGTCGTCGACGCCGCCGACCGCCACGCGGGCGAGCGGGCGGTTGGTTGCCGGGTCGAGCAGCGTCCGCGTCTCCCCGCGGGTGCCCGGGACCTCTTCACCGCCGATGAGGAGGCCCTCGACTTTCTCCGAGGAACTGGCCATCGGTGCCGACCGCCACCGCACGGGGCCCACTTAGATGTTGGGGACCGGGCGTTCGCTGGGGAGAGGGCGGAGCTCCGAGCCGCGCCGGCGGTCGCAGGGCTCCTGGGTCAGCCCTGCCACCGGTACGACCTTCCTTTCCACACGATCGGCCGATGACGGACCCCGCGGCGGATCGAGGTGGCGACGACGGCCAGGTAGAAGCCCACGGCGACGGGGAAGAGGAGACCGTAGATCCACGGGGCGCCGAGCGACCGGGTGAACCCGACGTGCTTCCCGAACAGCGCGAGGTAGAGGAACGCGCCCATCCCTGCGAGGTAGGGATCCTGGGTGGCGACCCCGAGAGGGAGGAGACCGAGCGGCAGGAGGAACAGGCCGACCAGCCCGACCATGAAGCCGAGCTGCCGTGCGGTCGAGTAGTCCGTCCCGTGGATGTTCTTGAGCAGCCCCTCCCTCATCTCGGCGCGAGTTCGGTACATCCGGGTCCGCGCAAGCTCGGGAGCCCAAGCAAGCCGGAGCGTTCGGCCCGCCGCTCGGAACCGCCGCGCGAGGGCGACGTCCTCGAGGACGAGCCCTCGGACGGCCTCGTGCCCTCCGAGCTGTACGTAGTCGTCCCGCCGGACGAGGAGGAATTGTCCGTTCGCGAGCGCGGCCCGGGAATCCCGGCGGTTGACCCGGGGGCTGCGGAAGTAGGTCAACACCATCTGGACGAAGAACGGGAGGACGGTCCGTTCCCAGAAGCCGACCATCTCCACCTTCGCCCCGATCGACGCGAGCGAAGCGTCTTCTCGCTCGGCCCAGTCGACCACGGTCCGAACGGCGGCCGGATGCGTGCCCACGTCGGCGTCCAGAAACAGGACCCATTCACCATCGGTCGCCCGTGCCCCGACGGAGCAGGCCCAGTTCTTGCCGACCCACCCTTCGGGGAGGGGGGGCTCCTCGAGAAGGCGGACACGTGGCGCGAACGTTTTCGCGATCTCGCGAGTACGGTCGGTCGACCCGCCGTCCACCACCACGACCTCGAGGTTCGGGTAGTCCTGAGCCAAGATCGCCTGCAGCGTCGACGGAAGGTCGAGTTCCTCGTTCCGCGCCGCGATGACGACACTCACCTTGCGACGGGTTGGGATCGTGGAGGAGGGAGGCAGCGGATGGAGCAGGGGCATCTGGTAGGCGAAGAGAATCGCCAGCCCCTGGTAGAGCAGCACGGCGACCGCGGCCGCGAGGAGGAGAACGTCTACCCCGAGGGGGAGCATCCCCCGCCGTAGACCGACCCTAATAAAGCGGCGCCCACTCGCCCGGGGAAGGGTGGAGGGCGTGGGGACTGTCGAACATCCGCGCGTCCGTCCAGGTACCCTGGAAGACCGGGTGTACCAAGCGTCGATCGCTCAGGTGGCGTCCGACCGAAACACACTGGTTGTCCTGCCTACGGGCCTCGGCAAGACGGCGATCGCGCTCCGCGTCATCGCGGAAGCGTTGCTCCGCGTGCCGACGCGCTCGGTACTGTTCCTTGCTCCGACCCGCCCGCTCGTAGTACAGCACGCCCGCGAGGTCGCGCGGACGCTCTTCGCCCCCGAGCCGCTCGTCCTCACCGGCGCGATTCCCCCCGACCGACGGGCCGCGCTCCTCCATCCCCCCCAGGTGATCGTCGCGACTCCGCAGGTCGTGGCGAACGACCTCAAGGACGGCCAGTTCCCGCTCGACACGCTCTCGCTGATCGTGTTCGACGAAGCGCACCGGGCCGTGGGAGACTACCCCTACGCCGTCATCGGGAAGGCGAACCGGGAGGGCCCCCGCGCCCGCGTGCTCGCGATGACCGCCTCCCCCGGAGGGAACCTCGCCCGGATTCAGGAAGTGTGGGCGCACCTCGGTATCGAGCGGTTCGAGTACCGCACGGAGCAGAGCCCGGACGTCGCCCCCTACCTTCACGGAATCGGCGTTGAGACGGTGACCGTTCCGGTCCCCGTGGAGGTCCGCCATCTCGCGATTCTGCTGCGCGCCGCGGTCCAGCGACAGCTGGACGTCCTCCGCCGCCTCGACCTTCTGCCGGCCGGGGAAGCGACCCGGCGAGCGTTGCTCGAGGTCGGGAGCCGACTCCACCAACGGGTCGCGGTCGAGCGGGCGCAGGGCGCAACGTCCTCGGGGACCCTCTGGCAGGCCGTCACGGCCCAGGCGGCCGCGATGAAGGGCCTGCACGCCCTCGAGCTCATCGAGAGCCAGGGAGTGGACGCCCTCCGCGAGTTCCTCTCGCGGCAGACGCCCGCCCCGGGGAAGCGCTGGACTCCCTCTCAGCGGGCGTTCCTCACGGACGAGGATGTCCGGAAGGTCCAGGAGATCCTCCGGGAGATCACCCTCGAGCACCCGAAGGTCGCGACGACCGTTCGCATCGTGCGGGACGAGCTGCACGCGAAAGCCGGCGCACGCGTCATCGTCTTCTCCCAGTATCGCGACACCGTCGACCGGCTCGTCGAGGAGTTCGATCACCTCAACGACCCCAAGGTGCGGGCGGCCCGTTTCGTCGGGCAGGCGGCCCGCGGCGAGGAGGTCGGACTCTCCCAGAAGGTGCAGGTGCACCTCCTCGACCGGTTCCGAGCAGGCGACATCAACTGCCTCGTAGCTACCTCGGTCGCGGAGGAGGGGTTGGACATCCCGGCGACCGACCTGGTCGTCTTCTACGAGCCAATTCCGGACGTCATCCGGACGATCCAGCGCCGCGGGCGGACGGGCCGGGCCCGGACCGGACGGGCCGTCGTGCTGGTCGCCGACGGCACGCGGGACGTCGGCCTGAACCGGGCCGCCTTCTCCCGCGAGCGGCGGATGCACGAGATGCTCGAGCGAGTGCAGTACGGGGCCGAGCACGGACAGGCCCCTCCGGCGCCGGAACCGAAGCGGCGACAGAAGCTGCTGAGCGAGTTCCCGGGCTAGCGACCGGTGCTGCCGAACCCACCGTTCCGCGAAGGCAGCGGGGCGACCCGACCGACCCGAAAGCGCACCGGACTGTTGACCACGAGTCGCACCTGGCCGACCCGGTCGCCGGCCTCGATGCGGTACCGACCGGGAAAGAGGTAGGTGAGGGGCACTCGAACCTCTCCGGAGTAGTCGTGGTCAATCGTTCCGGGGGCGTTCGCCATCACGACCCCGCGGGTGGAGAGACCGCTCCGCGGTCGGACCTCGAGGAACGTGCCCCGGGGGCAGCGCATCTTAAAGCCGGTACGGACGAGCGTCACCTTCCCCGATTCGAGGTCCGCAGCCTGCGCGGCGAAGAGGTCGAAGCAGGCGGAGCCCGCGGTCGCTTTCCGAGGGAGCGGGACGGAGGGGGTGTCGTCCGCCCGCTCGACCACGACCGTTCGGGGGCGGCTCGGCACGGGGGAACGGAGCTCCTCTCGGTCTTTACATCTCCCGCGCCGGGGCGGCGGGGGGCTCCGACTCGGGAACGGTTCCCTCCGCGGCGAGCCATCGGGCGACCAATCGGCCCTCGGCCCTGCGCAGCGCCTTCCCGACCGCGGGTGCGCTGCGGCCGAACTGTCGGGAGAAACGGGTCAACGTGATGCGGCGAGGGACCGCGTAGTAGCCGAGCACCCAGGCGCGGGCGATGAGCTTCGCCTGGAGCGGAGTGAGGGAAGAGCCCTCTTCCGAGAGGTAGGGCCGACCCGAGGCGCGTACGATGCGGTACGGGAACTCCTCGCGGTCGAGCCGACGCAGCACGCGACGAAGGGCGCGTTCCTCCCCGTGGAACGACGCGAGGACCTTCTCCGGGGTGATGCGGAACGGGGCGGTCGGAGCGATCTCGCCGCCCGCGAGGGAGAGCCAGCGGGCCAGTCGCTCCGGGTTCTTCTGGCGGACGAGGAGGATGTAGTCCCGGGTCCTCGGCCGTCGCTCGACCAGCTCGAAGCTCTCGAGGCCGTAGAGCGCGCGAATCCTCCGGGACTCCTGCTCGAGCTCGGCGGCGGTCTTGAGCGCCCCGCGGCGCCGCACCCTCAGTAGCTGGAGGCGCCACCCCTTCTCGAGCCGGAGCGTCTCGAGGAGCTCGACCTCCTCGTACTTGTCGAAGAGGCCCGTGGGGATGACCCCGAGCAGGGTCAGGTCCGACGTGCGAAACTCGAGAGAGACGGACTGCATCCGCGCGCCGAGCCGAGGTTCCGATATGAACCTTCGGTTCCGGTCGTGGGTCGTTTAATAAGCGGGACGTTTCGGCGGCGAACGTGACGTTCCGGTCGCTCGGCGAGTTCCTCGCCGACCTCGAGTCGAGCGGCGATCTCGTGCGGGTGCGCCGCCCGGTCTCGCGCGACCTTGAGGTAACGGAGGTCACTCAGCGGGTCCTCCGCGCTGGCGGTCCCGCCCTCCTGTTCGAGAACGTTCCCGGGGCCTCGATGCCGGTGGTGACCAACCTCCTCGGCCACGCTCGGCGCATCGCTCGTGGGCTGGGAGCGGCCACGGTGGACGAGGTCGCCGACCGGGTGGAGAAGCTGGTCCACCTGCGCCCTCCGGCGGGCGTGATGGGGGCTCTGCGCGACCTGGGCGGGACGATCGAGACCCTCTCGACCTTACGGTCCCTCGCGCCGAAGAGGGTCAGCTCGGCCCCCTGCCAGGAGGTCGAGGAGTCGGTCGTCGACCTAGACCGGCTCCCGATCCTCCGGTGCTGGCCGAAGGACGGAGGCCGAACGATCACGTTCCCCGTCGTCCTCACGAAGGACCCGGACTCGGGGGAGCTGCACACCGGCGTCTACCGCCTCCAGCAGTACGGTCGCGACACGCTCGGGATGCATTTCCAGGTCCACCGCGTCGGCGCGAACAACTACCGCAAGTGGGCCGAGCGGGGCGAGCGGATGCCGGTCGCGGCCGCCATCGGCCTCGACCCAGCGAGCATCTTCTCCGGCCTCGCGCCGGTGCCCGAGGGGATCTCGAACTTCGTCTTCGCGGGCTTCCTCCGCTCGGAGCCGGTCGAGCTCGCCCCGGCTCGTTCGGTCGACCTCGAGGTCCCGGCCCAGGCCGAGATCGTGCTGGAGGGCTACGTCGACCCCACGGAGCGAACGGTCGAGGGGCCGTTCGGCGACCACACCGGCTACTACTCGGCTCCCGAGCCGTTCCCCGTGTTCCACGTCACGCGGGTGACCCACCGCTCCCGCCCGGTCTACCTGGCGACCGTCACCGGGAAGCCGCCGACCGAGGACGCGGTCCTCGGGTCGGCGGTCACGCGAATCTTCCGACCGGTGGTGCGCCTCGTCCTCCCCGAACTGGTCGACATGAACCTCCCGACCGAGGGGCTGTTCATCAACGTCGGTGTCGTCTCGATCAAGAAGGCGTACCCGGACCACCCGCGGAAGGTGATGCACGCCCTCTGGGGGCTGGGCCAGATGATGTTCGTCCGCTACCTCATCGTGGTCGACCACGACGTGGACGTCCACGACCTCTCCGAGGTACTCTACCGGGTTGGGCTGCAGGCCGACCCCGCCCGGGACCTCGAACTGGTCCAGGGGCCGGTCGACCAGCTGTCGATCTCGAATGCCGTTCCCAACGTGGGGGGGAAGGTCGGGGTCGACGCGACGCGCAAGCGCCCGGAGGACGGCTTCCCGCGACCGTGGCCCGAGGAGATCCGCTCTGACCCGGCGGCCGCGGAGACGGCGGAGCGACTCCTTCGAGAGGAACCGGCACTCGCCCGCTTGTTCTCACGGCCGGCGACGTGAGCGACTCCCTTCCGACGCCCTCCCGCGCGGGGGGCGGGCTCGGTCGATTCCTCGAGATCCAGACCCTCGGCCTCAACCTCGCGTTCGCGCTCGCGTTCCTCTTCCTCGCCGCCCACGGTCTCCCGTCGATCGAAGTGTTCCTCCTCATCGTGGTCGCGTTCGTCGCGGCGCGGAACGCCGGGCACAGCTTCAACCGCTGGGCCGACCGCTACCTGGACGCCGCGAACCCTCGAACGCGCGACCGGGCGCTCGTCACCGGGGCCCGGTCGGGCGCCTTCGCGCTCTCGTTCGCCGCCGCCAACGGGGCCATCCTGGTCGTGGCGGCCTACTTCCTCAACTCCCTCGCCTTTTTCCTTGCCCCGGTCGCGCTCCTCCTCGTCTTCGGCTACAGCTACACCAAGCGCGTCACGTCGTTCACGACCGCCTTCCTCGGCCTCGTCCAAGCGGTCACGCCCGCCGCGGTCTACATTGCGGTCGAAGGGGAGCTTCCGCTCGTCACCCTCCTCGCGGTCTTCGCCCTCCTCGCTTGGGGCACCGCGTTCGAGACGATCCACAGCCTGGGAGACCTCGACAGCGACCGGGCCCTCGGGCTCTTCTCGCTCCCGCTGAAGCTCGGGGTCCGGTGGTCGGTCCGCTTGGTTGGGGTCCTCCACGCGGTCGCCCTTCTTCTGCTGGCCGTCTTTGGCGCGGCCCTCGGGCTCACGGCCCCGTACTTTGCCGCGCTCGTCGCGATGGCCCTACTGACTGCGGCCACCGACCTAAAGCTCGCCGACCGCCCCCTCGAAAGCCGCGTCCCGTTCGAGCGGCACTTCGCCCTCTCGGTCCTCTTCCTCGCAGGAACGCTGCTCGCGGTGTTCCTGCCGTTCGGACCGGCCGTACGGCTGTAGCGGTCTCCGCCGTCGGCGGACTAATGAGGGTCGAAACGTCAACGGTACGAACCATGCCGCAGGTCATGATCGGGCTCTCCGCCCGGGACTACCGGACGACGAACGAGGTCTGGCGGCTCGCGAAGCGTCACCTGAACCCGGCGGTGCGCCGTCGGATCGGGTGGCGCGGCCGCTCGAGCTTTCTCCGCCAGCTGATGCTCTACGGCTTCGAGAAGGCGAGCGAGAACCCCTCCGAGTTTTTCCGTGAGGTACGGGACGTCCAGGACCCGCTCATCGGGCGGCGCGGCCGGACCGACGCCGGTGCCGACCGACGCGAGTCCCGCCTCGCCGCATGGGAATCGTTCTTCCCTCCGGGGACGTCGGCGACCCGCGGCCGCCGTCGCGGGACGAAGGCGGACGAAGGTCCGTAGCCGCCTTCCTTCCGCGGACCGACCATGCGGACGGTGGACCGACTCGACGGGCTCAGCCTCTTCGGACGGGCTACCGCGGGCCCGCTGACGATGACGGTGCCCGCGCTCCTCGAGAGCCGGCGCGAGGGAGAGGGGGGAGACGGGGTCGGCCTCTTCTCGGAGGGGGCGGCCGCGGGCCGCCGCCGCCTAATCCTCCGCTCGGGAGATGAGAGCCTGCTCCTCGACCTCCCGATTTTGACTCCCGAAGTGAGCGGGGCGGAAGGAGGAGCGTATCCGATCGGGCCCCGGGCGTCGCTCGTGCACGCGCCCCTCCCCCCCTCAGCGACCGAGGAGCTGCGGCGCTCCCGACCCGAACTGATCGTCCTCGGGAACGCCCGCGCTCTCTGGGCGGACGGAGCCCCGTTCGTCCGCGCAGTACGGGAGATTCGCAACGGGGTCGGTGGAGCTCCGCTCCTTTGGACGCCCCGGGTCGCGCTCCCGAACCGGATCCCGTTCCTCCTCTACGTGGGGGTCGACCTAGTCGACACCACGGAGGGTCGGATGGCGGCCGCCCACGGAGACTACCTCCTCCCCCAGTTCGGGACCGGGGACGCACTCGGGTTCCGGGCCGAGGGGGCCTGCCCGTGCGCCGGATGCACCGGCCGAGAGACGGTCGACCTTGACCTCCACGCGGTCGCGACCTACCGGTGCGCGCTCGCCGAGGCTCGGGCCGCCGCACGGGCCGGGCGGCTCCGCGAGCTGGTCGAGTCCCGGACGACCTCGGAGTCCGTCCTGGGCGAGCTCCTGAGGTACGCCGACCGGGAGCTGGGGCCTCTGCTCGAGGAGCGGGCGATGGTCATCGGAACCGGGACCCGGAACTACGTGATCGCGGAGTCTTATCGACGGCCCGAGATGGTCCGGTTCCGCTCCCGGCTCCTCGAGCGGTACCGACCCCCGCCATCGAAGGAGGTCCTCCTCCTCGTCCCGTGCTCGAAGACCAAGCCCTATCGCCTCTCGCGGTCGCACCGACGCTTCGCCTTCGCCCTCGAGGGGCTGCGTCCCCTTGAGCGGCTGCACGTCGTCTCGGTCTCCTCGCCGATCGGGCTCGTCCCGAGGGAGCTCGAGGACGTGCCGCCGGCGCGCCACTACGACATACCGGTCACCGGCGACTGGTCCGAAACGGAGCGGGGCTTCGTCACGGGCGCGCTCGCCCATCTCCTCCGAGGGGGCCGCTACCGACGGGCGGTCGTGCATCTCGACCCGGCGGAGTACGGATTCCTCCGCGAGAGCTTTCCACCCACCCTCCCGGTGGAGTGGACGCTCACGGACGACCGGACCACCTCGACTGAGGCGCTCCGCCTCCTGCGGTCCGCCGCGAGCCGGGCGCTCGAATCGACCTCGCCCGTCCCGGGCGGAGCGCTGGCCGTGGTCCGCGAGGAGCTTCGCGAGCTCGCCGCCCTCCAGTTCGGGCGCCGTGCCTCCGAGTCGCTCTTCGCCGATCCGGTCCGCCTCGCCGGACGCCCGTGGTTCCAGCGGGTGACCGACGGTCGTACCGACTTGGCGACCGTCCGGGAGGAGCGAGGGCTCTTCCACCTGACCGTCGCGGGGGCCCGGCGATTGCTCCCTTCCCCTCCGCTCGCGGTCGAGGTCGACCCTTCCCTCTCGCTCGAGGGGGACCTCTTCGTGCCCGGCGTCCGCGCGGCCGACGACGCGATCCGGGTCGGGGACTCGGTCATCCTCCTGCGCGACGGGATGCTCGCCGGCGTCGGCGAGGCGGCGCTCCCCGGCCGCCTGATGAAGGAGCTCGAGCACGGCCTCGCCGTGCGGGTCCGGCACCGGGAACACGGTCCCACCGACATGGCCATGACCGAGGGTGCCTCTCCCGGCGACCGCGGGCCGGTGGTCCAGCGGTGAAGACGCCGCGCTTACAACGCGGAGGTCGACGGTTCGAATCCGTCCCGGCCCATGTCGGCGGAGGGTCGACCCGCGCCCGGTAACGGCGCGATTGGCCGCAGGTCTCCGTCCGCGGGTTCCTCCCGCCGCTCCGCCCTCCACAGGTCGATGAAGAGGGCGAGGAGGAGCGCGGTCAGGACGACGTCCATCACTTCGCTCGGCCAGACGACCCCATCGTTCCAGGCCCAGACGTTGAGGGCGAGGCCGTAGTTCAGGGACCCGACCACCCCGACCCCCCAGAGCCACCATCGGGCCCGGGCGCCGGCGAGGACGACCGGGACGAGCCAGATGAGGATGTTCACCGAGAGGAATGGCGTCAGCAGCGCGAACCCGACCAGCGTGATCGCGACCGCGCGCACGGGGGAACGGACGTAGAGGCAGCAGGCCGCGACCAGGGCGACGGTCAGGGTGGCCTGGAGGAGCTCGACGCCGAAGGAGGAGGGGAGGGCGTTGTGGAACAGGAGGGGGCCGTAGAGGTTGAGGGAGAACGAGCGACGAGTGAGCTGGTTCGTGAAGACCGTTTCGAAGAAGTTTCCACCCCAGAGAGCGAAGGAGAGGAGGGTGACGGCCGCGAACGAGACGAGGCCGGCGAAGAAGACGAGGACCGGCCGGCGGCGGGCGGAGCCCGAGAGGGAGAGGATCGGGAGGAGGTTCGGGAAGCGGGCCGTCGAGAGGAATCCACCGACCGCGGCCGCGAGCCGCTCGTTCCGGCGGGCGAGGTAGAGGGCGAGGAGCACGGTCGCGGGGACGATGGCATTCGTCGCTCCGTCGATCTGGTAGGCAATGGTCGGGACGAAGAGCGGGGAGGCGAGGAGGAAGAGTAGGATGTACGGTCGGTTCCGCTCGGCCAGGAGCGACGTGAGGGGAAGGAGCGCGAGACCGACCGCGCCCCACACGAGGAAAATCCCGGGAAGCCCCCCGAGGCTTCCGAGGGCGTCCAGCAGGACCGCGGCGAGTCCATACGGGACCTCGATGGTCGTGCCGCAATCCGAGACGTTGAAGGGGTCGGTCCCGGCCCAGAGCGCACGGCCCTGGTTGAGTTGGCCGATCGGGTCGCTCACGCCGGGCGGATGGCAACCGTACTGGCCGTGAAGCAGGCCGTAGACGGTGATTGCCCCGAACCAGACCGCCGCGAAGACGAAGAGCGGCTTCCAGTCGAGGTGGCGGGGGTCGGTCCCGGGGAAGAGCTTCGTCCAGACGGCCCTCACCCCCTCGCGCACCGACGCGGCGCCCGGCGTCGCGAGGAGGAGGACCAACAGGCCGGCGGCGCACAGGAGAGAGAAGGTCCCCCAAGCCTCCCACAGAGCGAGCGCGGTGCTTAGCCAATCCGTCATCCGGGCTCCGGACGGGTCCGCCGGCCGCGCGAAGCCGACCCTGGGTATTTCATGGTTGAGCTGGCCCCACAGAATCGCCGAAGGGGCGTGGTTTCCGGCGGAACGCGGACGATGGGTGCACGTCACCGGGCGCGGACGATTAGGCGCTCCGAACCTCCGCCCCGTAGCCCGCCGGGCCCTCCCGGCGACTTACCGACGCTATTGTCGAAGCTATAGTCTACATCGATTTTCTATATATTCGGCCGGCCGCCTGCGTCGGGCGATGAAGCAGACCGAGACTGAGGGGACCGGGGAGACTGCCCCGGAAAGTTCCCCGGAACCCATCCCCCGCGCCCGCCGGCGCGACCGACCGACCGGACCGAATTCCCTGCCCGCCCTCCGTCCGGGCGGTGCTTCCCGACCGACCGAGACGGGACCCGCCATCGCGACCCTCGATATCGGCCGAGGAGAGCCGCCCGAGCATGTGTTCCGCCGGCTCCTCGGCGCCTACCTCGGCGGGGCCCGAGAGTTTGTGCTCCGCGAGCGGCCCCGCATCTCACCGACCACCCGCGAGGTCGTCCGAACGTTCTGCCGCCGTACTCGCCAACCCGAGATCCTCTCGGACGAGGGGGGCCTCCTGCGCCTTCGCGACCTAGCCTACGACAGTCCGGTTTCCCTTCCCCAACGGATCGAGCGGATGGGTCGCCTCGTCGTGGAGTTCCACCGTGAGTCGGTCGATGCGTGGGCCCGCCTGCCCCTCGGCGAGGACGGGTACTGGGAACGCCGCGACGACGAGATCGACCGGGAGGCGTGGTACATCCAGCGACTTGCCGCCCTCCGCCTGGGGGCGGAGGGACCGAACACGACCCACCTCGGAACTTGGACGGTCGCGCGCAGCCTCGAACGGATCGCCGACCATGCGGTCACGCTGGGCGAGACCGGCCGCCGGCTGGTCGAGCTCCCGAATGGGGTCGGGCCGATCACCCCGCTGAAGCAGTTCCATCGCCAGGCGATGGAGCACCTGGAAGGGGTGCTCGCGGTGACCGATGGGTCGGGCGCCAACGACCTTCTCGACATGGGGGAGGCGCTGATGGCCTCCGGACGGGCCCTCTCCGAACGGCTGCTGCCCGCGGTCAACGGCATCATGACCCCCCCGGCGACGGCCGCCGCCGTCGCTCGCATCCTCGAGTCGATCCAGCGGACGATCGCGTACAGTCAGGACATTGCCCAGGTCGTCCTCGACCGGTCGCTCGCCTTCGTCGCCTCCGAGGAGGGAGAGGGCGCCCGCCCTCCGGTGCCGGCTATATAGCCTCCGAACTCGGACGACGCCCATCGGAAGGATTTTCAACCCCGATTCGTTCGACGCCTTCCCTTCCTTGGCGTCGATGGCACGGCATAACGGCTCGACCAAGAGCGTTCGCGTGGTCGTCTTCCGTCACGGCCCCGCCGAAGACCGCGATCCGGTCCGCTGGCCGAACGATGAGCGGCGGCCGCTTACGTCCAAGGGCCGCTCCCAGACCCGACGGGCGGCGAAGGGACTCGCCCGTGTGACCGACCCGGTCTCCCGGGTCGCCTCGAGTGCGGCCGACCGTGCTGTCTCGTCCGCCCAGATGGTCCGCGCCGCGCTGGACGACCCTCCGAAGCTCGAGACGTGGCCCGAGCTCGCTCCGGGGAACCTCCCGAGCCCGATCTTCGACCGCCTGAAGCGGTGTGTCCGCTCCGGCGAGGAGGTCCTCCTGGTCGGCCATGAACCGACCCTCGCCGAGTTCGTCGGCCTCGCCCTGACGGGCGACGGCGCCCCGGTCGTCCGTCTGACGAAAGGGGGCGCCGCTTGCCTCGAGTTCCCGGTCGGGGTGAGGCCGGGCGGAGGACGGCTCGTCTGGCTGCTCACGCGGAAGCAGCTCGCGGACGGGGCGTCGTAGGGCCCTTCGGCCGCGCCGCGTAGAGCGGCGCCACCAGCGACCGGACGTCCGTGTGGACCTGCTCGGGGGTCCGGTTCGCGTCCACGCGGTGGAAACGGTACTGGTCGGCCATCCAGTCGAACTCCTTCGAGAGGCGCTCCTGGTAGAGGAAGAAGCTCTCGAAGAGGTCCCGCGAGAGCGAGAGGTCCATCCCGCTCTCCCAGTAATCGAGCGACCCGTACTTCGAGATCGACCGATGGAGGAGGATCTCGGGCCGTGCCTCGAGGAAGACGATGACGTCCGGGCGGACCGCGAACGAGTAGAGCTCGCGGGCCCACTCGCGGGTCGCCCCGCGGACGATCGCGCGGGCCATCAGCGTGTAGATGTACCGGTCGGCGAGCACGGTGCTGCCCGCGGAGAGCGCCGGGATGATCTTGTTCTCGAGCTGGTCGGCGAAGTCGGCCGCGTAGAGGAGCGCCATCGTGGTCGCCGCGAGCGTGTGGCCCTTCTTCGCCTGGTCGATCTCGGCGCTGACGAGGTCGGAGCGGCGGAGACCCGTGTCGACCACGGCGTGACCCTCGACCTCGAGCCACTCCTTGAGAAGGGTTACCTCCGTGGTCCGGCCCGAGCCGTCCGCCCCCTCGAGGACGACCAGCCGGCCGTGGAGGGGACCGGTGGGCATCCCGGGAAGGCGGGTCCCGTACGTCCTACCCGTCATGCATCAGCCTCTCGACCGTCGGGAAACCGTCCAGGAGCGGGCGGACCGCCGCGCGGAGGTCGGCCTGAATCTGCTCGACCCGCCGGGTGGAGTCCACCACCGTGAAGCGGTCGCTCTGCGCGAGCTTCTCGTACTCGCGCTTGAGCCGGTTCTGGAACTTGAGGTAGCTCTCCTCGACGTCGTCCGAGAGGCCGAGGTCCATCCCGGCCTCGTAGTAGTTGATCTTGAGCCGGGAGGCGAGCTTCCGCCGCAGCGTGACCGACACCGGGACGCGGAAGTAGAAGACCCGGTCCGGGCGGGGGGCGAAGGAGTAGATCGTCCGCACCCACGCAGGGTCGCAGCCGCGCGCGGCGTCCCGCACGAACGCCGTGTAGGCGTAGCGGTCGCAGACGACCAAGTAGCCCGCCCGCAGCGGTGGAAGCATCTTCCGCTCGAAGCGGTCGGCGAAGTCGGTGGCGTGGAGGAGGCTGAAGGTGGTCGGAGTCAGGAGGTTCTTCTTCTTGCCGCGCCGGATCACGCCCGAGACGAGCTCCGACGAGTTCCACTCGGTGAAGAAGACGCGGTAGCCCTGCGACTGGAGCCACTTCCCCAGCAGCGCGGCCTGGGTCGACTTCCCGCTCCCATCCAGTCCCTCGAAAACGAGGAGCCGGCCCGGATAGCCGTGGTTCGGGGAGGGCGTCTCAGGCATCACGGAACCGAACCTCGAGGTCGAACACCCGCTCCATCGGCCGTCGCGCCTTCTCGGGCCACCGGGGCGGTAGCGCCGTATCGGTCGGGGTAGAAAAGGTAACGCCCAGAGTGCGCGAGCCGTTCGGCAGGGAAAACCGGGGCCGGGCCGGCGCGAGGAGTTCCGCGACCTCGAGGAGGGCCCCCAGCTTGACCGCCGTGTCGAGCTCCTCCCCGCCGACGATGGGGAGAAAATCCCGCTTCCACTCGGAGGGGGGGTCGTCCCCCTCGTGGAGCCAGGCGGCCATCCCGGCGAGCAGGACCTCCCGCTGGTCGAGCCCCCAGATCGGGTAGCTTTGGATGAGATAGGAGGCGTGAGCGGGATGGTTCCACAGGTCGACCGACGACCCCGCATCGTGCATGCCGGCGGCGACCCGAAGCGCGAGCCGCTCGGATGGACCTCCGCCGAACCGCGGGGCGACGAGGTCATAGAGCGAGAGCGCGGCGTCGACCAGCCCACGCCCCGAGTCGACCTTGAGCGAGAACGATTCCCCGGCGGCGGCGACCGAGCGGTCGGCGAGGCTCTCGGCGGTCGCGGGGAGCTCGGCGCCGATCGCCTCGAGGGCGATCCCTTCCCGGATCCCTGTACCCGAAACGATGATTCGCTCCGCGCCGAACGCTCGGGTCGTCTCCTCCAGGACCGCGACCCCCGCGAGCACGACATCCGCCCGGTCGTTCCCGATACCGGGGACGGCTCGCCGCTTCGCCGCGGGCATCTCGGCGAGGAGCTCGTGGAGTGCCGAGACATCCCGCGCGTAGAGGGGGTAGCCGTGAACCCGCCGGATCGGCCAGTCCCTCAGCTCGATCGCGGCGCGCGCGAGCGAACGGACGGTTCCTCCGACGCCGACGAGGCGGTAGGAGTGCTTCCCGAACGCCTTCACGACCGAGGCCAGTGTGCCGCGGACGTGCTCGCGGAGCGTCTCCCACTCCCGCCGTTTCGGCGGGTCGTGGTCGAGGAAGCGCTTCGAGAGCCGAAGCACGCCCAGCGGAAGGCTGACGGAGTTCCGCAGACCCCCCGATCTCACCTCGGCGAGCTGCATCGAACCCCCGCCCAGGTCGAAGATGACCTCGTTCTCGAGGGGCCAGGCACTCGCGACCCCGAGGTACGCATACCGGGCCTCCTCCGTCCCCGGGAGAATCCGAAGGGTTACCCCGGTCGCCCGTTCCACCTCGTGCACGAACTCGGTCGCGTTCGTGGCGTCCCGGACGGCGCTGGTCGCGACCGCGAGCGTTCGCCCGAGACCGAGCGACCGGGCGACCTCGGAGAACCGTCGTACCGTGCCCACCCCGCGCGCGACCGCCTCCTCCGAGAGGCTGCCGTCCGGCAGGAGGCCGAGGCCGAGCCGCGGGGCGTCCTTCGTCTCGTAGATCGCGCGGACCGCCCGCGAGCGCGAGGCCTCGAAAGCTACGAAGCGCGCCGTGTTCGACCCGATGTCGATGACGCCGAGCGTGCTGGCCGGGCGACTGGGACGCGAGTCTCGAAGCGTCACCGTCACGCGGGCCCGGTTCATGCCCCGGGGAAGAAGCGTTCCATTAAGCCCCTTGGCACCGACCGGCCCGACCCTGGGTCGGCCCCGAATCCCTTTCTAGACGACCGTGTTCCGGCGAGCGGAGGAGGAGCATCTGCCCCCGTCCCCGCGCCCCGCGCGCCCTGTGCAGCTCTCGGCCGAGCTCCACCGTCGCCTCGACTCCGTCACGCATCGGGTCGACCACGCCATCACCGAGCCCCATCCATCGGTCGAGAGCCTCCACCAGCTCCATCGGGAGATGCGCCGCCTCCTGGTCGGGCTCAACATCTGGGCGCAACTCCTGCCTCAGCGAGAGCGGGACGCGTTGCGGCCGGTCGTGCGCCGCTGGAAGCGGTTGAGCCGACTGGTTGG
>Ga0187769_10000452_pt1 | contig 22572 bp, 25 predicted proteins | sample 0116_SJ02_MP02_1_FD_133140 | JGI IMG/M metagenome (GOLD analysis project Ga0187769, IMG submission 133140) | Tropical peat soil microbial communities from peatlands in Department of Meta, Colombia - 0116_SJ02_MP02_10_MG | ecosystem: Environmental > Terrestrial > Soil > Wetlands > Peat | place... | reverse complement strand
AGCAAAGCGGCCTAGATACAGAACGAGTGTCAGTGAGTTCCGCTGTAACTCTGATGTTAAAGGAGTTATCCAGAAAGCATCGGATTCAAACCATCCTACTAGTCGGTGCGGGCAAGATGATCTCTCTCGCAGCCGAAGACCTATCCGCGTTTCCAGGAATCGAGGTTTGGGTTGCGAACAGAACCATACAACGGGCTCAAGATCTTGCAGCGCAGATTTCAGGTAAAGCCATCGGACTAGAAGATATTCCTAACGCGCTTGAGAAGGCCGATGTCGTTCTCACCTGCATATCCTCTGCCGATTATGTGATAGACACCGAAGATCTTCGCAAAGCCATTTCCAAACGCAAAGGCAAGGAACTTACCGTTATTGATGTCGGTGTACCACGCAACGTAAACCCAAACTCGAATTCCATCCCTGGGCTGCAGGTCTACAACATCGATAACCTAGCACCCTTCATTGAAGATCAGAAGAAACTGTACCAAGCAAAGATTACGGAAGCTGAACGGCTTGCGCGCGAACAAGTTCAGAGTTTCGATACTCATATGCGAGCATACGAAGCCAATGACACCTTAAAGGAGATAAGGAGAATTGCTGAGGACATTCGCGCAGAGGAGCTATCGAGAGCGCTAAGAAAACTTGGCGATGTCCCGAGTCGCGAGAAAACCATTGTTGACCTACTGACACGCAGAATCATAAACAAGCTTTTGCACGAACCGACCGTTCGCCTAAAGGAACATGCGTCGAACGGTGACGGTGAAAACTTCGAAACGATAATCCGAGAACTCTTCGGTATAGGACGGCAGAGCGAAGAGTGAGAAACCCCATAATCGTAGGCACTAGAGGAAGTGCTCTCGCTCTTGCTCAGACAAAGCAAGTAATCCGGACATTAAAGGAACTCAGCCCAAACGTCAGCTTCGAATTAGATGAAATCAAGACGAAAGGCGATAATTTGCGGGAATCTGCAGAGAGCGTTCTTGACGGTAAGCGATTATTCACCAAAGAAATCGAGGAATCACTGATCAATAAGGAGATTCGTATAGCGGTTCACAGTATGAAGGACCTAACAACCGAGCTTCCAACAGGGTTGAAGATAGCAGCTGTCCCGCAACGCGCCGACCATCGAGACGCTCTGATTTCTCGTGACAAACGGAAGTTTGAGCAGCTTCCTGGTGGAGCTCGAGTTGGCACGAGCAGTCCTCGTCGGAGGACACAATTGTTAGCTGCACGCAACGATCTGCATATTGTGGACATTCACGGGAATGTTGACACGCGTCTACGTAAACTCGAGGCGGGAGAGTGTGATGCAATAATTGTCGCGGTCGCGGGTCTCGCTAGGCTCGGTATGGAAAAGCGTGTTACTGAACTACTCTCAACTCGTATTATGCTTCCTGCAGTCGGCCAAGGAGCGCTTGCAGTTGAAGCAAGGGAGGACGATGAAGAAATGGTGGAACTGCTTTCTCGGATAAGTCATGAACCCACATACAGAGCCGTTGAGGCTGAGAGGGCCTTTGCGGAAAAACTCGGAGCCAATTGTAGAACACCTATCGCTGCATTCGCGACCGTGCACCAGACAAAATTGAGGATAGACGGTATGGTTGCTTCATCGGACGGAAGAATGCTTTTGCGCACTCAACTCATTTCAGACAAATCAGATCCGAAGATGGTTGGGGAAGGGTTAGCAGAATCCCTCCTCAGTAAGGGCGCGCAGCTAGTATTGGAGGCAGCATGATGCAAACGTTATCCCTGAAACGTCTCGAAGGAGTCAGGATTCTCATTACGCGCGCTGAAAAGCAGAATCAACTTCTCTCAGCGAAACTCCACAACGTAGGAGCAACAACCATAGAACTTCCAACTATTACCATCCTTCCTCCTGATATCACGGACCGATTAGACAGGTCAATTCTCAAGATTTTAGAATACGATTGGGTGATATTCACCAGTGTTCACGGAGTGCAATTCTTCAGCCAACGCCTACAAGCACTCGGAGAGCCTTTCGATAAATTGAAACAAGTTAAGGTCGCTGCGATAGGGCCAGCGACAGCAGCTGCCTTGAAACGCCTCGGTAAAGAACCTGATTTTGTGCCAATTCAATATTTGTCTGAGAAGATAGCTGGTGGATTGGGTGACATCAAGGGGAAGCGAATTCTGTTACCGCGAGCCGACATCGCATCGGAGAAGCTACCTGAACTCTTGAGGGAGTGTGGAGCCAAAGTGGAAGAGGTTGCTACGTATAGAACTGTTATTCCAGGAGATTTGTCAGCTGATCGGTTCAAGTCGGTTTTGCATCAAGGCATAGATGTGGTGACTTTCACGAGCCCATCGACGGTGCGAAATCTCGTTCAAATCGTGGGTGCAAAAGAGTTAGAAGTTTTGTTGAAGGGAGTTAAGGTCGCATGCATAGGCCCCGTCACGGCTGAGGCGACGAAGAAATTAGGGATCCATGTCGACATTGTGGCGCGAACTCACACAATTGATGATCTTGTAGAGGCGATAGAGAATGAAATCAGAACTTTATGAGTTTTCAGAGAAGATACAGCTTACTAATCGACTCCGGAGATTGAGGGAACGGGAGTCTGTTCGGACGCTGATGAAGGAGACTCGGCTGTCAAGTTCCGATTTCATGTATCCCATATTTGTGGATCAACGTCTCTCAATGCGAGAGGAAATATCATCAATGCCAGGTATCTATCGCTTTTCAATGTCAGACCTGAATAAGGAGATTGCCGAGGTCGCAGGCTTGAAGATACCTGCCGTGTTGTTGTTCGGTCTTCCTAAACACAAAGATAGCTCGGGGAGCGAAGCCTACGCAAGCGACGGCATAGTCCAACAAGCCGTACGGGCTATCAAGAAGTTAGCCCCGGAACTCGTTGTCGCGACTGATGTGTGTCTGTGCCAGTATACTGATCATGGACATTGTGGTGTAATTCGCAATCGCACCGTAGAGAACGATGAGACGCTAGAATTATTATCGCGAACCGCAGTCTCGCAAGCGGAAGCGGGCTCTGACATCGTCGGACCAAGTGCTATGATGGACGGCCAAGTTCAAGCAATCAGGCAAGCCCTAGATAGAAGGGGCTTCCACCAAACCGCAATCATGGCATATTCAGCCAAGTTCGCTTCCGCCTTCTATGGACCCTTCCGTGAAGCGGCCGAATCAGCTCCGCTTTGGGGAGACCGACGCAGCTACCAAATGGATCCACCGAACCGCAGGGAGGCAATCCGCGAAATTGAAATGGACATCAAAGAAGGAGCGGACATAGTAATGGTCAAGCCAGCACTCAGCTACTTGGACGTAATCAGGGACGCAAGAAACCAATTTCATCACCCATTAGCTGCCTACAACGTGAGCGGAGAGTATGCCATGATCAAAGCCGCCGGGCAGAACGGCTGGCTCGACGACAAGCGGGTGGCGTTGGAGACACTGACGGCCATAAAACGAGCTGGAGCAAACATCATAATCACGTACTTCGCGAAAGACGCTGCCAAATGGTTACGGGAGGCTAACCAGTGAAGACACAGGTCTCTACGGGCGTCGAACCAGTTCAAATTACTGAACGGCAATTCCTCAAGTATACATTCTTCAAAATCGACCCGCAATGGAGGCGGCTCAGCACTGAAGAAAAATCATCATCGAAGCATGAGTTCTCTTCAAAAATAACAGGCTATGCTAGAGATAACGCTCTCAAAAGTTACTCTTTGGTGGGCATTCGTGGCGACACCGACTTCATGCTATGGACCATTGCAGAGCAACTTGAACAATTCCAAGACCTCACATCAGACTTGCTATCCTCTAATCTTGGAAAGTATCTGGAAGTACCCTACTCATACCTAGCCATGACGAAGAAATCCGAGTACTTGGGCGGCCACCATCACGAAGGACAGGAGGGTACCTCTCTTACAAGCTCACTGAGCAACTCGAAGTACCTCTTCGTTTACCCATTCATCAAGAAACGTGAATGGTATTTCCTGCCACACGAGGAAAGAACCAGGATGATGGCACAACATTTCAAAATTGGGCACAAGTACCCCTCCGTCATAATTCACACCGGATATTCCTTCGGCCTCGACGATCAAGAATTCGTTCTCGCCTTTGAAACGGATCAACCTGCCGACTTCTCGGACTTGGTTATAGAGTTGAGGAGCAGTGAGGCGAGTCGCTACACAGAACTAGAAACTCCCATCTTCACATGCGTAGCCAAGCCAATTGACGAAATTCTAACCCTTCTTGGATAAGCAGCCCAATTCCTCGTGAACTCCGTTGAAGGTTGAAGCATCGAGAGCCCTCTACGAGCAAGCCAGTATGGTACTCGTTGGCGGCGTGAACAGCCCAGTTCGAGCTTTCGCAGCCGTGGGCGGCACTCCGCGATTCATTAAGAGTGCCCGAGGTTCAAAGATACAAGACGAAGACGGCAACAGGTACATCGACTATGTTTGTTCTTGGGGAGCGCTAATTTTAGGATCTGCGCACCCAAGAGTCGTAGGAGCCCTGCGTGTTGCGTCTCGTCGAGGAACCAGCTATGGAGCCCCGACGCAACTTGAGACTGAGCTTGCAAACCTAGTTATCAACGCTTTTCCCTCAATCGAGAGGTTGCGTTTTGTGAATTCCGGTACGGAAGCAGTGATGTCTGCACTCAGAGTTGCCCGCGCATATACGAAGCGCAACAAGATTTTGAAGTTCGAAGGTTGCTACCACGGGCATTCTGACGCGATGCTCGTGAAGGGCGGTTCGGGCATGGCAACGTTCGGAATCCCAGACTCGGCGGGAGTCACGATCGGAGCAACATCAGATACCATTGTGGCCCCTTACAACGACCTGAAGACCGTTCAAGCAATCTTCCAAGAGCACGGCGAAGAGATCGCGGCGGTCATCGTGGAGCCGATTGCTGCAAATATGGGACTTGTACCACCCGAACCGGATTACCTCTCGGGCCTCAGAGAGATTACCCGGAAAAATGGGGGCCTTCTCATTTTTGATGAGGTAATTACAGGATTCCGGACTTCTCTCGGCGGAGCTCAGAAGCTCTACGGAATCCAACCAGACCTCACATGCCTAGGAAAAATAATCGGGGGCGGCCTCCCCGTCGGCGCATACGGCGGGTCTCGGAAGATTATGGATCTCGTAGCCCCCACCGGCCCCGTCTACCAAGCGGGAACCCTGTCTGGAAACCCACTAGCAATGACCGCGGGAATAGTTACGTTGAAGGAGATCCATAGGCAAGGCTTCTACGAGAAACTAGAAAGAGTTTCAGCCCGTTTAGAACGGGGACTACTGGAAGCCGCGAGAGAAACCGAATGCGAAGTATCGTTGAATAGGGTTGGATCAATGTTAGGATTGTTCTTCACAAACATTGAGGTCAAGGATTACAACTCGGCAAAATCCAGCAATACATCTGCCTACAAGGCCGTGTTCAATTCTATGTTGGAGCGCGGTGTCTACCTTCCCCCGTCTCCATTTGAGACAATTTTTGTTTCAGCAGCTCACTCTCAACGAGATGTCGCTAAAACGCTCGACGTTGCTAAACGAGCTTTCCAACAGTTAAGGTCAAGGAGCGTCGTTTCAAAAGATGGATCATCGACTCATTAAGGCTTGCAGGCGTCAATCAGTCGATGTGACACCCGTCTGGTTCATGCGCCAGGCAGGCAGGGTTCTACCCGAATACAGGAAGATCAGAGAGAAGCATGACATCATTTCAATCTGCAAGAACCCCGAATTGTGCGCCAAGGTCACGACACTGCCTGTCGAGATTTTGGGCGTCGATGCCGCAATAATGTTCGCCGACATCATGCTACCACTCGAGGGCATGGGAGTTAGGTTCAAGATTGAGGACGGTGTCGGTCCAATCATCAAGCAACCAATCTCTGACGCCCTTTCTGCATCATCCCTGGAAACTCTTGACCCAGCAAGCGATGTTCCATTCATTCTAGAGGCAATAGGGCTAGCGAAGAAAATGTTAGACGCCAAGGCACCTTTAATCGGATTCTGCGGCGCACCCTTCACGATCGCAAGTTACCTAATCGAAGGACGGCCGACCAGGGATTTCATGAAGGTGAAGTCTATCATGTATCGTGACCCAAAAACCTGGCACGCGCTAATGGAGAAACTCTCAGACTCAATGGCGGCCTATCTTCTAGCACAAGTGAAGGCCGGAGTTGAGTTAGTTCAGCTTTTCGACAGTTGGGTTGGATGCCTCAGCCCCCAAGACTATCACAACTACGTACTCCCATACTCACAGCGCATCTTCAAGAAACTGGAGGATACCGGCGTGCCGAGGATTCATTTCGGAACCTGCACGGCAAACCTTCTTGAAGAAATGAAGACTGCTGGAGGAGATGTCTTCGGCGTCGACTGGAGAATCCCAATCGATGTAGCATGGGAACGATTGGGGTACGACGTTGGCATTCAAGGAAACCTCGATCCCGCGAAATTGCTAGGCGACATGGAACTAGTCAAATCAGCGTCGACGGACATTCTCAGGAGAGTAGGAGGCAGAAGAGGTCACGTCTTCAACCTGGGCCACGGGATGCCGCCTGAAACTTCGACAGAGAATGTTGTTGAACTCGTGAAATTCGTTCATGATGCAACCTCAACCTCCGCATCCAAGGCAGCATAGGTGACAGTCGTGGCAGGGTTAGCTGTTCTCCTGATGGCATACGGTACGCCAAGTTCTATGGAAGATATCGAGCCCTATCTCATCGACATTAGGAGAGGCCGCAAACCAGCTTTAGATGCTGTTGAAGATTTGAAGGGTCGATACCGGAGGATAGGAGGACGATCGCCACTACTCGACATAACCAGAGCGCAGGCATCGGCTCTCAAACAGAAACTGGACTCGGAGGGTTTGAAAACTCGGGTCTACATTGGGATGAAGCATTGGCATCCCTACATCCATGAAGCCGTCCCGCAAATTGTTAACGACGGCTTCGAAAGAATAATCGCACTTGTACTAGCTCCTCATTATTCACAAATGAGCGTTGGAGGATACAAGCAGGCGTTAGAAGAGGCGGTCGCTGGATCAGGCGGGTTGGATGTGAATTTTGTTGAGAGCTGGTACGACCATCCGCTCTTCCACCGGGCGTTCCAAGAGAAAATTCAGATCGCCCTCGACAAGTTTTCAAGTCCTGAAAAAGTTGAATTGCTATTTACCGCTCACAGTTTACCAGAACGAATACTTCAAGCGAACGATCCGTATCCAACACAACTTCAAAGCTCCTGTCAATCAGTCGCAAATCTCTTGCAGCGTAAGGACTGGTCATTCGCGTACCAGAGCGCAGGGCAGACTAAGGAAAAATGGCTCGGGCCAGACCTAATAGATTTCTTACGTGAACTCGTGCATCACAGGCGCGTTACCGACGTTCTTGTAGTGCCCATCGGTTTCGTAGCCGATCATCTTGAGATACTCTTCGACATTGATGTAGAAGCTCAGGCGTTTGCTCGGAGCAAGGGTCTCAACCTAGAAAGAACCGAATCACTAAACTCAAACTCAACCTTCATCTCCGCCCTAGCTGACATCATTCAGAAACGGGCGGAACGAAGGGTCAGATAGTTAATCAACTCATTCTGATAGTGATCCAGTAATCTCCACTGCTTCCTAGGCTAATCGTGCGGCTCCCGCTCACCTCCCAACTATAGTACGAACCCCAAGTAGCTTGACCGTAGGCAGTTGCAGTAAGCGCGAGAATGGGTGTCGGTGATCTTACCGAAACCGCAATCTCTCCACCGTATGGGCTTGACGCTACGGCAACCAGTTGACCTGAGGGGTCGTAAAGCGAAACCTGTGTTATGTCTAGACTACAGGCATAGTCGAAGAAGTCAATGTGAATAGTGTAGCTAGCAATTACGCCTTGAGCTAAAATGGGAGGCGTAAGTAAAAGAGTCGCGAACGCCGCCAACAATACGGCAACTGAACGAGCTTTCATCGTTTCTCCTTCAAAGCAAAGTTTCTTGCGGAAGGCACAGACCTAGCTTGGCTGAAGCGAGACGATGCCCCCGGCGTCATACCATTGAGCGTTCATATTTACCTGGAAGCTTTGACTAGCGTACCCCGGCGCTGAAAACGTGATTGTCCCCAGTGTCCCATATGGGAAGGAGAGTTGCCAAGAACCGTCCGGTGTGGTCGAAGTGGTTTGTGCGTTAAAGCACCTGTTCAACGTGATCGTCGCTGCAAGTGGACCGCCAGTAGTCGTGCTGTATACCATTCCGTAAAGGGTTCTGGATTGAGCGCTTGCGAAAGGAAGGCCTGTTGACGAGATGACTAGAACGAGTACGCCTAGTACGAATAGTGGCCAACTAGTTCTCCGCATGCGAGCTTCCTAAATCTGTTTTCGGAATCTTGAGCTATAAGGATGGCCGGTCGATTAGCATAAAGATGACCATTCGATTAGCGCGTCCGACGCTTTTTTCTCTCCAACCTGTAAACAAGTGCCCCTACACACGCCACCACAATCACCCCTGCGACGGCCAGCCAAATCCAACTGTTTTGTTGCTGTAAAACGGCGCCTGGGACGTTTAATCCGAATTCGCCCTGTTCCTCACGTTGTAGGTTGTTTGAAGTCAAGAATGTAATTTTAATCAAGAGAATGACCTCCGGCGAGCCGTTCGTCAGGTTTGCGGCCTGAATCTCCCCCGGCATCACAAGATCGAATGTCCAGATTGCCGATCGTAGGTAGCCGAGATGGAAGTTACCCATACTCTCAGAATGAACCAGTTCCCAGCTTCCGGTTAGTCCAGGGTCCAGGTACACATTCCCTTCCAACAAGTAGACATCGGAGGGTGCAACGTTTAGAATTTCCATCTTCAACTGGGTTATCTGTCCGGCCGGGGTAACGTATGGTCCAGCGCCGTTACCGATTAACGTGAGAGTAAGTTGAGGTGCAGTTTGTGCGAGACCGGATGAGACGACCGCGAGAAATATGATGATCGGTATCAGAAAAACGCGGAACGACACTTTGGGTGGCCTTCTACATAGTCAGCTTATGCACCATCTATTTACGTTTCCACGCCGTTCTCGTCAATTCTACCCCCTGTCGCGTCAGCATCCTTCGGAGTAATCGTCTGCTATTGTTAACCCACCCATCGCGTGACTCTATTTAGGTCAGACTCAGTACGACTCGCCTTACTACGTAGTGCATTACGAAGACGACAGTGCCGCAAGTAAGTATGATTCGAAGCGAATCACGTCTCTCAATATTGCTGGGTTAGTTCGTAGTCGTATGGGCTCGTGATTGTGTTCGCATACACTAACGTCGTGGGTGTGGTTGGTTGAATCGATGCAAAACTTGATGTCACTAGAGACGTGAAACTGGAAAAGTCTAGTACGGTAGCTACGCTGACGCGAAGTGTGAAAAGAGGAACTTGAACAGGTAGCGCAAGGTAGAATGTGATGACCTGATACCCGACGTCGACTGGTAGGTGAATTTGGACGTTGGCTGTGTCAGTGTAGGGCCCATAATAGCTGCCCGGAGCAGGAGCGACGACAGCGTTTACGGCGTGTAAAGTGACGATAACTGTGATGTCTGTGTTGCCGGTATTCCTGACGAGTATGTGAGTGATGTCAATCGTCGGCGGTTGGAACGGAGACATCGCAGTAAGTCGATAAGAACGACGAACATCAGTTGTTCCTCCGAAGGTAAAACCTACTACCGCCGCGTAGGTCAATCCATACCAAGCAACAACTACCGGAGCCGCGACTACAATAAGTAATACTACGACGACCCAAAGACTATGATGGCCCAGTCGTTTTCGTTTACGTACCGCTTTGGTTTGGTCCCGTACCCGAATTGCTTTCTTCTCACGTCTTGTTCTGGGCAGCCACACCCGCTCCTCAAGCACGTCCCGGTATACCAGGTTATTTGCATGTGAAGATTCAAATAGTTTCCCCAGAGGCGGATCCTACGCGATATCGCACTTCCTGCAATCCTCGCCGATTTCCGAGCCCAATTTTGCATGATCTTATGATTTCAAGCACTGCACACGATCAGCGGGCGTTGAGTTTTCTTAGCCTGTGGATTGTGAGTACGTCACTCAACAAACCATAGCCTGCAGAGTCTCCACCTGCCCCTGGTCCGATTATTGTCACGTCTGGCTGGACGTCCATCGAGATTTTCAGCGCGTTCATCACTCCATCAACATGAGCTAGGGTATCCGCCGAAGGCAGTAAGGTTGGCTTGCAACTCGCCACCCATTCTCCTTTCGCGTCCTTGGATGCTGAAGCGATTAGTTTGATTCGTTTCGATTCTTTTGCAGCCTCGTTTATGTCGTCAAGGGTTATGTGCGTTATTCCCTGCCTTTCGACATCGCGGTAGTTCACGTCTGCATTCATCAACGCGTTTGCGAGAATGGTTATTTTCGCAGTTGGGTCGTACGCTTCGACATCTCCGCTCGGATCAATCTCTGCATACCCGAGTTCCTGGGCTCGCTTCAAGACTTCGTTGTAATTTTTGCCAGCGGTCATCTCCGTGAGAACGTAATTGCTTGTTCCATTCAGTATGCCCTTCAGGGCGGTAACCTTCGCGGCCTGAAGTGCGAATTCGTGCATATTGAAGACAGGGGTACCACTCATGACTGTTGATTCGAATCTCAACTGTCGTCCTTTCGATTTCGCTAGGTCAGTGAGCTTCTTGTAGGCTAGCGCAATGGGACCCTTGTTCGAGGTCGCGACATCTTTTCCATTCTCTAGTGCCGTGACGAGATGAGTAAGTCCCGGTTCAGCGTCCTTCAAGTTCGTCCAAGTTGCCTCTATTACGATCTCAGCGTCCGCGTCCCTTATCGCTTCAATGGTAGTGAGTCCAGTCTTGCCTTTCAGTTCGCCGGCGTCCAGCTTCTTTCCAGTTTGTGAAAGTCTCAAGGCGTCTGGGAGATAGATCCCTTGATCGCTGTTCAGTATCGATCCTTTCACCGTATCCGTGATGGCTACAACTTTGAATTGAAAGCCATAATCGCGCTCGAGCTCTAGTGAATGCGAAACGAGATGTTTAGCACAGCCCTGTGCCACAGTACCGAATCCAACGAATACAAGTTTGATTTCCACCATGTTTGAGGACCAATGTTAACCGCTAATAGAACTAAGAAAAGAAGGCGTGAAAGCCCTTTTAATCTTAAGCCTAGTAGACAGCCGTGAAATTTTCGCTGAAATTCCTCCCGGGTAGGACTTTTGAGTGGCTATCTTCGGTGAGCGCGTAGTTGTCCAGTCATTTATACAGCCGAAGAGTTGGCCAAATACGGACTCTCGTTCGTCGCTTGCGAAGGATCTACATAAGCAGTGAGTGAATCCTGTCACCGAAATCGGATTCTCAGTTGAGAATTTTGACGCTCTCTCGACAGACTTAATTTCGTTTCGGTGAGTTTTCACGGCGCTACCCTCGGCATCGCTCTTAAGAACCGCTGAACGCCGCTTGCGTTACTGAGTTGCCGAGGAAAACGGAGTCTACGTTGTAAGCAGGATGTTCGTCATGGTCGCGACGCTGATTATCTACACAACCGCATGCTTCAGCCAGAAACCACGCGGAATCCAGATGAATCTGGCGACCAAAGAACCACCTCCGGTTTAGGAGGGCTTGTGATGGCCACCCATGAACCTCAAATGACCAAACGCCGCAGAGTATCTTTCGCCGGGCGCCAATCTCATTTGCGGCCCGAAGGGGCGTATGAGGTTATGGCGCGTTCGCAGGAACTTGAGTCTACAGGACGTGACATTATCCATTTGGAGGTAGGCGAACCAGACTTTAACGGTCCACCAAATGCATCCTTTGCGGGTATTCGCGCGATTGCTAGCGGACAGACACGCTACCTGCCACCAGCAGGCCTCACTAGCCTTCGTGAAATCGTAGCGGAGATCGCAGGGAAGAGGAGAGGCATTAGCATCAGTCCGAAACAAGTTCTCATCAGCCCGGGCGCCAAACCGGCTATGTTCTTCGCAACCCTCGCCTTAGTTGAGCCCGGCGACGAAATTGTCTACCCAGATCCCGGGTTCCCAACTTACGAGGCGATGCTAATGGTTGCGGGCGGCATTCCAAAACCCGTCCCACTACTGGAATCAAGAGCATTCTCATTCGACTTGGAGACGTTTGACCGAGTTGTGAATGACAGGACTCGAATGATTATCCTCAATTCGCCAAGTAACCCGACAGGGGGTGTAATCCCCTCAAAAGACTTGCAGCACATAGCAGATGCTGCTCGGCGTTATGATTGTTGGATTTTATCGGATGAAATCTACAACCAGATAGTATTCGATGGGCTAAGCGCTACCAGTATAGCCTCTTTTCCGGGTATGGCGGAACGGAGCATCATAGTTGACGGGTTCTCCAAGACCTATGCGATGCATGGGTGGAGACTTGGTTACGGGATCATGCCTGAACCCCTAGCGGAACGAGTAAGATTGTTTTACACGCACGCATTCGGTTCCACGGCGCACGCATCGCAGATTGCAGCCGTCGAAGCCCTAACAGGTCCCCAAGATCATGTGGCCATGATGGTTGAGGAATATCGGCGCCGACGCGAGATAATCGTGGATGGGTTGAACAGGTTACCCAGAGTTCATTGCTTGAAACCCCAAGGAGCCTTCTATGCGTTTCCGAATATTCAGAAAACCGGTAGGTCGTCACAGGAGATAGCCAGCCTCTTCCTGGATTACGGAGTTGCCGTTTTGCCAGGAACGGCTTTCGGCAAGTATGGAGAAGGCTACTTGCGACTGTCTTACGCAAATTCGATTCCGAACATACAGCAGGCATTGGAACGAATGGAGAAGGCACTCAAGAGCATAGGTTAGAACGGCATGGGAAGGTCAGAGGCTGACACGGCTTGGCCGAAGTCAACGTTGGATGTGGTGGAAACCTATCAGTTCATGGAAGGGAAGCGTTGGGTCGATATGACACATGGATATGGAACGAAACCTTTTCGGCACAAACCATTACCAAATCGAATTACTTACTAACCCAGATGAAGTTCCCGAATTCGGCGCGATTATCGTGGCCGCTTGCGAAGATTCGCGCCGGGAAGCTAGTACCGTTCTTAGTCTTTAGGAAATACTTCCTTAAAGCGTGGACGCAGGGAACGTATTTCCGTGCATAGAACTTTCCGCGAAACGTTTCTGACTATATCATTGTGAGGAGTTTCTTGTATTCCTCATCAGGCATTGTGAAGTAGTTTTCTTTTTGCGGGAAGGTGCGCCCAGTAACCTCACTTACGTATTGCGTGAGTCCTTTCAAAATTACTTCACCGGCGTTGCCGAATACTTTGGCCATGCGTGGTTTAAATTTTGGATAGAGTCCGAACATGTCGTGATAGATCAGCAGCTGACCATGGGCATACGGGCCGGAACCTAGGCTCATTATGATGCAGTTCTTCGCCCGATCTGTTATGAGCTTGCAGACTGCGTCGGGAACCATCTCTAGGAGGATCATGAATGCCCCTGCTTCTTCAATGGCTTTAGCGCTATCAATGATCCGTTTGGCTTGTTCCGCTCCTTTGCCTTGCACTCGGAAGCCACCTAATGCGGCTGCGCTTTGAGGGGTAAGTCCGAGGTGACCGATTGTGGGGATTCCTGCCTGAACTATGCCGCGGATGCGGTCACACATCTCGATGCCGCCTTCTAGTTTGATCGCATCGCAGCTGGCTTCAGCCATGAAACGACCCGCGTTCCGTATCGCGGTTTCAACGCTCGGTTGGTAGCTCATGTAGGGCATGTCGCCGATCACGAATGTGTTCGGGGCGCCGCGGCGCACGGCTTGAGTGTGCAAAATCATCGCATCCATCGTCACGGGCAGTGTCCCTTCATAGCCGAGTATCGTCATACCCAAGCTATCGCCGACAAGGATCATGTCTATTCCGGCCTTCTCTTGCAAGTATGCGGTCGGGTAGTCGTAACAGGTCAACCATGATATGGGTACATGATCTGCAACTTTCTTGAACAATGTTGGTAGAGTGTGTTTCTTTCGCTCGGCCCCTGTCTCAGTCATCGTTTACCGCACGGTGTTTGACGAGCGAGTATATCTATTGCATGCTCAAATGCCGTTGCTGAAACTGAATGTTCTGAACTAAAAAAATCAGAGAAGTCGTACCCTATCTCCAATCGCGCTTGGTCATCGCAGTTTGATGTATTCGTACGCTTTCTTTGCGCTTTCAAAGCAGTAATGTACATCTTGGAAGTTCTGTCTGAAAGCTGCTACTGCTTGTTTGACTTTCTTGGAGTCTTCCTTGTCGACGACTATTCGTTTGATAAAGTCCGCCACGTCTACCATGTCATTTTTCTTCATGTCTAGCCGGGTGATCTCTGAGGTTCCGATGCGTAGTCCGCCGGGATTCTGATAATGCCTTCCGGATTGAATGTCGCCGGGAATCAGTTGCCGATTAACAATTATGTTCGCGGCCTCAAGGGCTCTCTCCATGTCACCTCCCAATCCGTACTTTGATACGTCGACGACGATTTGATGCGATTCGGTGAATCCTTTGTGCTCAGCGGTCACTGTTAGACCGCGCTCATGCAATGCCTGTCCAAGTGCCTTCGCGTTCACTATGACCTGGTCAGCGTATTTCTTTCCGAACTCAAGCATTTCAGCGAACGCTACTGCCTTACCTGCCAAATGGTGAAGGTGGTGGTTGCTGGTGTTCGAGGGAAAGGTTGCTTTCTTGATGTCCTCTCCATACTTCTCCCACGAGAGGACTGCGCCCCCCTGCGGCCCGAAGAGCGTTTTGTGCGTGCTGAGGCAAACCGCGTCTGCGCCTTCCCGCAATGGGTCCTGAAACTTTCCGCCTGCAATCAGTCCTGCCACGTGCGCTGCATCATACACAACTTTTGCCCCAACGTTCCTGAAGGTTTCTACTAACTCCTTCATAGGTTGCGGGAAAAGGAAGAGGCTGGCCCCGAACATTGCTAGTTTCGGCGGTTTACCCTCTACCACCATTTTTTCGACTTTCTGCTTCGTCTTATCAACGTCAATGTTCATTTGTTCACGGTCGAAGGCGAAATAGTCTACGTCCAATCCGTGCACGGATCCAGCGGTCCCATTGAAGTCCCTGCGCCCTGAAGAGATGTGTCCCCCGTTTGGGATGGCAAGCGTGAGTATGCGGTCACCTGGGTTCGTAAAGGCAGTGTAGACTACCAGGTTAGCACAAACCCCTGATACAGGTCTGACGTCGGCAAACTCAGCACGGAAAAGTTGCTTTGCTAAATCGATGCAGAGCCTTTCAACTTGGTCGATGTATACGCAGCCGGCGTAGACACGTTCCCCAACCCATCCTTCAGCGTATCGATTACCGAAGTCTGATACAATGGCTTCGCGAACGGCCGGACTTGGAACATTCTCCGACGCTATTAGAGGGATCGATTCAGAGAACCATTTGTGATGCGCTTGCAGAAGGTTCAGAACCTGATCGTGAGACTCTCTTGGTGATGACAAGCTAAACCGCTTCGTCAACGCTCACGCGCCGACTCTCTAAGATGTTGCGGTCAATGTTCACACGCAATCGCTCTATGAATACGAGACAACTGGAATACACTATTCCAAAATACCTCCTCCGGCTAGTCTCGGCATTAATCCTGGTACGAAACCAAGTATTCATCGGGCAGAATTCGGCATAATTTGGCTGAATTCTCAGAACGACCTTCGGAAGTCAAATTAAAGTCATTCATTGACTCAATTTGAAGGTCATGAATAGCAAGCTTCGAAGGCAGCTCAAGATTCCGCCAGCTAACTTGGCTTCAGTAAACAAGCTGTTACTCGACCCCAATAACCGACTAGTGAACGACATCCTCGCGGTGATTGCTAAACACGGCACTATCGAAGAGATAAATCGCAAGTCAGAGCAAGCGCGTAGACTCCCTAATCTGCTAGCGAGACTCAAAGCGACGAATTCGCCGTACCTCCCCGATTTGGAATGGTTGTTGAAGCAACGTGACCAAGGCGCCTTCATCGACATCGCTGATTATCGCCGCAAGGTACTGGGAGAGCGCGCTGACCGAATGAACTTCAAGAAAGCAAACGCAGTTACACTGGAAATCAGCGCCTTCCAATATTTCCCATGGATCATAACGCAGGCCAAGCAATCAATCGATAGGAGCGAACTTATGCCAGGTCGATTCATTCGAGTTCGATACATGAAGGAGTCAGAATCTGACCAAGGAGACCTGCTCGCGGGAATGGCAGCCATGCAGATTATCGGCGCCTCTTACGTAGACACACTCGATACCAAAGGCACAGATGGCTCCAATATTCATCTAGGCGGACCTGACACAATCACCGGATATTTTGGCGGTATTGGTGAACCCAACGACCATGCAATCAAATGGCTTGACGAGTTCCTGTACTATTACACCAACTATGGGATTTACCAAGTGCTTAACATCAACGCTGGGACGATTCTCATCGGCTACATAATTCACCGACTCGGAATCAATAATGAATTCAAGATCTCCGTGTTTGTCGGGACCGACAATTCATATTTCATCCTTTGGACACTGATGATGGCGAAACTGTTTGCGCGCCCGGATGGGACGACGCCGTTAATCGGCTTCAACCTGAGTAACTCTGTGGACAAGAATACAATTGAGGATGCTGCGACCATCCGAAAAGCCTTCGAGTTCGAAAATGTGGTGCGCATAGAACATCACATCACCGAATGCTACAAGCACATTGTCCGTCAACCATACGATCGCCGCGGAGAGCTAATGGAACTCGCTGGCCACATTAAGAATATTTCAGCAAAGCACGAGGGCGGCGACCCGGAAGTGGAGGCAACGCGTGAGCACCCGTCTGACATTCTGGAGTATTTTCTTCCCAAAGCGAAAGTGGAATCCGAGGGGCTCATGCCGAAGCTGCTTGCAAACTACATGGACAAGCACGCTGCGCTTAACCATACGGCTGAAGAGTTAACCAAACATGGACTCTCATTCGTCGCTGCGAAGAATCTCCATAAACAGTGAATGAATTCCGCAAGCGTGAATTCGAACCCAAACTCCTGGTCAATCACGAAGGCATCTTCGCGGAACCAGCCAGCTCAGCGCCCGTCGCCGAGTCGGCAAACTCATTCGTGTTAAGGCTGGTTAAACCTCGCAACTGTACCGTGAGTGTTAACTCGCCATGAACTCAACTCAAGACGCGATTAACTCGAACCGATACGCATCATCTTACACGATTGAATGTTCGTCGATGTACATGGTCGTTCGGCTTGTGGTGAATGTTTCTGTATCTTTCTGTGTTGCTTGGCCTTCAGGTGAGCTAAATGCGTTCTTCATATCGGTGACATTGTCGAACCATAGTTCCACGACACCGTTGTAGTCCGGTTCCTTGTTGGGAGGGGCCATAACTACGTTCGCCACGTACCTTCTCAAGCCAGGCATTTTCTTGGCTAGGAGTGCATGTGTTTCCAACCAATACGTAGTAAATTGTTCATCGGTGAAATCAGTTTTCTTCTTAAGTAGTACGATCAATTTGAACATGGATATTCATCAAGGGGTTGTCTGCTTGGTCTAACCCCATGATGGTGTGGAATTAACAGTTTTGATGGCAGCTTCGATTTTCTATTCGATCAGCTTCTAGTTCTTGAGATGAAGAAGTTCCCAGTTGCCCATTTCGTTTGGTCCAATTCTGTTAGGGCAGGCTAGTGAGCATTGAGTGATGTTTAAGTTTCTGTATTCTTTCCGGAAGTTAATGAGAAAATTGTTGTGAAGGACGTGGTTTAGTGTCGTGCGCCTAGTATCGCGCCGAGCTGGTACCCACACTACTACGAATGAGAAACAATGCGAAAAGTAAGTTACGTGTGTTCGAAACGCCTGTTCGGAGAGAGACGGGGGACCCCGCTTGACTACGGGGCTCTAGTGCGTTTTCATGAAGATGTCGATGGATTCCTTGCGGCATTGGGGGCAGATCTTCAGATGGTATCGGTCGTTAGGAAGAGGCTGTTTGCACCACTCGCACCGTTTGATCCCCGGGGTCTCCATCTCAGGAATTTCTTCGAACAGTAATTTTTCCAGGTCTTCAACCAAACTTAATTTTCCTCCTTTTTCTGGCCCATGCCACGTTTGCTCGTGCAAACGAGGCAATCACATGATACAAGTTAACGGGTGTTAAAAGAATTAACAAGATTTATAAGAAAGCGATGTTATCAATGTAATCAAGATATCAAATTAAGCACGGTAACTTTGTGAGTTGGCTATCATGGCAAACAATGCGGTCCTGATTCGCGGGTTAGATCGGGATACCTACAACAACGTGGTAGCCAAAGCAAAGCAGCAGGGAAAGAACGTCGCCGAGCTCGTAAACGAGGCCCTAGTTCAATATATGAATCAATCTCCATCGGAAAGCCCAGACGTATTTGACACAAAGAGGTTAGTGATCGCTGGCTCAGTCCTCCTTTCCAAATCTGACATCATGGGCTTGCACAAGGAACTCGGTAACTTCCACCTTGAAAACAGCGGAGAACTAACATTCGACAAAGACGTCGACCGAGAAGCTTTCCAGAAGATAGATCGAATCCACAACACAGGCAAATTACGCGTCCCAACAGACGTCCACCACTTCGCCCTCTTGAAGGCAGGTCAAGTACGCGGAGAAGTAGAAAAATACTGAGCTGTTAACCCAGAATTACCAAGATTGTAGGCGAATTTACGTAGTCTCTACGCCGAATTTTCCAGTCTCCCACAGCTCAATCTTGACCCTAGTCTTGAACAAGATACTGAGCTGTTCTTGTAACTGCCTTGCCAATCTTTCACAGGTCATATTCCCTATGTCACGATGATCATACTTCTCGTCAATGAACTCGTCCACCTTTCGTTTGATGTCCTCAAAATCCAGCCACTCCTGACTACTACCATAGACCTTCGCTAGAAGCATGTAATTATGGCCATGCTGACGACCGCACTTTGGATGTCCAGCGATTATGTGAGCCGCCGCAAATTCGCGACGGTACAGACGTGCTACGTCGGCTTCCGCTTGATGGGACAATTGCCTCTATACCTCTTTGCGAAGCATGTTAAAGAACTCGTTCCGAGTTTCAAATTTCTCAAACTGGCCACGGATTTCGGAGGTAACGATGTCAGCGCCGCTCTTTACACCGCGCATCTCCATACACAAATGTCTAGCCTGAACTACGACTACAACTCCATGCGGGTGAAGGTTATCATTTAATGCGTCTGCAATCTGCTTCGTCATCCGTTCCTGGAGCTGAAGTCTCTTACTGAAACAATCAACCAACCTAACAAGTTTTGATAGGCCCACCACCGCTTTGGAAGGGATGTAACCAATGTGTACTTTTCCGTGGAATGGTAGGAGATGATGTTCACAGAGGCTGAAGAAGCTGATCTCTTTTGCCACTACCATTCCGCTGACTTCACTCCATTCCCTGGATAGGATCTCCTTCGGATTCATCGAGTAGCCCTCGGTGAGTTCAGTGAACATGTCGGCAACTCGCCTCGGAGTATCTCTCAGGCCCTCGCGTTGGGGGTCTTCACCGATAGTTTCGAGAAGTGAGGCTGTTATATTCTGCATCCGTTTCTTGTCCATAGGGCTCAAAATCCATTGTCAAATTCGATTAGTTAGTCTGAGCGTCTCGTGGCTTGCACGCGCTACTGGGTGGTTTAGAAATAAGTATTGCTTTGAAACTCTGTTTAGATGGACTCCATAGGCCTGAGAAGTGATCACATGGCTAGACTACTTTCTTCCGCCTTCTTTGCAAGGAACACAGTCAATGTCGCTCCCGATCTTCTCGGGAAATATTTGGTTAGACTAATGGACGGTGAGCGCCTGATTGGTCGTATCGTGGAAGTCGAGGCATATCGGGGAAGCGATGATCCGGCAAGCCATGCGTTTCGCGGCCAGACTCCAAGGAATACACCAATGTTTGGGAACCCAGGGCATGCCTACGTCTACTTCACCTACGGGAATCATTACTGTTTGAACATTACAACGGAGAAGGCAGGAACGCCTGGAGCAGTCTTACTTCGGGCACTTGAGCCAGTAGAAGGGATTGATACGATGAGGCAATTCCGACCGAACGTTTCAGACTCCGAGTTAACCAACGGCCCAGGTAAGCTTACCAAGGCTCTTGCAATAGATAAGTCCCTGAATGAGCAAGACATGACAATAAGGGGACCGCTTTTCGTCACAGATCCAGAAAAAGGCGGCTTCGAAATTTGGAGCTCGACACGACTGGGAATCGGAGAGGGTTTGGATAGGCTTTGGAGATTCTACATCAAAGGGAATCCATATGTTTCGAAAAAAGGCGGCGTAAGGAAACGCAAACTTCGGTAACTAGGCCATTTTACGTTTGGGAATGTCGTTCGCTATTACACCTATGACGAAAAAGATCAACCCCAAGAAAGCTAGCAGGAAGGCTTGATGGTATGCCGTGATATCGGTAATCGGAATTGATAGATCGTCGTACAGGATGTAGAGCGCATACAGCCATAGCGCATTACCGAGCAGGTGAATGCTAAGGCTGAACGATCGCTTTAGCCCTAGAGCTATGGAGCCATCAAGTAAAGCTAGGTTCCCGAGCAAGAATGGCATCACAACGAAGCCATTGTAGGCTGGGATGTCAGACACGGCAAGCAATCTATCGATGAAGAACAGGTTGTTAAATTCGTAGCCGCTGTACAAAAGCAGGAGTAAACCGAGTATTGACAACACAACGCCGGTAGCTGTTCGCGCAGACAAACTGTTCACCTAACTATTCGGCTCACTTCTCTACCCATAAGACTGTAAGTTTGAGGCAGCTCATGATGAAAGATACTTGAATGCGTAATACAGGTTTCTCAACCTAAGTACAAAACTGAACTTTGTTGTCCCTCTACGCTGTCTAAACCCAACCGGGACCTCACAAACCCGTAGCTTCTCCCTCAGGATTGTAACAAACAGCTCCAATTCAATTTCGAAACCTGTCGAATGAATTAAGGGGTAGATTTTCGCTACCGCTCCTCTTGAGAAAAGCCAGTAACCCGTTTGCACGTCCGTGAAGAGCCGTTTGAATTTGGCACCTAAAAGGAATGAGACAGTTAGATTGGAGGCAACAGCCAATAAACTCATAGCGCCAGGTTCTCGCTTGCCCCGTGTTCGTGAGCCTAGAACTACGTTAGCTCGTTCCTCTTCGACCAGAGGGATCATCTCCTTCAAAGATGCAGGAATATTTGTACCATCCCCGTCTATGATGCAAAGCAAATCAGCGCTGCCTTGAAGGAATACCTTCATCCCCGTCCTCACCCCACATCCTTTCCCTCTACCGAACTCTTGTTCCATAACGATTGCACCGGCCGCAGCAGCATTTTTCCGTGTTCCGTCCGTGCTGAACCCATCGACCACCAGTATGTTGGTGAAACCAGACTTGGCTGCTTCAATAACAAGGCTTGCGACCGCCTCCTCCTCGTTCAGCGTCGGGATCAGCAGAAGAATGTTAGAGAAGCTTTTTTGGTAGAATCTTTGATTTGGAGTTGTATTCTTAGTCATGAGGGCCACTAATGTTCTCATCTTAGTCTGTATCGCTGTAACTCTCTATGCCCTCTATGGGTCCGATCCCACCAGCGTTGAACGCAATCTAGTCTTCAGTCTTAAGAACATGCAAGAAGGGAGGGTTTGGACTCTGGTAACTGCAATCTTCGTGCATGCTAGTCTAATCCACCTATTCGGGAATATGATCTTCCTCTACGTTTTCGGGAACACGTTGGAGAGCGTGACAAATTCGAAACGATTGCTAACCGTGTTTTTTGTTGGAGGTATTCTTAGCTTCCCACTTAGTCTTCCTTTCTTTCCCTCAGGCTCTACCTTCGTGGGCGCGTCAGCCGCAATATTCACTTTAGCGGCTGTGGTGATGTTGCTGAAGCCCCTTCGATTCTCTTGGCTTCTCTTGATGCCGGTCGGGATGGCCGCGATAGTTTATTTCTTGTACAATGCGCTGGCTGTGTACTTCAACCTTCAGAGCAATGTTGCCTATATCTCGCACGTCATTGGCTTCTCGGTAGGGATGCCATTCGGAATAGCTTGGAGTCCTACCTGGAAGAAGAACCTTGCAATTTCAGTTGTACTGCTAGTAATCTACTTCGTGGCGCTCTACGTTATCACACAATACGTGCTGCCAAGGTTGTGATCAGCTAGACGGCTTTTCAAACTTTGAGCTTTTCCGGCTGTTTCTGATATTTCAGACCGATTTCAAATATCCCTTCAGCGCAAGCCATTCTTCGACAGCTATTGAGACCAATTCCTCTTCGGACATATCACGTTCGTCAGCTGCTTCGTTCAGGGCTCGTGCTATCCTAGGCGCGAAATATACCTTCACAGCAACTCCAGTCTGCTTCGCGAGTGCCTCTTCCTTTATCGCCTGTATTGATTTTTCAGGGAACATCTTGAATCGGTCCACGACCTTCCTCGCATCTTCTTCAGGGAGAGGCGCGATAGTCCTGACGATTTCTGGAATCTTGCGGTCGAATTCGCGGGTGGGTAATCGTTTCACTTCTGTGGTCTTTAAGGCGCGGGCAATGAGTTCTGTGTGCTTGAGCGGGATTGCTTCCGCTCGTTGCCTTTGCTCTTCAGGAGGAGCTCTTGCTGCGTGAATCTTCATACCCGTCTCTCGAAGTTTGAAAGTTAATT
>Ga0187769_10000449_pt1 | contig 22590 bp, 15 predicted proteins | sample 0116_SJ02_MP02_1_FD_133140 | JGI IMG/M metagenome (GOLD analysis project Ga0187769, IMG submission 133140) | Tropical peat soil microbial communities from peatlands in Department of Meta, Colombia - 0116_SJ02_MP02_10_MG | ecosystem: Environmental > Terrestrial > Soil > Wetlands > Peat | place... | reverse complement strand
GTGGGATCGCCCCCGCCTTTGGGCTTCATGATCTTCCAGAACATGGTGTGGTTGACATGGCCGCCGCCGTTGTTACGGACAGCGCCGCGAATGTCTTCGGAGATGGAGCTGAGGTCGCGGATTAAATCTTCGGGAGTTTTGTCGAACAGTTCGGGATGTTTTTCGAGGGCGGCGTTGAGATTCTTGACGTAGGCGCCGTGGTGCATGTCGTGGTGCAGGGTCATCGTCTGCTTGTCGATGATGGGTTCGAGCGCCGCGTAATCGTAAGGCAGGGGCGGTAGTTCGTGAGCCATGATTTTTCCTCCAGAGTTCTTATTGTACTGATGACGGGACTCAGGGTGCGGATTCAGCGTCTCCAGATTTGGTTTGATGGAAAACCGAATCGTGATTGCGAGGAGATTTTACACCTGGAAGCGTGATTCAGGTTTCCGGGAAAATCTTGAGCACAGAGGGCACGGAGAGCACAGGTTAGTGCGAGCAGGACTTAGTTGGCGGGCGGGCCCAACACTTCGCGAACTTTGCGGGCCAGGCTTTGCAGGGTGAAGGGCTTTTGCAGGAAAATTCTTTGGGCTTCTGCGGCGCCGGGAGTGGCGAAGGCGTCCTGGGCGTAGCCGGAGAGGTAAAGGACTTTGGCGGCGGGGCGGGCGGCGAGCAGTTGCTGGGCGAGTTGGTGGCCGCTGAGGCCGGGCATGACTACGTCGGTAATGACGAGGTGGATGGTATCGGAGTGGCTGGCGGCCAGTGCCAGGGCGGCGTTGCCGTTGCCGGCTTCGAGGACGCGATAGCCGCGGGATTCGAGGGTTTCGCGAACTAACTGGCGGACGGAGTCTTCGTCCTCGACGAGGAGGATGGTCTCGGATCCGCCGGCGGCGGCGAGGGAGACGGGAGTTGCGCCGTGCGCTTCGGAAGGTTCGTCGACGCGGGGAAAATAAATGGTGAAGGTGGTGCCGCGGCCGGGTTCGCTTTGCACCAAGACGTAGCCGCCGCTTTGTTTGATGATGCCGTAGACGGTGGAGAGTCCCAGGCCAGTGCCTTTGCCTTTTTCTTTGGTGGTGAAGAAGGGCTCGAAGATGCGGGCCTGGGTTTCGCGGTCCATGCCGTGGCCGGTGTCGCTAACGGAAATCATGACGTAGGAACCGTGCTTGATAAAAGTGTTTTCGGGGCGGTAGCTCTCGTCCAAGGTGACGCTCGCGGTGCGAATGCAGATTCTGCCGCCGTTGGGCATGGCGTCCTTGGCGTTGACCACGAGATTCATGATGACTTGCTCGAGCTGGCCGGCATCGGCGCGGGTGCAGCCGATGTTGGGCGTGAGGCTGGTCGTGAGTTCGATCTGTTCGCCGATCAGCGGGCGCAGGAGGCGCTCCATGTCTTCGACGATGGCGTTGACGTCGATGACCTTGAGTTCGAGAAGTTGTTTGCGGCTGAAGGCGAGGAGTTGGCGGGTGAGGGTGGTGGCGCGGTCGGAGGCTTGCTGAATGGCTTCGGCCTTGCCGTGCAGGGGGTGCCCGGGGTTGAGGTGGTCGAGCAGAACCTCGGTGTAGCCGCTGACTACCATCAGCAGATTGTTGAAGTCGTGAGCGATGCCGCCGGCGAGGCGGCCCACGGCTTCCATTTTCTGCGCCTGGCGGAACTGATCTTCGAGGACGCGGCGTTCGGTGATGTCTTCGGCGATGGCTTCGAGAGCGTCGGAGGGTTCGTCGCCACCAGCCACGGCGCGGCCGCTGATGCGGACGGTGACAGTGTTGCCGTCCTTGCGCTTCCAGCGGACTTCGAAGCCGTCCATGCGTCCGGTGCGGCGGAATTCGTCGACCAGGCGGGTGTATTCGGCGGGATCGACGAAAACATCTTTTTGCGGGTCGAGGGCCAGGACTTCGAGGGCGGAGTTGTAGCCGAGCATGCCGATAAGGGCGGGGTTGACGTCGAGAAACTGGCCTTCCAGGCTGGAGCGGTAAATCCCGTAGACTGCGGTCTGCACCAGCGAGCGGTAGCGGACTTCGGAGCGGCGCAGGGCCTGCTCGTTGCGTTTGCGGTCGATGGCGGCGGCCAATTGCTGCGCGATGAGGGTAAGGATTTCCTTGTCGCGCTCGCGGAAGCGGGTGTTGGTGGAATAGTTTTTGAGGATGAGCGCCCCGAAGATGTGCTCATTGACTTTGAGCGGGACGCCCAGCCACTGGCGCGGAGGCGGGCTGGAGAGTTGGATCTCGCCGCACTTCTGTAATTGTTCTGCCAGATCGGGAGTGCAGAGCAGAGGTTCGCCGGTGCGCAGCACATACTCGGTGAGCCCGGAAGCCGGCTTGCCGGGAGCCGGCGCGAACTCTTGCTCGTCGACGAAGTAAGGGAAGGCGAGCAGTTGCGATTCGGCATCGTGAATGGCGATGGCGAAGTTACGGGCGCACATGAGTTCGTCGACGATGCCGTGAATGGCGGCAAAGAACTGCTGCAGATCCTGCGTGGCGTTGGCCTTCTCGGCGATGCGATAGAGGGCGGAACTGAGAGCTTCGGCGCGCTTGCGCTCGGAGATATCGCGATAGATGGCGTAGTAGGCCACGGGGCGGCCGTCGAGGATGAGAGGAGCGGAGGAGACAAAAACGTCGAGCAGGTTGCCGTCCTTGCAGCGGCGCTTGGTTTCGAGGGTGAGGCGCTCGCCGCGCCGGAGGCATTGCTTCATCCATTGCGCCTCGGGGGCACGATCCGGAGGGAAGATGAGTTCGTCGATGGCTTTGCCCAGAGCCTCTGCGGCGGAGTAGCCGAACATGCGCTCGAACTCCTGGTTCACACACTGGGTGTGGAAGGAGGAGTCCACGATGAGCAAAGGATCGGGTGAGCTTTGAAAGAGCTGTTCGAGATACTGGCGGCGAATGTCGAAAGTGGCGGCGAGGCTGTGGGCTTCGCCGTTGGTGGCGGAGAATGTGTTATCGGAGTGCGCTGACTCTGGAGGCATCGTTTCCGCATGCGTTTGTTCCGGAAACCAGGAAAGAAATGATGGCGGCGCGATCCGGCTGAGGCTAGAGGGCGGAATGAAGGCAGGCGCGGCTCCGCTCTCGAGCGCCTGGCGCAAATCTTTGGCGCGAGCCAGTTCCCGTGACTGCGTGGAGCGGGTGACACGCTCACCCATGACAGGCTCCCCCCTCTGAAAGCCCCACAAAAGGCATGGTAGGACACGGGGAGATTTACTCGAAAGTTACTGAGGTAATTGGTAGGAGTTGAATCGTGCTAGTGACGCTGAATTCTTCTGCGGCTTTATCTATCTGCTGGTGCCGCTGCACGGGCGGCTCCGTAGAGTCCGGCATCGCTGCCGAGGAGGGCGCGGGTGATTATGGTTTTGCGGTCAGGGTTGTTGTGGGTGCTGGCAGTTGCTGAACTTGGCTCGGCTGGGACAGCCTCTTCGGCTCCGCTCAGAGCAGGCTTAAGCGGCTGTCCCGATATGGGCTGTTTTTCCCACGTGAGTTCATTTGCCCGCAACGGGGCGGTTGCGGCATAGACGAGCGAACGCTTGCGCAGCTCTTCAAACATGGTGGGGGCGTAGGCGTCCCAGGCGCTGGAAACGCCCCCGCCCAAGACGAACATATCCAGATTCAGGACGTTGATTAGGCCCGCTAGCAGGATGCCGAGATAGCGGCCGAAAGTCTGGAAGATTTGGCGGGCGTGCTCGTCACCCTGGAGGGCCAGATTGTAGACGGACTTGGCGCCGAATTCGGGGTCGGAGGAGGCGGCGTGGGCTAGCGATGGCGCGTGGCCGGTGGCGATGGCTTCACGGGCCATGCGCATGACGGCGCTGGCGGAGGCGTATTGCTCGGCGCATCCGCGGTTGCCGCAACCGCAGGGGTAGCCTTCGGGTTCGAGGGTGACGTGGCCGAACTCGCCGGCCATGCCGTTCATGCCGTGCCAGATTTTTCCTGCGAGCACGATGCCGCCGCCGATTCCGGTGCCGAGCGTGACCGTAGCGGCGTTGGCGATGCCGCGCGCCGCGCCCAGCCACTGCTCGCCGAGCGCGGCGACGTTGGCGTCGTTCTCAAGCACGACGGGAGCTTGTAAGCGCCGCTCGATTTCGTTGCGCACGGGATAGTCTTCCCACCCGGGAAGGTTGGCGGACTTGCGCAACATGCCGGTTTGCATGTCGATGATGCCGGGGACGCCGATGCCCGCGCCAAGAAGCGTTCCGGTGGCTCTGTATTTTGCGGAGAGGCGCTGGATGGCATCGCACATTTCGTCGATGACCTGGTCGCGGCCTTGAATCACTTTGGTGCCGAGGGTGATTTTCTCGAGGAGATGGCCGTCGGTGCTGACGGCGGCGATGCGGAGGTTGGTGCCGCCGAGGTCGACGCCGATGGAGAAGTCGGGCATGGAGGAGAAGATTATCAGAACTGCGGAGGAGTTTCTCATTGTTGATTGATGATTGACGATTGAAACCTGCTAGGCGGCGGAAACGCCTTGAGGGGCCGCTGGTAGCGCATGCAGACACGGGGTCCTTCGACTGCGGTTGTGTTTCGCTTTCAGCGAAGCACAATCCTCGCTCAGGATGACAATAGTGGGAGATTTACCTCTGACAGCGCGGGCAGTAATGGCTGCTTCGTCCGGCGATTACGATGCGTTTGATGGGAGTTTTGCAGACCAGGCACGGCTCGGCTTCGCGGCCGTAGACGCGGTGCTGGAGTTGGAAGAAGCCTTCTTCGCCGTCGGCGTCTACGTAGTCGGAGATAGACGAGCCGCCGGCTGCGATGGCTTCGTTCAGGACTTCTTTCACGGCCGCGAGAAGTTTGGCGAGCTGATCGCGCGTGATGGTGCTGGCGCGGCGGCGGGGGCGGATACCGGCGCGAAACAGCGATTCGTCGGCGTAAATGTTACCGACGCCGCGCAGAAGTCTCTGGTTCAGCAGCGCACTTTTGATGGGAGTCTTGCGGCCGCGGAACAACCCGAGGAATCGATTGAGATCGGCTTCGAGAGGCTCGATGCCGCCGGCGTCGAATTCGGTGGACACGCTTAATCTTCCAAAGCGGCGGGGATCTACGAAGCGCAGTTCCCTGCCTGAGGCGAGCTTGAGGATGGCGTGGGTGTGCTTGAGGATTTCTGATTGCGATTCGCTGACTTGCAGGCGGCCGGTCATGCCCAGGTGGACGATCCACTGAGCAGGTTTGTGATTGCTCCGTTGCAGGTCGAAGACGATGTGCTTGCCTATGCGACGGACGGTTTGGATGCGGCGGTGTTCGAGGGCGGCGGCAATTTCGCGCGCAGGAGACTTGAGCGGCTCGGGCTTCTCGCCCAACCACACGGATTCAATTACGTCCCCCGAAACTCGCTTGGCGAGGCCGCGGGCGATGGTTTCCACTTCGGGGAGTTCGGGCATGCATCAGTAGTTTACAGGGCATTTCGTCAGTCGGGAGATGGCGCCGAAAAAGCAGGTCCCTCCACTGCACCTCCCATTCCTGCCGCGATGGCAGGCTCCGGTCGGGATCCTAATTCGATGTAGCGGAATAAGAGGCTGCGAGGTCGAGCTAATCTTTCAGCGGGACTACGGCTTGGCCGTCGCGGCAAAAGGTGGCCACTTTCTGGAGATCGCCGTTGGCTTGGGGCAGGGTCATCACCGGGCCGTAGCAGTAGACGGCGTGGCCGCTGGCGGCGAAGTACCAGCGTCCGCCCTTGGAGTGCAGGTCGAGATGGCCGATGGGGCGGCGCTCGGGCGCTGGCTTTGCAGACGTCGTAGTGAACGTCATGCTAAACGTCGTACTTAACAACAAGGCTAGGGTCAGGGCCTTCATGCTGCAAGCTTCTCAGAACCTTTCCGAACTTCTTACCGCGAGCTTCTTGCCGTCTTAAAACCTGGGCCTTTAGAGCGTAATCAAAACGCGACGTTGATCGGTCAAATCCGAAGCCGGGACGGGTGGAACCTGGTCCTGCAGGAGCGGCTTGGCATCCTTGCCTGCCCGGCTTTGGGGATGATGCGGCGCTGCCTGGGTTGACGGAGCGTGGGTTGACGGAGTCTGGGTTGACGGAGTTTGGATCGACGGAGTCTGGGTAGACGGAGCTTGAAGCGTTGGAGCTTGCCCGCGGGTCAACGGGGTTGGGGTGGAAGGTTGAGCTGGGCTCTGAGTTTTAGGCTGCGCCTGGGCCGACTTGTCGGTAAGGACTTTGCCTTTCAAGGCCCAGAGCTCACGGCTATCGCCGAGTAAAACCTGAATCAGATTGTGCTGCTGCTGGATGGCGTGGCCTTGCTCCACGATGAGCAGGGTCATCAGACCGTAGGAACAGAGGAAAACCACTGTGAGTAAAGGCAGAAGGCTGCGCTTTTTCTTTGGAGCCGCGATCGGCATCACCGCTGTGTTACCGAAAAATGTCATCGAGTGGCACTCCGGTCTCGCCCCGCAACAGCAGGCAGAGGAGAAGGTTGCAGCTTGTCCGCCAATTGCGAGAGGGGTTGGAAGACGTTGACTTTATGTGGGTTAGGAGTAGTACTTAGGTATTATCCATGAGCCGGATGTGCAATTCGGTGCACATTATGAGCAAGCGGGTTTGAGGGCAGGCATTACTCCGCAAACTGAGACACCATCCCGGCTAGGCGCTACTTTACGCCGAGCAGGAGTTTGGCAATGGTGGCTAACTGCATGTTGGAAGTGCCTTCGTAAATCTTGCCGATCTTGGCGTCGCGCCAGTATTTCTCGACTGGATAGTCTTTGGTGAAGCCGTAGCCGCCGTAGATTTCGATGGCCAGCGACGTGACCCGCTCGGCCACCTGCGAGGCGAAGAGCTTGGTCATGGCGGCTTCTTTGACGAAGTTCACGCCGGCATCCTTCATTCGGGCCGCGTTGTAGACCATGAGGCGGGCGGCTTCGATTTCGGTGGCCATCTGCGCGATCTGGAACTGGATGCCTTGGAAGTCGGCGATGGCCTTGCCGAATTGTTTGCGCTCCTGGGAATATTTCGCGGCGAACTCCCAGGCGCCGCGGGCGACTCCGATCATCTGCGCGCCGATGCCGATGCGGCCCTCGTTCAGGGTTTCAATCGCGATCTTGTAACCTTTGCCGGGCTCGCCCAGCACGTTTTCTTTGGAGACGCGGCAGTCTTCGAGAATCAGTTCGCAAGTGGACGAAGCGCGAATGCCGAGCTTATCTTCTTTCTTGCCCACGCTGAATCCAGGGCAATCTTTTTCTACCAGAAACGCGGTGATGCCTTTGTATCCGGCGGCGGGGTCGAGGGTGGCGAAGAGGACAAAGAGGCCGGCTTCCTTGCCGTTCGTGATCCAGAGTTTGCGGCCGTTGAGGACGTAGTCGGCACCTTTGAGCTCGGCTTTTGTCTGTAGGCCGAAGGCATCGGAACCGGAGGCAGCCTCGCTCAAGGCATAGGCGCCTACAGTATCGGCCGCCATTTTCGGAAGGTATCGCTTCTTTTGGTCAGCATTGCCCCATCGCAGAAGCGCGTTGTTGACCAGCGTGTTTTGCACGTCCACGACCACTCCGGCAGAGGCGTCGACGCGCGACAATTCCTCGACCGCAAGGATCGCTTCGAAGAACTTGGCTCCGCCGCCGCCGTATTGCTCGGGAATCTCGATTCCCATCAGACCTAGTTGAAAAAATTCGTGGATGAGATCTTTTTCGAAGACGCCCTTCTCGTCCATTTCCTTGGCGAGGGGGCGGATTCGGTCGTCGGCAAACTGGTGGATGTTGTCCCGGAAAAGAATCTCGTCTTCGGTAAGGGTGGTCAGGGGCGTGGGAGCGGGGGCTTGCAGCGTTGTCTCGGACATTAGGATTACCTTTGCGCGGAAGAATGCGAACTGGTGATTTTAGCACTGCCAGGAACTTGGGAACGAGTGCGGGCGCCTGCAGATGACGGGTCAGCCTGAAATCTGCTCAAGAGGTCACGTCCAATAGGTGCGGTCCAAGCTGCGGTATTGGATGGCTTCGGCGATGTGTTTGGGCTCGATCTGCGGGATGGCTTCGATGTCGGCGATGGTGCGGGCAACTTTGAGGATTCGGTCGTGGGCGCGGGCGCTTAGGCCCTGCTGGGTCATGGCGCGTTCCAGCAGGCGTTCGCAGTCGGCAGAAAGTTCGCAGAAGGTGCGGATGTGGCGGGAAGACATCTGCGCGTTGCAGTAGATTTTTTCGCGGGCGGAAGCGAAGCGTTCCAGTTGCTTTTTTCGGGTGCTCATGACGCGCTCACGAATTTTCACAGAACCCTCAGGTTCGTTGGTTGAGCGCATCTCTTTGTAGTTCACGGCCGGGACGTCGATATGGATATCGATGCGGTCCATCAGCGGGCCGGAGATTTTTGAGATGTAACGCTGGATCATCGGGGTGGTGCATTGGCACTCGCGGGTGCGGTCGTTGCGGAAGCCGCAGGGACAGGGATTCATGGCGGCGGCCAGCATGAAGCGCGCGGGAAACATCAGCGACATGGAGGCGCGGGAGATGGTGACGGTGCCATCTTCCAGGGGTTGGCGCAGGACTTCGAGGACGTTGCGGGGGAACTCGGGAAGCTCGTCGAGGAAGAGCAGGCCGTTGTGCGAGAGCGAGACCTCGCCGGGGCGCGGGATTGCGCCGCCGCCGATGAGCCCGGCGTCGGAGATGGTGTGGTGCGGGGCGCGATACGGGCGCTTGCCGACCAGGCCGCTGCCGGGGTCGAGCACCCCGGCTACGCTGTGAATCTTGGTGGTCTCTAGCGCCTCTTCGAAAGTGAGGGGCGGAAGGATTGTCGGCATGCGCTTGGCCAGCATGGTTTTGCCCGAGCCGGGTGGGCCGATCATTAATATGTTGTGGCCTCCGGCGCAGGAGATTTCGATGGCGCGCTTGGCGGTCTGCTGGCCGCGAACGTCTTTGAAGTCCACCAGAAATTCCTGGGATTCGCGCAGCAGGGCGTCACCGTCGGCTTTCAGGGGGACAACTCCGTTACCCGAGTTCACGAAGTGGATTACATCGAGCAGCGAGCGCACGGGGTAAACATCGACTCCGCCTACCATGGCGGCCTCGCGGGCGTTGGATTCGGGGACGACCAGCCGCGAAATTTTTCTGCCGCGCGCTTCCAGCGCTATCGGCAGCGCGCCGCGGATGCCGCGAACGCCGCCGTCGAGGGAAAGCTCTCCCACGAACAGGCAGTCGGAGATCTCCTTCTTAGTCAGCCCGCCGTAGGCGCCCACGATGCCCAGCGCCATCGGCAGGTCGAATCCCGAGCCTTCCTTCTTTATATCGGCGGGCGCGAGGTTGATGGTGATGTGCGTGGGCGGGATGTCGTAACCGCAGTTTTTCAGCGCCGCCCGCACCCGGTCGCGGCTCTCGCGCACGGCGGCGTCGGGCAGGCCGACGGTGTGGAAGTGGTCCTGGTCGGTTTTGATGCCGGAGCAGTCGACCTCGACCTGAATGATGTTGGCGTCGATGCCATAGACGGCGGCGCTGAGAGTCTTGTAGAGCATGAGTGCTCCGGCGGGACACTCTGCGTGCCGCCCTCGGCACACCAAGGCCTGATTCCGGAATCTAGCTAGGTTATGCGGGCCGAGGAAGTCCAGGCTGTGACGGATGTCACAGGATGGCTGTGGATCGTAAGTCAATCTCTACAACCGTAAGTTCTCCGGCCGCCCGGAGAGAAACTGCGAACGGCCGGAGAAGAAACCTACGGGATAATCTCGAACACGGAGCCAAACGTCTTAGTGCCATCGCCCTCGGTCGTTCCGTAGATATTCCCGGATGCATCGAGGGTCACGTTGGCTATGGCATAGGATCCGGGATGGTCCGTGAAGGTCTGCAGAAGCGTTTCCTTCCACTCTCCGCCGGAATTCGGGGACAGCTTGAAAACAACGCCATCCCCATCAGAGCCGCCAGCGCAAGTAGTGCCGATGAGATTGCCAGCGGCATCAAAGACCAAGCTGTCCTGGGGGTTCCCACCGTCTTTGCTGCCAGTGAATTGGTGCAGCACCTTCTCTGTCCAGGTTCCGCCGGGGTTCAAAACCAACTCGAACACGTTACCCCAGGTGCGGGACCCACCCTGAAAGGTCGTCCCGTAGAGATTTCCTGCCTGGTCGAGAATCAGACCGCCATAGGGCTGGGCTCCATCGTCTCCGCCGGTGAAACTGTGAAGCACGCTCTCAGTCCAACTGCCGTCCGGGTTGTGAGCCAACTCGAAAACCGTGCCCTGGCCATGGGAGCCACCCAACTGCGTGGTTCCGTAAAGATTGCCTGCTGAGTCGAAGATCAGGCCAGCGCGCGACTCAGAGCCGTCCGCCCCGCTGAAGGTGTGCAGCACACTCTCGGCCCAGGTTCCATCTGGGTTCGGGATCATCTCGAAGACGACTCCATTGCCATTGCCACCCCGATACGTGGTGCCATAGAGATTGCCACCGGTGTCAAAGACGAGGGTTGTGAAGAACGGCTCGTAGCCGTCCTGGCCGCCAGTGAAGTTGTAGACCGCGGTATACGTCCAGGCTCCCTCGCCGTTCGGTTCAAGCTCGAAGACGGTGCCGCCTCCATAAGTGCCCCCGATTATCGTTGTACCGTAGAGATTTCCAGCCTGATCGAAGGTGAGGTTGGCCGCGGGATAGTCCCCATTGGCGCAGGTGAAATTCAGCAGCACCGTCTTGGCCCATCTACCCTCGGAACGTGGGGTCAGCTCGTAAACGCTGCCGCATGAGTCGGTGCCGCCCCACGTTGTCGTGCCGTAGAGGTTTCCAGCCTGATCGAAAATTACCCCAGCTTGAGGTATCCCGTCGACACCTCCCTGGAATTCATACAGTGTTTTGCTCCTGGTCCGCGGCCAGCCGCTGGACGTTAGCGCAAGAACTACAGCGACCACCACCGAAGCCGCGTTCGCGGCTCTTGAGTATTTTTTCCACTTCATAGCATTTCCTCCTCATCCTGATCTTGGAATTCGAATGAACGTCGGCGGACATTGAATGCTCGACTTGTAGTGAGACTCTCTGCTCGCGCTTACTTAGCGCCGCCTCTCGCCAAATCGCGCGGCTGGCAAGAATTCGTTATGTCGGGCTTCACGAGGCCGAAGAGTGGTAAGCGTGCGGGACTCAGGTCGGGGAAACCCGACATTTCCGAGTTGCCTTGATTTGCTTCTTGCGGGGCCCGACTGCGTGTGAGGAAGGACTCGGAACCTCAGAATAAGAATCCTCGCGGGACGAACTATATGCGGTGACCGCCATCACGGTTCGCGGTGACCAGGGATGGTTATGGCGCAGAACCGAACTGCAACGTCAATGCCATAGACAGCGGCGCTGAGGGTTTTGTAGAGCATGGAATCGTCCGCGCCGAGCCAGACCTAAGGTAACCAGTTCTCCAACAACATGGGTTGTTCCACCCCGTCTGAGCAAGTACGATAGTCTCACCACTGAACCGCGTGTCTGTAGCGGGAAAACGTGCGACTTTCACCATGACCCAGGCTCCTCCTGAAACCCCGCAACGCTCCCGCCCTCCGCAGAATCTGGAGCGCGAAGAATCGCAGCTTTGGCGATGGATCCTGCTGTTCATGGTTTTGCTGGCGGCGGGCTTTGCCGCGCTGGCCTGGGAACGGTTGCAAAGCCTGCCCTACCATCTGGGACCAATGGCTGTGGGTGTCCTGGTTTTGTCGGTGCTTCTGGCGGTCTATGCCTACGGCCGGCGGAAGGAGGTGGGCGAACTCAAGCTGTTGCTTCGAGATTTGCAGGAGCATGTGGGGGCCGCACCCTCCGAAGAGCAACTCGACCAGTTGAACGACCTGATTGCGCGCTCGCAGCGCAGCTTTAAGGAATTGATCGATTCCTTTGACGATGCCGCCTGCGCCGTGTCGCTGGATGGAACCTTGCGCACGGTAAACAAGAGCGTGAGCGAACTGATGGGGCTGCCCTATACCGCGATTGTGGGCCACAAGTTTTTCGATTTCGTGGAAGAACCGGCGCGCGAGAGCGTGGAAGCCGGGCTGATGCGCTTTCTGGAGAAGCGGCACTGGACGGGGACGGTCCGCCTGCGGCTGAAGAACAACCCCCGGCCGCTTTTTTTCGAGTGTGTGCTCAATGCCATCGTGAAGGGCAGCGAAGTGGTTGGGGTGAGCGTGCTGGGGCGCGATGTGACCGGGCAACACGAGAAGGAGTTGCGCTTCACCGAGCTGTTCGAGACGCTGCAGGAGGGCGCATATTTCAGCACGCCAGAAGGCCGGCTGCTGGATGCGAATCCGGCGCTGCTGAGCATCCTGGGCTATGCCTCGAAAGAAGAGTTGCTGGCTCTGGACCCAAGCCGGTTGAACTTCGACCCCGAGCAACCGCCCGTGCTGGGGCGGGCGGCCGACGATCGCGGGGGCGTGCGGGCGAGAGAGATCACGCTGCGGAAAAAAGATGGAACGCCGGCCGTGTTTCTGGAATCTTCACGTGCAGTGTGGGATGCCGCGGGTAAGCTGATTCGCTACCAGGGGACCCTGGTGGATGTGACGGAGAGGCGGAAGCTGGAACGGCAAGTGGCGCAGCAGGAGGAATTTCGCCGCCGGTTGTTGGAGAGCTTCCCCGATCTTATTCTGGTGGTCGATTTGCAAGAACGCTACACGTTTGTGAGTTCGCGGGTGCGGGACCTGGTCGGGTGCCTGCCTGAAGATCTAATGGGAAAGAAGATAAACGAAACTGAGGCGCAGTCGCCGGAGCTGACGGCGCTGTATCGCGACGTGGTGAGCGGCAACCAGATTTTTGGATCGGCGGAATATGTTGCGCAGCATCGCGATGGAAGCGGGCGCACCATGCGCGCCTCCGCCAGCCAGTTTTTTGACGCCGATGCGAAACTGGCGGGCGTGATTTTTTCGGTGCGCGACATTACTACGGAAAAGAAGTTTGAGCAGCAGTTAATGCAGAGCGAACGCCTGGCGGCCATGGGTGCCATGATTGGCGGTGTGGCCCACGAATTAAATAATCCGCTGACCAGTATTCTGGGCGTGAGCGAACTTCTGCAGGACACCCAAACCACGGATGCGGCGCGCAAGCAAGTCGCCATCCTGCAGCAGCAGGCGCGGCGCGCGGCCGAAATTGTTCACAACCTTACCTATTTTTCAACCCCGCCGACGCCGGGCAAGACTCGCGTCAATCTGGGAGATATCGTCGAACGCACGCTGAATCTGCACGCCTACTCGCTGCGCAAGAACAACATCACCGTCGATTTTGTGCGCGAGCCCGGGCTGCCTTACGTGCAGGGGGATCCGCACCAGCTCATGCAAGTTTTCCTGAATTTGATTTTGAACGCGGAGCAGGCGATGCGGGGGGCGCACGAACGGGGAACCTTGCGCATCCGCCTGGGCAACAACGGCGATTCGGTTTGGGCGAGCTTTCTGGACGATGGCCCGGGAATTCCTGCCGATGCGCTCGCCAGTATTTTTGACCCGTTTTACACGACGAAGCGTCCGGGCCGCGGAACCGGGCTGGGGTTGAGCATTTGCAAATCGGTGATGAAGGAACACAACGGCAGCGTGGAAGCGGCGAACGCGCCGGGAGGCGGGGCGGTGTTTACCGTAACGCTGCCGGGGGCGGGCTAGGAATTGAGGAGCAGTTCGACGGGGAGCAGCAGGTCCCTCCACTCCACCGCCCATTCCCTTCGGGACGGACAGCTCCGCTTGGGAGGAACAGCTCCACTCGATCCGCTAGTATCGCTCCACCGCCATGGCAACCGCGTTTCCGCCACCGAGGCAGAGGGCGGCGATGCCACGTTTTGCATTGCGGCGGGTCATCTCATAAATTAGAGTGACGAGCACGCGGGCGCCACTGGCTCCGATGGGATGTCCGATGGCGACGGCGCCGCCATTCACGTTCACTCGGTTGGGATCGAGTCCAAGCTCGCGCATCACGCCTAGCGCCTGCACCGAGAAAGCTTCGTTGAGTTCGTAGAAATCAACGTCGTCGCTCTTCCATCCCGTCTTTTCCCAGATTTTGCGCACGGCGTCGACGGGAGCCATCATCACCCATTTGGGTTCGACGCCGCTGGTGGCTTGCGCCACGATTCGAACCATGGCCTGTGTGCCGAGCTCTTTTGCTCGCTGCGCGCTGGTCACGACAACCGCCGCGGCTCCGTCGTTCACGCCGGGCGCGTTGCCTGCGGTTACGGTTCCGTCTTTCTTGAAGGCGGGCTTCAAGGCGCGGAGGGCTTCGATGGTCGTGTCTTCGCGCGGGCATTCGTCCTTGTCGAAGATCACGGGAGGTGCGCCTTTTTTCTTGGCCGGAAGTTCTACGGGCACGATCTGCGACTTGAAGCGGCACTCCTTCATGGCGGCGACCGCTTTGCGGTGAGAGTGCACGGCGAACTCATCCTGCTCCTCGCGGGTAATGCCGTATTTTTCGGCTACGTTCTCGCCGGTGATGCCCATGTGGTAGTCGTTGTAAATATCCCAGAGGCCGTCGTGAACCATGGAGTCGATCACCTGGCCGTTGCCGAGGCGATAACCTTTGCGGGCTTGGGGGAGAAGATAGGGAGCGTTGGTCATCGACTCCATGCCGCCGGCGACGACGATGGAACTGTTGCCGGTTTCGACGGCTTGCGCGGCGAGAGCGACAGCTTTCAATCCGGAGCCACAAACTTTGTTGATTGTCATGGCACCTGTGGCGGGAGACAAACCCGCGAAAATTGCAGCCTGGCGCGCGGGATTTTGTCCGAGGCCGGCGGGCAGGACGTTACCCATGATGCATTCGTCGACCTGATCGGAATTTAGTCCGGCGCGCTTGACAGCCTCGCGCACGACGACCGCGCCCAACTGCGGAGCGCTCAAATCGGTGAGACTTCCCTGGAATTTTCCTACGGGCGTACGACAACCGGAAATGATGACAACATCCTCGAAAGCTGCCATAGATCACGCTCCCGCGAAGATTTCGCAACTTCATTATAGATGCAGCGGAGGCGGAAACGACACGCTTCCGCAAGTTGTTTGCAGAGATGCTGTCTCATGCTTCCCTCATCCGGAAGTGCGCACTTGAGCGCGCAGGAGACATGCGAAGGCGCGTCTTCATGGTGCGCGATGGCGTGTGCGCGACGCGGTTTGCGGTTGCGACAGTGAGATTTCGTGTTCACTCGCCTCTCGCTGTGACTTTGGTACAGCATCCGCTACGCTACACGCATGCATTTTTTTCTTGACTTCAATTTTCATTAACTGAATACTTCATCTAGTTGTGACAAAACATCGTCGCAGATTTTTCCATGAACAATGGAAGGGAGAATAGAACCAATGGCAACCAAGAAAAAGGCAAAGAAGAAAAAGAAGCACTAAGCAGGTCAGTACGAAGTCGACAAAAAGGGGACGCTAAAAGCGTCCCCTAAGTTTTTTGTGCGGGAGTCTGGGCGCGGCGGCGCTTTGCTGCAACCACGCAGAAGTGCAGGCTTGACTTCGGCCTCTTACTTCCAAACCGGCACGGATCGACACTACAATACCTTTAGAAGTTTTTGGGCCGGAGGCGGTCACGAAGACTGTCCCGACTGATTTGTCCCGAGTAGCAGCAGTGGATCTCTACAGCGCCACTCAATACGGGTTGTTCATCGTTATCGTCACTGTCCTGGTGAAGCCGCTGGGCGGATACGTGGAACGCGTTTTTGCCGGGAAACGTACGGCGCTCGATCGCTTCTGTGTTCCGCTTGAGAAGTTGATCTATCGCGTGACCGCGGTCGATCCCACCGCGGAAATGACGTTCGTTCAGTACGCGAGCTGCTTCGTGCTCTTCGGACTCTTCTGTACGCTCCTGTTGTATGCCATTCTCCGGCTGCAGCGTTTTCTCCCCTGGTTTTATCCCGCCTACCAGACCACACCGCTGACTCCCGATCTAGCGCTGAACACGGCGATCAGCTTTTCGACTACCAGCACGTGGCAGGCTTACGGCGGCGAGAACACCATGAGCTATTTCAGCCAGATGGTCGGGCTTTGCGCGCAGAATTTTCTGGCTGGGGCCGCGGGGTTGGCGGTTGGGATTGCCTTCATACGCGGTCTGGCCAGGCAGCTATCCGACACACTGGGTAACTTCTGGTTTGATCTGAGCCGGTCCTTGCTCTGGATCTTGTTGCCAGGGGCGTTAATCGGCGCAGTGCTGCTGGTTTGGCAAGGCGTGCCCATGAACTTCCACCACTATGCTGTCGCCACCACCGTGGAGGGCAGTAAGCAGGTCATACCGCAGGGCCCAGTCGCCGCGCTCGAAATCATCAAGAATCTCGGCACAAACGGTGGCGGGTTTTTCAATGCGAACGGCGCTCATCCCTATGAGAATCCCACGCCGTTCAGCAACTTCCTGGAAGTGTTGGCGATCGTGCTGGTGCCCGCGGCGTTGACCAACACTTTTGGCAGGATGGTGGGCCAGCCGCGACAGGGATGGCTTTTGTACTGCGTGATGCTGCTTCTCTTCAGTTGCGGACTGGTCTTCGTACATCGTTTTGAACAGCGCGTGAATCCCCATCTTGCGAATGCCGTTCTCCGCAATGGTCGAGTCGAATCTGGCGGGAACATGGAGGGGAAGGAAGTTCGCTTCGGCATCGGCGGGTCAGTATTGACCGCCATCGTGACCTCCAATACGGCCACGGGATCCAACAACTCGATGCACGATAGTTTTAGCTCGCTCGGCGGCATGGTGCTGCTGGTGAACATGCTGCTGGGCGAGTTGGTTTTCGGAGGGCTGGGTAGCGGTCTCTACAGCATGGTGATGGCGGCGGCGATTGCCGTGTTCCTGGCGGGACTCATGGTCGGCCGCACGCCCGAGTATCTCGGCAAAAAGATTGGGCCCTGCGAAAACAAAATGATCATGCTTTACGCCTTAGCCGCGCCGCTGGTAGTGCTCCCGCTTACGGCGATTGCGGTGAGCACAAGGGCAGGATTGGCAGGGCTGACGACGAACATGGGCCCGCACGGTTTTACCGAGATTTTGTTTGCCTATACCTCCTGCTTCGCCAACAATGGCCAGAGCTTTGCCGGCCTGAGTGCGAACACGCCGTTCTACAACCTGACGACAGCCCTGGCGATGATGGTGGGCAGGTTTGGGCTGGCGATTCCGGCGCTGGCCTTGGCGGCTCTGTTTGGGCGGCAGAAAAGCACTCCGTCTTCGTCGGGAACTCTTCCGACTCACTCTTTTACCTTCGGCCTACTGCTCACCGGCTGTTTGATAATTATGGTGGCGTTGAGCTATCTACCCGCGCTGGCGCTTGGGCCGGTTCTGGAACGCTTGGTGTTCGGAGGCTAAGGCCACGAATCGAAGATGCGTTTTTCCCTAGAATCGCTTCCGAAGAAATTCAAGAAGGATGTAACCGGCGAGCGCGGCTACCGTGGCAATCTCAAAATTGGCAGCGGTAAAAATATCTCCGATTGCCCAAGCCAAGCCTCTCTTCTGGCCCATCCCTGAGCGTTCAAACTCTCCCATCAACAGATTGGAATAAAACAGGAAGATGATAAAACCCACTTCGATCATCGCTCTCCACACATTTTTCTTCATGGCAAGTGACGGCTCCCCCTGCCGCATTAGCGGCACGAAGACTTGTGCCGTAGATTTTACAGAACTGTGGGAACAATCGCGCAACAAAACGCGTGCTCGAAGACGGTCCAACTAAGGTACTACGCCACCTTCGGGGCGCGCTTTTCGCGAGCGGGACAGAGACCGCGGAAGGCGCAGAAGTTGCAGTGGTAATCGATTTTGGGTTTGAAGTTGCCCTCCGCAATGCCGCGCGCCACGGCCTGCACGCGCTCTCGTGCCTGCTCCAGTTGAAACTCCGCCCGCCGGGAAATGACGGCGACGTTTCCTTCCAGATTATGAAATGCAAGCTGACCGACGCGGTATCCCCAATTCTGTTGTGCGGCCATGGCGTAGATGGAAAGTTGCAGGCTGTCGTCCGCGTCCTCTTGCGAGCGAGCTTTGCCGGTTTTGTAGTCGACGATGGAGACGCTGCCGTCGGACAGGCGGTCCATGCGGTCGATTCGCCCCGCAACCTTGGCGCCGGCAATTTCAACGTCGAACCATTCTTCGGTGTGCAGCACTTCGCGTGGAGGAGCTAAGCGCGCGCCGGCAAGAAACTCCGTCAATTGTTTCAGGCCCTGCTGCAAATACAAATCGCGCTGATAGTCGTCCTGAATTCCGGCCGCAGCCAGATCGTCGCGAAATAGCTGGCGCAATTCGTCGTCGGGCTTCGTCCTGCTCTGGCGCACCGAATCGTAGTAGGTGCGCAGGACGCGGTGCATGGCCGCGCCGTACTGCATGGCGGCGTGGACCTGCCGCGATAGCTTCCACTCCCGTTCAAATTTGAACTGCAGAGGGCAGGTCTCGTAAGTTTCCACGGCGGTGGCGCTCAGGCGCGCGTCAAGTCCCTGAATTGCAGGCAGGGCAAACCACGCGGGAAGGCGCGAGCCTTGCGGCTGCGTGTCGCCAGCCCCGGCGGCGATCTCGATCAGTTCGGGCTGCGAAGGTAGCGCCTCACGTGATCGGAGCCACGGCTGCAGAGTTGGATTGCCGATTAGCTCGCGCAGCATTCCGGTTGGCGTCTTATCGCGGCTGCCTAAGCCCTGCTTGCCGTAGATGTGCAGCGAATCTTTGGCGCGCGTCATGGCGACGTAGAAAAGACGGCGCTCTTCCTGTTCGTGGAGGGTCTTGTCGTCGCCAGCGGCGGCGGAATCGGGATCGCGCAGCTCTCGGGGAAACTCCACCAGGGTCTCGCGGTAGTTTGTGGGAAACGAACCTTTGTTCGCGCGCAGAACGAAAACATGCGCGAACTCAAGACCTTTCACGCCGTGCGCGGTCATCAATCGCACCGCGTCGTCGTTATCGTTGGCAGCCAAGGGGATGGGTCCGCCGGCTTCGCGAAAATAGTTCAGGTACTCGATCCATTCGCCGAGTTCTTTGGTCTTGGTTGTGGCCTTCTCTTCCCAAGCAGCGGCAAACTTCAGGGCGGCTTGCAGAACTGCGGAGTTGAGATTGAGCCGGAACTTTTTCCCGATCACATTGAGCGCGGCGTGGACTTTGGCCTTCTTCCGGCTGACTTCGTCCCGGGCTTCGCGCACACATTGCAGAACTTCTCCCCCGCCGTTCACGGAGTTGAGCACAGACGCCAGCGGAGTTACCACTCCTTCTTTTGCGTCTTTGGCGATGGCGCGCAAGGCGGCGCGAAGTTGTTCGGGATCGACGTTGAACTGCGGGAGGGCGGCGACGCGAAAAAGGCTGGCATCGGAGCTGAGGTCCACCACGGCGGCGACACAGGCAAACAAATCACGCACCTCGGGAGTATCGCTGACGTCCATGTTTTCGATGGAGAAGGGGATTTCGCGGTCGGCGAGTTGCTGCACAATTTCATCGCGGTGCGCGTGCGAACGGTAGAGAATGCCAATGTCTTTCCACTTGCAATGCGACTTCCGCTGAGTGTCTTCGATCATGGCGACGATGTCAGGCGCCTCCGCTTCCTTGCCGGAGAAAGAAACCGCTTCCACCGGGAAGGCTGGCAGAGTTCTTCCCTCCCTGCGTGCGTCTTCTTCGCGAGTGGAGAGCAAAGGAGCGCGCCGGTAGGCAAGCGCGCCGGGTTCGGTGGCGCGGAACACCGGGGGATTCTTGTCGATCACCGCAAACGCGCATTGCAGAATCGGCGTGGTGGACCGGCGGTTCTTGCCGAGGACGACCAGCTTGGCCTGAGGAAAATGACGGCGGAAGAGATGAAAGGCGGCGCTCGATGCGCCACGAAAGCGGTAGATGGCCTGGTCGGGATCGCCTACGGCGAACACGTTGGCTTCAGCGCCAGCCAGTGCGGCGAGGATTTCGATCTGGGCGAAGTTGGCGTCCTGAAACTCGTCGACCAGAATAAAGCGGGCGCAGGTGCGTTCGGTGGCTAAGAGATTCTTGTCACTCGTGAGCAACTCGTGGGCGCGCGTAAGCATGTGGCCGAAGGTGCCCAGATTTTCTGCGCGCAGCCAGCCATCCGCAGTGGAGAAGACGCGGGCAATTTCCTGGCAGCGTCCGAGCACCTCGTCTTCGGTGAGCTGATCTTTTTCCTTCGATTTCGAAACCCGGGGAACGGAAAATTCGCCATGCTCCAGGCGCGCGACATAGTCTGCGTATTTTTCCGGGGTGATCAGCTCGTCGTGGCAACGGCTGAGGAAGTCCTGCAAATCTTTGAGGAACTTCCCGACATTTGCCGCCCGAACGTAGTGTTGCAGATGGAATTCATGAATTCTCTTGCGGAGATAAATCCAGAGATCGTAGTCGTCGAGCACGCCAAAGGCTTTCCCATTGCGCCTGAGCAGGTCGAGGCAAAAGTCATGAAAGGTCGCGCAACGCATTGGTCTGCCGAGGAGGGCCGTCGCGCGCTCCTGCATCTGCTTGGCGGCTTCGACAGTGTAGGTGAGGGCAAGGATTTCGTGGGGCTGGGCGTGGTTCTGCTGAACGAGATGGGCGATGCGGTGTATCAGAACGGAAGTTTTGCCGGTGCCGGCGCCGGCCACGACCAGCATGGGGCCGTGGATGTGTTCGATGGCTTCGCGCTGGCGATCGTCGGGAAGAAATGGATGAAATTTTGCTTTGGCGGCGGACATCGGGGTCAGGATATCACCTGGAAAAATCTTTAACACAGAGGGCACAAAGGAGCACAGGCTAAACAGACGAGTGGCTAGCGCATGGCGGAGATGGCTATGGCACTGGCGGCGATGGCGGCGGTTTCGGCGCGGAGGATGGTGTTGCCCAGCGAGGCCGCACGCCATCCGGCTTGCTGAAAGGATTTCAATTCGCCTTCCGTCCAGCCGCCCTCGGGACCGACTGCCAGGGCGATTCCGCCAGCCGCAGCCTCGAGCTGCACAGCATCGCGCAGCAGCGTTTTCGATTCTGATTCCGCCAGGATAATTCTCAGAGTCTGAGGAAATTGCAACGCGTCGGCGAGTTTAAAGGGAGTGGCGATCTCCGGCGGAGCTGCGCGGCGGGATTGTTCTGCCGCTTGGCGCGCGATGCGCTGCCAGCGCTCCACCCGCTTTGTGGAGGCCGCAGCAAGATGAGAATCGGTGCGCCGCGCGATCAGCGGCACAATGCGGGAGACACCAAGCTCCGTACATTTTTCGATCGCCCACTCCATGCGGTCGAACTTGAAGATGGCGAGGAGCAGAGTGAGGTTGGGCAGGCTGGCGGCGGAAATTTCTTCCCTCAGCTCGAACTCGACTCGGCCGTCGGTCACCGAGGTGATTCGTCCGCGGCGCACAGCTGTGCCGGTGGCAATATCGAAGTCCTGGCCGACGCGGGCGCGCAACACGCGCACCAGGTGATCCGCATGATCGCCAAGGAGCGCGGCGTAGTCTCCGGAGACTTCGTCGGCGATGAAGCGGCGGCGGGTCATGGGTCACCCGAACATGTCTTTTACTTTGCCCAGCAAAGAACGCACTAGCGGCTGATTGTCCACCTTCGCGGTAGTTTCCAATTCTTGCAGAAGTTCTTTTTGGCGTTTGGTCAGCTTGCTGGGAATTTGCACGCGCACTTCCACGTAGAGGTCGCCTTTGCCGTGACCATTGAGCACGGGCACGCCCTTGTTGCGAATGCGGAACGTGGTGCCGGGCTGGGTGCCATCGGGAATCTTGAGGGTGTGCTCACCTTCCAGAGTGGGCACGCGAATCTCCGCACCCATGGCGGCTTGGGTGACGGAGAGCGGCACGGCGCAGTGCAGATCGTTGCCTTCGCGCACAAAAAACGGATGCTCCTTCACGTGCAACACAACGTAGAGATCGCCGGCCGGGCCGCCGAACGAGCCGGCTTCCCCTCCGCCGGAAAAACGGATGCGGGTGCCGTCTTCCACCCCGGCGGGAATTTTGGCATCGACCGCGCGCTGCTGCAGAAGGCGGCCCTCGCCCTTGCACTTGGGGCAGGGATCGGTAATTACACTGCCCGTTCCCTGACAGGCGGAACAGGTTCGCGCGATGCTGAAAAAACCCTGCTGATAGCGCACCTGGCCGCGCCCCTGGCAGGAGCGGCAGGTGGTGGGACCTTTGCCCGGCGCAGTCCCCGAGCCGCGGCAATTCTCGCAGGCCTCGTGACGGCGCACGGTAACCCGCGTCTCGGCGCCGAATACGGCCTCTTCAAACTCGATGGTGATGTCTTCGCGGAGATCGGCGCCACGCTGCACGCGGCTGCGGCGGCGGCCGCCCGCTCCGAAGGCGTCTCCAAAACCGAAAAATTCGCCGAAGATCTCGCCGAAATCCTGGAACGTGGTGGCGTCAAAACCGCCGCCAGGCCCGCCTGCGCCCCCGACTCCGGCATGGCCATAGCGGTCATAGAGAGAGCGCTTCTCGGAATCGGCAAGAATGGCGTAGGCTTCAGTTACTTCCTTGAATTTTTCTTCCGCATCCGGATTATTGGGGTTGCGATCGGGATGCCACTGCATGGCGAGCTTGCGATATGCGCTCTTCAGCTCAGCTTCCGTCACGGTGCGGCTCACGCCCAGCACTTCGTAGTAGTCGCGTTTTGCGTTGGTGGTCAGAATAGGCGCCTTTCGTTTTCGCGTGTTTCTAAATTAGGTTGCGTGACTTGAAGAACGTCCTTCAGCGGCTAACGCCGGCGGAGTCACTGGTCCACTTACGGCGCGGCTGTTGCCGCGCCCCTTTACAACAGCGCGCACAACAACTACCTTGCTACTTCCCGGGATTCCTTGCCACCTTCACCATCGCGGGCCGCAGCAGACGATCCTT
>Ga0187769_10000448_pt1 | contig 22669 bp, 20 predicted proteins | sample 0116_SJ02_MP02_1_FD_133140 | JGI IMG/M metagenome (GOLD analysis project Ga0187769, IMG submission 133140) | Tropical peat soil microbial communities from peatlands in Department of Meta, Colombia - 0116_SJ02_MP02_10_MG | ecosystem: Environmental > Terrestrial > Soil > Wetlands > Peat | place... | reverse complement strand
CAAAAACTGCAAGCGCTTCGTCCGAAGATGCGAAACGTCTCAATGGTTGTTCATACTTCGAAGCCAGCTCGTAGACCTCGCACGTTCCCTCTTCAAACAACCACGCTAGTAGGCCAGCATGGTCTTCAGGGGTCGCGTAAAAATCACAGTTGGGCATGACGGTTCGTGTAAGTGTCCGTGGTGGACACCGGCCGAGAGCGAAAGGGTGTCAAACCAATTCTACAGAAAGCACGGTCGGCTACTTGGAAGTTACTTCGCGGCGAACAGAACTGCCGCTTACGGCGAAACACCGAACTAAACACAAGAATCTGCGTACGATCTCCGGGGCGTTCATCCTATTGAGCTCGAAGCGCATTCGAGAAATGGGTGCCCAGATCCCGGTCTTAGGATCGCCCAGTGCACTGTCGGCGTCGCAAGGGTCGGGCCAGCCTCTCAGTTCCGCGCGCCGCTGAACCGTGTCGAGCCGGCTGCCGTCACGGCGCCGTTGGCATTGTGCGACGTCTGATGACAGACCAGCACGCAGGTGTTGGTGGCGCGCGTGTAGGAGATGGGAAGGCCGCTATTGGAGGCCACCACGTTCACATCGAAGTCAACGAGCCGTTCGCCGGTGATGGTTCCGCTCGCCGCTCCCATGCCGTGCGCGGTGTGACAGGCCGAACAGCTAAGTCCGGCGTCGATATGGCTGGCGTGCTGATTCCAACCGGTGTTTTGCATGATCTGGTTCGCCAGATCGTGGCACTTGCCGCACAGTGCGTAGGGCCCGTTGACGCTCAGATCGGGATTGGGAAAGAGATTCGAGATCAGTTGGCCCGGTGTTGCGGCCTGGCTGAATTCATAGCGGCGCTCCAGGATGTGGGTCCACCTGGAGCCGTGCGGGCCGTTGGCTCCAGCGCCGCCGAATTCGCGATTGTCGTCGCTGTTGTGGCAATCGGTGCAGAGAATCTGCGTGCCCATGGCGCGGGCCTGGGTGACTCCGTCGAGGTTGAGCATGGACGCGCGCAGGCTGGGCTGCGGATACGGGCTGCTCCGGGTGTGCATCACGGGATGGCTCGAAGTGGCTGAAACCGCAAACTGCGAGATTAGATTCAGCGGGTCGCCCGCCGAAACCGCGCGCACGGGAAAGTACCCATAGATTGGCAGCACCTGCTTGCCCACGCTCGTGCCGTGGCAGCGCAGGCAATTCTCATACTGATTCACTGCCGGCGTAAGCACGGTGACGCCGTCGCTGGCGCTCACTCCTGCGATGTCTTTCTGCGATGCGCGGATCAGGGGCGGCGGCGGGAAGACGCCGATGATCTCCGCACCATGGGCATTGTGGCAATCCACGCAGGTGGCGTGACGGTTGGTGTTGAGCAAGACAGCCTCGGCGGCATCGTGTGGATTGGTCGAGGTAGGGAACGGATGCCCCACCTTGGGCGTCGCGTATTCGGCGAACACATTGGCGTAGGGCGCCATCGGCGAGACGTTCGCGCCGTTATGGCAGGCAATGCAGTCCTGCTCGTTCTGGCCGCGCAGCAACCGCGATGCGCCGGCGGCGTTGTGCACCGCGTGACACCCGATGCAGGCATCCGCGGCCACGGTGCTGTAACTTCCAACTCCGGCCGACGGGAAGATCTTGCTGGTGGAAAGCGCATGTGCGCTGGCCGGCCAATCGGCGAGGGGATTGACCTTGCCGCCGATCGCGCGCGTGGGATCGTGACAGGCCAGGCACATTTGCCCGCTCGCGCTATTCATTACCAGAAAATTCTGCGAGACCGGGTCCGTGGCTTGCACATGCGGGTTATGGCACGACGTGCACTCGATGTTGCCATCGATCAGCTTCACCGAGCCGGTGGCATCGGCTGTCTTGCCGCTCGCCGCCAGTGATGCCGCCAGATCGATGTTGTCTTTGATGGGCAGCACCAGGCTGAAGGGGTGCGACGATTGCATGTTGCTGCCAAAAACATCGGCTGAGTACATCGATCCCATCGTGGTCACCTGGCCATAGGCTACGGTGGACCCCACGGCCACCGTGCCATCGTGGCAGCTGAGACATTGATTGCTCACTCCGCCCAGAATCGGCTGCATGGCCGTGTTGGTTTGGGTGTTGCTGGTGTAGGTGGTGTAGATCTGCGTGGTAAGTTTCTGGTTCCACAGGCCGGTGTTGAGTCCGGAATGCGGCGCATGACAATAGGAGCAGGCATCGGGGCGCGCGCCCACGATGGGCGACGTGCCGGTCGGCCCCAGATTGTGCATCCCCATCACATCGCCGCCGATCACTTGCGCCGGCAGAATGGTGACGAAGTGCAAGGCGGCGAAGGCGAATAGGGCCAGGCTCCGCGTGGGGAGATTCACGCGTGCGGGCGAGGACCCTTCGACTCCGCTCAGGGCAGGCTCTCGCACAACAGCCGGCCGGGAGGCCGGCGGTACGCAGGATGTCCAGTCCGTCACGGGGTTGCCTCCGCAGATGGTTTCTTCAACCCAGAGTACTGAAACTCCTGGACGCGGCGATTGAAGGAATCCACGACAAAGACGCGGTCCTGGCGATCGATAAATAGCCCCGACGGCAATTGGAACTGCCCCGCGTGCGTGCCTTTGGCTCCAAAGTAATACAGCAACTGGCCCTGGCGGTTGAACACCTGCACCACGCCCCACAAAGCGTCGACCACGTAGAGATCGCCCTCCGAGTCGACGCCGACCGCCTTGGGCCGGAAGATGGCGCCAGAGCTGTCGCCGATCTTTCCAATGGCGTATTTGAACTTGCCGGCCGAGTCGAATACTTGCACGCGGAAATTCAATGCGTCCACTACGATCAAGTCGCGCCCGTCCAACCGCAGCTCGGTGGGATAGTAGAACTCGCCTTCCGCGCTGCCCGTCTTGCCGATGGTGCCGAGCACCTTGCCGTCCATATCCAGGACGAACACCTTGTCGCGCAGCGTATCGGAGACGTAAATCCGCTGCGCCGCCGAGTCCACGGCGATTCCGGTCGGCCGCTTGAAATATCCCTCGCCGCCCTTCAGTTTGCCGATGGTCCGGAGATACTTCCCGCTGGGCTCGAAGACAAAAATCATCCCCGCGTTCGAATCGGTGACATAGATGTTGTCCTGTCGATCCACTGCGATGCACTGCGGCGTCAGCATCGAGTCATTGGTCTTGCCGGTGCGCTGAATGAACTTGTACCTGCGCTCGGCGAAATCGAAGACATGCACTCCCTCCGCGCCCGGATCTGTGACCAGAATGCGCCCCCGCGAATCTGCCGCAATGCTGTAAGGACGTACCAAAGACCGGTAGTCGGGAGCCCCGGCGATAACATCGATCACCTTAGTCCAAAATCCGCGGTTCGGATTCACTTCCCGCTCCGATTTGAAATCTCGCTCCCAAGTGAGCGAGCGCCCGCCGTCCAGCGACATCTCCCACAGTTCTGGCGGTGTGGCTGGCGGTTTGGTCTTTTTGGATGCCCCGGCTGGCGTCGCGAGCGCCGCGCCGAGCAGGAGAACGACTAGCCTCCAGCATGGGCGGCGCCTTAGAAGAAATTGAACCAACGCGACACTCCAAAGTAGTAAGTCGATAAGACTTCGGGAAGCGTTCCCGACTGGCTGAAGCCTTGTTCCAAACGGGAATAGCCGCTGATAAATCCTATTTTACGAATCCGGTATTGAATGAGTGAATTGTACTGCTCGTTTTGATTGGACGAGAAAGCCCCGGTGGACGAAGTCGAGCTGTCGGCCCTGGCAAAACTGCTGGAAATCGTCAGGCCCTTGGCAGGGGCGCTCGACAGCCCAAAGGAATAGCTGTCGCCGCCATAGAGCGTTACCAGGCTCGATGGCAGCACCGGCACAGGCACCGGAATGGGGACCAGCCCGGCCCCTGTAGCCAACGCCAGCCCACTCGATTTGGAGTAGCTTCCGTTGGCGTTGATCAACGAGCCATAGCCCATACTGGCGTTGTAGCTCTGGCTGCTGCTCGAGGTGCCAGGCTGATCGGTGAGTGCTGTCCTGGAGCCTCCGCCGCCTGCGCTGACGCCAAACTTCCCGAATCTTCTCCGCGCATTCCCTGCGTAGTTGTACGACGAATTCAAATACGTAACCAGCAAGGTCTGCATGTTCTGCGCATATCCGAATGACCCGTTCACGTGCCATCCCGCGATCTCGCTGGTGTAATTCGCTGTCGCCGAAAAGCCCAGCGTATCCTCGCCGTTCTGGTCCGATCGGTTCCCGACAAAAGACATCGAGGCGTTGAAGGTTCCCTCTCGCATCCGGCGCGTGTAACCAGCGCCTCCGCCGTAGGAGTCCACGGCGTAGTTTTCGCCTTCGAAAAGCTGGGTCCGGCGCTCGACGAAAAGCGTGGTCTGTAGGTCGCGTGTGGGAAGGTAGGTGGAAATGGCCTGCATGTCGAGCGAGTTAGAGGTCTGGTTCCCTTCGAGCCCTTGAACCACAGCGCCGGCGCCGGCCACGGCCTCGATCAGTTGTCCGGTCAGGTTGTCGGAGTATTGCACGCTTCCCGAGACCGTCACTTTCTCGGCCGGGCGCATCGCCGCAAACAGGTTGGCCGTGTCGATATCGCCGTTGGTGGTGGAACCCAGATAGTTCGAGTTCCAGCCCGACCGGTTCACGTTGGCCGACATCGAACCTTGAAGGGGCAGCCGGTGCGATATGCCGAAACCGAAGCCATCGAAGTTGGAATGAATTTGCGAGCCCGCCTCGCCGCTGATCACCTCAGGCACCAATGAGTGATTCGCGCCATCGCTGTAAAAGCCAGTCATATTGAACCCGTCGACCTGGTAAGCGGAACGGAGATTCAAGGTGTGAAATGCGCTATTTCCCTGGTTGTTGGTTCCGTAAACCGAATACTCGTTGTTGCCGGCCTGGAAACTGGCGGTTAGGCTGGGTGCTTTGGGCAGGTTCACGCCCCAGGCGATCGCAAACTCATCGTTGTCGCCATGCGTCACGTAGTTGGCGACGCCTGGAATCCCGTAATTCCCGTCGCTGTTGTAGCCCCTGGAATAGGAGATCGATCCGGGAAACCGGCTGCCGCCGAAGAGGTTGGTCGACACCGACAACCCGCTGGCGCTGGAAATGGACTGGAAGTCGGAGTTCGCTCGCGACTGGTTCAGGTAAAACGTGCCGGCATAGGACAAGAAACTCGGTTTATAGTAGTTCCCTGTTAAACTCGCCGTGCCGCCGACTGACCAGTTGTGGTCCGAGGCGGTCACATTCCCGAAGTCTGCAGTGTAGCCCGAGGAGACCATGCCGCTCAGGTTTGAGCTGAATAGGCCGTATTTCACCTGTGCGGCAAGCGGGACGGCCAGGACCAGCAGCCCTGCACTCACAAGCGACGCGACTCGATAAGCAAACGGCACTGTCTCAAATCCATTCCTTCTCTTGGCTCACGGTTCTTCGATCGTTGCGCTCTGCCTGAGTTTCCCATCGAGGGCAGCGCGAAGCTGGTTGGTCTTGGCCTGTTGAAGCTGCTTAGCGAGCTGTGTCTTCACGTCATCGAACTTCTCTTTGCCCGCCGGAGTATGCGCATTCAACCGCAGGATCGTAAAAGCCTGCCCGATCTGAACCACATCGCTCACGTCGCCGGCCTTCATCGCCCGGAACACACTCACAACCTGGGGCGGAAGTTGATCGACCGGGGTCGATTTGTGCTGGCCCTCCATCACACGGTAATCGTCGTCGGAGATCTTTTCCGCCAAAAGGCCAAATTCGTCGTTCGTTTTGGCGGATTTGGCCTCCGGCAGCTCTTTCTCGGCCCGCTCACGTGCCTGCTTCACCTGCTCGGCGGTCGCTTTCTCGGGAACCAGCACGGTGATCGTCTGGAAGATGAACGACTCCGGAATGCGAAAACGGTCCGGGTTCTTGTCGTAGAAAGTCCTCACCTCGCCCGGAGAAACCGTGCTCTTGCTCTGAACCTCGATTTTCAGAAGCGCGTCGATGAGCAGCGATCGCCGGATCTTCTCGTCGAGCAGTTGGCGCGAGCCGTAAAATTCGTTCTGTAGAAAGGCGTTGAATTCTTCGGGGTTGGCAAAGGTCTTCTGAAAGTCGGCCTCGGCCTGCTGAATCTTGGCGGGCGGCACCGTCATCTTGCGGCGCAGCGCCTCCTGATACACCAGCTCTTCGAAAACCAGCATCTTCATGGCGCCGTCGCGAATCTCCGGCGCCAGTTCCTTGGGAATCCCGTTGTGCTGGCGCGCATAGGGGAAGATCGCGTATTCCTCGCGCACTAGGTCGGCTTCGGTGAGCACCGTGCCGTTTACCCGCGCCACGGGCTCGCCGGTTGGCGTCAGCGGCGCCAGGGCCGCCTTGGCGGGCGCAGGCGGCTGAGAAAAATTGGCCGGCACATGCGACGCTACTTGCGCAGCCCCCGCCGCTGCGGCCATGACAAAGAGGCCGCAAGCTGCAAATCTAAAGTCCATGTTCGACCCCCTAATGGAACAAGACAGGGAGGGGAATACCGTCCCTCCCCATCGATGGGAAGACCACGCTACCAGATGGTGGTTGCCGTTCCGTTGTTCATCTCGTTCGATTCGCCGCCATGGCACTGCCGGCAGAACTGGGCTGCCGAGTTGCTGGCGGGGTTCCATGGGTCGTAGGGGCCGCGCAGGAAGAACATCGTCTGATAGGTTCCTGCGGTTTGTCCCGACAATCCGGACTTGACGGCGGACCCGGCCGCGATTCCCGCGGTGCTGGAAACGGCCACCACGTTCATCAGGTGCTGGTTGTGGCAGGTCGTGCAGACGACAATGGGGCTGGTGCCGGCCGCGTTCGTGCCCAACGACACAAAGAATCCATAGTTGTTGATGAACTTGGCCATGTTCGGTCCGGCGGTAATCGTGGTGCCGCTCAGTCCGCAATCCCAGTTATGGCCGCTCTCGCCGCCATAGGTCTTGCCCGTCGGGACGGTGTTGCAGCCGAATGTGGCGTTCACGCCCACCGGGTGGTCGTTGAGGTAGTTGCCAACCGAGGTGCCGTCGTTGCCCAGCAGCGTGGGGATGGTGTTCAGGGTCCCGTAGGTTGCCGGCAGCGTCTCATACACCTTGTTCTTCATCATGGCGCCCGTCGCGTAGTTGCCGTCGTGGCAGCTCAGGCAAGTGAGCAGCCCGCTGGTCTCCGAGATGTTGGTGAACGAACTCGGCAATGTCTCCGAGAAGCTGCCGCCTCCGGTGACGATGGTTTTGCCGTACAGGCTGGCGACGTCCTCGCCCCACAGCGCGACGTTGCCCGAAGTCGCATCTGCGGTTTTGGCGTTGCCGTTGCCATAAGCGCCGCTATGCGGTGCGTGGCAGGCCGTGCAGCCGCGGCCGTAGTTGAGGTGGGCGCCCAGGACGTCGGTCGAGGGCGAGTAGGTCTGAGCGGCGGCGAAGCTCGCGGCCGCCAGAAGAACTAGGATGACAGTACAAGTCCGTTTCATTCGTTAACTCCTCCTTGCGCGCATTACTTGCCTGAACCGTATCGTCGGCCTCACAGATTCGCGTCGAACGCTGTCCACTTGCGACCCCCTGCACGATTCATGCTTGTCCTGTGGGTCCCCTTGGTGTTGGCTGCCCTTCGCCTGCCGCCCCGGAGAAAACAGACTCTGAAGCTCACCAACCTGCCGCTTTGGGCCCTGCCCTGAGCCAGATCACATCTCGATCCGTCCCGGCGCAAAGGCTTGGTGACTTGCCCCACAGCAACGCTCATATGTCAGCACTGCCGTAGTTTGCTGCGATGTGACATCCGTCACCAATGATCTGGATCGGGGCACCTTGGTTTGAATTCAAGTGACTAATGTCACAATTACCTCCCGGCTGGGCGTGATTCACTGGCGCCTGCAGTCCTGTGAGCAAGAGCACAACTCGAACGGCCGGAAACGCGGTAAGAGGAAGACGGAATGGTGATCGAACATACAGCGGCCCCCCTTGCTAGCCCCACGCTGAGGGCCTGGCAGGTCTATTCGATGGCCGCGATCTACCTGGTCATTGGCCTGGCGATCGGCTTCGTGTTGCGCGCGTCGCAATCGGCCACATCTGCCTCCGTTGTCCCAGCGCCCCGGCCCGCGCCCCCCGCTCCGGCCAGTGCAAATCCTCCAACCGGCACTTCGAGGCTCGATCAAATGAAGCAGCTCGCCGATCGGCAGGCCGCGCCTCTCATCGAGAACCTGAAAAACCATCCCCATGACAGTGCGTTGCTCATGCAGCTCGGGTCCGTCTACCACTCCGCGCACCGGTTCAGTGAAGCCGCCGCCTACTACGGCAAGGCGGTCGAGGCGGACCCGAAAAACGATGCAGCGCGCACCAAACTGGCCATCAGTCTCTACAGGGAGGGTGACGCTGACGCGGCGATTGTCCAGCTCAACCGCACGCTCGAAGACGACCCCAGCGACGCCAATGCGCTGTTCAATCTGGGCATGATCCGGTGGCAGGCAAACCACGACGGCGCGGGCGCCGTGTCCGCCTGGCGTCGACTTTTGAAGTCGAATCCGCAATTGAGCGACGACCACCGAGCCGAAGTGCAAAAACTCATCGCCGGGGTGACGGCCTCGCCCGGCGATCAAAAGCAACCGGGAAGCGGAAAGCCATGACCGCGCCAAGCCAGCCTCCCTCTCGGCAGTGGACTCGAAAGCAGGCTGCGACCCTCGCGGTTGCGTGTCTCCTCGCGGGAGTTGCAGGCGGCTGGTCAATTGGCGGATTCAAACAACGGGCGCCATCCGCTTCCACGGCTTCTTCCAATGCCGCGACGCCGGCTGGCGATCAAGCCTCATCTGCAAGCCAACCCCCTCCCGCGCAACTCAAGGCCGCTGCCGATGCGCAGGCTGCGCCGCTGATCGATCGGCTCACGACCGATCCCGCAAATCCCACGGTGCTTGCTGAACTCGGCAATATCTACTACGACGCCCAGCAGTATCCTATGGCCGTCGATTACTATTCGCGCGCCCTCAAGGCCAAGCCTGCCGACGCCGCGGTCCGCACCGACATGGCGACCGCTTACTGGTACATGGGGCAAGCGGATCGTGCTATCGCGGAATTCGACAAGGTTCTGCTCTATGCGCCCGACAACCCCAACACTCTGTTCAATCGCGGCCTGGTCAAATGGCGAGCGAAAAAGGACGCGGCTGGCGCTCTGGCCGATTGGGAGAGACTGCTGGCCACCGACCCGGCCTACGACCAGAAAGACAAAGTCCGGCAAATGATCGCCGAGGTCGAAAAGCAACAAGCGCTTGCCGCAGCGTCCAAAGCCGAATAGCACCCGCGAATGACAATCAACTGACAAAGAACAGACGCGCCGGAGACACGTTCGCTGCGACGCGCTTCTATCGTTGCGCCATGACGAATAGAACTCGGCGTTGGAAAGGCTATCGTGCGGCCCGGCAGGCGCTCCTTGTTGCGTCGATCGCCGCACCGATAGCGGCCGCCGTCTGCACCACTCAATACGCAAGGGCCCAGGACACGCCGCTGCTTTCCGGCGGCGCCGGATTCTTCACGAGCACCAACGGCGGCAGCACCTCGTATCAGCCGCACATCGAGCCGCTGATCGCCGCGCCCCTGGGAAATTCGCTGCTCGTCGAGGGGCGCGGGATTCTCCTGGAAGAGTTCTCGCCCAAAGGCGGCGGGCAGTCCGGTTACGACCACAGCCACTTCGCGAGCCTCATCTATCTCCAGGGCGACGTTCTGGCTTCGCGCCATCTGACGATTGTTGCTGGCGACTATCTGCTTCCGTTTAACACTTACAACGATCGCTTGTCGGAGATTTGGATCGAGAATCTGCAGGATGGCCCGCTGATCGCAGGACTCGGCACTATGAATTCGGGTTCCGGCATTGGCGGCATGTTGAGCGGATCGGCCGCATCCTCCGCCAAGTTCAACCTCAGTTACAACGCCTGGTTTTCCGCGCGCAGCGGCAACTACTATTTCAATTCCCAGCGCTCCTCCGGCGGGCGCGCCAGCCTTTACCTGCCCGAGAGCCGCCTCGAACTCGGCTTCTCCTACGATCGCCGCCTGCAGCAAACGCACGAGAATTTTTTCGGCACGCATGTTTGGTGGGAGCCGAAGGACACCGGCCTTCGCCTGCGCTCGGAGTTCGGCCGCGGGCAACATGCGCAAGGTTACTGGATCGAGGCCGACTATCGCACGCACGCCTTTGGCGGCCCCGACAACTGGATCGGGCGCTTTCAACCTGTATTTCGCATGCAGCAGACATTTCGTATCGATAGCCTGGCCAGCGATTCAGTGCCCTCCATCAACACGCAGCGCGCCGACTTCGGGCTCGACTATGATTTGCCCCACGAGGTGCGCATTCTCACCAGCTATGGCCGCCAGTTCTCCGCCACGAACAACACCAACATCTGGGAGACCGGCATCGTCTACCGATTCCTCTTCCCCACGTGGAAAGGAAAGGCAGAGTGATTCTCATGACACGCGCGAAACTTCTCTTGGTGGTTGGGGTGGCGATGGCCGCAATGGCTGCGGCCGGCCAGATGAGCGACACACCGCAAAAGCCGAAGCCGTCCAATGCATCGCAATCAACGCCGGCCGCGACGGACCGCGGGCAAGAGGTCTTCAAACAGAACTGCTACCGCTGCCATCAAGAGCCGCAAGGATTCCCGGCGAGTATCTCCGGCGCGGTCGCCAAACATATGCGCGTGCGCGCCGGGCTGAGCGATGAGGACTACAAAGCGCTGATGAAGTTTCTCAACCCTTAGTCGCCGCCCCTCGCCCAGCTACAAAACTTGCATCCTCTTGGGTGCGTTAACTTCCTATCAAACGAGGAGACTGAATGCGATGAACGTCAGGGTATTGAGCCTCGCTACCGCGATGTTGATCGCTGCGTTTCCCTCGGCCGTCGTCCGGGCGCAGGCTGAGCCACAACGGATCGAGATCACGGCGAAGCGGTTCGCTTTCGCGCCCAACGAGATCACCGTGAGAAAAGGACAGCCGGTGGTCCTGGTTCTCAGGAGCCTGGACGTCGGCCACGGGCTGCGCATTCGCGATCTTGCCGTCGATCTGAAGGTCAAAGCCGGCGGCACCGCGCAAGTGACATTCACTCCGGACAAGGCCGGCGATTTTGTCGGTCATTGCTCAGTATTCTGCGGCTCGGGCCACGGCTCTATGAAATTTACGCTGCACGTGGTGGCATAGCGGTGCGCCGGTGGACGATCGCCGCCTGCGCCGTGTTGCTCGCCGTCCTAGCCGGATGCAAGGCGAATCCGCCGGGCAAGCTGGAGACGGCCACAGTGAACTTCGCCAAGCATCGCATCTTCGTCGGCAATAGGAAGCAGAAGAATCCGCTGCCCGCGTCGCCGGCCGCGCTCGCCGACGGCAAGGAGGCCTTCGGCCATTACTGCGTCGCCTGCCACGGAATGGACGGACAGAATACAGGTGTTCCATTCGCCGACCACATCTCGCCGCCGATTCCCTCGCTTGCCTCGGCCGAAGTCCAAAGCTATTCCGATGGACAGTTGAAGTGGATCCTCGACTACGGCATCTGGCCCTCCGGCATGCCCGGATCGAAAGGAACCCTGAGCGACGACGAGCTCTGGTCGATTATCATTTATCTGCGCCATCTTCCTCCTGCCGGCAGCCAGGGCGTCCCCGATATGTACACGCACTGATTTCGCACTGATCGGGGCGCCCCAGCGAACTTGCCGGGCCGGCGATCATCCCGCTGGCCTGCTGCTCGCGCATGAGAATCCTGGCCGCAGGGGTCGGCAGCGAGAATGTCATTCGATTGTAATTTTTCGCGCTCTGCGCCGGGAAAAACGTTGGCATCGCTGACAATACAGCTTGAGAGGGCTTGAGTAATGGTGAATGCCATGGAAATGGCGCCAGAAACCCAAAGCGGCGCAACGCAAGCGGACAACCTGGGCACAATTCTGATCATCGAAGACGATCCCCGGATGCAGCGGACGCTGGAGCGAACCTTCGCTCAGGAGCACTACTCGACGGTGATCGCCGGCGACGGCCAGGCCGGCCTGGATTTGTTCCGCAGCGACCGGCCGCTGGCGGTAGTGCTCGATTTGATCTTGCCCGTCATCTCCGGCCGCGACCTGTGCCGGATGCTCAAGGAGGTCTCCAGCGAAACGCCCATCATCGTCCTGAGTGCAATCAGCGAAGTTGCGGACAAGGTGCTGCTGCTCGAACTAGGCGCCGACGACTACGTCACCAAGCCTTTCAGCCCAAGGGAGCTCACTGCCCGCGTTCAGGCAGCCATCCGCCGCCAGCGCAAGCTCCCAGCCGCGGCCACTTACCACTTTGGGGATTGCGACATCGACTTCAAGAAGATGACCGTGCGCCGCGCGGGAAGCTCGGTGGTGTTAACCGCGCACGAATTCAAGCTGCTGAAATTCTTTACGGAGAATGCCGAGCAGGTGCTGACACGCGACGTTCTGCTCAACGAGGTTTGGGGATATAACTCTTATCCTACGACGCGCACCGTGGATAATCAGATTCTGAAGTTGCGCCAAAAGCTGGAGCCGGATCCGGCAAATCCCAAACACCTGCTGACGATCTACGGCGCAGGATACAAATTTGTCCCTTAATCGATCACCTGACCGGCCGCCGAGCCGCGGCGAGTTCCTGCACGGCACGCAAGGCGTACGCACGCACGTTTTGCTGGTCGTGGCCATGGCCGCAATCATTGCCATTGTCACCGGTCTCAGCCTTCTGCTCATTCGCCGCCATATTCGCAATCAAGTCACGGACGACCTCACCACAGATCTCGATCACTCCGCAGTTGCCTTCCGCAATCTGCAGGCGGAGCGGCTGAGCATGCTGGAGCGCGAAAACACGCTGCTCTCCAGACTGCCAACGTTGAAGGCGCTTATGACGAGCGGCGACGATCCGACCATTCAAAACGGGGCCGTGGAGTTCTGGCGCCTGAGCGGTGCGGATCTGTTTGTGCTTACCGACCCAGCCGGCCGCGCCGTCGCGGCGTATACCAGGAATCTGGCTGTCGACGAAGCGCTCCGCCAAGGAGTAAGAACTCTCCTGGCCTCGCCGGACAAACAATACCTCATCGACGGCGGATCGCTTTACGCTTGCTCTCTGCGTCCCCTGTATTTCGGCAGCGACCAGGAGGGAACGCTGCTTGGATATGTTGTGAGCGGCGTCTCCATTGAGCGGTCCTTGCGCGAGATCAGCCAGCCAAGCGGCGCCGAGGCCGCCTTCTTCAGCGGAGGACAAGTGGTCGCCAGCACCTTGGATCCAAGCCTTCAGGCCAGTCTGGGGCGCCAGTCGCTTACCGACACCGCTCAGGCGCCGGCTGAATTCACTCTCGGCGGCACGCGCTTTTTGTATGCCAAAGAGGATCTTTCCGCCGACGCGACATCACCATTGCGCCTAGTGGTGATGAAATCGTTCGCGCCCGCCGAGCGCACCATCGCCGACATCGACCGAACGGTGCTCATCGTGGGGCTATTGGCTCTTCTATCCGGCACCGCGCTCATGATCGTCCTTTCACGCGTGGTCACCCGGCCACTCGAAGAACTGTCGAACAGCGTTCGCGCCTTCGGCCTGGGCGACGTGGCCCACCGGGTACCCCGCCATGGCGCCCGCGAGGTGCGCGAGTTGGCCGAGGCCTTCGCCAGAATGCGGAATGAGATTCAGAAGGCCAACCAGGCGCTGCTCGAGTCCGAACGGCTGGCGACCATCGGCCGGATGGCCAGTTCGGTATCGCACGATCTCCGGCATTATCTCGCGGCCATTTACGCCAACGCCGAGTTTCTTGCATTGGACCGGTTTTCCGCCAAGGACCGCGCCGAAATCTTCGCGGAGATTCGCGCCGCCGTGGCCGGGACCACGGAGATGCTTGAATCCCTGCTGGTCTTCAGCCGCACGGGAGCCAGCGTGAGGCGGCAACCCGAGTCGATTTCGGCGCTCGTGGACCGGGCAATAACGCTGGTGCGAACCCATCCCGATGCGGAGGGCGTGCAACTTGCGACTCAACCCGGGGATCCGGCCGAAACCGCGGCCGCGGTCGATGGAAAACAGATCGAGCGGGCCATTTCCAACTTGCTTTTGAATGCCTGTCAATCTGCGCGCTCCGTGGCCGGTGCGGCCAGCGTGGCTGTAACCGTGGAGTCACAGGAGCGTCAAATCCTCGTCAACGTCATCGACAATGGTCCCGGCGTTCCCCCAAAAATCCGCAGCAGTCTTTTCGAACCGTTTGTCAGCGAAGGAAAGCAGAAGGGCACCGGCCTTGGCCTTACGCTGGCTCATTGCATCGCCTTGGAGCACGGAGGAGAAGTGGTCTTGCTCAGCAGCCGGCCGGGCGAAACCATATTCCAAATGAGGGTGGCGCGCGCGCTTCCGTCGCAGGATGAAATGGACGCGCCGGAGCGATCGCGCCAGGAACAGGTGATCCCAGATGAAAATCTTCGCAATTGATCGAAACTTGCATTCTGGCGTGAGCCTTTGCGGTAAAGGCGGAGTACTTCTAGCGGTGATATGCCTGGCGGCTGCTGCAAACACACTTAGGGCCCAGACCGCTGTCCAGGCAGATTTCGCTCAAAGAATCGAGCAACTGACCGATTCCATGACGCGGACGCAGGCTCAGCTGGAGCGTTCGCAGCGCGAATTGGATGAAATGCGCCGCCAGCTCGCGGAGCTGCGGCGCGCGATGGCAATGCGTGGGGCGCCGGCACCCGCCGCGCCGGCCGCGGCGATGCAATCGCCGGCATCGGTCATTGACGAAACGTCCAGCTCAATGGCCGAGGCGATTCGGGATCTCCGCGAACAGCAGGCAATTCAGGAATCGCAGATTGCGACTCAGGAGCAAACCAAAGTTGAGAGCGAGTCGAAGTACCCGGTGAAAGTCGCTGGAATGGTCTTGTTGACCGCATTCGCGAACACGAGCGCAGTGGACACGCCGGCCACTCCCTCCGTCGCGATCGGCGGCTCGGGCAGCGCCGGGGCCACGGTGCGCCAGACAGTGATCGGCTTCGACGCGCGCGGGCCGCATGTCTTCGGCGCGCACAGTTTTGCCGATCTCCGCGTCGACTTCTCCGGGGCCCAGGCGCAGGTTTCTGCAACGGGCTACCAGGGCTACCTGAACAGCAATTCGCCAATGTTGCGGCTGCGCACGGCTCACGCCGGGCTCGAATGGAGTGACACTCAGGTGCAGTTCGCGTTGGATCGTCCCATCATCAGCCCTGACACGCCGACGTCTCTAACCGCGGTGGCTGTTCCGGCGCTCGCCTGGTCGGGCAATCTGTGGACCTGGAATCCGCAAGCAGTCGTTACTCAGAACCTTTTGGCTTCCCATTCGGCAGGGCTCGAAATGCAGGCTGCGCTGATCGACGTGGGCGACGCTCCATTGACGCCGCAAGTCACGCCCTACACTCCGCTGGCGTCAAACCCGCCGAGCAGCGCCGAACAGAGCTCCAAACCCGGCGTGGAGGCGCGCCTCGCGCTCGCCGGGCCCGATCGCGACGGCCAGCGAATCCACCTTGGCGCCGGCGGATATTTCGCCGAGCATAACACCGCACTCGGATACAACTTCGATTCCTGGGCAGCCACGCTCGATGCGCGGCTGCTGCTCGGATCGCACGTCGAACTCACCGGCAACTTCTATCGCGGCGCAGCGCTGGGCGGTTTGGGCGCGGGGGCGTATAAGGACTTCGCATTGAGTCCTAACCCTTATACGGGCGGCTATTATTTTCGCCCCCTCGACGACGTCGGGGGATGGGCGCAGTTGAAGGTGCGGGCTGGCGAGCGGCTGCAGTTCAATGCTGCCGATGGCATGGACAACGTATTTTCCGGCCAACTCCGCCCATATTATGTCGCGGGAGGGCCGATGATCCAGAATCTCGCCAGGAATCGCACGATTACCGGCAACGCGATTTATAGCCCGAGCGCCTATTTGCTTTTCTCGCTCGAATACCGGCGGCTGGACAGCGCGCCGGTGGAAGGCCCGCCGGCTGGCAGCAACATCGTTGGCATCGGCGCCGGGTACAAGTTCTGATGAGATCGATAGCCGCAGCTCGTAGCCCCGGTCTCCCGACCGGCTGCAGCGGGGGTCTCCCCGCCCCCGCATCGCGGCCTGCGCCGAAGCGCATCCGCCGTTGGCTGCTTTTGGGCGCACTCCTCGCGCCCGGGCTCGTCCGCGCCCAAAATCATGTCGCGCCCTTGCCGGCGTTCGACCTCCATATGCGGGTGGCGTCGTCTCTGCCGGGCAGCCATCGCGCCGTGCCTGCCGCGGTTTGGCTCACAGCGCTTGCGGGGACGCAGGTTCCTCCGTTTCTTCCCACCGAACGGTACACGCTGTTGCAGAAGAATCGCACCTTCATTCCGCATCTGCAGGTGATTCCCGCCGGCGCTCAAGTGCAATTCCCCAACGCCGACCCGTTCTTTCACAACGTGTTTTCCCTCTTTGACGGCAAGCGTTTCGACCTCGGCCTCTATGAGGCAGGATCGAGCAAATCCGTTACTTTTCCCCGCGAGGGCGTTTCCTACATCTTCTGCAATATTCATCCCGAGATGAGCGCCGTTGTGCTCGCTCTCTCCACTCCTCTCTATGCGATCGCCGATTCCGGCGACTCCCTTGTCTTGCGCGGAATTCCCCCCGGCGACTACAAGCTGCACATCTGGATCGAAGGCGTGCCGCAATCCTTTCTCGAGGGCTTGAGCCGCACGGTGCATGTTTCGAATCACGATCTCGATTTTGGAACCTTCACTGCTCCCATCGCACGGGCGAAAGACACTACGCACACGAACAAGTTCGGCGACGCCTACGACACTCACTCGCAACCCTCGTATTAGAGCGGTTCCAGAGTTAACGTACCCTCTTCCGGCCCCGTTCAAAGTGGCTTTTTCTTGAGGAAAAAGCCACTTAGCTCAAGTGGCTCCGGGGTACAGCAACTCTGGAACCGCTGTAAGGCCCGCAAATCCTCGTCAGTTCAACTGGCTCAGGATTCTCACGTATCTCTCTCGCTGCGCCGCCGATTCCGCGCTAACGGCAAGTTCTTCGAGTTCCGGCTTCGATGGCTTCAGATTCAAGGGCAGCGCCTTCCAGTAGTATTTCAATTCGCCGGACGGCCAATCGCGATACGTCCTCTCCCACGACTTGCCGGATTCACCGGCAAAAGCCAGAACTGCGGGGTTCAGTGCCCGCCGGTAATCCTGGAAACGGCAATCGAGCGAAATGCGGAGTTGTTGGGAGCGATTCGGGGCCGCCGCGTGCACCGTGAGACTGTGAAACATCAGCACGTCGCCGGCGTCGATGCGCCCGCCGGCCCATTCTCCGCCAATCGTCCTCTCTGCGGGAATTTCCGGAACGTGCAGGTTCTCATCCTCGTGATCCTGAAAACCGAAAAGGTGCGACCCTTCCAATACCTGCAAGGGGCCCACTTCTACTGGGCAATCGTGAAGGGGAATCCACGCCGTGTAGCACTCAGGATCGCCTCCCATGAACCGGTAGTCCTGGTGCGCGTGAACCGTCAGCCGCTCGCAATCCGGGAAAATGAGCCGGCCGATTGGCTTCGGATGAATCAGAAGATGCTCGCCAACCAGCATCCTCATCACTAGCTCTAACGCCGCATGATGCGGCAGAGCGTGAAACGCCGCCAGGTTGAAGACCTGCTGATAGGTCCGCTTGAAGCCGGGATCGGGATCGCCGCACGCAGCCTCGATGTCGGCCACGCGCTCCACGGGCTCGTGCCCCGGCAGAAGCCACCCGGCCGCGGCGATGACTTGCGCCACCTCGCTTAACACCCGGTCCACATCGCCGCGCGGCAACACCCCGCGAACCAGCAGGTAGCCTTTCTCTCTCATCGCCGTGCGCAGTGCGCGCGGCGTCAGATCGGCGGCCTGGACTTCGCAAAATGGCTTCATCGGCTCCTCCATTCAATCTGCGCGGCGATCCCTTTCCGCACATCGATCACATTAGCCATTGGGCGCGGGCGCCGTGTCCCGGCCGGGTCTCTTTTTTGTCATTCGATTGTCAATCGCGGCAGCTCGCGAATCGTGTTGCCGGCAGACCAAAAGACGCGCAAGCCAGTGACAATCGATTGACATCGCCATGACACGGACAACCAGCTTCGCCCTTAGCCTTACTGGTAACCTCATCCCGGCGCGACACCGGGGATCTCTCGATATGGAAAGGCGCTTCCTTTGCCGCTCCATTCCGACCAAGCAATCTTGGCAGCGACACCCAGCAGCGACGTGCCGCATCCTGGCGGTTTGCTGCAACCGGTGGAGCGTTCACCGGAATTCATCTCTGCACACCAAACACTCTCCGGGCCGGCTCTCAACAGCGAAAAACAAACCCGCCTTGCGGCGCTGAACTTTGTCTGTGGCTCCAGACCGGACGCTTGGTCAATCCTGCAATCGCTCTCCCTTCGTCAATGGCTCCGGCTGCTGTGCTGGCTGGATTACAGCGGATTGGCTCTCTATTTCTTCGATCAGATGCGCGAGACCCGGCAACTGGGGACCTTGCCGGGTCCGATCACCGCTGGCCTCGAGCGCAGATTGCATGAGAACACGCAGCGAACAGCCGCTATGCTCGCCGAGTCGGTTGAGATTCAAACTCAATTCCAACGAAGCGGCGTTCGCTATGCCGTTCAGAAGGGGCTGTCGCTCTGGCCGAACTCGGTTCCCAGACCGGAGTTGCGATTGCAGTTCGACCTGGATTATCTCGTCTCGCCGGGAGATCTGGCCCGAGCGCGTGGGATTCTCGAGCACAAAGGCTACCGGCTATACGAGAACATTGGAAGGGAATGGGCGTTCAAACGGAACGAGAAGCCTGGGTTCGGTTTCAAAGACCTGTATCGCGACACAGGGTCTTTTCGAGTCGAGCTTCATGCCGACGCTCCCGCGGCGGCACCGAGGCTGGACAGGATCGAGTGGCGCGAGCTGCGCGGATTCACGATGCCGGTCCTTGCTCCCGTCGATCTGTTTCTTGCAGAGGGCCTTCACGCGTGCAAGCACGTATGCGCCGAATTCGTCCGGTCCGCGTATCTGGTGGAGTTCCGCCGCCACGCGCTCTTTCGCCGCGGCGATGACGCGTTCTGGCGCGTCCTCGAGCGCCGGGCCGCTGAGAACGCCCGCGCGCCCATAGGGCTCGGCGTTACAACGCTCTTGATTACGCTGGTTACAGGTGAATTTGCTCCTCAGGCATTGACGTGCTGGACGGCCGATCGCGTTCCGCCGGGCGTACGGCTGTGGCTCGAGTTGTACGCCCATCGCGTTGTCTTGGGAAGTTATCCGGGAAGCAAATTCCATCTGCTCCTCGAGCGGAAACTGGGCGATTCCTGCCCGCTGCCCCAGCGCACGCTTCGGGAATCGATGATTCCTTTGCGTGTGCCTCGACCGGTGATTCACGCTTCTCCGAACGAGGCTCTGACGGTTCGGGCGCGGCGCTACTGGATGCTTTTGGAATACATCCTGCTTCGCTTGCGGTTCCATCTGGTGGAAGGACTGCGCTTCGCGCGGGAGTTGCGCCGCTGGCGCAGGGTCGTCCATCAAATAGCGCCATGACGTCGAGCCTCAGTCCCGCCGCTCGCGCCTTCGATGCCATTGCTCCGGAATTCGACGCGCGCTTCGGTGTGTGGGCCAGCGTGGCTGCGCAGCGTCGTGCGGTTCGCGCAGCATTGATCAAAGAATTCCCCTCCCGCGGGAGAATCCTCGAGCTTGGCGGAGGAACGGGCGAGGACGCGGCATTCCTGGCGGCGCAGGGCTACGATGTGGTCCTGACGGATCCCTCGCCCGCCATGGTGTCCGTCGCACGCTCCAAACTCGAACCGTTCCACGGACGCGCCGAGCTCGCCGCCGCCGAAGAGCTGGAAGATTTCGCCGCGCGCCACGACTCTACAACAGAAGCACCCTTCGACGGCGCGTTTGCAAACTTCGCGCCGCTGAATTGTGTTGCAGACCTCAAACCGGTTGCGCGTGGTTTGGCGCGGTTGCTCAAGCCCGGAGCGCCGGCGATGCTCGTCCTATTCGGCGTCTTCTGCCCAGGCGAAATGATCACAGAGCTGCTGCGAAGGCGGCCCGAATTCGCATTGCGCCGGCTTCGACGCGGTCGTTCCCCGGCGCGGCTCTCTGGCCGCGAGTTCGACGTGGTCTACCATCGGCGTGCCGAGATGGAGCAGGCCTTCGCGCCGTGGTTCGCTTTGGAGAAACGGCTCGGCATCGGGATCGCCGTCCCGCCCAGTGCCGCCGAGCCGTGGATCAGCCGGCATCCCAGGTTGCTCGCCGCCATGGAATCTGTCGACAAAGTCCTTCGCCGCCCGTTGGCAGCACTTGGCGACCACGTGCTCTATCAATTCCGACGGACTTCCGAGCAGGCCAGCAACGCAGGCGCCTGTCTTCCAACAATGGAATGACGCTGCCAAGACATTCTGGAGACACCGGGCAAGCGATCGGCGGCTACCCTTCCACTAGCGTCGCAGCGGCGTGCCGCATTTGGACGCAAATTCAAGAAGATCCCTCCCCCATGATGCTCAAAAAAATCGCCGATGTACGGTTCCCAACTCGCTGGGCAACTTTCCGCCTGTTGGGGTTTGAAGCGATTCGCGCGAACCAAAAGACGAAAGCAGAAAACCTCGAGACTGCGCTGGCCCTGGTTCTCGGCGACGTTCACCGTTTTCCTCCGATGGTCCGCATACATTCGCAGTGCATCACCGGCGAGGTCTTTCACTCGCTGCGCTGCGATTGTCATGACCAGCTCCATCTTGCGTTGCGCATGATTGCCAGTGAAGGCGCGGGTGTGCTGATTTACGAACACCAGGAGGGCCGCGGCATTGGCCTGATGGAGAAACTGCGGGCCTACGAACTGCAGGATCGCGGGCTCGACACGGTTGAAGCAAATCTGCGGCTCGGGCACGCCGTCGACTCTCGAGACTATGCGCTGGCTGCCGGGGCGCTTCGCTTCCTCGGAATTCGTGCGCTGCGCCTCATCTCGAACAACCCCGAAAAAATCAGGGCCGTGCAGTCGGCGGGCATCGAAATCGCTGAGCGCATCGCTGCCGACGTGCCTGCCAGTCCGCACTCGCTTCGCTATCTCGCAACCAAGCGCGAGAAGCTCGGACACCTTGCCGCCAGTGCGGCGATCGGCGCGCTCGACGAGGCAAACGTCGCGGCCCGCGGCGCTGTGCCAACCGGCAAATTCGCTGGAAGTGCTTGCCTTGGCGCGGAACTCTCTTCTGGCTCGCGAGGTGGCTCATGGCAGATGTCCTAGTCGCGCATTCCTATCATCTCCCCTACGACCCAAAGCAGTTGCGCAAGATGCAGCCGTATCCGCCACTCGCTACCCTCTATGCCGCCACTGCTCTGCGGCAAAGCGGCATCTCCGTCGCCGCATTCGACCCCATGCTCCAGGAGCCATCGGCCTTTGCGGCGGCTCTCGCCGAGCACCGGCCGCGGATTCTCGTGGTCTATGAAGACGACTTCAACTTTCTCTCCAAAATGTGCCTGACGCGTATGCGAGAGGTCGCCTGGGAAATGGCGAGGGCGGCAACAGCGATGGGAGCCGTCGCCATCGTTCATGGCTCCGACTCAACCGATCATCCCGCTTTGTTTCTCCAGAACGGCTTCGAGTACGTGTGCTGCGGAGAGGCGGAGCAAACGCTCGTCGAGCTTTGCCAATCCATCCTTCGCGGCGAAGAGCCCCCTGAGATCGACGGCCTTGTCAGGCGCGATACCCAGGGACAAATCATCCGCAGCCCGCAGCGGCTGGCGAAGAATCCCGGCTGGACGGAGCTACCCACTGCCGCACGCGACCTGATCGATTTGGAGCCGTATCGCCGTGCGTGGATTCAGGCGCATGAATACTTCTCGATGAACATGGTGTCGAGCCGCGGCTGCCCCTATCAGTGCAACTGGTGCGCCAAGCCGATTTCCGGGAACAAGTTTCATTTGCGGCCCGCGGCGGCCGTCGCCGAGGAGATGAAGCTGCTCAAAGAAGAATTCGGGGCACATCATATCTGGTTCGGCGACGACATCTTTGGCCTGAGCCAGGATTGGGTGCGGCAATTCGCCGGCGAAGTGGCGAGGAGAAACGCAGCCGTTTCATTCAAAATTCAGTCCCGCGCTAATCTTATGACCGCGAGCACCGCGGAGCATCTCAAGTCCGCCGGATGCGTCGAGGTGTGGATGGGTGTGGAGTCCGGTTCGCAAGCCGTGCTGGACGCAATGGACAAGGGTTTGGATCTTTCCTCGGTTCGCGCTGCCCGCGCGCGCCTTAAGAAAGCCGGGATCCGTGCGTGCTACTTTTTGCAGTTCGGCTATCCGGGCGAGACATGGGTGGAGTTACAGGAGACCATCGCATTGGTCCGCGAAACCCGCCCCGACGACATCGGGATTTCTTTTTCCTATCCGCTTCCAGGCACTGTCTTCTACGAGCGCGTGCGCCAGCAGCTTGGCCTGAAGCGCAATTGGACCGATAGCGACGATCTCTGCATCATGTTCAGAGCTGCGTATAAAACTGACTTCTATCGCGCCGTGCGCGACGCCCTGCATGCCGAAGTGGACTCATGGAATTCGCGCGACGCTGTTGGGGATGACTTACTTGAAATGTTGTGGCGCAAGGTGTATGAGTTAGAACCTATCAGCCGCGACGATGGCGCCTTCGCAACCCCCGAGCGGCTCGCTGCGTTCCCCTCCTCGGCAATCTTCCCCGTTAAAGAACTGGTATCGGTCAGGGTGTCCTAGATGCCGGTCGTATTACAAGAGAGCATTCCCCGCCATGCGGCCAATTTCTACTCTCCGGCTGCCAGT
>Ga0187769_10000447_pt1 | contig 22683 bp, 17 predicted proteins | sample 0116_SJ02_MP02_1_FD_133140 | JGI IMG/M metagenome (GOLD analysis project Ga0187769, IMG submission 133140) | Tropical peat soil microbial communities from peatlands in Department of Meta, Colombia - 0116_SJ02_MP02_10_MG | ecosystem: Environmental > Terrestrial > Soil > Wetlands > Peat | place... | reverse complement strand
TGACGGCATTCTCACTTTAGTTGACGGCATTCTCACTTTAGTTGACGGCATTCTCACTTTAGTTGACGGCATTCTCACTTTAGTTGACGGCATTCTTATTTTAAAATCTGATCCACTTCTGCTGCCGTAATTTAAGCGCCCTAAACTTTCATCAATTTCAATAATGTCAGGTGACTCTTCATCGTCAATTTTCCCTATTTTCAATCTAAAGCTCTCCTCTATTGAGCCGTAACCGGTTGATACCGTAATTTTACCCTCATGTAATTCATTGCGATTTCGGGGGTTTGAAATCTTTAGTGTAAGTATTTCCTCGCCATCTATGTACGGATTATTCCTGTTGAATTTAACTTTGTCTTTAATGTCTCCCGATGATGATAGGTAAATATGAAGTGGTGTCTCATAGTTTATCACTTCTATATCGAGTGTGGTTTCCTCACCCGGCTTTAATGGTATTTTAACAACAGGTTCTTCTATCTCGATCGAATGTATCCCTCTCTTGTTTATGTACACTCGTTGCATGTATCTATCTCATCTCAGGCGGCAATAAATTTGGGATCCCGTCTACTATCGGGTAAAACTCATCACAAGCTGTACAATGCAGCGTGCCTGATATAATCTCGTTATCTGTTTCCTTTTCAACTCGCGCTGTCAGTGATCCCTTGCAAACTGGACATCGTAAAATTTTTAACAGCTCTCTTTTCATTTATTCCCCTTGCTTCAGTTGTGTCTTCTATAGTCTTCTCAATTTCTCTTCTCTTAAATCCACTATCTCTGATATATCGGGACCGGTCGAAAGCAGCGTAAATGGAATCCCTATCTCCTTCTCATTTTGATCTACAAACGCCTTTACTTTTTGCGTAAGCTCCGCAAAGTCGTTTACCCCTTTCACACTAGGGTCAAGTTTATCAAGTCCTGTAACTGCAATCTGGGTTGCTCCATTGATCATCGCCGAATACTTCGCCATCTTCTGATCCCATAGTCCTATGCGTCGCGCTCGTCCGGTTACTGTACCGAACTCTTCTATCTGAAGCTTTTTTGCCTCCGCCTCGCTCATTTGGGTTTTAAATGGTCCCTCTCCAACGCGAGTTGGGAATGCTTTAAAGACCACGATTGTCTCATCGATCTTCGTTGGGCCTACTCCGATATCTGAGGCAATTTGCGAAGCCGTCGTGTCTTTTGACGTCACATAGGGATAAGTCCCATAGAAAAGTGAAAGACCGTACCCTTGCGACCCCTCTAATAATACGTTGTCTCCCCTATTTATAGCTTCATTTATTTCAAGTGAAACGTCCGTTATGTAATCCTTCAGCTCAGGCAAGTCTTCAGCTTGTCTCGTTATTCTCATTGCCCTTTCTGCAGCTGCAGGACCACAACCGGTTCCCGTTGATCCAATTTCTTTTGACAAATGGTCATCCTTTCTATCCATCTTTATGTGCCTATCTTCAATTATCGCGCACCTGCCGTCGACACCAATTCTACTTCTTACTTCCACTAATTCTATCTCTCTAAATAGGACTTTGGGATTCACGAGAACTCCCGCCCCAATTAAAACCCGAGCGTTTTTATAAACGAAGCCGGAGGGTATCATCCTCACACCATACTTCTTGTTTCCAATTTCCACTGTATGGCCAGCATTCGGTCCGACCCCTCCACGCGCGATTATTGTGGGTTTATCGGAAAAAGCTACGTGTGCAACAATCTTCCCCTTCCCCTCGTCACCAAAAAAACCACCGACTATTATAGTAGAAACCATAAATTTTGCCTCAAATCAATACAGACTTCAAATTCTCGTTCGAATTTGACATTTTAAGCCACGGATCGTAAGTTCGTTTAGATTTTTATACTATAAATAAAAATAACATGGCGTTGTGTGCTCATTAAGATGCTTCATAACCTGGAGTCTTAAGAATAACTGAATAAGGCAATTAATGAACACTTTCATTCAAAATAACGAGGCCACGACATGAAAGCAGATGCGTTAAAGATTGCGGACGGTGTTTACTGGGTGGGCGTTCTGGATTGGGATCTAAGGCAATACCATGGTTACACCTTAAAAGGAACTACTTACAACGCCTATTTAATTTTAGGAGACGATAAATGTGCTCTAATAGACAATACATATCCGGGAACCTCTGCACAAATGTGGGCAAGAATAAAAGATGCGTTCGAAAAAGAGAGAAAAAAGATCGGAATTGATGTAATCATTCAGAATCATATTGAAAAGGACCATAGCGGAGCACTGGACGAAGTTCACAAAAAGTTTCCGGAAGCACCTATTTACTGTGCTGAGATCTCAATTGACGGCGTAAAAAAACATTATCCTGCATTAGAAAATGCACCGTTTAAACCCGTCAAGACGGGGGATATGGTTGGTATAGGTGGTAAGACATTCACGTTTCTTCAAGCACCAATGTTACACTGGCCGGATAGCATGTTCACTTTTTTAGTAGAAGATGGGATATTGTTCCCGAACGATGCATTTGGACAACACCTTTGTTTCACGAAAAGATATGACAGCGATGTCGCCGATTACGTTTTAATGGAGGGGGCACAAAAGTTTTATGCGAACTTGATAACGCCATTATCTAAATTAGTCTTAAAAAAACTTGATGAAGTAAAGAATCTTGGATTGCTGGACAAGATTAAGCTGATTGCACCCTCTCATGGGCAGATTTGGACTGATCCAGCGAAGATTATCGAAGCTTATTCGAATTGGGCCGCTGGAAAGTGTCAAGATAAGGCAACAATTGTGTATGATACTATGCATTACTCAACCCAAAAGATGGCCCACGAACTCGCGGAGGGACTAATGAGCGAAGACATAGACGTGGCTATATACTTCTTACGCGAAGATGAAAGAAGTGAAATTGTTAAAGACATTCTTGACAGTAAAGCGGTTCTGTTTGGCATCCCGACGATACATAATGAACCTTTTCCAAGTATTGGCGACTTAATGTACTATCTCAAGGGACTAAAATTTGATAGGACTGGATTTAAACGGCTAGCATTAATCTTTGGCTCAATAGGATGGACTGGCGGCGCAGTTAAAACTCTTACTGAGGATATCAAAGCGTGCGGATTTCAGTTGCTAGAAGGATACGAATTGCGTTTTGTTCCCGCAGAGGATGAACTACTTAAATGTTATGAATTAGGCAAAAAAGTTGGAGTGCAGATAAAGGCCATATAGGGAAGATCGATATAGATCAATCCATCTAGCTAGAACTATACAATGGAAGGTTCGTAGAATCGATTTTTTGCGTGAAGTTTCAATTTCAATTTAACGCCCGCATAGTAAAACAAAATCGGAGGTTAATAGTGTGGCCGAATTACCTGATACGACCAATTCTGCCGAGTTTGTCGTGAATGATATAGATGGTGTGTGGAAATTATGGGGGATCCATCCTCGTTGGGGTCCGCAGTGGGAATGTCTCAGTGAGTTTAAAAATGGAAAACTGATGAAAATAACTGGGAGAGTGGGCGATATCTTTAGAATAAGTCTATCCGGGTTTGATTATCATATAGTCACTATCGATGAAAAAAACAGCCTCAGAGAGATCAACCATATCACGTTTGAAAATTTCGTCTATTCAATCTCTCGCAAGTGGTATAACATTTTGAACAATGCTGGCTTGTTCTCACAAGGATTAGCTGAATATGAAACAGATTAAACGGTTTGAGCATTAGTGAGCAACAGCTGCCATCCTGTAACTTAAGACGTACATAAGAAAATTTAATGTGGTGCAGGTATCACAGAATGAAATGCAGCTGCAATGCTTACTTGCCCAACGCCTCCTTCCTTATTTCGGCCATATCCTTCAGTAAGAATGCATCGTAATCTCGTGGTTCAATGGTAAGTGATTTATTAAAACAGGTTATAGCCTCGTCATAGTTACCTAGTCCAAGGTAGAAGCAACCGAGGTTATTCCATGCTACAACGTAGTTTGGGTCAATTGTTAATGCCGTTTTTAAGTCGTTCATCCCCTCCTCATCAAGTCCGAGTTTAAACTCTGAGAGCGCTCGTGCGTTAAGGGCTTTTTTATTTGTAGGGTCAACCATAATTATTTCATCTAGAAGTCTCTTCGCTGTTTCAAACTTTTCAAGGCTATTGAGGGAAATAGCCTTGTTCAGCTTGATATCAAGCGACTGAGGTCTCAGTTTTAATGCCTTATCGTAGAATTCTATGGATTTGTTAAATTTATTAAGGCCAAAAAATGCAAGACCCTTGTTATGGAGGGCTCTAACATTGTTAGGATCCAATTCAAGAGCTTTGTTGTAGTGAACGATTGCATCCCTGAATTTTCCCGATCTAAAGTTTCTATCTCCAGATTCTACTAGCTCAGATAACGTTTTACTGTTGGGATCAGTCCTTTTCTTTAGTTTATCGATTAGTCCCATATTGTAAGCGCTCCAGCAAGCTTTGTTTTGTAGTGGATTGGCCAACCTTTATAGCTATTTATAACCTTGATACGATAATTATATATCCCATATCATAGTCTATCACATCGATTAAAGATGAGCGCTTTTTTAAATGAGTGCTTTTTATCACACAGTTAATAATCGTCTCAGACTCATCATAAGGCTTGTCCTACGATGCCTGCGACTACGACCAATTAGAAAAGAAATAGCAACGAGGGATAACTACGAACTTCAAACTGACCAACATTAAGCACCCTGAAAGATGGGTTATGCTATTTGCTATATTTGTCATTGCTCTTTATATAAGAATACAGTTGCCATATGCGAGCTCCATACAAGGAGGACACATTGTAATATCCGATTTCGATCCGTATTATCATCTACGAATATTAGAATTTACAACGGCTAACTTTCCCCATGTCCTCGCCTTTGACCCTTATATAGATTACCCCAATGGTTTCTGGATCGGATGGCCCCCACTCTTTGATTTCCTCGCAGCAAGTTATACCCTCGTGATGGGTGCGCTCTTTCGGGTGAACTATGAAATTGGCGTTGCCACATTCCCAGCGCTTCTGGGTGCACTCTCGATATTTCCCGTTTATCTCATTGCAAAGAAGATATTTGACTGGAAGACAGGTATAGTAGCTGCAGGTATCCTCACAGTACTTCCTGCTAACCTATTGCGTTCCATGGTGGCGAACTTAAACCATCACATAGCTGCTGAAGTGCTCTTTCCTTCACTCATACTGTTGTTTTTGATGTTGGCATTACGGGGTACACTTACCTTCGATTCTATCAGGCGATTACAGTTGGGTATTGAACAAAAGAAGACCGTTATTTACTCTGTATTTGCGGGCATTTTTATAACTGCGCTCCTGCTTACGTGGCTTGGAGGGTTCCTCTTTCTTGGGATAATAGGGATCTTTGCTATAATTCAATTTATCATATATCACATAAGAGGGCAAAACTCGGAAAATCTTACTGTCGTCGGCGTAACTATGCTGTTGTCGTCGCTTCTTACCATAGTCCCAGTAAGTCTCACCTCACATTTTGGAAGAGTGGTAGACACTTTACATCTCTCTCTCTTCCAACCGCTCATAATAGCGCTCTTTTTGGTGGCGTTTGGAATAATTGGTCTTCTTGCGGTGTATATGAAGAACATGCCAAAGATCTATTATCCGATAACAATAATCGCGCTTGTCGTCATCGGCAGTCTTGGTGTTTATGTTATAAAACCAGACATTGCGATATCCTTGTTTAGTGGATATGGATTTTTCACGAGGAGCGGGGTACTACAGACAATAGCTGAAGCCCAGCCTTTGTTTACAGACCAAACTGGAATTCAGCTCAACACCGTTGCAAGTTATTTCCAGCTGACGTTGTTCCTCGCCTTCTTTGGACTAATTGCGTTGTGCTACAAGTTCTATAAGCATCCTGATGAACCTTCGCTTTTGTTTATCGTTTGGAGCGCATTAGCCTTTGCAATAACTATAGTTCAGACGCGTTTTACGCTGTTGCTTTCAGTAAATGTTGCAATTCTGTCAGGCTACGCTGTAGTATGGATGATGGATAAATTCTGCAATGCAGCTTATCAGAAATTTACTGGTATTAACGATCTGCAGGAATTGAGACGCCTTTTCCAGCGTGAGGTGAAGTACACTCAAGTTGTCGGCGTATTCTTGGTCGTGCTCTTCATATTGGCCCCAACTGTAAGTGAAACTACGTTTTATGCTAAAAATGTAGGCGACATCTCAGCGGATTGGCGTGAATCTCTTATCTGGATGCGCGATAATACCCCTCAAACGTCAAATTATAATGTGACCTCCAGTCAAAAACCAGAATATGGTGTTTTAAGTTGGTGGGACTATGGGAATTGGATAGTGTATATAGGGCATAGGCCAGCGATTGCTAACAATTTTCAGACGGGAGTGGATGACGCAGCGCATTTCTTCACGAGACTTAATGAATCAGATACGCTAAAAGTTGTAGAAAATCGGAATGTAAAGTACGTTATGACAGACTATGAAATGGCAGGGGGTAAATTCGCTGCAATAGCGCTTCTTTCGGGGGAGGGTGTAGATAAGTTCTTCACTACCCAGCCACGAAATTATCAGGGAAGAATGATAGAGCAAACGGTGCCAAATGAACTCTATCAGGAAACAGCCGTGATAAAAATGCAATACGACGACGGAAATGGGTACAGTCATTATCGCCTTATACACGAATCTCCAGGCACCGTAGGAACATTCGGTAGCTCCGAAGTTAAAGCAGTCAAAACGTTTGAAGTCGTGAAAGGAGCGAAGATAACAGTCACTGGCGCTGGAAATGCCACGATATCGCTCAACGTCACCACTAATCAAAACCGGACATTTAACTACACGCAATCAGCACCGATTAATGGGACTTATACTTTTGTGGTTCCGTATTCAACTGATGGTATGCCCTATGGGATTAAAACAGACAGCGCGTATACTATATCTGTAGGTAATTCAATAAAGACGGTCGCTGTTAAAGAAAGTGATGTGATACTGGGTAACGAGTTAAGAGTTGATTTCTGAAGTCTAAAGTCTTGTTATCTTTTTTATTCACGTAATTGCTTTAAAATGTTTTTGATAGCACCCCTTGAAAGTTGCGTCTTTAGAATATTTTATCCGTTAGACTAGCAATTTCGAAATTTAAAATTAGATTAGTCTTGCGATTATCATCAATTGACGGCGGTTCTATTTAATAGCGAAGTTTTGATCTGTAGGCTAGATAATCTAGTTTTCTCAGTTCCTATGACCTGAAACCATTTATGCAAGGAAGAGGGATGAAACACAGTCACATATGCATATGTTCGGCGTACTGAACGATCAGCGGAGGTTTCACTGATCAGACGGGAAGTCGTGAGATTATCTCCACATCAAAAGGTGCTGCTGGAGTGTGTCTACAGTAAAGATGAGCGGCAATCGCCGACAGAAGTGTATCGCGAGTTTAATGATCTTATGCGATTGACTCGCCGAGAACAGGTATACATAAAACATTGTCGGAGCTTGTCGCTGAACTTGAACTCTATGGCTTTGTTGAAGTAGAACGGAAGGGACAAGGGAGAGGCCCAGTGCTTCAGATAATATGTCAACGTTGTTTTCAAGAAATGCGCAGAAGTCATATTCTTCGTGTTGCCAGAGCTCACGAAGTTCCACATTCTCAAGTTTGCTATGGATATAACGCACTTGTTTAACACTTTTTAAGAAAATTAAACTTTTGCATTGAAATTTTGTATCTTTAGCTCTTAAATTAATTTCCTTTTAATATCAATGAGGTGCTTTACACAAGCTAAAATGAAGCTCTGTAGGTCTTGTTTATTAAAATACACATATACGTGACAGAGGGTTCCAGAGCATGTAGCAGATTAGAGATGGTATTCACCTGGAGTGGAAATACAGCTAGCAAAATAGCAAGATTTTTACCCTCATTGTGCTAATATTGAGTCTCCTCATTAAAAATTTATATAAATTAGTGAATCTCATCAGAATCGCTTCCTTTATATCACAAAATGTGCCTTTTGTGATATCATCTGTATTCCAAGTTTTATTTATGATTCATCCAATCTTTGATTCTAACAATTTTAAAGCTCTTACTTACTGCTGATAAAAGCTGGTATAGTATCATAGATGAAATCTGTACCTGTAAATATCATTGCAGTTACGTTGACGCACTACAAAATATAAATACAATCGGATAGTACACAATTCCTAAAGAAACATACATATTCAATGGTTATAACGATGGCAAAAAGGCAAAAGAATCAAATTGTGCCGTTTAATGAGGATCGCTGGAATAATTGGATTGAATTGGCAAAAGAGAGTGATTACAAGAATATTGAAGAGGCTCCTCCACCCGTATTTATTGACATGGAGGAAGACGTAATAATAGCCTGTTATAAGCTCATTAAGGGTTTCGAAATGGGGCGAGTTACAAAGGAAGAAATGCTCGAAAGCTTTGCCAAAATAGAACTCATTACGCAAAAAAAGATCAATACAGGGGACGAGGATTTAGATGATATACTAGATCTCGTACAGAGTTCTCTCTTAGGTGCTTTCGCCTCATTTGAAAGCTACGTTACGAACTCTTTTGTAGATGACGTAAAGGCAGATGATTTAATTAAAGAGGCTGTGGAACAGGAAAAGAAAGGCAATTTAGACTGTGCGCTTGAAATAGTTGGCAAAATCGGGGCAAAGATCATGGCTGGAAATTCGCTCAGTGAGGAGGCAGTCGTCGAGCTGAACGATGGCTGTGTAGCTGAATGGCTTGACGGCATTGAATCGATATCGGCAGTTTTGATAAGCAATATCGAGTACGATGATGGATCAGCAGAAGATGAATAAATTAGGTCTATTTGATTTGATTATTCAAACATCTTACATGTACTCATAGAAATGTTGCTAGGCAAAGAGAAAAAAGTCAAAGCACAGAGTTAAGAACTGCTTCTGTCTTGCCAGCAACAACTTTCCATGTCCAATATTGTTCTAGAAGTGTGTAACCTTTTTTCTCAGCGTTCCTGACTTCGCTTTCCGATAAACTTAAGAGTTCATTTAATAGTTTCCGCAACCCGATGATGTCTCCAACTGTGAAAAATCTTAAAATATTTGAGTTTTGATCTACAAATCTATGCGGCTTTATGTCACTGGCTGCAACGAGGCACCCGGAGGCTAGTCCTTCTAGAAGGGTAACACCAAATCCTTCTAGCGACGACGCTGAAACTAAGACCCTTGACCTTGAAAGGAGCTCCTGTTTCTCTGTTTGTGACACAGATCCGACAAATTCTACGTTTTTGCGACCGTATTTTGCCTCAAATTTTTGTTTTAATTTACCATCTCCTACGATAACAGTCTTAAGTTTAGTGTCTAAAACAGCTTCACAAACATGATCAACGTTCTTGTAAGGTGCATCGAGGCGTGCTATACAAATCACATCGATGTCTTTTTTTGCGGTCCTGAAATCTTCTCGATAGATACCATTCCCAGTTACCCGTATCTTGTGCCGCGGAATCCAATACTGCAGCATTTCAAAACTTGAGTCAGAAACCGTAATGATCGCTGTGCATTTTGATGCATAGTAGAAGCATGCTCTCTCTAATAAGCTCCCCTGTAACCCCTTAATGAAATTGCCCGTTTGTAAATCCTTCCAAGCTGAAATGCCGCTTATGAGCGGTATAGGTTGATAAACATCATGTATAATCGGAACAACAACCTTTTTTATCCGTGCAAGTGACGTTGAATAAATTGGAGTAAAAGTTTGTGGAATTATCACATCAAATTTTTCATTTAGACGCTTTATTTTCTTCGAAAGTCTAATTACAAACCTAAAACCCTCGGATGCATTACTTGTGATCTTTTTGTTGTAAACGCTAACGATCTCAAATGGGAATCTATCATCAGGATACGTAGATTCAGGGATTAGTGAAGTGAGTACTGTTATCTCATTGTTGCCAGTGAGTTCGCGGCTTATCGCGTACATATGGTTCTCGCCACCCCCTTGCACGTTAAGTTCTCCCTCGGCATTACAAAAGGGGAAAAGCTCGCTTATCATCAAAATTTTCAACGGCGCTACCTCGCCCTTGTGGCTTTCAACCACATTTAGATAAATAATTAAAAGATCAATGGGTATTATAATCTTTTAATTTATCGGAGCTTGTAAAGAAATCGTTGTTTCGTGCCATCATTCGCGAAAGCAGTTCTTTTATCGCAGGTTGTAGAGCAATTACTAAATTAAGGATCTATAAACATTAAAGATCTTATGAGACGTAATGTTCCAGTCATAATCGGTCACAGAGTCTTGTGCTGTCTTGGTCATATTAGGCTTGTCTATTTTCAAAATAGCAGAATTTATCGCTTTAGGGCTAAGATTAACAATAAAACCGTTTTTTCCATTTGTAATTAAATCTTTGGCTGCATTTGTTTTGGAATTCACAGTTATCACGGGTGTCCCACTTGCGAGGGACTCAAGCGCGACTATTCCGAAACCCTCCCTACTAGATGGTAGAACTAGTACCTCCGCCGATTTCATGAGGCCGATCAGCTCTTCGTACGGCAACCCAGATTTAAAAGTCACATTTGTTCTGAGCTCTTTTGAAAGGCTTACTAGCTTTTCCTTCTCTGGTCCTTCTCCTATTATCGCAAGGGATTTATTCTCAGGCATTGACCTTAGTAATATATCCACATTCTTTTCTGGGATTAATCTTCCAACGAACAGCACGTCATACATTTTTTCTGAAGGTTTGATTGAATTGATAAGACCTAAGTCAACGCCATTTGGGATGACGGTAACGTTTTTTACGAAACGGTTTAGGTCTTTTTTCGTGTTTTTTGAAACTGCAATTATTGTATCGGCCAGCTTCATTGTAGATTTTTCTACAATTTTGCCTATTAGTCCACTTCTGCCGAGATATTCATACCAGTAGTCACCCCAAAACTCGTGCCAAGTAATTACCAATGAGGCATTTTTTACTTTCGCAACAAGCCTCGACGGAAAACAGTGTAAATAAGGAAACTGATTACAATCTATAACATCTAAGTCGTATTTGAACATCGGCATCAGGCTGAGGGCAAATTGAAGTGCTTCACTGAAAGATCTTTTTTCACCTGAATAAAGTTTTTGAGGTTTACAAATGCCGTGAATGTTTATGCCATCGACGACGATATCGTCGTGACCCGTCCACCATTTTATGCCGAAAACATGCACTTCATTATCTGTAACAAGTCGCCTACTCACTTCATAGATTCGTTTTTCTGCACCACCCTTAACAAATGGATATATAACATCTGTGACATAAGCGATTTTCATTTGACTGGCTACGATCGTCTTAAATTCGTTAGAATAATGTCCGCCAGCAGGCCAAAAAGCATTATTTGAAGGCCCACGACTATTAGAAGCACCGAAAGAATAGCTCCGGCGAACCTTGTTACCACTCCAGTTTTAATCCATTCGATGAGGATGTCAATCCCGAAGCCGAATCCAATAAGCAACAGTATCAATCCTATAGGCAGAAATATTACGATTGGATTGTAGTCCCTCACGAGGCGAATCATCGTGTAAACTATGTTAATAGCATCCCTATAAGGATTTAGCTTAGCCGCACCAACGCGCACTCTGTATTTTATCGGAACTTCGATTATTTCGAGTCCTTCTTTCCTCGCCTCTATTATCATCTCAGTTGCGAATGGCATTTTTTGTGATTTCATTTTCAAATTCTCAAGCGCCACTCTGGTTATTGCCCTCATGCCAGACTGCGAATCGGAGATGGGAGTGTGATACAGAAATCTGATTAGCGAGGTCAATACCATATTACCAAACACATTCCTCTTGCTCATAGCTCCTTGTTCTATTGCAGCAAAACGATTTCCGATGACAAAGTCTGCCCCCTCTTTTATTGGCTCAAGGAGCTTTGGAATATCGTGCGGGTCGTAGGAGTAATCCCCGTCAAGCATTACGATTACATCTGAATTTCTTTCCACTTTCTTAAATCCCGTTATGTACGCATTTCCATACCCTTTTCCATGCTGGTGAATTATTTTCGCTCCGGACTTGGCCGCTCGTTCTGAGGTGTCATCTGTAGAATTATCGACAACTAATACCTCCACTTCATAGCCTCTCAAAACGCTAAAAACATCTTTTACCACCACCTCAATGGCCGGCTCATTCATGGTTGGGATCACGACTGATATCTTCATCATTCAAAATCTTTTTCCGTTATTAACTGACGTGCGCGCATTTAAATGCGTATTTCTATCGTTGATTGATTTTAATGTATGCATAAGCTTGACGGATCTTATTTAAATGATCTGACGATAGGCTGCAGTTAGTGCTGTTTTACGTTAAATTTGCTTGCGCAGATTTTATACGATTTCAGTAAACAGGCACTGCTTTTTTAACACAGTTGGAGACTTACTCATATTAACTACGGTGATTATATAGAATTAATTGTCGAAGTATGGCCAAAATCTATGTAGAGACGTATGGTTGTGCATTGAACCAAAGTGAAATGGAGTATTTAAAAGACGCACTACAAGATTATCAGTTCGTCTATCGTGCCGAAAACGCTGATATCTTACTGATAAACACCTGCGTCGTTATTGAATCTACAGAAAAAAGGATGTTTAAGAGAATTAGAGCCCTCTATGAACTGTGTCAAACTGATAAAGAACTTATAGTTACTGGATGTGCCTGTAAACCATTTCACGACACAATAAGCTCAAATTTCCCCAATGCCAGGCTGATGAAATACGATCAAGTGCCTCAATATATTACTTCATTTTACAGGCCTGGAGCAAACGTGACTAAAGAGAACAACGTCAGAGCATCTGTAAAAATCGCTGACGGTTGTAAAGGATTTTGCAGCTATTGTATTGTACGACTGATTAGGGGGGAACTGAAAAGCAGGCACATTGATGACATCGTAAAAGAAGTCGAATCAAAGGTGGAAAAAGGCGCTAAACAAATTCTACTCACAGGCCAGGACGTTGGCGTATATGGCTTAGACAAAGGTTTGAGACTCCCAGAACTTATTAACGCCGTAACAAGCCTTGATCGAAACTTCATAGTTAGAATTGGTATGATTAATCCGTCAGCTCTTGATGACATTGTTGATGAGCTGATTCACTCATTTAAAAGTCCTAAGATCTACAAGTTTTTGCATTTGCCGGTACAGTCAGGCTCCGCGAGGATTTTACATTTAATGGGCCGAAATTACAGCCTTTCGCACTTCATGAACAATATAGCTAAAATCAGAGCGGAGTTCAAAGATTTAACGTTATCGACAGACTTTATAGTCGGATTTCCGTACGAAACAGACCATGATTTCAAATTGACGTTAAGTCTTTTAAAACGGTTGAAACCTCTTAAAGTGAATATCACAAGGTTTTCAAAACGAGAGGGAACCGATGCGTATCATATGCCCCAAATTCCACACGGAAAGGTGAAAGAGAGGTCAAGAGCACTAACATTGGAACATCATAGGATAGCGTATTTTGAAAATAAAAAATGGCTAGGTAGAAAACTTAGCGCACTGGCAATAGAGAAAGGCAAGGGATGTAGTACTGTCCTCTACAACGACTTCTACAGGCCTATTGTTGTGCAAGGAGAGCTAAAACTTGGTTGCAGATATGATGTGATAATAAGTGAAATTACCCCGACTTACTTAATCGGCAATTTGACTGCTAATTTTACTCAAACTGCGATAATCGAGGCTCATTGAGGAAGACAAATGAATAATGATTTATATAATAAGAACGATTGTTTACGGTATGCGTGGCCCCAGATATCGCGTTAAGCTTGATTGGCGAACCTTTGCGATCATTTTTGTAATTTCCTTGATACTCTACTTACTGCCTTATGTAAAGGATCTTCTTGTTATCACCGCTATCGCAGCAGTGTTCTACTTATTTATAAAGAGCTTGTATTGAGCGTATTAGTAGATCAATTAACGGATGGATGTTCGCTCCGGTGTAATTGATTCATGCGTTAACAAATATCACTTGTGGCATCCAAACCCTATATAAAGCATTTATATACTGGCGTTTACCTACTGTACGTCATTCCACATCTGGACTAAACACGGGAAATAGGATATTGCTTCTTTACGCGGAAGGTACGAAATGCGGCTATTGTTAATTCATTCAGATTTTATGGAATATGAAGTGAAGAAAGGGACTCGATATGCTGAAAAAGTTGAAGACTCCCTGAAGCGTGCTAAAATGGAAGATGTGCTCACAGCTTTTATGGCGGTTGAACAAGGCGATGATTATGATATTGATGCTACTGTTGAAGAATCAGCGGCTTCTATACGAGAGATAGCAGAAAAGGTTCAGACAAATAGAGTGATGATCTATCCGTATGCTCACTTAAGTTCGGAGTTGTCATCCCCGGAAGTGGCTATTGAAGTCATGAAAGGCGTTGAAGCCTCTCTTAACGGCTATGAGGTCATAAGAGCGCCATTTGGTTGGTATAAATCCTTTACGATAAAATGCAAGGGACATCCGTTGTCTGAACTTTCAAGATCCATAAAACCGGAGGCTAAAGTTGAGAGAAAACACGTAGAGCACGAATTTTACATTATGGGGGCTGACGGTAATTTAATGCCTGCTGCTGAATTTGTGACAAGGAACCGCGATCTGGCAGACATCATAATTTATGAGTTAGGTCTCCACGTTGCAAAAGACCTAGGAGTGGAGCCGCCTCACATCAGGATGATGAAGGACAAAGAACTTGTAGATTATGAGCCTTTGTCTGATGCTGGACATCTACGCTGGATGCCCAAAGGTAAACTCATACGCGACATCTTGATAGATTATGTTTATTCAATTGCAGTTGATTACGGCGCCATGCCTGTCGAAACGCCAGTGATGTACGATCTTGCAAATAGGGCAATTTATGAACACGCCAGCAAATTTGGAGAGAGGCAATATCGATTAAAGGCCGGTACACGCGACATGATGCTTAGATTTGCTGCTTGCTTTGGAATGTTTAGCATGATGCGCGATATGCACCTGACAAAAAATGATCTTCCGCTCAAGCTTTACGAACTTTCAACGTATTCATTCAGATTTGAACAACGAGGGGAAATTACTGGTCTAAAGCGTCAGCGGGCGTTCACGATGCCCGATATGCACACGGCCTGCAACGATATTGAAGATGCAAAAAAGTATTTTGAGGAGCAACTCAAAATCGGCTTCCAATCCGGGTCAGACCTCGGCATAAACTATGAAGCAATATTTCGAAGCACTAAGGAATTTTATGGACAGAATGAAAAATGGATCAAACACCTAATAAGAGACTTTGGAAAGCCATTTATGATTGAGCTTTTATCAGGGCGCACCCATTATTGGATATGTAAATGCGATCTTGCCGCGGTCGACACCTTTGGGAGACCTATTGAGTGCCCAACTGTGCAAATCGATGTTGAGAGTGCAATTCGATTTGATATAAAATACTACGAGATGGGGGTACAAGAGAGACCCACGATTTTGCATACTTCACCTATTGGCGGAATAGAGAGGGTTCTATGCTCCATTTTGGAAGCTCAAGCGAATGAAAGCACTCCGATGTTTCCCATATGGCTGTCGCCCACACAGGTACGGGTTATCCCCATTTCGGACAAACATCTCGCGTATTCAGAAGATATAGTAGCATCATTTAAGGATGCCAAAATAAGAGCTGACCTCGATGATAGGGATGAATCAATTGGCAAGAAGATAGCTCTTGCCGGTAAAGACTGGGTCCCCTATATAGTAGTAGTGGGCGAGAAGGAAGAAGAGACAGGCGTCCTTTCCGTCACTGTGAGGAAGCAAAGAGAGAAAAAGGAGGCATCAGTCGAGGAGCTGATTCACGAAGTAAACAAGCAGGTAGGTAACATGCCTCGGAAACCACTTACATTACCAGAAAGGATTTCAAGGCGCCCTAAATTCATATAATCGATTACGCATTTTTGAGTTTGCACTCACAAGTGACAGCTTTTACCTCCCAAGTGCTATCCATTTAGCCTACTGAAGCACAAACATCAACTGAATATTCTCTTTTATACTTTATTCAAAACTTTGTTATTCAGAACTCGTCGTCTTGAGCGTAGCTTCGCCCGATCTTTAGGGCTATTTCCGCCCTTGCAAGTTCTCTGCCGAGATATCCAGCATGGCTGAGGCTTGAAACGAGTTCGAGATCTAATAGGGCGTCGAGTACCTCTTTCGCTGACTCTCCCTTAATTGTCTGGTCGGAATCATGAACTGCCAGGATATAACCGTCTTTGATACCTATTACGAAGTTGCCGTGTGGATCTGGGATCCATTTTGCTTGATCAAAACTCCTTGCATCAATTAACATTCCCCTCGCAATGTCAAATTCGGGCCTCCTTCGTCTCTCTTTTACAACAAGTAGATCGATGCCTAAATCCTTTGGCGGCCCTCTTCTATCTTTTGCGAGCAACATCATTTCAGCACTAGTTCTAAGCTCTTGAATGCTACCCTGGGCTTTATCACTGGACTCAGGCGTAAAAAGCAGTGCTGCTCCGAGCTCCATTGCTATCCCAGCAAGCACGGCATTTGCACCTATAGAATCTGCCTCTAATAATTCCGTAATGTTTCCAACTCCCACGAACAACGGTATCTCGCCTGCATCTCTTATTTTTTTATATTCCATAAGCGATGTGACAGCGCCACATCCTATCGGATACAGGATCGGATCGGCCAAAATTTTCTTTATTCCGAAACTCTGTGCAAGCTTTATGACTTCCAGAATGTCCCCCCTATCGGGCAGCACAACAACAGCAGTGTCCTTCTGTGCTATTGTTGGACCTATTTTTTGAGCATTTTCAGCAGTAAATGATAAAATGAGATCGGCACCTGCCTCAATGCCCACGAGTATCAGATTAGGGTCTAATGTATCCACACTGATAGGCACATTTAGTGGCTTGGTTACTTCTAGAACCTCATTTATAGATCTTTTTACGTCATCTGAAGTGGCTGTTAGAGGAATTCCAACGTCGATGATATCAGCACCATTTTTAATATGGTTCGTGGCAATCTTTCTAGCATCCACATAGGGGGCATTTAGTATCTCGCCTAACACCTTCATCCGTGAATTGCCACCAATCTTGACATTTCGTATCTTAAAGTTACTTGTGGCTTCATGCTCGAGTTGTTCAACTCGCTTTAGCGCGTCTTCTCTTCTTCTCTCGTATATGAGATTGTCAGCTGACGCGCTTAGAGAAAGTGGAACTTCATTGATAAGGCTAACCACAAGACCTAGGTCATAAGCTTGTTTTGGTCCAAGTACAATTTTAACTCCAATCTCGCTGGAAAGTTCTTTGTAACCTTTAACATTTGCAGTTCCAGGGATCAATATTATATCATATCTTGCGTTTGTCTTATTAATAAGCTCAAGATAATGCTTTTTGAGCATTGTTGGTGTGATAAACGCCGCCACATCAATATCTAAAACGAGGACATCTGCAGCGCTAACGACAGCATTTCTTACGATCTCTTCAGCTTTGTGTCCTGTTGCTATAAGAACTTTCAAATAATTTTCGCCTTGTTACAGATACTCTTAATATATAATATTACAATTGGTGTCTCGTGAAACTTGACCTTCACGTTCACACTCGATACTCGCCGGATTCAGATAGTCCTGTAGAGGCAATTGTTCTGAGGGCCTGTGAGATCGGACTTGATGGTATCGCTGTAACCGATCATAACACGGTCAGGGGCAGCTTGGAAGCCGAGAAACTCGTAAGGGATCTGAATCTCAATTTAATAATAATACCCGGGATGGAACTCTCGACAAAAGAAGGCCATTTATTAATCTTAGGAATAAGAGATGAACTCCCGCCTGGTTTAAGCATCGGTGAGACGATAAAAATGGCAAAGGAGAAAGGAGCGACAATTATCGTGCCCCATCCCTATCAAGTTCTTAGAAATGGGGTCGGAGTTCTCAAGGGAAAGGATATTGATGCAATAGAATCGTTCAACTCAAAATTCATCATTGGAATCTCAAACTATATCGCGAGAGCGATAGCAAAAAAGCGGCGGATGGGGGTAACGGGAGGAAGCGATTCACATAAAGTTGAGACCATAGGATTTGGCTACACAATAGTTGATGCGAGCCCCGATGCTAGTGTTCACGACATATTAAAAGAAATAAAAAACCACCGATCTCAGGCTGAAGGCTTAATGATATCGCATTACTCTTCAAATATAAATTCAATTACAAGATTTTTAAAGCGTAGTGACAAAAGGAATTAAAAGTAATAAGACTTTGGATCATCTATTGAGACTAATTCTGTTAGTTTAAATATCACTAGACTTTAATTTGAGGCTCTCTCTGTAAATGTTGTGCAATATGCTTGCGATGTAGTAAGGGGTTTCTAAAACGTCAATACCCTCCAGGCTTCTCATCTCTTCAACATTCTTCTTATCCACGTCTCGTATGCAAAGCTCCACATATCCGCCCTTAATCGCGTTATACTCGCAGATATCTCGACATAATCCGCAACCTTGACATTTTAAAAAGTCAATCTGCTTTTCAATGGCTTTATTAGGACAACTTTCAACGCATTTTCCGCACTGCACACAAATATCTCTATCAATGAAGTAGGGCATGGGACTCCTAACCTTGCCTTCGATATCGACAGGGACGACATACACAGGGACTCCGCCCTTTACCCCGTGTGCGACTGCATTAGTCACAAGAGAATCAGCGATTCCATGGACTATTTTAGCTACCGTATTTGACGTAGCTGGGGCTACTACCAAAGCGTCATATTTGCCCTGCGAAAACCTCCCAGTTTTTGGATAGCTCCATCCCTGTTGACTCTCTAGTATTATCTCTTCCATGTAACTACCAGGTGAGATTGCCCCTAAGAGTTTAAAGAGACCATATACTCGGGTTACTTCCTCTGCTGCTTTAGAAACAAACGTAGTTATTTTAACTCTATCTTTAAAGTTGGATTTAAGGTCAGTGAAAACATCAAAGCTATCTTTTAAATAGTGCCCAGCTCCGGTAACGCCCCAAGCAATTTTCATCAATCTCTCCTTTAGACGCAAAATAAAAAACGACAAGCAACTTTCTTTAACTACCCGCTTTCTTCAAGTAACTTCTTAACGCACTCATAGCCTTTTTTTCTTTAGCTCCCCCACATTTTTTTACGACATTTTCGTAATAGTTGATGGCCTTAAGGCATTGGATATCCCCAATAGCTACATACCGGGTTCCGTGGACAGTAGCCTCAATAACTGCGTTGAATCCTCTGCTTACGGGTCTGACAGATCTTCTTAAAACTCTCCATCTTTGAGGAATAAGCCTTATTAATGCCGTTTTTTGGTGTTTTCCTTCCACGATCACGCATTTAAATTCTAACCACGCATATGCTTCCTTTAGTATCGGTGCACCTTCATCTTCGCAAAAGTACTCCTCCGCAAGGTCATCAAACGCCGCTTTTACGTACAATAAGGGGTCCGATATGAAGTTTGCCACTAACATCTCGTTATTTTTAACGTTCAGGAATGTATGAGTGTTTTTGTACATTTTAATAAACAGTTCGCCTCTGTTGATAACGCCCATGGGGGCGGCGTTAAACCTCCCATTCTTCGTTGTAGCTATGATTTCTGATATTCCATGCGGAAATTCGATTCCTTCCATCTAAAATCTTAGCCCTCCTAAAAGGGTTATAAACAATGATGCGATTACTAGGTCTGCAGTCGTGCCCGGATTTATTTCTTTTCCAATGAGATATTCATCAAACTCCGCCACCCTGCCTGAATTTAGAACTTGTTTTGAGGCTGATGAAACCTCTCCTGCGAGTTCTCTCCCAAATTTTTTTTCAATGAGCGTATCTGGTATATCTCCGAGCAGAGACAGAAATGTATAAACTATTGAATCGTTGAGACTGTGTCCAGATTTAAATCTCTTCTCCAGAATATCTGCACCTCTAAATGTTCTGGGGAAGCCCTCAATCCATTCACGTGCAAGTGTGTCATTTGGAGTCGAGATCTCCATTATGTTGTATAATGTCAGATTCTCTCTCTCAATCGCGTCTAGTGAGGCGGGATCCCGCACATCGAGAGTCTCCGCTTTTCCGACTCTCACAGTAACTCTGCCAAATGCCTCGTAAAACTGCAATGCATCGAATACTGTTGTCTTCTTTACAACAATTTCAACGTTCTTTCGTAACCCCTCAATGTCAGAACTGATGCTCGCAGCGACGCATAGTGGGATGAGCATTAATATCGCTCCGAAGTGTACATTCCCTGCCGTCTGCCAAGCACTGCTCGCTTCGACCGCTTCAAGGATCAATCCGCCTATTGGACACTCCTGTCCGGCAGCTGCTTTTTTAAACACAGCATATGTGCCAACTGCCGAGCCCAAAAAGTGCTCATAACGTAAATTTCCAAAATCATGTTCTCTATCGACATTTCCGGGTTTAGGATCCGCTGATACCTCTAGAAGCATTGCTAATTGGGCGCATCTAGCGATAAAATCACTGTCGTACATCGGTCTCTTGGCGTTCTATAAATTATGTCTGCTTTTCATTATCTTCTCTGCAAGCTGTTTCTTAATCTTCATGTATTCAATATCTGAAAGGTTGACATCTTGAAGGGTGCTGTCTCTCCATGGGCAAGGCCGCGTAATTTTACAGCACCAAACCATGCTGCCGAAGCATGTGTTATCCCCCGCTCCAAGCTTGGTGTCCATAAAGCTCTCTTTTATCTCAATGTACCTTTCCTTCGAAATCCCCGCTCGTTTAAGGACGTAATGTAGCGGACATTCTTTAATGGGCATACAACAAAATGTGAGCCCTCTTAAGTCGCCACCAGCGCAGATGTGTTTGGGTGCGTTATACCAGCCAGTCAAATCTTGGAGCTGTTCAATAGCAACGAATATATCTTGAAGAGCGTTAGAACTTTGCAGCGCAACCCGAGCAACAGATACAAAATCTGCTCCCATCGAGAGCATTTTGTAAGCGCTATCGTAGTCCACGATCGAGTTGTTCGCTATAATTTTTATGCTCGTTAAATCTCTGACCTTTTTAATGACTTTCGATGTGAAATCCATAGTATCTATGTGAATCACATCAGCTCCAGCACGATCTATAGCACTTGCAAGTTCAACATCATTCACAATGCCCGCTCTGACTTTCACTGATAAGGCTACATCTGTCTCTTTTATCTCCCGGATCCACTCACTTAACTTGGTGAGGTCAAACATCATCGCCTCACCAACGCCGATTTCCCTCATGTCAGACTGTCTGCAGTGTGCATTAAGTTCAAGTACGGCACCTTCCTTCCTAACGAGTTCCGCTATTTTCAGCACTTGTTCGAGGGAAGCGGATCTGACATTTACCCCCGCTTTTTTTCCTGATGATTTCATAACCCCCAGTTCATTTTTAATGACGGCTTCAGGGTCGTCAAACGCAAACTCGCTTCTGCCTCTCCTGACAAGACTTTTTGCGACTTTGATGGTCGCATCATCTATGTTATATCCTCCAAGTATTGCAAGTCCGACATTACGATGAACAGCAAATGAACTACTTGTAATCCCTGCCATCGAGGCAAGAATGAGAGGATTTGCAATTTTTACTTCTCCAATATTAAGGTCAAACTGTATGTGTCCCAACTGTAAAACCTCGCAAAAGTGTGTGTGCTATTTCGCAGCACGATAAAAATACGCTGTGGGCTTTGAACCTCCACCTATAATATATCGTACCTAATTCTATTTAATTTTGCTTTACTTAATCGCATAAATTGAAGAAACTAAAACATAAACATCGTTTTTGACTTCCCACCTTTAGTGACTTCAAACGAGTTTTAAAATATCCTCTGCAAGCAATTTGCTATCTTCCAACCCTCTCATCACCGTGTTTGTTCGAATTACTTTAATTTCTCTCTTTAACTCCCTACGGTCAATTTCAAAGTCATTTTTGTCAATTATTAAGACGTCTAGAAACTCTTCATAAAGCTTTGCGACACCTGCAGAAGTCGCATCAAGACCACAGGCATTCATGAATTGCTTTGCAGGACCGCTGACTGGCTCAGAACCTATGATCGGGCTTATCGCTATAACTAACTTGCGTTTAAGGAGACTCTTTACCCCTTTGACATTGATGATCGGTCCTATACTCGATATCGGATTAGAAGGCCCGATAATAATTGAATCTTCTAATTTCAGAGTCTTCTTAACTTCATTGTTCATCGTTCCTCTATCATACTTAACGTTAAAAACTTTAGGGGCGCTAGTGTGCTTTATAAGATAATTTTGAATATGCATCTCACCGATATCAGTAACAACCGTTGTTGGTACTGGGTCATCAGTCATTGGCAAAACCTCTGCTCGGATTTTATACGATTTGCAAAGCTCTCGTGTAGCCTTGGTGAGCTTCATGCCCTGATGCATGAGATGAGTTCTATAAATGTGCGTTGCTCTGTCGAGATCGCCTATTGCAAGTGGCTCTTGATGGCCGAGTTGGATCAGCTTTTTATATGTTAGGAAGGTATCCCCTTTTACACCCCACCAGGTATCGTCTATAATTTTTGCAAATGTGTATATCACGGTGTCTATATCGGGGCAAACAAAATTCCCTGAGACCCACAGATCGTCTCCAGTGTTGACAACTACTTTGATATCTTCTTCAGCAACTTTTTCCGAAATGCCGCGGATCAACTTAGGCGTTCCCGTTCCGCCAGATAAAAATAACACCATTACATCAATAAGCGATAAAGCGTTATAGAATAAATCAATATCTGG
>Ga0187769_10000446_pt1 | contig 22684 bp, 21 predicted proteins | sample 0116_SJ02_MP02_1_FD_133140 | JGI IMG/M metagenome (GOLD analysis project Ga0187769, IMG submission 133140) | Tropical peat soil microbial communities from peatlands in Department of Meta, Colombia - 0116_SJ02_MP02_10_MG | ecosystem: Environmental > Terrestrial > Soil > Wetlands > Peat | place... | reverse complement strand
GTAACGGTTGATGTCTGAGGCATAGACCCCCAACCAGACCGCGTTCGGAGTAGTCAACTCACGAATGTGGGCCGCATTCGCTGACCCGCTCCGTATCACCATCGCGATATGGGCTCCCCAAGGATCTGCGTCGCACAGTATACCAACTGGGAGCCCCAACTCCTGGTGCAGGCGCCGGATGAGGTAACGGGTCGATCTCGGAGGCTGGCCCGCCGTGTTGATGAGGATAGCCTTGTACCGCTGGTGGACCCTCTCTTCAGTGAACCTCGTGAAGAGACCCCCCTTCTCGATGGCAAGTACGATCTCGGCGTCGGTGTTTCTGAACTCGGCGGTGGTTAAGGCGGGACCGATCATGACTCCATCGGGGTTAGCGGACAGGTCAGCCACCTTCCCCTCGTATCCTGGAACGGTGTATTCGATGGTCATGTTTCCGAAGATGGCGCTCCGCTCTTCAGGATAGATGTTCATACCTTCGCGGGCCATCCCCATGAGCACCTCCAGGTCTGTGATCAACTCGTCAGACTCGGCTTGGTCTTGAAACTCGACGTTGAACGCCTGGGCTGAGTAGAAAACGTCTCTCAACGTCGAGGTGCGCTTCTCGTCGACAAGTTTCTTCGCGAAGTAGGCGAGCCAGACCAGCTGAGTAAAGGGACGGATGTGTTTGATGTTCCCCGACGACTTCCTGACGGTGGTGGGACCAAGAACGAACTGCTGTAGCTTCTTGTCGTAAACTATGTTCCTGACCGACCGGCTAGCCAGTGTCAGGCTGGGGAAGCGACCTTCGTCGAGGTCGTTGTAGACGCTTCCGCCGAGCTCCTTAAGCAGGGCCTGGACGGCGCTCTGTCTAGCTTCCGCCGTACTTGTCGATTGTTTCTTGGCCGCCTTCTTCCTTGTTGGCATTCTCCCCCTCCGTCGTTACTGTCGGCTCCTCCACCGGAGCCTCAGTCTCCCCCTCCTGGGGTTCTTCCCCCCCTTCTCCGATAAGAGCGCGATAGTTGGGCAGATTCTTCTTGCCCGCAAGATCGGTAGAGAACCTTGCAATGAGCGGCAGGTACCTCCCATAGATATTCATCTTCTTTTGGACTGCCTCCATGCTTCCTTTCCTCGAGAGGAATATTCCGAGACGTCTGAGCGCCTCCCTTGCCGCGTTCCGGATTTCCCTCTGGATTTCTGGCCTGTCTGCGATGTACTCCTTGCCGACCGTCTTGTACGGAATTCTGGTGCTCGCGATGTGGGTTATCACGCCCACCGGAGCATCGGGCGGAACATGATATCTTCTCCAATCCACCTCCTCGTTAAGGACTTCGAAGCTGACATCAGAACTCTCGTCATACAAGAGAGGGATTCTGTTTGCAAACCTGAAGAGCTTGACCCCGGGCTGCAGGATTTTGCCTCCGTAGGCGACCCCCACCTCGACCAGAAAGGGGAATCCCGAGTAGGAGGACGGAGGCCTGTCAACTACAGTCGCGAACTCTGGCTGCAGTTCTTTATTGATGCCCGCCAGGAGGATGTCCTCGCCTACCGGAGAGAGGACCGCCGCGTCGGGCTGGAGGAAGTCGGGGAAGCGCTGGAGTGCGTCAACGATCGTCACAATCTGGTTCGTGTTGAGCCGCTTCGGGGGGAGGCGCGGGCTGATGCCTGCGAACTCCAGGAACTTGGTGGCGATTTTCTCCCCGACCCTATGAAAGTGGGTCACCATGAAGCTCTTCATGTCGTGCTCCTCGGAGAGCTTTACGATGCGCTTGAAGGCTTCCACGTCGACGCCATAGGGGTGGGGGAGGGTCTCCTTGGGAGAAGAGGGCATCGAATCCGTCCCCCTCTCGAAGAAGGTAACCTGGCCCAGGGGGTCGACGAAAGTCAGGTTGGCGTAGCTGGCGACCAGGGCGGTCTGCTTGAAGTAGTCGCCTATCTTCTGGGAGGCACGCAGAAAGTCCCCCTCGAGGACCATCTCGACCCGTGTCCCCGTGGTGCCGTTGGCATCGCTGTTGAAGCGCTTGAGCACCATTGGCCTGTTCTCTGTGATGTCGATCATCATCTGGAAGCCGTACTTCCTCTTCCCGTCGGGGGAGGTTATGATGGTGAAGGGGCGGTTCGTCGTGATCTGTCCATAAAGCATGGCCATGGTCCCTCCGAGGCCGAACATGCCTCTCGACTGCCGGAGGACGTACTTTGAGCCGTAGAACACTTTCCCGAAGGCGCTGGGGACGTGCTGGGGCGCCACGCCCGGCCCGTTGTCGATGACAACGAGGCGGTAGGGCTTGGGGTCCGGGACCTCGGGATTCGGGTTTTCCGAGGTCATCCTCACGTAAATCTCCGGGAGGACTCCCGCCAGCTCGGCCGCGTCCATGCTGTTCTCCACCAGTTCTCTGACGGCCATGTAGAGGGCGCGAGCCGGATTGGTGAACCCTGCCAGGTCGCGGTTGCGGTAGAAGAACTCTGAGGGCGAGATCTCTGCGAAAGTTGTCTTGCTACTCAGTTTCTACCTCCTCCTTTAGACCGGATGTTTGTGTTGAGTTCCCCAATCGAGTTATTTCCTTTTTGCAGGCGCCTGCGCTCCGCCGCGCAGGTATCGGTGAGGTTCGTATATGTGCTAGCCCTCGATTTTCCGCAATTTCTCGTCGATTGTTTCCGGGGAGGTCCCCTCCCAGAGGAACATCCGCTCCATCTTGCGCTTCGTCCTTGCCTTCTGGAGCGAGTTATAGACAGTCTTGTGCTGGCTCCCCGTTGCCAGAGACCTGACCGCCTCTGACGCCAGCTGCACCTCCGAAGCCTCACCTATGATCGCCACCGTGCGGCCGTACACCGAGAGGTGGCACGAAGTGAGCTCCTCTATGACCCTCCTTGACTTCCCCTTGAGACCGATGACCCTCCCCCTAATCCTCTCGAGGGAGTTGACGCTTCTTCCCGCATAGTCGCGCAGGTCGATCACTTCGAGGGCGGTCCCCTCATCAAGGAGGCGCCTCGCCCTCTGGGGGGAGAAACCCCTCCCTATCGCCTCGATGACTCTCGTTGCTGAGAAGGGGTCTGTCTTGAGGGCCTTCTCGGACTTCACCGTTACAAGACCCTCCTTGCTGTCCACCCTCAGCGACACACCCATTTCCTTCTCCAGGAAGCGCTTTGTTCCCCCCTCCTTCCCGATGACGGCTCCGACCCTCTCTACAGGGATGCGCACGACCTGCTCGAAACTCATCTCACAATCTTCTCCATCCAGAAATCAGCGTCTTCCTTTACGATGCCGCGCTTCCTAAAGAACCTGACCATGTTGGAGACGTCCCTCTTCAGGAACTCCTCGGACTGGGGGTGAGAAGACAGCACTGCGGAGCCCATATCGAAGAGCACCCTCTCCTCCTCTGTCTTGAAGACGTTGAACTCGGAAAAATCGGCGTGGACGAGCTTCGCCTTCCTCCAGAGCCTCCCTATGGTCTCGAATGTCCAGCCGTAGTCGGTCTCGTCTACCTCGGTTTCAGCGAATGTAGGAGCCGGCTCAGGCGGGGTGCCAATGTACTCCATGACCAAGATGTTCTTGAGAAAGGCGATGGGTCTGGGGACCCTGACCCCCGCGGCGTCGGCCACCTGAAGGTTCTTGAACTCCTTGCGCGTCCAGAGGTAAATCGTGCTCCTGGACCCAGAGGGGAGCTTCCCAAACCTCCTGTCCCCGGCGATGTAGCCCAGGCGCCTGCGGAAGTCGGATGCAGACATGAGATAGATCTTCACGGCCACAGGGCCTCCGTCCGCATCCTCGCCGAAGTACACCCGCGCCTCCTTGCCAGCGTTCACCACGCCATTCAGCTCGCGAAGGTCCTTCCTTGCAACCAGCTCCTCAATCGCTAGGAGCGTCGCCTGGTCGAAGACCTCCTCCAGCACCTTCCTCTGGTCGGAGTCCTTCCGGAGATACCGACTCTCCCTTTCGAAACGGAGTAGCCTCTCCTTCATCTTCCTTGATTCGTCTGGCTCGGCCACGCGACACCCGCGTCGGCTGTAAATTTATACGTATGAGAACGAGCGCGGAAAAATTGGGCTCAGGAGCTAGGACAAACTCGAATGGAAACAAAGAACAGCGGGAAGGGTCAGGTATCACCGGAGAATCGAGTGGAAGCCCTGGAACAGGAACTCGCCGAGATGAAGAAGCGGAACGACGAACTTCTGACACGACTGAAGTACACCCAGGCTGATCTGGAGAACTTCAGGAAGAGGATGGATAGGGAGCTAAAGGAAGCTGGTGAATCGTTGACGAAGAGCTTGGTTGTGAGGCTGCTGGTGGTACAGGACGAGCTCGACCTAGCCGCGAGGCATGCAGACGCGGGCACGGAGAATGGAGAGCTGAAGGAGGGAATAAACATGGTCCGGAAGAACCTTGAGGCCGCCATGGAGTCGGTAGGAGTCGAAAGGATTGACTCGGTCGGAATGCCCTTTGACCCATCGATCCACGAGGCTGTGGAGAAGATTCAGGGGGGAGGGGGGAGGGACATGGTCGTTGAGGAGATTAGGCCGGGGTTCACCTTCAGGGGGCAACTTCTGAGGCCGAGCTTGGTAAAAGTTCAATTGGCGTCGAAGACTGCCATGGAGGAGAAGCCGGTTGAGTAGTGCCAGAGAGAAGATACTTGGGATAGACCTGGGGACAACGAACTCGGCCGCGGCGGTGGTGGAGGCGGGGAGGCCGCTCGTGATCCCGAGTGCTGAGGGTGCGACCCCTGCGGGGAAGATGTTCCCCTCTGTTGTGGCCTACACTAAGGATGGACAGCTCCTGGTAGGTGACCCTGCAAGGCGTCAGGCGGTCACGAATCCGGACGGGACGGTCTTCGAAATCAAAAGGAAGATGGGAACGGACTACAGGGTGAACATCTACGGCAAAGAGTACTCCCCAGAGCAGCTGAGCTCATACGTACTTCAGAAGATCAAGCACGACGCCGAGGTCTTCCTTGGCTATCCAGTCAAGAAGGCGGTCATCACAGTGCCTGCCCACTTCAACGACAATCAGCGCCAGTCGACCAAGGACGCAGGGGAGATAGCGGGGCTCGAGGTCGTGAGGATAATCAACGAACCGACTGCTGCCTCCCTGGCCTACGGGCTGGACAAGTCCGAGAAGGAGATGAAGATACTGGTGTTCAGCTTCGGAGGGGGGACCCACGACGCCACAATCATGGAGTTCGGGAAGGGAGTCTTCCAGGTGCTGGCCACGTCGGGGGACACCCAGACCGGCGGCGCCGATATAGACAAAGTGATCATACAGGTGCTACTGCTGGACTTCCGCTCAAAGACAGGGATTGACCTGTCTGCCGACAGGACCGCGATGGCAAGATTGAAGGAAGCTGCCGAGCAGGCGAAGATCCAGCTGTCGAACCTCACCTCCACAGACGTTGATCTCCCCTTCATAGCGAGCGACTCGTCGGGGCCGAAGAACCTTCACTACACACTGACCAGGACGAAGCTCGAGGAGGTGGCCAGGCCAATAGTCTCGAAGACAGAAGACACCATTCGAAGGGTCATGAACGACGCCAAGCTCACGCCCGATCAGGTCGACAAGGTGATACTCATCGGAGGGATGACGAGGATGCCCCTCGTCCGGAAGTTCGTGGAGGACGTCGCAGGGAAGCCCGCCGAGAGGGGAGTCGACCCCATGGAAGCGGTGGCCATCGGCGCCGCGATTCAGGGAGCGGTCCTCGCAGGGGAAATAAAGGACATACTTCTACTCGATGTGACGCCGCTTTCTCTCGGGGTGGAGACTCTTGGGGGTATTACTGAACACCTAATCGAGAAGAACGCTACCATCCCTACAAAGAGGAGCAAGACATTCACGACGGCCGCCGACTTCCAGACCGCGGTCACCATCCATGTTGTCCAGGGAGAGAGAAGCATGGCCAGGGACAACGTGTCTCTGGGGATGTTCAACCTGGAGGGGATGCCCCCGGCGCCAAGAGGGGTACCTCAAATCGAGGTGACGTTCGACATAGACGCCAACGGTATCCTTACAGCGACCGCCAAGGACCTGGGAACAGGGAAGGAGAACAAAATCACCATCACCGCCTCGACAAAGCTCTCCAAGGATGAGAAGGAGAGGCTCGTCAAAGAAGCCGAGTCATTCGCAGAGCAGGACAAGAAAAAGCGAGAAGAGGCGGAGCTGAGGAACGAGGCGGACTCCATGCTGTACACCACCGAGAGGACAAAGAGGGACCTGGAGGGGAAGGTGGACAAGGCCAACCTAGACAGACTGGATGCCGCAGCCCAGGAGCTCAGGAAGGCCCTCGAGGGGCAGGACGCGGCCCAGATAAGGGACAGGAACGAGGCGCTGAAGAGGATACTCCAGGAGGTGGGGGCATCGGCCTACCAGCAGACGCAGCAGAGGCAGCAGCAGGCTCGGCCAGAGTCAGCCGGAGGTGGCTCCAAGGTGAGCGATGCTGACTATAAGGTAATGGACGAAGGGAAGTAGGAGGCTCGTCACTGTGGCTGCAAAGGACTACTACGAAGTACTCGGTGTGCAGAAGGGGGCCACCAAGGAGCAGATCAAGGATGCCTATAGGAAGCTGGCACTCCAGTTCCATCCTGACAGGAACAAAGCACCCGAGGCTGAAGCCAGGTTCAAGGAAATCTCCGAAGCCTACGCCGTCCTTTCGGATGACGAGAAACGGAGACAGTACGACGCCTATGGAAGAGAGGGGGTCTATCAGAGGTACAGCCAGGAGGACCTGTTCCGGGGGGTCGACTTCGGGGAGTTCTTCAGGGGGATGGGAGGGTTCGGGTTCGATGACATATTCTCCCAGTTCTTCGGGGGCGGGGGACGCCAGCCCACCAGGGGAGAGGACCTGACATACCATCTTCGGGTGAACCTAGAGGACCTGGTCGGGGACACAAGCAAGGAAATCGAAATTCCAAGGAACGAGGTCTGCTCAACCTGCAATGGGAGCGGCGCGAAGCCAGGCACCGCACCCCAGAGGTGCGGCACGTGTGGGGGGACCGGACAGGTGCAGAAGGTGCAGTCGGCAGGCTTCGCCCGCCTGGTCAGGGTCACGGCATGCAGCAGGTGCCATGGTAGAGGCTATCTGATTGATACCCCCTGCAAGGAATGCAGAGGTAGAGGAACGGTGGAGAAGACAAGGAAAATCCGCATAACGATACCTGCGGGAGCCGAGGACGGTCTGACCCTGAGGCTGAGGGGAGAGGGGAGCGCGGGGGAAGCAGGGGTCCCCCCAGGGGATCTCTATGTCGTGGTGAGCGTTGCACCTCACAGGCTATTCGCTAGACAAGATGCCGACGTTTATCTGGAGACAAGAATCGGGGCAGTCCAAGCGATGCTTGGGACAGAGCTCACCGTTCCAACGCTCTACGGAAACGTGAAGCTGGAGATACCACACGGAACCCAGCCGGGGCATGTGTTCCCAATCAAGGGGAAGGGGCTCCCCAAGTATGGAGGTTGGGGGAAGGGAGATCAGTTCGTGAAGGTCAATGTGGAAATCCCCAGGAACATCAGCGGCCAGCAGAAGGAACTCCTGAAACAGCTGGGCGACCTTCGTTAGCCCGCGAACTTGTAAATCATCAGAAAGGGGACTTCCTCAATCTCCCTGATTGCTTCAGGGGCCCCCACGTTGTTGTCCACAGCCAGCGCCACAGATCTCGAGCCCGCCAGGTTGACGATAGAACACGTCCGGATGAGCCTCAGCGCCTCCCCTGTGTCCACAACCTCTCCTGAGTAGAAATCAGTAGATAGATGTACCTTCAGCTCCCCCTCGGTCACTGTCCTTCCCACCAGCTCCTCGTCGCATATGTTGACCAGGATGGTGCCCTTGTATTCCGCCGTGCGGACGGAGAAACCCTTGCCGTTCGCGCTAGGCAACCTTTGCCACCGACCTTGCCCCGCAGGCCTCGCAGACCATAAACCACATCCGCTTCTCCTTCTCCAGGTGGGTATCCGGACTCCCGCAGACCGGGCAGATGACAGCGTCCTTGACGTACCTCTGGAGGAGCTGGGAGAACGAATCGCGGTCCTTGCGGCCGATGAAAATGGCCCTCTCGCCGTCCAGGGACGCTGCAGTGGCGAGCTCCTTCGCCAGGTACATCAGAACTCTGGAAGAATCGCGTCTCAGGAGCTTGGGGAACTCGCCGTAGTTCCTGAAGATGGTCTTATTCCCGACCCAGATTACGTCGGGCTCGGGGAGCTCCAAACGGAGGGCGCCAGACTTCTTGGCGTCTTTGTCGAGGCCGGCTCTGGCCCTCGAAAGCAACTCCTCGTACGAACGGGGCATAGCCGAATCTTCCGACAATGCTATTTCAAGTCTTCTGGAAAAGGCGCGGAAGAAGCGTTTCCACCCTTGAGAATCGTGCGAGTGCCTTAACTACGATGGAAACGGTCTGAAGTCAAAATGGCTGACGTGTCCCTTTTCCTGGTGGCGGCCCTCCCCGTGATGGTGCTGCTGGGCGTCAGACACGCTCTCGACGTGGACCACATCGCCGCCATCGACAACCTCGTGAGGATCAGGAACGCGGACAGGCAGTCCAGGTGGGTTGGATCTCTTTTCAGCGCCGGCCACATGCTTGCCGTCTGCGCTGAGATGGTAGCCCTGGTTTACGTAGTCAAGAGCCTGGAGGCGGAGTCGTCGCTTGGACTCATCGGGGGGATAGCAGGGGCTATTTCCTTGGGCGCCATAGGACTCTTCAACTTCTACAGCCTGAGGAAATACGGTAGGTCGGGGTTCGGCATGCTGGCCATCAGGGCGGCAGGCAGGACCAGGTTCGCGGGCTCTGTGGGCTCTCCGCTCCTCATTGGGTTTGTGTTCGGGCTCGGGTTCGACACTGCGTCCCAGGTCTCTGCTCTGACAGTCTCTGCCGTCGCTTCAGCGACCCAGGGCGCACAGGTGGCGTTGATCCTGACGGGGTTCTTTGCAGTGGGGATGATCCCTACCGACACCCTGGACAGCCTGGTGTTGAGAGAGGTCTTCTCGCGCATCTCTGCGTCAAATGGTTTCAAGGCCATCTCTTACGGCCTGAGTGCAATTGCGATCCTTCTCGCCGTCCTGGAAGGTGCCGGCACGACCACGGGCGTTGTCCTGATTCCCGCCTGGTCTGGGGCCCTGCTCGCAGTGTCTGTGATTGTTGCGGGAATAGCATACTCGTACTACGAGATTCCAGGCTAGAGAAAACCAGGGATGCAACTAGTTCGCTAAAGATTAAATCTGAAACAGGAGGGGGCGCACCGTGAAGCCGAGGGCGGAAATCGGCGTCTTTGGCGGCTCAGGGTTCTACAAGTTCTTCAAGGGAGCCCAAGAGTTTGCGGTCAGGACGCCCTACGGGAAGCCTAGCGCCAGGGTCACGCTATCCCAGATACACCGGAAGAGGGTCGCATTCCTTCCGAGACATGGAGTCCATCATGAGCTTCCTCCCCACAGGGTGCCCTACAGGGCCAACATGATGGCCTTCAAACAGCTGGGGGTTGCCCGGGTGATTGCTCCCAACGCTGTTGGAAGCCTGAAACCTGAGATCATGCCGGGGGACTTCGTCTTCTGCGATCAGTTCGTCAACTTCACCACGGGTCGGGAAGACACGTTCTACGACGGGCCGGAGACCACACACGTCAGCATGGCTCAACCCTACTGCCCCCAGATGAGAGATGTGGGCATTGAGGCAGCGCGGAAGCTGGGCTTAAGGTTCCACAGAACTGGGACCGTGGTGGTGATACAGGGGCCCAGGTTCTCTACCACCGCAGAGAGCAGGTTCTACAGCCGCCAGGGGTGGGACGTTATCAACATGACCCAGTACCCCGAGGTTGTGCTCGCCAGGGAGCAGGAGCTCTGCTACCTCAACATCTCGCTAGCGACAGACTACGACGCAGGGCTGGAGGGAGACCCAAGCGTCAAACCCGTCTCCCACGAAGAAGTCATCAAGGTTTTCAACAGCAAGATGGAGGGCCTCAGGGACCTCATAATGGAGATTGTGAAGGAATTCCCCCGAAGGCGCACCTGCGGATGCGGGTCTGCTCTTGCGCACGCGAGGATGAGTGCCTGATGGGCGCCCTGAGCAGGGAAGTCGAGCGCGCGATTAGGATAATCCCTGACTACCCGAAGAAGGGCATCCCGTTCAAGGACCTGACCACGCTCTGGAAGAATGGGAAGCTCACGAAGAAGGTCAACGACGCGATGGAGAAGAAATGGAAGCGTGCGAAGCTCACGAAAATCGTCGGCATAGAAGCGAGGGGGTTCATCGTGGGCGCGCCGCTGGCCGACAGGCTTGGGATTGGGTTCATCCCCGCGAGGAAGGTGGGGAAGCTCCCTGGCTCCAAGGTCAGCATCTACTATGACCTCGAATACGGGAGACAGGGGATAGAGATGCACACAGACTCGATATCGAGTGGGGACAGGATTCTGATCGTGGACGACCTGCTGGCCACGGGGGGGACGTCGAAGGCTGTCGCCACTCTGGTGGAGAGGATGGGAGGGAAGGTGGTGGGCTTCGCTTTCGTCACGGAGGTCCGGGGGTTGAACGGGAGACGGAAGCTTCGGGGACACGAAGTCTATTCCATCGCCAAGAATGACTAGTGCCCACCCCGTCGGCATCGTCACGGGCACAGGCGTGACCGAACGGTTCGACTTGAGCAGGCCGAGAACCGTCAGGACTAGGTTTGGCAGGGTGAATGTGTTCTTCCACGAGCGGGGAGACTACGTTGTCCTCCCAAGGCACGGCCCCGCCCAAAAGTCCCCTCCCCACGGGATAAACTACAGGGCGAACATCGCGGCACTCGCTCAACTGGGCGTGAGAGAGATCATAGCCACGAGCGCCGTCGGATCAATGAACCAGGGGTTCAGGGTCGGTGAGATTGGTGTGACAGACCAGTTCCTCGACTTCACGAAGAGGAGACAGTCAACCTTCTTTGAAGATGAGGTTGTGCACACCGACATGACGTACCCTTACAGCAGGCGCCTGAATCTTGTGCTGTCGGTAGCAGCGAAGAGGATTGGCATCCATCTCCGACAGCACCTGGTCTATGTGTGCGCCGAAGGACCGAGATTCGAGACGGCGGCCGAGATCAGAATGTACAAGATACTCGGAGGAGACGTCGTCGGGATGACGGGGGTCCCGGAGGTGGTCCTAGCCAATGAAATGAAGCTCGAATACGCGTCAATCGTCATTGCGACCAACTGGGCCGCAGGGATGCAACCCAAGGTCAGCCATGAGGAAGTCCTCAGTGTGATGAAGAAGTCGGGGAAGAGAGTCAAAGAACTGATAGAGGAGACAGTAGCGGGGCTGAGGGGAGAGAAGAGATGACTAAGGTAGCAGACCAGAATCTGGCCGCGGATGGGGAGAGGAACTTCCTCTGGGCAAAGGCGCACATGGGGACATTGAACGCCCTGGCAGCGAAGTATGGAAAGTCAAGACCCCTTGAGAGGGTGAAGCTTGGAGTCTGCCTGCACATCACCAAGGAGACGTCTGTGTTGATCGACGCCCTGCTGGCGGCGGGCGCGGAAGTCAGGCTCGCGGGGGCAAACCCTCTCTCGACCCAGGACGACATTGCTGCCTACCTCTCCACAAGGACGGAGGTCTGGGCCTGGAGGGGCCAGTCGGCGGAGGAATACAGCTGGTGCATAAAACAGGTCCTCGGTTCTCGCCCAGAACAGCTCATCGACGACGGCGCCGACCTGCATGTGGCCGCCCATGTTTCGAGGACGAAGGGGATCGTCGGAGGCTCGGAGGAGACGACCACAGGGGTGATCAGGTTGAAGGCGCTGGAGACCGAGGGGAAGCTCGCATATCCGGTGATCGCAGTGAACGACGCAAAGACGAAGTTCTTGTTCGACAACAGGTACGGGACCGGTCAGAGCACCCTGGACGGCATCATGAGGGCAACGGCGCTCCTCATGGCGGGGGTGAAAACAGTGGTTGTCGGCTACGGTTGGGTGGGCAAAGGGGTCGCCATGAGAGCCAGAGGGATGGGGGCGAGGGTGACAGTGGTCGAGGTGGACCCAATAAGGGCCCTCGAGGCGCACCTCGACGGGTTCGAGGTTGCAGGTATTGACGGCGCCGCTCCTTCCGGGGAGTTGTTCGTCACCACCACCGGACAGAAGAACGTGATCCCATACAGCGCCATTGTCAAGATGAAGGAAGGGGCGATTCTGGCTAACGCAGGCCACTTCGACGTGGAAATCGACGTGAAAACCCTGATGGCCAGGGCAAAGAGAGTGAAGCAGGTGCGCCCCAACGTGGACGAGGTGACCCTCCCTTCAGGGAAGAAGGTGTATCTGATAGCCAAGGGGAGGATTGCCAACCTGGTCGCGGCCGAGGGGCACCCGCCCGAGGTCATGCAGATGTCATTTGCGAACCAGATGCTCGCGGCAATCCGCATCCACGATAACCATGGGAGGATGGAGAAGAGAGTCTACGGGGTCCCACCTCAGATCGAGGACGAGGTGGCAAGGGCGGCACTGAAGTCCATGGGTGTCTCCATCGGGCGCTCCACCAGAGAACAGAAGGAGTACGCCAAGAGCTGGAAGCTATAGGCCGAAGATTTTAAAGCGGAAGAAGGTTGGTTTAACGATTGGTGGATGAGCTCAAAGGAGAGAACGTCATAATAACAGCCGCGCTCCCGTATGCCTATGACGACCTCCACCTCGGCCACATCGCGAGCACCCACCTCCCGCCCGACATACTCTACAGGTACCTCAAGCTGAAGGGAACCCGGGTCATCCAGGTCTGCGCGTCGGATGACTTCGGTACGCCCATCCTGATCTCTGCCGAGAAACAGCACGTGGAACCGAAGGAGTACGTCGCACGCTGGAATGCCAGGTTCAGAGAGGACCTGGAGAGGCTCGGAATAGTGTACGACCTGTTCGACAGGACAAGCTCCCCGGAGAACGTCGAGCTGGTGCAGAAGTTCTTCACGAAACTCAATGAAAACGGCTTCATTTACGCGTCCGACGTCGACCAGTTCTACTGCGAATATGACCACAAGTTCCTCCCAGACAGGTACGTCAAGGGGACATGCCCCTACTGCGGCGCGGAGGAGCAGTACTCCGACGTATGCGAGAACTGCGGAAGAACTCTCCAATCGGGGCAGATACTGAACCCCCACTGCTCCATATGCGGCAGGCCCCCCGTACTGAAGAAGAGCGCTCACTACTTCTTTAGACTCTCCGCCTTCTCAAAGCGGCTCGAGGAGTGGCTTCGAGGAACGCCGGGGCTCCAGGGGGACGTCAAGAATTACGTTCTCAACTGGATAAAGGAAGGTCTGCAAGATTGGGACATCACCCGAGACATCTCCTGGGGTGTGCCTGTCCCCCTTAAGGAGGCGAAAGGGAAGGTCCTCTACGGGTGGTTCGATAACCACCTCTGCTACATCTCGACCGCCCTCAAGTGCGTGGGAAAAACAGGAGATGATGGGAAGAACTACTGGAACGGGTCGAAGCTCTACCACTTCATCGGGAAGGATATCGTGTACCACCACTACCTCTTCCTTCCAAGCATGAGGATGGGAGAGGGGGAGTACAAGCTCCCTGACCACATACCAACCAGGGGGCACCTGCTCCTGCTCGGAAGGAAGGTGTCTAGGAGCAGGCACTGGATGATAACGGTAAGGGAATTCTTGGAGCACTTCCCACCCGACTACCTCCGGTTCTATCTTACCAGAATCACGCCGCTGAGCCAGTCGGACTCGAACTTCGATCTCAAGGAGTTCGGTGACAAGATAAACAACGAGCTTGTGGCGAGTGTCGGGAACTTCGTCTACAGAGCGCTGTCCTTCGTGCAGTCCAAGCACGGGGGCGTCGTACCCACAGCAGGACCAAGAGGACCCGTGGAGGAGGAGGTACTCGAAGAGCTGGAGAAGACGGTGAAGGAAACAGGCGGATTGATTGAGCAGGGATACTACGACAAGGCGCTCAGAAGGGTGCTCGACTTCTCTGCGAGCTGCAACCAGTACTTCCAGAAGAAGGCGCCATGGGAGATGAAGGCAGACGAACCTACAGCGCTGTACTATTCATGCAACCTCGTCGCCGGGCTGGCCACACTCATCAGCCCATTCCTCCCCTTCAGCTCCAGGGAAATCTGGGGCCAGCTGGGGTTTCAGGCCCAGCCTGACGACCTGAGCTGGGACTCCGCTTCTGCAATGAGAGTCGAGGCGGGGAGGGAGATTCCGGACCCGAAGCCCATCTTCAAGAAAGTCGAGGACGCAGACCTGAGCGAAGTACGCGTCCTTCTGGGCTAGTCAGTCGCAGCACTGAAGGGCGTCGAGGCCCTCCGGGAGCGCGCAGTCCATTTCGTCGTCCAGCACTCTGTCCCCCAGTACCCTGGCGATTGGGTCGTAGTCGTCGTACTTCGTCGAGCCGAAACCCGACGCCAACAGGCTCACCTGTAGCTGTGCGGTGCCCGAGTAGTCGACGCCATATTCGACATCCAGCTCCGGGTTTCCGGTGGCTGAGCTGACGCGGTCAACTACGAGGCCCACCTCGGGAGCGGTGAGGGTCGAGTCGCCGTTCATGCTGACCAGGGCGTGGGTCGCTTCCTTCGGGTCCCCGAGCTTACCCAGCGATACGACGGCCCCCGCCAGCGCATCTTCGGCCTTGTCTTCTGAGCCGCTGCTCGACACACCTAGGAGGGAGTAGCCATCGCGCAATACCGTGCCGAGAAGTTTGTTCAGCCCGACGGGGCGCGACCCCTCGGCAGATCTCGAAAGAAGCGAGCCGAGCGCCTTGACCGCGGCCTTGTTGGCCGTATCGTAGATGTCTGCCAGAGTCGTGTCCTCAGGAGAGGAACGGAGGAGGGTCTCGTTGTCAATCACGACGACGCCTTTGGCGGCCGCCCTCAGGCGCCTTAGCGAGACCCCTGCGTAGAACTTCGTCTTCCTCTCAAAATCGAAGGGCATAACAGCGATGCCAACCGCAGTCGCCCCGCACTCCCGGGCCATTGAGGCGACGACAGGAGCAAGTCCGCTCCCCGTGGCCCCGCCGAGGCCGGCCACCACGAAGACCACCCTGGAGCCTCTCACCGCTTCCCTGATCCTTGAATGGGACTTCAGGGCCAGACCACGGACGATTGCCGGCGTGAGCTTCTGGTCCACCGGGGATTCGACGTGTATCGTGTCCTTCGGATCGACGGTGGAGAAGTCTCCGTCGTCGCAGGAGACGTAGGCGAACCTGTCGACCAACACCGTCTTCCTGCTCAGCAGCGAGACAATCTTGATTCCCGCGCTTCCAATTCCGATAGCTGTGACATCATCTCGATTATTGACAATCAATTCTAGGGCGCAAAGGTTGGTGTCGTCGAGCATAAACAAACCCATCACTCAATATTGTTGACGACAAAGTAGTTTTTGTTTACCCTGCGTCCGATGATATTTTCCCGGGCTACTTTGGCGCCTTTGGGCCGACTTCGTCCTCGTTGACCAGCTTGTTGACGAGGTCGTCCATCATGTGCCCTGAGCACTCGACCCTCACCGCACGCACTCCGTCGATGGAGAGTGCAGCCTTCTTGATGCTCCTCCCCGTGTCGACTGCTGTGGGACTGTATGCCGAGAGCGGTTGGAACTTCACCCGGATCGAGCCGGTCGCCATCTCAGAAACATCCGTCACGATGTTGAGCTCGCCGAACTTCCTCTTCGTTTCCTCGTCTACCAGGTCGTTCAGGCGGGCGACGACTGCCTTCGACAATTCGCTTGGCACGACGGGTCTCTTCGAAATTCCGGAGGCTATATGACCTTTGAGCTTACCAATGGACGCGAAGCGTCATGGGGTGCGATGCCTTCACTTCGTCTATCTTCCCGACGCTCGTTTGTTTGGGGACGGGTCCCAGCGTCCCCTCCTTCATATCCCTGTAGATCTCGTTCATTGCTGCGGCGTAATCATCCAGCATCTCGATCGGCTCTGACTCGGTGGGTTCAATCATCAGCGCCTCGTGGACGATGAGCGGGAAGTAGACCGTGGGGGCGTGCATTCCGTAGTCAAGGATGGCCTTGGCGATGGTGAGGGCGGCCCCTGGAAGCTCGCTCTTCGCGGACACGACCACTTCGTGCTTCCTGTGAAGTTCCTCCCCGTAGGATGCGGGAAACGCTTCGGGGTCCAGGCTCTTCCACAGGTAGTTGGCCGCGAGCACGGCCAGAGAGGAGACATCGGCGAGGCCGGACGCGCCCAGGAGACGGATGTAGATGTAGGCCCTCAGCAGGACTGCTGAGTTCCCGACAAAACCCTTCAACGGGCCTATGGTGTGCTTGAGGTCATAGTCGAGGGTGTACCCCCTCTTTCCCTTCGAGACAACTGGGACAGGAAGGTAGTCGGCCAGCATTCGCGTGACGCCGACGGGTCCAGCCCCCGGCCCCCCTCCTCCGTGGGGAGTGGCGAACGTCTTGTGGAGATTGAGATGAACAATGTCGAACCCCATGTCTCCGGGCCTGGCTCTGCCGAGAAGTGCGTTCATGTTCGCGCCGTCATAGTACATCAGTCCGCCTGCGTCATGGACCGCCTGACACACCTCCACCACCTCCCCTTCGAAGAGACCGAGAGTGTTGGGGACGGTGAACATCATCCCAGCTGTCTTCTCGGAGCAGAGCGCCCTGACGGCCGCTGCCCTGACCTGACCGTTAGAATCGGACGGGACCTTGACGATCTGGAACCCTCCCATGGCGGCGCTGGCAGGGTTGGTCCCGTGAGCAGAGTCGGGGACAAGAATCTCGCTCCTCTCTCCTTGGCCGTGGTCCCTGAGGTACTTCCTGATCATGAGGACCCCCGCGAGCTCCCCCTGGGCGCCGGCGGCGGTGGAAAGGGAGAACCGGTGCATCCCTGTGATTTCGCTGAGGAACCCTTCGAGCTCGTAGAAGATGGACAGCAGACCCTGGACAGTCTCTGGGGGTTGGAGTGGGTGGGCAAACTTCATGCCGTCCGAACCTGAAATCATTTCCGAGACCTTGGGATTGTACTTCATGGTGCAGCTCCCTAGGGGGTACATGCCCAACTCCACTGAGAAGTTCATCTGGGAGAGGCGGTTGAAGTGCCTCATGACTTGGAGCTCTGAGAGTTCGGGGAGCTCTGCAGGCTGGCGCCTCATCGACGAGGGGACAAGGGCGGCCGGATCCTTGAACCGGGCCGCGACTTTGGAATCCGAGGGAACTACCATGCCAACCCTCCCTGGCCTGCTCAGCTCCTTGAGCAGCGGCTCGTTCCAGAACGCCTGGCTGAACCGCCTCGTCTAGACCGCCTCCCGCAGGGCTGCCACGAGCCTTTCGATGTCGTCTCTGGTGTGGACCTCGGTCACGCAGTAGAGGCCTGCTTCTACCTCCAGGCCGAAGGACCTCTGGATGGGGTAGCCTGCGAGGACGCCCTTTCGAGAAAGCCTCCCGAAGACGGCCTTCGCATTCGCATTGTGATACGAGACAGCAAATTCCTTGAAGAAGGCGCCGGAAAAGAGAGGGGACTTCACGCCCTCTACCCTGGATAGCCTCTGGGCAGCATAGTGGGAGTTGGAGATGACCACTTCCCCCAGCCTGCGGAAACCCTGCTTCCCGAGGAGAGAAAGGTAGCTTGCCGCGGCGACGGCCATCAGAGACTGGTTTGTGCACACGTTCGAGGTGGCAGCCTCCCTGCGTATGTGCTGCTCACGGGCTTGGAGGACCATTGCGAAGGCCTTCGCGTCCGGATCTGCGATGGTGCTTGTGATGCCTATGAGCCTACCCGGCATGCTCCTTGCGAGCTTGATGTCCTTCACGGAGAAGATTCCGAGGTGGGGGCCGCCATAGTTCATGGCCAGGCCCAGAGGCTGGCCCTCCCCCACGGCCACGTCAGCCCCGTAGGCGCCGGGCTCCTTGACGAGCGACAACGAAATAGGATCGACACCGACTACTGCCAGGGCTCCCGCACCATGCACCTTCTCAATCATGGATGCGATGCCGCCTTCGATGACTCCGAAGTAGTTCGGGTTCTCGAAATAGACACACGCGACGTCTGCGGTGAGCTTGCTCTCCAGGTCCGCGGGGTCGATGGTCCCCTTACTCGCATCAAAGGAGACCGTCTCAAGCTCCAGCCCGAGGGGTTCTGTGTAGGTTTCTATCACAGCCCGTCGCTGGGGCCCTGCGTTTCCCGCGACCAGCGCCTTCCTTCTCCCTGTGACCCTCGCCGCCATCCGCACAGCCTCTCCAGCCGCGGATGCCCAGTCGTACAGAGAGCTGTTGCACGCCTCCATTCCAAGAAGGTCACACATCAGGCTCTGGTATTCGAACAGGGCCTGGAGCATCCCCTGGCTAACCTCTGCCTGGTAGGGGGTATAGCTCGTGTAGAACTCCTGCCTCGAGGTGATAGACTCCACGGCAGCCGGGACGTAGTGGGGCCAGACCCCTCCCCCGAGAAAGCAGAGGGACCTGGGCGGGGTCGTGTTGCCGCCGAGCCTCGTCTGGACCTCCCGGCGGACCTCGTACTCCGAAGTTCCCTCAGGTAACTTCAGCCCCCTCCTCAGCCTGACGTTCGGAGGGATGTCGGAGAAGAGCTCGTCTACGGAGGAGGCGCCCACCTTCTGCAGCATCTTCGAGATGAGAGACTCGTCGAGGTTCGGAATGAGAGGATGGCGCCTCTGAGACTCACGCATGTCTACCGGCCGAAAAACGCGTGACATCCCAGTTGCCCATGATTGGCTTCCGGGTTCCTGATTCAAAGACCCGGATTGCTCGACCATTCGCTGGAACGAGTAGAGTCCTGGTCTCCACAGGCTTGAGTTCGGGCACGCCTTGGTAACGGGACTCGTCACCAAGTCGGACGTCAACAAGACGCCTGCCCTGCCCTACTTTCTTGAGCGCTCTCTTCAAGACATTTCGCGCGCCATTCAAATCGCGTTTAAGCAACCTCCCGCAACCGACGCAATTGAACTCACGCATATCGAGGGTTACCTCGTTCAGGGACCCACAGAAGAAGCATTCTCGCGTAGAATTCATAGAACTGACTTTCACGAAGGCGATACCGAGGCGTACAGCCTTGTATTCTGTAAATTCTACCAGTTGACCCCATCCGGCATCTAGAATCGACTTGGCTAGACGATAATTCCTCACCATGCCGCCAATGTGCAAGTCCTCGAATCCGATGAGATCGTGTTCATTGACAAGCCGATTGCTGAGCTTGTGATTGGTATCTTTCCTCTGTCTGGCGACCTTCGCATGCTGGGTCGCCACCCTTGTTCTTGCCTTCCATCTGTTTTTGGAGCCCTTTTTCTTTCTTGTAAGACTCTCCTGCAGCCGTCTCAGCCGATTTTCTGCTTGTCTGAGGAACTTCGGAGGTAAGACTTCCATCCCGTCGCTTGTGGTCATCAGAGCCTTGAGACCAAGGTCGACACCGATCGGCCTTGAAATCGGAGTCGATGGACCACCAATTCCTTGTAACGGGATGATATCTTCATAGTTCAATGAAGCATACCACTCACCACATGACTCTCGGGTTATGGTGCATGTCTTCAGCACGGAATCTCTTGGAATAGGGATGTGAAAGATTGTCTTGATATTGCCCAACTTCGATAGGAAGAGCCTCTTCCTACTTGGATCTGGTTTCACTGACCCATTGTAAGCCTGCGGATAGGTGAAAGAGCCCGAACCTCTATCTTCTTTGAACTTCGGATAACGAGTGTTGCCTGAGAAGAACGACTTGAATGACTTGTCGAGTCTATTCAGCACATCTTGAGCTACCTGGGAGTAGACCTGACCTGTTTCGGTATCCGATTTGCGGACGGCGGTGAGTATCCACTGCTGAAGATTGTAGGTGGTGGACTTCCTTTCCTCCTCCCACCTTCTTTTCCTGTGGGACAACGCATCATTCCATAGATGTCGGCAGGCTTCGATCGTGTTCAGCATTCTTCGTTCCTGTTCACGGTTCGGATACATGCGGAACCTAAGAGTTCTCAAGCAGCGCTGGAAGCCGATTTGCGTTTCAATAAAAGCTTGGCTCTGATTCCCACAATCTAGGAGGGAGGGGGTCGCGAAAAACGCTTAAAATAAGAACGTAGCGGCGAGGGGAGATTCGTTTGAGGCTCTCGGTCTCAGTAGCTCTGCTGCTTGTGCTCATTCTCGCCCTGCTGCCTACGCAACTCCCCGCCCATTCTCAGGTGGGGGCGACATCAACTTCCGCGAAGGTATCGGTAAAGAGCCTCTACACCCTCGACAGGTACGGATTTGCCACCATCAACGAGAGTGTGAAGTTCACCGACAACCAGACTTCTGCTGTTCAGATTCCGGCCCTGACCTTCGGCCTTGGCAACCTTTCTTCAGACGTGAAGGGCTACACCCTTACAGGGAGCGGCTTTTCGCTTGCGCCCCCGGCCTCGACAGGGGGGCCTTACACCGTCAGCACCACCCAGTCCATCCAGGCCGGAGGGAACGCCACCTTCGTGCTTAGCGTGCTGCTCGATGGCGTCGTCACCAGGACGACTAGCGGGACACTCCGTGTGCTCACCCTCTCCTCCCCCTCGATAAGTAGCACTGTCGACTCGCTGCTTAACGTAGTACAGATGCCGACCTCCACCAGCTTCAAGACCGCCCCCCAGGGGCTGTCCGGGAGCATCACCGGGAGCAACAACACCTACTCCTCCAGTGCCTCCCATGTCGCGCCGAGCGCGGCGACTTCAATCTCGTACATCCAGACATCCTCCGTACAGGACTTCAACCCGCTCCGGGTCTTCGAAGCTGCGAGATCGATCTCGGCCGACTCTCGTGGTAACCCCCTGGTCACGGACACGATCGAATTCCAAAACCTAGGAACTACGCCCCTGTCCACTCTGTACGTCCAGCCCCTCGCTCCTGGTAGCGCGACGGCGACCGTCGAGGCGCTCACGGAGCCAAGGCTGCTGAGCCCGGTGTCTGTTTCGCTAATTAGTGACTCGATAGACCTGACGCAATTGGCCGTGGGATACCCCAACAACGGCGTGGCAGCCGGAGGCAACTTCTCCATTACATATCAGTACCCGCTGGGATCGCGCTACTACTCCGTCTCAGGGGGCCAGGTCACCCTGAACGTTCCGGACACCCCACCGATCAGGGCGTTCGTCGACTCCTTCACCATCGAGCTCTCCCTCCCCCACGGCGCGACCTCCTCGAACCCAGCGCCGACGACCACGAAGGGCGTAACTCCTTGGCAGACCGGGCAGACCAACTTCTCCTACGGGCTCTCGGTCGGATGGGCGATTAATGACGGCGTTCCTCTCGCCACCGTCGTGTTCGCACTCTTGCTCATAGGGCTCTTCGCGTCGAGGACGACCACCGCCGAGGCTGAGGAGGAGGAAGAGGAGGAGTCTTCGTCGGAGCTGGCGTCGGCCATGATCAAAGCATTCGACGAGAAGACGAACCTCATCAACAGCCTCTGGCCAGAAGTCGAGTCCAAAGACCCCAACGAGATTGACAAGGAGTACTTCGACGAGCTCAGGACGCGCCTGGACACGTTCAGGAGCAGAGCGCTCCAACGGTTGAACGAGGTCAAGCAGAAGTCAACCAGCCAGAAGTTCTACGAAGTGGTGAACCAGATCCACCAGACCGAGAGGGAGGTGGACAGGGCAGCAAAAGACAAGCTGAACCTCTATCAGCAGTACTACACCCGTCAGATGAGGAAGGAGATCTTCGACAGGCTCCTCCCGCAGTACACCAGGAGGCTTGAGAAGGCTCTGAACCAGCTCTCCGACGAGCTCCACACCGTGCAGAGAGAAGCGAAGCTCCTGTAGGACGGGCCGACCCGGGGGCAGATTTATGAGGCGGGGGAAGGCCGAAGGTCTGAAGGATATGGAGGACAAGGTGGAGAAGCTAGTGATAATTGGGTCAGGGCCCGCAGGCCTCACGGCGGCCATCTACGGCTGCAGGGCGGACCTGGACCCCCTCGTGTTCATGGGGACCAAATACGGCGGCCAGCTGATGCTGACGAGCGAAGTGGAGAACTTCCCCGGGTTCCCCGACCCTGTTCTCGGGCCCGACCTTATCGCAAGGATGAAGTCACAGGCCGAGAGGCTGGGTGCGAGGCTCGTCCAGGAGGATGTGGTCAGGGCGAACTTCAGGACCTATCCGTTCGAGGTATACACAGGTTCGGGCGTCACCAGAGCACACGCGGTGATACTGGCGATGGGAGCGAACCCGAGGCGCCTGAACCTCCAGTCCGAGATGCGGCTGATGGGGAAGGGGGTGTCCAACTGCGCCGTCTGCGACGGCTTCTTCTTCAGAGGGAAGAAGGTCGCAGTGGTCGGGGGAGGGGACACAGCCATGGAGGAGGCCACTTTCCTCACCAAGTTCGCGTCCCAGGTACAGATAATCCACAGAAGGGACGAGCTCAGGGCGAGCGCGGCCCTGAGGAAGGAAGCCTTCGCCAACCCGAAGATTAGCTTCATCTGGGATTCCGTCGTGACCGACGTGATTGGGGATACGAAGGTGCATGGAGTTAAGATCAAGAACCTCAAGACGGGAAAGGAGGGCGAGCTCCCGCTGGACGGCCTGTTCGTGGCAATCGGTTACGACCCCAACACAGAGATGCTAAGAGGGCAGGTGGAGCTCGACCCGAAGGGGTACGTGGCCATAAGGAACGGGACAGAGAGCAGCATCCCTGGCGTCTTCGTGGCCGGGGACGTCCACGACTTCCGCTACAGGCAGGCGATTACTGCCGCCGCGGACGGGTGCAAGGCGGTGCTGGATGCTGAGAAGTTCATCAAGCAGAAGCTCGAATTAAAGGTCGCTAGCTGATTACAGAGACGAACCTGTCTTCGGCGTGCGACT
>Ga0187769_10000445_pt1 | contig 22704 bp, 22 predicted proteins | sample 0116_SJ02_MP02_1_FD_133140 | JGI IMG/M metagenome (GOLD analysis project Ga0187769, IMG submission 133140) | Tropical peat soil microbial communities from peatlands in Department of Meta, Colombia - 0116_SJ02_MP02_10_MG | ecosystem: Environmental > Terrestrial > Soil > Wetlands > Peat | place... | reverse complement strand
GTCAATCTCGGCTTTGCCGGCAAAGGCAACGCCTCGCGCCCGGCGGCGCTCGAGGAGATGATCAAGGCCGGCGCCTGCGCGATGAAGCTGCACGAGGACTGGGGCACGACGCCGGCGGCGATCGACTGCTGCCTTTCCGTCGCCGACGACTACGACGTGCAGGTGATGATCCACACCGACACGCTCAACGAATCCGGCTTCGTCGAGGACACCATCGCCGCATTCAAGGGCCGCACCATCCACGCGCTGCACACCGAAGGCGCCGGCGGCGGCCATGCGCCCGACATCATCAAGATCGCCGGCCTCAAAAACGTGCTGCCATCCTCGACCAATCCGACCCGGCCCTACACGCGCAACACCATCGACGAGCATCTCGACATGCTGATGGTGTGCCACCATCTCGATCCGGCGATCGCCGAGGATCTCGCTTTCGCCGAAAGCCGCATCCGCAAGGAGACGATCGCGGCCGAGGACATCCTGCACGACATCGGTGCGCTGTCGATGATGTCGTCGGATTCCCAAGCCATGGGCCGCGTCGGCGAGGTCATCATCCGCACCTGGCAGACCGCGGACAAAATGAAGCGGCAGCGCGGACGGCTTAAACAGGAGAAGGGCGACAACGACAATGTGCGGGTCAAGCGCTACGTCGCCAAATACACCATCAATCCGGCGATCGCCCATGGGGTATCGAAGCTGATCGGCTCGGTTGAGAAAGGCAAGCTCGCCGATCTCGTCCTGTGGTCGCCGGCGTTCTTCGGCGTCAAGCCCGACTGCATCGTCAAGGGCGGCACCATCGTCGCCGCACCGATGGGCGATCCCAACGCCTCGATCCCGACCCCGCAGCCGATCCACTACCGGCCGATGTTCGGCGCCTTCGGCCTCGCCCGCACCGCCTCGTCCGTCGTGTTCGCCTCGAAGGCGGCGGTCAAGGCCGGGCTCGGCAAGAAGCTCGGCATCGAGAAGCAATTGGTCGCCGTGGCGAACACGCGCGGCGAGCTCTCGAAGAAGAGCATGATCCACAACGACGCGACGCCGGCGATCGAGGTCGATCCGGAAACCTACGAGGTGCGCGCCGACGGCGAGCTTCTGACCTGCGCGCCGGCCGAGAAGCTGGCGATGACGCAGCGTTATTTTCTGTTTTGACGAATCCCGTTACGCGACGGTGCCGCTTGCACCCTTGGACCCGGCGGACGTCGCGGTAGAAGTCCGCCGGGCCAGGAACCGATTGAGCGCCGCGCGACGCAAGCTAGCGCACGAAGCTCACGAGCATTTGAGCCCGCGCCACCTGCGACAGATCCGGCGCCAGGGGCGGCTGATAGGCGTGACGTCCGCCCGCATCGCCGTGCCAATCGGCCGCGACCTGGTAGCGCGGCGGTGAGCGATGGCGATAGGCAAGCCGAACCGCGCGGTCGGCTTGGCCGCGCCGCATCTCTGAGCCGGACGCGAGCGCTGCGCCGCCGCTATGCGGATCGACGATGGTCAAGCCGGCAAGCGAGACGCGGTGCACGCGGGTCAGGCCGCCGCCCGAGTTCGCGTCATAAACGGTCGCGGTGCCGTCGCCATTCACCGCGCGAATGACGGCAACATGCCGCGCGCCCCAGAGCGCCGCCATGCCGGGAGCGGCGGCGGCGCGCGGAAACTTGTACCAGCTCCTCACCAGCCACAGGGAGCGATCCGCCAGACCAAGCTCATGTGCGGCGCCGCAGCCGCAGAACAATGTGCGCGGACAATCGGCGGGGTGCGCAACGATCTCGCCTCCGCCACGGGCGACACGAGCCTCGGAATAGGCGCGATGACCGGTTGAGACAACGCGGGCATGAGATTGATGGTGATGATATCGATGGTGATAAGTCGAGGCATTGGCATTTGGACCAAATAAAACAGCACTCGATAGAACGAGCAAAGAAAAGCGCAGCATCACGCATACTCCTGACGAAGTTTTTGGGAAGGCGCACTCATTTGCTAGAGAATGTGGCGAAAATCTGCTGCAGTTTCACACGAAACAAATAACACCTGCGCGCGCTCTGCATGCCTCGGCGCCGTCGCCTCAATTATGCCATGTCGACTGCGTCGCGAAAGTGGAACCCGCGTCGAAATCGGAACCCGCGTAATGTGTGCGACTGCAGGCGCAGCGAAGCCGGCGGCCTCAACGTTCTCGATCGATGCGGCCTTGTTCGTTAACGCCAGCGACCCGCGAGGCATCAGATGTCGGTGTCGCAGCGCTCATCTTGGCTACATTCTCCTCTCCCGCGCTTCACACGGGCGAGGATAAAACCGTCTTCCCCGGCCATTTGCACAAATCCGCGATCAAACATTTTTCGCATAGCGGCCGGCGGGCGAGACAGACATAGCGGCCGTGCAGGATCAGCCAGTGGTGGGCGTGGAGAAGATAGCGCTCGGGCACGACCTGCATCAGCTTCGTCTCGACATCGAGCGGGGTCTTGCCGGGAGCAAGCCCGGTGCGGTTGGCGACGCGGAACACGTGGGTATCGACCGCGATCACCGGCTCGCCGAAGGCAGTGTTGAGCACAACATTTGCGGTCTTGCGCCCGACGCCAGGCAGCGCCTCGAGCGCGGCGCGGTCGTGCGGCACCTTGCCGCCATGCTCGGCGACAAGCTTCTTCGACAGCGCGATCAGATTCTTCGCCTTGGTGCGATAAAGCCCGATGGTCTTGATCAGCGCGCGCACGCGCGGCTCGCCGAGCTTGACCATCTTCTCCGGCGTGTCGGCGAGCTTGAACAACGCGGGCGTCGCCCTGTTGACGCCGGCGTCGGTCGCCTGCGCCGAGAGGACGACGGCGACGAGGAGCGTGAACGGATTGATCGATTGCAATTCACCGCGCGGGTGCGGATTGGCGGCGGCAAAGCGGCGGAACGCTTCCTCGACTTCGGCTTTGGTCCATTGCGGCACGTCGCCCAGCGCCGCCTCGGCATCGGCGGCGGCCTGCGCTTTGCCGCTTTTAAGCCGCGCCGGCCTGCCCTTGCGGGCGGCGGTCAGGTGTCGCCGAGTGGTGTTTCGCGCCATGTTTTCCGTATAGTGAGCGCCATGAATGCGGACAATAGCCGCCGCGGCGGCGACGCCCTCGCCGAGCCGGCGATCTTCGCGGCGGTGATCACGCCGCACCGCTCGCTGTCCTCGACCGGCTTCCTGGCGCTGATGCTGGCGATCGGCACCGTCAGCTTCACCTCCGGAATGCTGTTCCTGATGCTCGGCGCTTGGCCGGTGTTCGGCTTCCTCGGCCTCGACGTGCTCCTCATCTATGTCGCGTTCCGCGCCAATTTCCGCGCCGCGCGCGCCTATGAGGAGGTCACCGTCACCGCCTCCGAACTCACCGTGCGCAAGGTCAATCATCGCGGCGGCGTGCGCGAATGGACGCTCAATCCGCTATGGGTCAAGCTCGACCGCAGCGTGCATGCAGAATTCGGCATCGAGCGGCTGTTCCTGGTCTCGCAGGGCCGCCGGCTGTCGATCGCCGGTTTTCTCGGACCGGAGGAGAAGGCGAGCTTTGCCCAGGCGCTTTCAGCCGCGCTCGGCGAGGCGAAACGCGGGCCGACCCGGACGGTGTTTGAATAACCGTCATTCCGGGGCGCGGACGCAAGTCCGCGAGCCCGGAATCCATAATCCGTGATGGTGGTTATGGATTCCAGCTCTCGCCGCTAAAGCGGCTCGGCCGGAATGACGGATACGGTCAGAAATCGGGTGGTTCGGCGCGTTTCGGCGGCCTAAATGGGGTGCAAATGAAGGAGCAAACCATGCTGTCCCCCGACCGCATCCCCGATAACGCGCCGCTCGCCGCGGCCGCCGCCGACTATGAGGTGGTGCGCCGCGCCATCGGCCACATCCGCAATCATTGGCGCGAGCAGCCCGAGATCGAGACCATCGCCGAGGCCGCTGGCGTCACCCCGACCGAGCTGCATCATCTGTTCCGCCGCTGGTCGGGGCTCACCCCGAAGGCGTTCCTGCAAGCGCTCACGCTCGACGGTGCGCGGCAATTGCTGCGCGATTCAGCGAGCGTGCTCGACGCCACCTACGAGGTCGGCCTCTCCGGCCCCGGCCGCCTGCACGACCTCTTCGTCACCCACGAGGCGATGTCGCCCGGCGAATGGAAGTCGGGCGGCGAAGGGCTCAGCGTGCATTTCGGCTTCCACCCCTCGCCGTTCGGCAAGTCGCTGGTGATGGCGACCGAGCGCGGGCTTGCCGGCCTTGCCTTCGCCGATGCCGGCGGCGAGGAGCAGACGCTTGCCGAGATGAAGCGGCGCTGGCCGCGTGCCGACTACGTCGCCGATCCGACGCGCACCGCGCCGATCGCGCAGCGCATCTTCGATCCCCGAGAGTGGCGCGAGGACCGGCCGCTGCGCGTCGTCCTCATCGGCACCGATTGGGAGGTGCGGGTGTGGGAGACGCTGATGAAAATCCCGATGGGCAAGGTCGCCACCTATTCGGGGATCGCCGAGAAGGTGTGCACGCCCTCGGCCGCCCGCGCGGTGGGCGCCGCGGTCGGCAAGAACCCAGTCGCCTTCGTCGTGCCGTGCCACCGCGTCATCGGCAAGACGGGCGAGCTCACCGGCTATCACTGGGGCATCACCCGCAAGCAGGCGATGCTCGGCTGGGAGGCCGGCCAGGTCGGCGCCGCGGCGTAATTTCTCCCTCTCCCCGCACAGCGGGGAGAGGTGAAGGCCATTACACCGTCAATTCCTCCCGCTCGGCGACCGTCGAGTCGGCGTTGAGCCGGTAGACGAGCGGCAGGCCAGTTGCGAGCTCGCGGGCGACGATCTTCTCCGGCGACAGATGCTCCAGCACCATGACCAGCGCGCGCAGCGAATTGCCGTGCGCGGCGACCAGCATGTTGTCGCCGCGGAGGAGCCGCGGCAGCATGTCCTGGATGTAGTAAGGGAGCACGCGCGCCGCGGTGTCCTTGAGGCTCTCGCCGCCCGGCGGCGCGACATCGTAGGAGCGCCGCCACAGATGCACCTGCTCGGCGCCCCATTTGGCGCGGGCATCGTCTTTGTTGAGGCCGACGAGATCGCCATAGTCGCGCTCGTTGAGCGCCTGATCCTTGAAGACCGGAATGTTCTGCTGCCCGATCTCCTCGAGCATCAGCTCGAGCGAGCGCTGGGCGCGAATGAGCGCCGAGGTGAAGGCGACGTCGAAGCGGAGCCCCCGCGCCTTGATCCGCCGGCCGGCCTCGCGCGCCTCGTTGATCCCGGCTTCGGTCAGACCGACATCGCGCCAGCCGGTGAACAGATTCTTCTTGTTCCACTCGCTCTCACCGTGGCGCACGAGCACGAGAATCCGGTCACCCATTCGTTAGCTCCGTTTCACCTCCCCCTGGAGGGGGGAGGTCGCCGAGCACAGCGAGGCGGGAGGGGGTGATTTTCTCGGCGCTGTTTCACCCCACCCGGGCGCGCTATGCGCGCCCACCCTCCCCCTCCAGGGGAGGGTTTTCAGACATCGCTCAAGCCCAAGACATCCGCCATCGAATAAAGCCCGGGCTTTTTGCCGCGCGCCCACAGCGCCGCGTGCAGCGCGCCGCGGGCAAAGATCATGCGGTCCTCGGCGCGATGAGTGAGCTCGACGCGCTCGGCCGGGCCGGCGAAGATCACGCTGTGATCGCCGACGACGGTGCCGCCGCGCAGCGCCGCAAAGCCGATGTCGCCGGGACAACGCGCGCCGGTGATGCCGTCGCGGCCGCGCACCGAATGCTGGACGAGATCGATGCCGCGGCCCGCCGCCGCGGCGCGGCCGAGCAGAAGCGCAGTGCCCGACGGTGCGTCGATCTTCTTGTTGTGGTGCATTTCCAAAATTTCGATGTCGTAGCTCTCGTCGAGCGTCCTGGCGACGCGCTTGACGAGCGCGGCAAGGAGATTAACGCCGAGGCTCATATTGCCGGACTTGACGATCACCGCCCGGCCGGCCGCCTTGGCGATCACCGCGTCCTCCTCGGCCGAATGCCCGGTGGTGCCGATGACGTGGACGATGCCGGCTGCGGCGCTCAGTTCAGCAAGCGCCAGCGTCGCCGCGGGGATGGTGAACTCGATCAGGCCGTCGGCGGATTTCAACAGCGGCCCGACGTCGCTTGCGACCTTGATGCCGTTCGCGCCGAGGCCGGCGAGCTCGCCGGCATCGCGGCCGATGACGGCGGAGTCCGCCGCCTCGACGGCGCCGGCAAGCGTGACGCCCTTGGTCGCGGCGATGGCGTGAATGAGCGTGCGCCCCATGCGCCCGCCACCGCCGGCGATCACCAAGCGCATGTCGGAATTGGCTGCCGCCATCGGGTCCGTCTCCGCTTCGCCGCGGATATAGCGGGCGGATCACGGAGCGGCAATGTGCCAGTGTCTCACTTCCCCCGTGAAAGGGGGAGGAAATAGCATTACGGCTGCGGGCCGTCATAGCCCTCGACGATGACCAGATCGGCGATCGAATGCGGCTGCCGCAGCTTGATGTTGGCCTGGTATTCCGGCGAGCGGTAGCAGGCGAGCGCCGCGGCGTAGTCCGGAAACTCGATGACGACATTGCGGTTGCGACTGCCGCCCTCGACGCACTCGAACTTGCCGGCGCGGATCACGTAGCGGCCGCCATATTTGCGGAAGATCGCGGGATTGGCGGAGGCGTAGGGCTTGTAGCCTTCCTCGCTATGCACATCGACGCGCCCGATCCAGTAGCCCTTCGCCATCTCATTTCTCCTTCGCCGCTTGTTGCGCAATCTCTTCGATGATCGCCTGCGCCGCCGCCTTGGGGTCGCCCGCGGCGAGGATTGGCCGGCCGACCACAAGATAATCGGCGCCGGCGGCAATGGCGGCGCGAGGCGTCATCACCCGTTTCTGATCGCCGCTGTCGCTACCCGCCGGCCGGATACCGGGCGTCACCAGCATGAGCTTCGGGCCGGCGATCGCGCGCAGCTCCGCCGCCTCCTCCGCCGAACATACGAGACCATCGACGCCGATGTCGCGCGCCTGCGCGGCGCGGCTCGCGGCTAGCTCGTGCACCGAAGAAGCGTAACCGGCGGCCTTAAGGTCGTCGTCGTTATACGAGGTGAGCACGGTGACGGCGAGGATGCGCAACTCGCCCGCGCGCGCGTCGACGGCGGCCTGCATGGTCTGCGGATACGCGTGCACGGTGAGGAAGCTCGCGCCGAGCCGGGCCGCGTTTTTCACGCCCTGCGCCACCGTGTTGGCGATGTCATGGAGCTTGAGGTCGAGAAAGACGCGCTTGCCGGCGTCGGCGAGCGTCGGCGCATAGGCGAGCCCGCCGGCGAAGGCGAGCTGATAGCCGATCTTGTAGAACGACACCGCCTCGCCGAGCCGCGCCACGATCCGTTGCGCCGCCTCGACCGAAGGCACGTCGAGCGCGACGATCAGGCGCTCGCGTGCCGCCGGCGGCCTGGATCGCGCGGCCATCAGGCGACCCCCGCCGCGAATTCGCGCGCCATGTCGACGAGCCGGCGGGCCAGCGCCTTGAGCGCCGCGGCGAGTTTCTCGTCCTTGAGATTGTCCATGTCGTCGAAAGCCTCGTCAGCGCGGCCGATATTGATCTCGTCCGGGATCACCAGCGCACCGCAGCCGAGCTCCAGGATCTGCCGCAGCGCGAGCAGCGAGCGCACCCCGCCGGCCGCGCCGGGCGAGGCCGAGCCGATCGCAAACACGCGGTCCTTGAATGCCGTGTAATACGGCTCGCCGTGCCCGCGCACGCGCGAAATCCAGTCAATCGCATTCTTAAGAAGCGGCGTCACCGAGGCGCTGTATTCGGGACTGGCGATGAAGATGCCATGATGCGCGGCGAGCATGTCCCGCAGTTTGACCGCGTTGCGTGGCGGGCCGGCGTCGGTCGCAAAATCGGCGTCGAATAGCGGCAGCGGATATTCAGCAAGCGAGATCCGCGTCACCTCGGCCTCGGCGAGCGCGAATTCCTTGGCCGCGAGCGCGGCGAGCCGTGCATTGGTAGAGCCGTCGCGCACCGAGCCGGCCATGACCAGGATTTTCGGGATGCGCATGGCGGACGACGGAAGACGGTGGACAGAGGACGGATGGAGAATAGCGGCCGTTCCGTCATCTGTCGTCCGTCATCTGTCGTCTGATCTCCGGTACACCCAAACCCGCGCCGGCGGCAGGTTCATCCAGATGCGCTCCGAGGCCTCCGCGGAAAAGCCGCCGAGCCGCCGCGGCAGCGGCGAGACCACCGAATAGGTGAACTGCACGAACGGCGCGCCGGGCTGCATCAGGTCGAAGGCGTCGCGCAACAGCCGCTCGCGCATCTCGATCGGCTTGGTGACCAGCGGCAGGCCGGAGACGATGGCGGCGGCCGGCTGCGCCAAAAGCGAGTGAAGAAGGGCTCGGATGCCATAGGCGTCGCCTTGGACGAGCGTCGCCGCGGGATATCGCGCACGCAGGATGCGGCAGAAGGCCGGGTTGAACTCGACCAGCACCAGGCGCGCCGGCGCGATGCCGGCCTCGATGAGCGCCTCGGTCACCGGTCCGGTGCCCGGCCCCAATTCGACGATCGGGCCGCGGCTTTGCGGATCGACATAGCGCGCCATGGTGCGCGCCAGCGCCTTGCTCGACGGCTTCACCGCGCCGATCGTCAGCGGCCGTTCGATCCAGGAGCGGATGAAGCGCACCTCGTCGTCGAGCCGGAGGCCGCGCTTACGCTCGAACTCGCGGATGCGCCGCTCAATCTTCTTGCCGAAATCGTCGCGCTTCTGCTCGAACGCCCGGATCTGGCGGCCGATCTTGCGACCGATAATGGCCTTGCGCACGTCGAGGAGGCGAAGCTGGCGCTCGAGCTTCTGTTCAAACGTGCGCAGAGCCGGCAGCGGCATGGCAATCCACTGAGGAAACACGGCGTTCTAATGCATTCGCGGCGCAAAGGCCAGCCGCTTACGCCCGCGGCGTTGCCTAAGGTGCGTTAAGCGGAATTGGCGCGGCTCGCGCCCAAGCCGTCGAGGAATTCCTTGACCTTGACGAAGAAGCCCGAGGATTCGGGCTGCGTGTCGTGTGAAGACAGGCGGTCGAATTCGGCCAACAATTCGCGCTGCTTCTTGGTGAGCTTTTGCGGCGTCTCGACTAAGACCTGCACGTACATGTCGCCCACCTGCCGTGAGCGCAGCACCGGCATGCCCTTGCCCTGCAGGCGGAAGCGGCGTCCGGACTGCGTGCCCTCGCCGACTTTCACGCGGGTCCTGCCGCCATCAATGGTCGGAACCTCGAACTCGCCGCCCATCGCCGCGGCCACCATCGAGATCGGCACTTGGCAGTGCAGATCGGCGCCGTCGCGCTGAAAGAACGGATGCGCGCCGATCGACAGGAAGATGTAAAGGTCGCCGGCCGGGCCGCCGCGCACGCCGGCTTCGCCCTCGCCAGCCAAGCGGATGCGGGTGCCGTCCTCGACGCCGGAGGGGATATTGACCGACAAGGTCCGCTCGCGCATCACCCGGCCGGAGCCGGCGCAGGAGCCGCACGGGCTCTCGATCACCTGGCCGCGGCCCTGGCAGTTCGGGCAGGTATGCTCGAGCGTGAAGAAGCCCTGGGCGCGGCGCACTTTGCCGTGGCCGCCGCACATCGGGCACGCCTTGGGCTTGGTGCCCGGCCGCGCGCCGCTTCCCGAACAGGCTTCGCAGGTGACCGAGGTCGGGATCCGGATCTGCGCGGTCTTGCCCGCGTAAGCCTCCTGCAGGCTGATCTCCATATTGTAGCTGAGATCGCGGCCGCGTTCGCGTCCGGAGCCGCGGCCGCGCCGCGCGCCCATGCCGAACAGATCGTCGAAAATATCGGAGAAGGTCGTGGCAAAGTCGGCGCCGAAGCCGTGGGCGGCGCCGAAGCCGGCGCCATGCTCGAAGGCGGCATGGCCGAACCGGTCATAGGCGGCGCGCTTGTCGGGGTCCTTGAGGACCTCGTAGGCCTCGTTGAGTTCCTTGAACCGGTGCTCGGCCTGCTTGTCGCCGGGATTGCGGTCCGGGTGATATTGCATCGCCTGCTTGCGGAAGGCGGCCTTGATATCGCCGTCCGAGGCGCTGCGTTCAACCGACAGAGTCTCGTAGTAGCAACGCTTGGCCATCATTCCTCACCCGATGATGTCCAATCTTTCCCAGTCTCGCCCGGGCCTCTGAAACACGTGCGCCCCCGTTTTGCCTCCGGGGGCGCATCGTTGACAAGGGGCAGCGGCATCAGCGCCTCGCCGATCAAGCCGATTTCTTGTTCTTCTTGTCGTCGTCCACTTCGGTGAACTCGGCATCGACGACGTCATCCTTCTTGGCTTCCGAGCCGTCGGGGCCACCGGCGCCGCCGGCCGGCTGCTCGGCGGATTGCTTGTACATCGCCTCGCCGAGCTTCATCGAGGCCTGAGCCAGCGCATTGGTCTTCGCCGTGATCGCGTCGGCGTCATTGCCCTTGAGCGCCTCCTTGAGGTCGGCCATGGCGTTCTCGATCGCGCGCCGGTCGGCCTCGCCGACCTTGGCGCCATGCTCGGCGAGCGTCTTCTCGGTCGAATGAACCAGCGCCTCGGCGTGGTTCTTGGCTTCGACCTGCGCCTTGCGCTTCTTGTCCTCCTCGGCGTGAGCCTCGGCGTCCTTGACCATCTTCTGGATGTCGGCCTCGGAGAGGCCGCCCGACGCCTGGATGCGGATCTGCTGCTCCTTGCCGGTGCCCTTGTCCTTGGCCTGGACATTGACGATGCCGTTGGCGTCGATGTCGAAGGTGACCTCGATCTGCGGCACGCCGCGCGGCGCCGGCGGAATGCCGATGAGATCGAACTGGCCGAGCAGCTTGTTGTCGGAGGCCATCTCACGCTCGCCCTGGAACACGCGGATCGTCACCGCGGTCTGGCCGTCCTCGGCGGTGGAAAACACCTGGCTTTTCTTGGTCGGGATCGTGGTGTTGCGATCGATCAGGCGCGTGAACACGCCGCCCAGCGTCTCGATGCCGAGCGACAGCGGCGTCACGTCGAGCAGCAGCACGTCCTTGACGTCGCCCTGGAGCACGCCGGCCTGGATCGCAGCGCCGACCGCCACGACTTCGTCCGGGTTGACGCCCTTGTGCGGCTCCTTGCCGAACAATTGCTTCACCACCTCCTGCACCTTCGGCATGCGAGTCATGCCGCCGACCAGGACCACCTCGTTGATCTCGGCCGCGGACAGGCCCGCATCCTTAAGAGCCTGCCGGCAGGGCTCGATGGTCTTCTGCACCAGATCGTCGACCAGCGCCTCGAACTTGGCGCGGGTGAGCTTCATGGTCAGGTGCTTCGGTCCCGAAGCATCCGCGGTGATGAATGGCAGGTTGATCTCGGTCTGGGTGGTGGATGACAGTTCGATCTTGGCCTTCTCGGCTGATTCCTTGAGCCGCTGCAGCGCCAGCTTGTCGCGGCGCAGGTCGATGCCCTGCTCCTTCTGGAACTCGTCGGCGAGATAGTTGACGAGCCGCATGTCGAAGTCCTCGCCGCCGAGGAAGGTGTCGCCGTTGGTCGACTTCACCTCGAACACGCCGTCGCCGATTTCCAGGATCGAAATGTCGAAGGTGCCGCCGCCGAGGTCATAGACCGCAATCGTGCCGCTCTTGTTCTTGTCGAGCCCATAGGCGAGCGCAGCCGCGGTCGGCTCGTTGATGATGCGCAGCACTTCGAGGCCGGCGATCTTGCCGGCGTCTTTGGTGGCCTGGCGCTGGGCGTCGTTGAAATAGGCGGGAACGGTGATGACGGCCTGCTCGACCTTGCTGCCGAGATAGGCTTCCGCCGTCTCCTTCATCTTCTGCAGTATGAACGCGGAAATCTGCGAGGGCGAATAGGTCTTGCCTTCGATCTCGACCCAGGCGTCGCCATTGGAGGCGCGGACGATCTTGTAGGGGACGAGCTTCTTGTCCTTCTCCACCATCGGGTCGTCGTAGCGGCGGCCGATCAGGCGCTTGACCGCAAAGATCGTGCGCTCGGGATTGGTGACCGCCTGGCGCTTCGCCGGCTGACCGACCAGCCGCTCGCCCTCATCGGTGAAGGCGACAATCGAGGGCGTCGTGCGCATCCCCTCCGCGTTCTCGATCACCTTCGGCGTCTTGCCTTCCATGACGGCGACGCACGAATTCGTGGTCCCGAGATCAATACCAATGACCTTGGCCATGGTTGTTATCCTCTCCTTTTCGGCAAGTCGGGCAGGCCCAAAGGCGCCCGTTGTCCGACCCCCTCACAGTTCTAGCCTCGCCCAGCGCATTTTCCAGGCGATTTCCTTGGCTCATATAGGAGAGTGTGATCGCCCTGCAAGGCAGGATTGTCGGACGCTCTTGCTCCGAAGCCGCGAAAACCCGGCACCTGGGCAGCCCACACGCCGGCGGCCAGCGCCGCGCTCGCCGCCCCGGGATGCCGCGGCGCGGCACGGCCGCGGCATGAATTTCGCGGCGCCATCGTCTGCGGGCAGGGTTGAAGCGAGTGTCGGCAAAATCGCAAATTAATCAAAATTCCAAGCCACCAACGGCCGGCGCCGGCGGACGCGACCGGCCGCCGTTGAAGGGCCGCGCGAGGACGAGGATACGCCAATGGGCTTGCAGGCCGGCAAAGCGGGATTGCGGATTTACCCGGGAACATCGACCTTGCTCCCGTAGGGCGGACGGATCAATCTGACCATGCGCCGCGTGACACGGCCGGGTTCAATCATCGCTCCGCGCCGGCCGCCAGCTGAGGACCTGCACCATGCGCAATAGGACTTTCGCTTTTGCCGCAGGTCCCGGATTTGCGGCCGCGCTTGCGGTCGCAGCCCTCGCATCGCCGGCCTGGGCGGGCGAGGCGATCTTTCCGCCCGGCTCGCACATCGGGCTCGTGCCGCCGGACAGCATGGCGATCTCCAGCACATTCTCGGGCTTCGCCGACCCGAAGGAGGACGCCGCGATCGTTCTTGGCACCCTGCCGGCCGCGGCATATTCCCAGCTCGAAAAGACCTTGGACGCCGATGCGCTGAAAAAAGAGGGCATCACGGTCGAGAAGCGCGAACCGATGCAGCTCGGCGTCGGCAAGGGGTTTCTCTTGACTGGCCGGCAGGTCGCCGACAAGACGCACTATCGAAGGTGGCTGCTGCTCGTGGCAACCGACGACCTCACCGCGCTGGTCAATGTCCAGGCGCCGGAACAGAACGGCGTCTATTCCGACAAGGTGGTGCGCGCGGCGCTGGCGACGTTGGCGGTGCGCGCGGCCGTGCCGGATGCAGAGCAACTCAGCCTGCTGCCATTCAGCGTCGGCGAACTCGCCGGCTTTCATGTCGACGGCATTCTTCGCGGCCGCGCGCTGATGCTGAGCGACGCGCCGACGGAGGCCGCCCAGGATCCGGCGAGGCAGGCAACGCCGGGCCGCGTCGATGCCCATCTGTTGATCGCTGCGCTGCCGGGTGGCCCGACCGAGGCCGACGACCGCGAGAAGTTCGCGCGCTTGGCGTTCGGCGGCATCGCCGGTCTGAAGAATGTCCGCCTCACCGTGTCCGAACCGCTGCGCATCGGCGGGCAGGCCGGATATCAGACCATGGCCGAGGCCAAGGACGCGCGCACCGGAGCCGACGTCCAGGTGGTGCAATGGCTGCGCTTCGGCAGCGGCGGATTTCTGCAAATGGTCGGCGTTGCGCCCGCCGACAATTGGACGAGCGTGCTGGCGCGGCTGCGCACCGTCCGCGACAGCATCGATCCGAAATAAATGGCCTTGAGCGCGCAACCGCGCGTCGGGGATATTACCGCTCGGCGGCGTTGTCGTTGACCGCGGCCTGCGCGGGCGCGGTTTTTGCTCCGCCTTTCGACACCCCGACCAGAGCGGGCCGCAGCACGCGCTCGCCGATCATGTAGCCGGGCTGCACCACCTCGACGACGCGGCCCGCCGGCACCGAGGGGTCGGGCACCTCGAACATTGCCTGGTGCAGATTGGGATCGAACTTCTCGCCGCGCGGGTGGAACTGGCGCACGCCGTTCTTTTCCAGCGCCTTGACGAGCTCGCGCTCGGTCAGCTCGACGCCGTCGATCAGCGCCCGGACGCCAGGCTCGGCGCTCGAGCGCAGTTCCGGCGACACCGCCTCGAGCGCGCGGCGCATATTATCGGCAACGCCGAGCATGTCGCGCGCGAACCCCGCGATGCCATAGGTGCGGGAATCGGCAACCTCGCGCGCGGTCCGCTTGCGCAGATTTTCCATCTCCGCGAGCGTGCGCAGAAGCTTGTCCTTGAGCTCGGCGGCGAGCGCCGCCGGATCGGCTTCGGCTGCGGCGGGCTGGCTGGTCAATGAGGAATCCCCCGGGGCGGCCGCTGCGTCCTCGGCACGGGCGGTCTGTTCCGACATGTCGCTACCCATAGCGTCCACGCCCGCATATCAGGGCTCAGGCGGCAAAAATCAAGCGCGTGAGGCAGGCTTCACGGTGGGGGCGCCGGACCCCGCCCCTGGATGCGTGGCGAAACTGGCCCGCCCCGCCCTAACCGGCCAGAAGCTTGCTCACGACCTTCGCCGTATAGTCCACCATCGGAACGATGCGGGCGTAGTTCAACCGGGTCGGGCCGATCACGCCAAGCACGCCGACGATGTGGCCGGAGGCGTCGTGATAGGGCGCCACGATCGTCGAGGAGCCCGACAGCGAGAACAGTTTGTTCTCCGAGCCGATGAAGATGCGCACACCCTCGGCCAGCTCGGCCCGACCGAGCAGATCGATCACGTCGCGACGGGTCTCCAGATCATCGAACAGGAGCCGCACCCGCTCGAGATCGGCGAGCACCTTGAGATCCTCGAGGAGATGCGCCTGGCCGCGCACGATCAGCTTGCGCTCGTCGCGCTCGCCGCCAGACCAGCTCGCCAGGCCCGCGGAGACGATTTTTTGCGTGAGCTGGTCGAGCTCGGCCTCGCCCTCCTTGAGCTGTTGCTCGATCTCGGCCTTGGCCTCCGCAAGGGTGCGGCCGCGTAGCCGCGCGTTAAGAAAATTGGTGGCCTCGATCAGCGCCGAGGTCGGCAGGCCGACCGGAATATTGAGGACGCGATTCTCGACCTGACCATCCTCGGCAACCAGCACGACCAGCGCGCGTTCCGGCTCGAGCCGCACGAACTCGACATGCTTCAGGCGCTGGTTCGATTTCGCGGTCAGCACCACGCCGGCGGCGCGGCTCAAGCCGGACAGGAGGCCAGAGGCTTCGGTCAGCACCGCCTCGACCGATTTCGCCTGACCCTTGCCGGCAACCTGCGCCTCGATCGATCGGCGATCCTGCTCGGTGAGGTCGCCGATCTGCATCAAGGCATCGACGAAGAAGCGCAGCCCAATCTCCGTCGGCAGCCGGCCGGCGGAGATGTGCGGCGCATAGACGAGGCCGAGCTGCTCGAGATCCGACATCACGTTGCGCACCGAGGCCGGCGACAACGTCATCGGCAGGATGCGCGAGAGATTGCGCGAGCCGACCGGCTCGCCGGTCGCGAGATAGCTCTCCACGATCAGGCGGAAAATCTCGCGCGAGCGCTCGTTGAGCTGAGCAAGACTCAGCTGGTTGGCGCCGGGCGGAAGATCATGGCTGGCCAATGGTTAACTCCAACGCTGGCGCGAGACTTGTCCAACTCAAGCGCCGTTTCAAGCCAAGTCTGCCGCCAAGGGTAACGGCAACCGGCAAGCCCCGGCAATTCCCGGCGCGTCGCGGCGCCCGCGATGCTCGCGCTCTTGTCGGGCCCTGCTCTCGCCCCTACAAGGCTCCCGTAACATCAGCAGCGCCGACCACAGGACGACCGCATGCGGCCGAGCCGCCGACAACCCGACGAACTGCGCCCGGTCTCGCTCGAGCGCGGCGTGGTGAAGTTTGCCGAAGGCTCCTGCTTCGTGCGCTTCGGCGACACCCACGTCCTGGTCACGGCGACGCTCGAGGATCGCCTGCCGCCCTGGCTCAAGGGCCAGGCGCGCGGCTGGATCACCGCCGAATACGGCATGCTGCCGCGCGCGACGCTCGAACGCACCCGGCGCGAGGCCTCGACCGGTCGGCAGAACGGCCGCACCGTCGAGATTCAACGCCTGATCGGGCGCTCGCTGCGCTCGGTGGTCGATCTCAAGGCGCTCGGCGAGCGCCAGATCACCATCGACTGCGACGTGATCCAAGCCGATGGCGGCACCCGTACCGCCTCGATCACCGGCGCCTGGATCGCGCTCTACGACTGCCTCACCTGGATGAAGACGCGGCAGATGATCGAGGACGCGGTGCTGCGCGATCACATCGCGGCCATCTCCTGCGGCGTCTGTAGCGGCGTAGCGGTGCTCGACCTCGACTACGCTGAAGACTCGCAGGCCGAGACCGACGCCAACTTCGTCCTCACCGGGTCCGGCAATATCGTCGAGGTGCAGGCCACCGCGGAAAAGGTGCCGTTCTCAGAGGAACAGCTCACCACGCTGCTTGCGCTCGCGCGCAAGGGCGTCGCCAAGCTCGTCGACCTGCAGAAGATGGCGGTGATGTGAGCCGAGGACGGACGACAGAGGCCAGATGGCACAGGACAGACGATAGATGGCGGAAATTCCCAGTCATGTCCGTCGTCCGTCGTCCGTCCGCCGTCGTCCCCTTTCCGGTCGTCTGGTGATTGCGACGCATAATCCGGGCAAGCTTTCCGAACTGCGCGCACTGCTTGCGCCTTATGGCGTCGACGCTACATCGGCTGGTGAACTGAAACTCAACGAGCCGGACGAGATCGGGATGACGTTCCGCGACAACGCGCGCATCAAGGCGCTGGCAGCGGCGGCAGCGGCCGGGCTTCCTGCCTTCGCCGACGATTCCGGTCTCGCGATCGACGCGCTCGGCGGCGAGCCCGGCATCTATTCCGCACGCTGGGCCGGCCCGGACAAGAACTTCAGCCGCGCCATGGACACCGTGGAAGCGAAGCTCGGCGCAGTTGGCGCCACGACAGCGGCGCAGCGCAAGGCGCATTTCATCTCCGCGCTCTGCGTCGCCTGGCCGGATGGCCACGTGGAAGAATTCGAGGGCCGCGTCGACGGCACGCTGGTCTGGCCGCCGCGCGGCGATCAAGGCTTTGGCTACGACCCGATGTTCCTGCCCGACGGCCACGCCGGCACCTTCGGCGAAATGTCGAGCGAGGAGAAACACGGCCTGCCGCCGCGCGCAGCCGGCTTGTCACACCGCGCCCGCGCCTTCCTCAAGCTTGCGGAGGCGTGCCTTGACCAGCGCTGACAGCCCGTTCGGCGTCTACATCCACTGGCCATTCTGCCTGTCGAAGTGCCCCTATTGCGACTTCAACAGTCATGTGCGCCACGCGCCGATCGACGAAGGCCGTTTCGTGCGCGCCTTCGCCGCCGAGATCGCCGCAACTGCGGCGCGCGCGCCGGGCCGCACCGTCGCCACGATCTTCTTCGGCGGCGGCACGCCCTCGCTGATGCAGCCGGCGACCGTAGCCGCGATCCTTGAGGCGGTGGCGCGGCACTGGACGATCGCGCCGGACGTCGAGGTCACGCTCGAGGCCAATCCGACAAGCGTTGAGGCGGCGCGGTTTCGCGGCTATCGCGCGGCCGGCGTCAATCGCGTCTCGCTCGGCGTGCAGTCGCTCGATGATCGCGTCCTCGCCGAGCTTGGCCGCACACATACGGCGCGCGAGGCGCTCCAGGCCGTCGGCATCGCGCGCGCGGCGTTCGATCGCTCTTCGTTCGATCTCATCTACGCGCGGCCGCGGCAAACGCCGCGGGAATGGGAGAGCGAGCTCACCCTGGCGCTCGCCGAGGCCGGCGAGCATCTGTCGCTTTATCAGCTCACTGTCGAGCCCGAGACGCCGTTCGCCACGCTCCATGCCGCTGGCAAGCTGAAAATTCCCAACGCGGATACGGCGCGCGTTCTCTACGACACCACGCAGGAGATCTGCACCGCGCACGGCCTGCCGGCCTACGAGATTTCAAACCATGCGCGGCCGGGCGGCGAATGCCGGCACAATCTGGTCTATTGGCGCGGCCATGAATATGCCGGCATCGGCCCCGGCGCCCATGGCCGGCTCGACATCGCCGGCACGCGGCGCGCGACCGCGACGGAAAAGCGCCCGGAAGCGTGGCTCGAGCGGGTCGAGCGCGAGGGCCACGGCCTCGTCACCGACGATGCGCTCACACGCGACGAGATGGCTGACGAGTTCCTGCTGATGGGTCTGCGTCTCGCTGAAGGCATCGATACCGCGCGCTATGCCGCGCTCGCCGGCCGGCCGCTCGATCCGGCCCGGATCGCCACGCTCCGCGAGCATGGACTCGTCGAGACCACGCCTGCGGGCCGCCTACGCGTCACCCTCCCGGGCTTTCCGGTGCTGGACGCGGTCGTCGCCGATCTCGCGGCTTGAAGCGAATGCGAAGCTTGCGACCACCCATCTCACCACGGACCGCGCGCCAGCCACCGCTCGACCAGCGCAAGCCGATCGTGGCCCCAGAACGGCTCGCCATCGACGAAAATCCACGGCGACCCGAATACGCCTCGGCTGACCGCGGCCTCGCCATGCTGGCGCGCAGCGGCTTTGACCTCTGGATCGGCGATGCCGGCGAGGATCAAATCGCGATCAAGACCCAGCGTCGCAGCGAGAGCTGCGATGGCTTCGGGGTCATCGGTGTCGAGACCGTCGCGGAAATAGCCGAGGATGATGTTCTTCGCTAAAGACGCTGCGGCCAGGGCGTCGTTGCGCTCGAGGGCGTAAAACGCACGAATTGCGGCCAATCCCACCTTCGGATGTTGGTCGGGCAGCTTGAATGGAACACCTTTCAGTCGCGCCAAGCGCTGCCAATCCTGTTGCGCGTATTCGCGCTTCAAAGGAGTCCGGCTGAGACCCTGTGCGCCGGTGATCTTGAAGGCAGCGCCTAGTGTGAAGGGACGCCACAGCACGCTCCGGCCGTGTCGCTCGGCCAACGCCTCGATTTCAAGCGCGGCGAAATAAGCGTAGCCCGAGGCGAAGTCGAACCAGAATTCGATCGGCGCCCGACCGCTTTCCTGCGCGTCGCTCATTGCCGTCGTTCCTGCCCACCTGACGAAGCGGGGCGCAATCTTCTCGGAAAAACCGGTTTCCAGTCTTTCCGGATCGTGCCTCTTTAGGTCGCCGATCCGCCAAAGCTGCGCGGCGGCGGCGAAATCACCTGGGCGCCGGTCGGCGTGACGCGCAGCACCGCGAGCCCGCGCTCATTGGTGCCGTCGGAGCGGAAGCGGAACAGCCCGTCGAGACCGGTGGAGCCCGAGGGATTGGTCAAAATCTGCGCGCTGAAGCGCTGCGGCCCTTGCGTCTTCACCAGCGCGGCGACGAGCGCGACCGCGTCATACGCCAACGTCGCGGTGCGCGCCGGCTCCTGATTGTAGCGGCTGCGGTAGCGTGACGCGAAATTGCGGAAGCCGGCGGCGTCCGGCGCCGCGTACCAGCCGCCGTCGAGCGCCGGCGTCGAATAGATGCGCTGGTCGTCCCAAAGCCCGGTGCCGAGGAGCTGGATCTTCTTGGTGTTGACGCCGTTCGCGGCCAGCGCCTGGACGACGTCGGGCACCGCGTCGCCGCCGTCGGGGATAAACAGCGCGTCGGCGCGCACCGCTGCCTGCGCGACGGTCTTCGCCGGGCCCGCCATCGCCGCCTTATCATGGGCGTAGCGCTCGAGCGCAACGATCTGGCCACCGCGGCGCGCGACCGACTGCTTGAATGCCGCCTCGACCACCGTGCCATAGGGATTGTCCGGCACCAGCGCCGCATAGGACCGCTTCCCGGTCGAAGCCGCGTAATGCACGATGCGTTCGACGTCGGATTCCGGCAGGAAGCTCAGCAGATAGACACCGCTCGAGGCGACATTGGCGTCGGTCGAGAACGCGATCACCGGCACGTTGCGCGAGCGCGCCACCTGGCCGACGGCGCTGACCGATTGCGCAAACAGCGGGCCGAGGATGATCTCGGCGCCGGCGTCGAGCGCTTCCTGGGCGCCGGTCCGCGCCGCGTCGGGGTTGCCGGCGTCGTCCTTCACCAGGAGCTGGATATTGGGCGAATTGAACTCAGCGAGCGCCATCTCGGCGGCGTTGCGCATCGCCTGCCCGGCAATGCCGGCGTTGCCGCCGGCCGATAACGGCAGGATCAACCCAACCTTGACCTGACCGCTACCGAGCGTCGCGGCTGGCGCCTCGGCGCCCTGCGGCGGCGGCGAAGTCGAGGACAGCGACGGTAGTGAGGATAAGCCGCCGGAGCAACCCGCGAGCAATATTGCGGCGGTCGCCAGCAGCCCTGCGAGCGAGCGTCGCCGTGTCGGCATGGCGGCCGACCCCTGAACCGACGATTCCGCGGGCAAGGCGGTTGTCTCCACACGGCCCCTGTACGCGGGTTACCATAGGCCTCGCCAATCTGTCATTCTGGCGGCGAATGGTTAACCAAACAAAAAGGATTATGAATGGTTAACGCCTTGTCGGCAAAGCCGGGTGCCGCTAGAGCGGCGCGGATGAGGAGTGTGGTTGAGAGCCCGCCCGTCCGCCAGGATGGCCGTGATAGGCGCTACACCCTCGGCGGCCGGCCGGTCGACGCCCCCGCGCTCGCGCCAGGGCTGCATATCGTTTCGACCCCGATCGGCAATCTCGGCGACATCACGCTGCGCGCGCTTGCGGCGCTTGCCGGCGCCGACATCATCGCCTGCGAGGATACGCGCGTGACCCGCAAGCTCCTCGACCGCTACGCCATCACCACCCCGCTGACGCCCTATCACGACCACAATGCCGCCAAGGCGCGGCCGGCGTTGCTGCGGCGGCTCGCCGAAGGCGCGGCAGTGGCGCTCGTCTCCGATGCCGGCACCCCGTTGGTCTCGGACCCCGGCCTCAAACTCGTGCGGGCGGCGCAAGACGCCGGATACGCCATTGCCGTGCTGCCCGGCGCATCGGCGCTCCTTGCCGCCGTCGCGGTCGCCGGCCTGCCGACCGACCGGTTTTTGTTTGCCGGCTTTCTACCGCCCAAACCGGGCGCCCGGCGCGCGCGCATCGCCGAGCTTGCGCCCATCCCGGCGAGCCTGGTTTTGTTTGAAACCGGGCCGCGGATCGCTGCGGCGCTGAGCGACCTCGCCGCCGGCCTCGGCCCGCGCCAGGCCGCGCTCTGCCGCGAGCTCACCAAGATCCACGAAGAAGTCCGTCGCGCCGACCTTGAGACGCTGGCGCGCGATTGCACCTCTGGCGAAATCCGCGGCGAGATCGTTCTCGTCATCGAGCCGCCGCCGCAACGGCCCGATACCATCGACACCGACGCTTTGTTGCGGCAGGCCCTCGCGCGAACATCGCTCAAGGATGCCGTCGGCGAGGTGGCGAGCCTGACCGGCTTGCCGCGGCGCGAGCTTTACCAGCGCGCCCTGGCGCTGGCCAAGATAGCGAGCGAGGAGACGGGCGATGGCGCGCCGCGCTGAACCTCTCGAGCGCGCCGCGGCACCGCGGCCGGAACGGATCGCGGCGTTCCGGCGCGGACTTTCAGCCGAGAGCCGTGCCGCCATGCTGCTCATGGCCAAAGGCTTCCGGATCGCGGCCCGCCGCTGGAAGACCCCGCTCGGCGAAATCGACATCGTGGCGCGCCGTCGCGGGATGCTGGTCTTCGTCGAGGTCAAGGCGCGCGAGCACGCCGACGCCGCGGCGGAAGCCGTGACCGAGCATACGCGGGCGCGAATCATCGCCGCGGCCGAGCTCTGGCTCGCCCGCCATCCCGACGACGCCGGCCGCGCCATTCGCTTCGACGTGATGCTGGTCGCGCCCGGCCGGCTGCCGCAGCACATCGTTGACGCCTTCGACGCGGCCGGCTGAATGCCGCCGCGCCCGGTGGTAGCTGTCGGCGGCAAAATTGCGTAGACCTTTGCGCCCAGTCGAACCGATGCCCGGATTCGCCACCACCCAAGCCCCGGTCACCCACGCCCCGATCGCCCGATGCGCCTGAACGTAGCCGTGCAGATGGACCCGATCGAGCGGATCAATATCCGCGGCGATTCGACGTTTGCGCTGCTGCTCGAAGCGCAGAGCCGCGGGCATTCGCTGTCCTACTACACGCCCGACCGGCTCATCCTGCGCGACGGCAAGGTGTCGGCGACGGTGCGGCCGCTCGCGGTGCGCGATGAGGCCGGAAGCCATTTCACCCTCGGCGAGCCGCGGCGCGCTGACCTCTCCGCCTTGGACGTGGTCCTCCTTCGCCAGGACCCGCCGTTCGATCTCGCTTACATCAGCTCGACCCACATGCTCGAGCGCATCCATCCGCGCACGCTCGTCGTCAACGACCCGGCGCAGGTGCGCAACGCGCCGGAGAAGGTCTTCGTCACCGAATTTCCCGAGCTGATGCCGCCGACGCTCCTCACCCGCGACCTCGACGCGATCAAGGCGTTCCGCGCCGAAGTCGGCGACATCGTGATGAAGCCGCTTTACGGCAAGGGCGGCGAGGCGGTGTTCCGCCTCGGCCGCGAAGATCTCAATTTCGGCTCGCTTTACGACCTGTTCGCGACCATGTTTCGCGAGCCCTGGGTGGTGCAGAAATTCCTGCCGGCGGTAAAGGATGGCGACAAGCGCATCATCCTCGTCGACGGCGAATTCGCCGGCGCGGTCAACCGCGTTCCGGCGCCGGACGATCTGCGCTCCAACATGGTGCGCGGCGGCGTGCCCAAGGCGACCGACCTCACTACGCGCGAGCGCGAGATCTGCGCGCGGCTCGGGCCGGCGCTGCGCCAGCGCGGGCTCCTCTTCGTCGGCATCGACGTGATCGACGGCTTCCTCACCGAGATCAACGTCACCTCCCCGACCGG
>Ga0187769_10000444_pt1 | contig 22709 bp, 24 predicted proteins | sample 0116_SJ02_MP02_1_FD_133140 | JGI IMG/M metagenome (GOLD analysis project Ga0187769, IMG submission 133140) | Tropical peat soil microbial communities from peatlands in Department of Meta, Colombia - 0116_SJ02_MP02_10_MG | ecosystem: Environmental > Terrestrial > Soil > Wetlands > Peat | place... | reverse complement strand
TCCTCGCCTACAACCTGGAACTCTTCGGTGGCAGGTTCCACACCGACATCTGGTTCGCTCTTTCTTGGGGCTTCCTCCCCGTCCTGGCCGGTTTCATCGTGCAGACAGACTCTTTGAGTCTCATTTCACTCGCAGGGGGTTTCTTTGGGTTCTTCACGTCGTTTGTTGAAATCAGCGCCTCCAGGCCATACAAGGCGCTCAAGCGTCAGCCGGGAGGCGGAGTTGTGCAATTAGCTTCCAAACTTGAATCGGTCCTGAAGGGGATAGTCGCGACCGTGCTTACGACGGCCGTGATTCTGCTGATCCATGCCTTCTTCGGCTGACGCGAATGGTACTAGGTGACGACCAGGAACAGGTATGCCGTCTGTTGCACTCCTCCGTTCGTGACCGTGACGGCCAGCGTGTAGCTCCCCTGCCTAACGCCTTGGCCCACGCTTACATCGACTCCCAGAGTAAACGGTGAGCTCCCAGGCTGAATTAGATCAGTGCTGGGGGAGATGGTGATCGCTGTCGGGACCGACTCGGGGTTCTCGGAGTCGGAGACGTTGACCCCCATCGCCCTAGTCCAAGTGCCGCTCACCGAGAGTTCGAAGGTGGCGCTCCCGCCCTGGGCCACGGACTTGTTGTTCGCTCCTGCGACCCCAACCTCGAACCCCGGGTTGTAGTTGCCGTTCAGCAACCCGACGTAGTTCCCGGACATCGAAGTGAACCAGAGGCTGTTGTTCGAGCCGGGCGCTATGGACACGTCGTTCTGCACGCCGTCGAAGCTCGATATTGGTGGATTCGACTCGCTGTATTCAGTGAGAGTCCCTTGATTCGGATTCAGGAGCGCGATTTTGTTCGCGTAATGCTCGTTGTACCAGACTGTGTTCCCAAACGCCTCCACAACGTAAGGCAACGTGGTGGGAGACCACGGGACCAGCGAGGTCGGGTATGCGGTCCAGGTCCCTGTCGCGTAGTTGAACCGAGCTACGCTCGCCGCCTCGTGCTGCGCGACGTAGAGGCTCCCGGCCGAATAGGCGACGCTGGTCGGTAGACGGAGGTTGAAATCCCCTCCCACCCTCTCGGGGGCGATCGTCTGGCCAGCCGTCTCGGGGTCAAAGGAGTAGATGTGCCCGTTACAGACGCAGCTTTGAGTCGTGGAGTTCTGCGTCAGGTTGATGCTGGACAGGTACGCGAGTGTCGAGTTGACGAAGTCTATCTGCAGCGGTTCGTCGTTCCCCATGCCTTCGAGGGGGATGATTTGGAGAGTCAGGTTCGGCAGGACTCTTCCAAGCACAGCGGGAAGGTCGTCTGAGGTAAACCAGAGGTCGCCGTCTGGGCCGGCCGAGACCCAATAGGGGAAGTCTGCCTTTCCTGTCACGTTTACGAGCTGAGCGCTCCCGTCAGAGGGGCTCACCCCCCACAATGTATTCGAAAACTCCTCTGCCGCCCATATCCTGCCGTTCCAGATAGTAATCCCCGAGACACTCTGGTAGGGTACGCAATCGGGCGGGGGAGCAACAGGGTAACCTGGCCACTGATATTCGATGACTGTGCCGTTCGTGGGGAACAGGTGCGCCACCCCCGGCAACGCGTCCTCTGCAAACCAAACCGACCCATCGGGAGCGGCGACGACGGCGTTAGGCCACCTGTCGGGAGACGGCAGCATATACTCGGTGACCGCGCCGAAGTTAGACTTGGTTGTCTGGCTCCTCAGCGTGCTCACACCGCTCAGGATCTGGCACGTCGGGGTGCTGCTAGTGAAGAAGACCTCGTAGGCTGCCACGGAGGCGACCACTACGACTGCTATGACCAGGACGGCAGCGATGACCCTTACCGATACCAGGTGTTCCGATCACCGGCCAGTTTACGAGTACGCTTCGAAGCTCTTCCCCAGGGAGCCGAGGGCCATCTTCTGCTCTAGAATCTCGTTGGCCCCTTCGTAGATCATCGTTACCCGCGTGTCAGCGAGGTGCCTTGCTGGTCTGTTCTCGAGCGAGTATCCGTTGGCGCCGAATATCTGGACCGCCCTGTTGGCGGCGTCAAAAGACGCGTTTGCCGCGAAGTATTTCGCTTTGGTGCAGGCGAGGTCCGTCATGTCCCGCAGCTCCGTGCTCTTGGGGTTCTCCTCATACTTCTGTTTGATGAACGCAGCCTTCAGGAGCAGGAGCTTCGCGGCGTCCAAGTTCATCGCCATCACCCCGATGTGCCTCTGGATGAGCTGGTGCTTCCCGATGAGCTTCCCATGCTGCACCCTGACACTGGCGTATCTAACTGCCTCGTCGAGGCAGTCCTGAATCACGCCGACGCATCCGGCGGCGACGCTCATCCTCCCGTTCATGAGCCCCGAGAGCGCGACTGACATCCCCTTCCCCGCAGGGCCGAGCATGTCCTCCTTCGAGACCTCCGCCTTGTCCAGATAGACCGTCGAGGTGTCAGCGGTCGGGATGCCAAGCTTGTGGGGGATTATCTCAGCCTTGTATCCTGGAGTGGAAGTGTCCATCACGAAGCCGCACATCCCTTCCCTCCTCCCCTTCGGGTAGGCGAAGACGAGGATGTACTTGGCGGTGGAGCCGAGGGAGATCCACATCTTCTGCCCGGTGAGCAGATACTTTCCCCCTTTTTCCTCGAAATATGTCGTAATCGCTGCAGGGTCGCTCCCAGCGTTGGGCTCTGTGAGCCCAAATGCCAAGACGGCCTCCCCCCGGGTGGCTGGCGGAAGGAATCTCGACTTCTGTTCCTCTGTCCCCCAGTGCTGAATCGTCATCTGGCCCAACGCCATGTGAACCGAAAAGAAGGTCCTGACCCCGGTCCCTTCTCTGCCGATACGTTCGACCGCCAGGGCGTAGGTCATCATGTCCGCCCCCTGGCCGTCTCCGTACTTCCGTGAGGTCGGGAGCCCGAGCAGGTGCGCCTTCGCGAAGAAGGGCCTGATCTGGTCGTTTATCCTATGTTCGAGATAAAATTTGTCTTCAATCGGGCGGAACTCCTTGCACGCCCTGTCGACCTGCTCCAGTATCAGGGACTGCTCCTCTGAGATGTCGAAGTTCATCTTCGAGAGGTTCATGTGCTCGTCTTGTTCGAGCATGCTCCTCTACTCCCTCCACCTTTCTTTGCGTACCCTGTCTCTCACGTGCTCGATTATGTCCGCGAAGGAGCTCCCGGGGCCGTACAACCCCGTTATCCCAACCTTCAGGAGCTTCGGCTTGTCCTCCTCTGGTATTATCCCGCCACCCACCACAACGATGTCCTTCCCGCCCATCTTGTCGAGCAGCCTCTTCACCTTCGGAAACGCTGTCATATGCGCGCCGTTGAGCAGGGACAGCGCCACGACGTCGACGTCCTCGTCTATGGCCATCTGCGCAACCTGCTCAGGAGAGGGGAGGAGCCCACTGTAGATGACTTCCATCCCTGCGTCCCTGAATGCCCTGGCCAGCACGAGCACTCCTCTGTCATGCCCGTCTAGCCCCGGCTTCGCGACGAGAATCCTGATTTTCTTCTGAATGGCTGTCGACTTGTTCGCCAAGGTAAGCTAGAACGCGCCTCCGAGGCCTTCAAAACCTTTGCTGGGGACCCTGCGACCCTTCCCCTAGAGCAGCATCGGCTCTTTGAAGGTCCCCCACGCCTTTCTGCCTTCGTCGACGATCTCACCTAGGGTGGCGTACTGTGTCACGGCCTCGAGCATGGGGTAGATCGAGTTCGCATCTTCGTCCTCAAACGCCTTCCCCATCTTCGCCAGTGCCGCCTTTACCTTCCCGGCGTCCCTTTCGCGCCTGACCGCAGCCAGCCTCCTCACCTGCCTCTTCTGAGCAGCAAAATTGATCTTTAGGAACTCTATCGGCTCCTTTTCCGTCTTCGCGTACTTGTTGACCCCTACGACGTTGTCCTTCCCTTCTTCGACCCGCTTCGAAAGCCTGTAGGAGTTTTCAGCTATCTCGCGCTGGAGGTAGCCCGTCTTTATGGCCTTTAGCAGGCCGCCGGCCGCCTCGATCCTGTCGAAGTACTTGTAGGCCTCCTCCTCCATCTGTTCGGTGAGCCATTCCACGTAGTAGGAGCCGCCGAGGGGGTCGATGACGCTGGCCACCCCGGTCTCTTCAGCGATGATCTGCTGGGTCCTGAGGGCGACCTCGACCGCCTGCTCAGTGGGGAGGGCCCAGGCCTCGTCGTAGGAGTTGGTGTGAAGCGACTGGGTCCCTCCTAGCACGCCCGCCAGGGCTTCGATGGCAGTCCTCACGATGTTGTTCAGAGGCTGCTGCCAGGTGAGGGAGACTCCGGAGGTCTGCGTGTGGAACCTCATCAGCAGGCTCCGCTTGTCCTTGACCCCGTACTTCTCGGTGAGGACCTTGGCCCAGATTCTTCTGGCTGCCCTGAACTTGGCTATCTCTTCGAAGAAGTCCATGGTCGAGTTGAAGAAGAAGCTGAGCCGCGGCGCGAACTGCTCGACCCTGAGCCCCGCCTCGAGGCCAAGTTCCACGTATCCGAAGCCGTCGGCCAGCGTGAACGCCAGCTCCTGGGCCGCGCTTGATCCCGCCTCCCGGATGTGGTACCCACTTATGCTGATGTAGTTCCAGAGCGGCATCTCCTTGGTGGCGAACACCATCAGGTCCCTGACCAGCCTGAGGTGCGCCTCTGGAGGGTAGACCCACTCCTTCTGGGCGATGTACTCCTTGAGCATGTCTGCCTGGACGGTCCCCCTCAGCTTGGCAAGAGGGACCCCCTGCTTCCGAGCGACTCCGGCGTACATGCATGTCAGAACTGTCGCAGGGGCGTTGATGGTCATCGAAGTACTCACCTTGCCCAGCGGGATCCCGTCGAATATCACCTCCATGTCCCGGAGAGATGAAACGTTGACACCGCACCTCCCCACCTCGCCGTGAGCCCTGGGGTGGTCGCAGTCGTAGCCGTAGAGCGTCGGCATGTCGAAGGCCACGCTGAGACCGGTCTCGCCGTGCTCGAGGAGTAGCTTCAGGCGCTTGTTGGTGTCCTCGGGAGTCCCGAACCCGGAGAACATCCTCATGGTCCAAGCCCTCCCTCGGTACATCGTCGGGTGCACTCCCCGGAGGAAGGGATAGACTCCAGGAAACCCCTGGTCCGAGTAGCCGGTGTCGGCCACGTCAGCTGGGGTGTAGATCGGTTTGAGCGGAATCCCTGACGCAGTTTGGAAGTCCTGTTCGCCTTCCGGAGCTTCTTCCGCCGCGCGGTCGTAGAGAGTTTTCTGCCACTGCTTCAGCCCTTTCCGAATATTGCCAATCTCGCTCTTGTCATAGAGAGAACCCGACGCTGCTCTCTTCTCGACCAGAGACTTGGCCTTGCGCCTCCAGTAGGAGTCCCTGCCTCCCCTCAGCAATGCGGGACTGCGCCCTCCCTGCCTAAAGATAAACGATGCCTTCAAGCAATAAAAACGGGAGCCGAGGGCCGGGGGGTGTCTCCTTGGAACTCAAGAAACTCGCTGCACTGGTGAAGAAAGGGGACAGGGTGGCTCTCGCAAAGGGGATAACGCTGGCAGAGAACGACCCCAGGGCTGGCCCTGGCCTCCTCGCCTTCCTCGGACCGCCTGGGAGAGCGTTTGTCGTAGGCATCACGGGGCCGCCGGGCACCGGGAAGAGCAGTCTCGTTGACAGGCTCATCGAGTCCTATCGCTCAAAGGGGCTGAAGGTCGGCGTAATAGCGGTGGACCCCACCAGCCCGATTACGGGAGGGGCGCTCCTCGGCGACCGAATCCGGATGACGAGCCACGCAGAGGACAGAAGCGTGTTCATCCGCAGCATGGCTTCGCGCGGCTGGTCGGGAGGGCTTTCGCGCTCAACAACCCAGGTCATCAGGCTGATGGACGCAGCCGGCTATGACCTGATACTCCTCGAGACTGTCGGCATAGGGCAGTCGGACATCGAAGTAGTAGGGGTGGCGCACGCAGTGCTCGTCGTCCTTATGCCTGGCCTGGGGGACGACATCCAGGTATCCAAGGCTGGGCTCATGGAGGTAGGGGACATCTACGCGGTAAACAAGTCGGACCTTGAAGGAGCCGACTCGATGGTGGTCAACCTCCTCTCCGTTTTCCGAGGAAGTCCTCGTTCCCCGCCTGTCCTCAAGGTCTCTGCCATCTCCGGGGAAGGCATCCAGACCCTCACCGACGCCATCGAATCGATTCGGTCGAAGTTCGCCAAGGGAGACAGGGCCCTCAGGCTCAAGAGCATAAGAGGGATGGTGGTTGAAACGGCGAGGGGGGCGGCCCTCCAGAAGTTCGCAGACGTCTCAGAAGAGTCAGCAGACCGCCTGGCCCAGCAGGTCATGGATGGAAAGGTCACAGTGGAGGCGGCCGCGGCCAAGCTGGCCCGCTGATTACCTGTATTCTGTCTGCTCGTACTTCAGGTCTGTCGGTCCGACGTAGACCGAATCCGGCCGAATCAGCTTGTTATCCGCCACCTGTTCGTTGTAATGGGCCATCCACCCGAAGATTCTGCTTGCGGCGAAGATCGGGGTATACAGGGGCACCTCGATGCCCAGCTCGTAGAAGATTGGTGCTGCGTAGTAGTCGAGGTTCGGGGGGATCTTCTTCTTCTCCCACATCTCCTGCTCGAGGGTGTCGCAGAGCTGGTAGAGTCGGTCCTCTCCCCCTCTTCTCTTCAGCATCTCCTTCAGGTAGCGCTTGCAGAGCCTTGCCCTGGGGTCGAACTCCTTGTACACCCTGTGCCCGAATCCCATGACCTTCCGCTTCTCCCTGAGAGCGTCCTCCAGGAATTTTCCCGCATTCTCCGGCTTTCCGATCTCCAGGAACATCTGCATGGCGGCCTCGTTCGCGCCCCCATGAAGCGGCCCCTTCAACGATCCTAGCCCAGCGGCCGCAGCGGCATAGGGATCCGCCATGGTCGAGGCGACCACCCTGACCGTGAAGGTCGAGGCGTTCATGTCGTGCTCTAGGTAGAGAATGAGCACCCGTTCGAAGACCCAGCGCTCGAACTCGGTCGCTTCTCTCGAGGTCAGCATCTGAAGCAGGTTGTCGGAGAACCGCAGGTCCGCTTTCGGTTTCCTGGGCGCCTCTCCCCTGGGGACCCTCAGGCAGTTGGCCGCGATCACCGACATCTTCGCCTCGGCTGAGGCCTCCATGTCTGCCACGGTCTTCTCCCTGTCGATGCTCCCCAATGCCGAGACTGCAGTCCGGATCACGTCGATGGGGTGCGCGTCTCTCCCCAGCTCGTGCATGAGTGTGAAGACCTTCTCTTCGACCCTGGACTTGGCGGCCAGATTCATAGAGAATGAATCGAGCTCTCCCTGGGTCGGCAGCTTCCCGTTCAAGATCAGGTACGCGGTCTCCTCGAAGCCAGCGTTGTCCGCTATCTCGGATATCGGGTACCCTCTGTAGATCAGGGAACCGTCGGCGCCGCTCTTCGAGATCCAGGTGTCGGCGACCGAAACACCTGCGAGCCCTTTCGGCGCCCTGAAGAGCTGAGGGTCTTCTTTCATTTCCGTCTGCCTCTGAGCTTCTTGGCGGCGGAAAGGGCCCTCGCGTCCGCCTCCTCGTACCTGTAGTAGTCTATGAGGTCGTAGAACTCCTTCCTCGTCATCAGGGACTTCAGGACTCCTTCCTGTGTTCCGTCGTGCTTTATCCTCTCGAGCACCACCTGGGCGGCCTTCATCGACGCTCGGAACGCAGTCACAGGGAAGATGACCATGTCGTACCCCATCCTGTCGAACTCCCTCGCCGTGATGTAAGGCGTCTTCCCGAACTCGGTCATGTTGGCCATCAGAGGAAGCCTGATCTTCCTCCTGAACTCTGCGAACTCATCTGCGCTTTCCAGTGCCTCTGGGAATATCATGTCGGCGCCGGCCTTTCCATACGCGGCGGCCCTCTCGATGGCCGAGTCGAGACCTTCCACGCTCCTGGCGTCCGTCCTCGCTATGATGAGGATCTCGCCGTGCGCTTCATCCTTGGCCGAAATCACCTTCTTGATCATCTCGTCCGCATCAACAAGCTCTTTTCCCTCGAGCTGGCCGCACCTCTTCGGGAGCTTCTGGTCTTCAATGTGGATGCCGGCCGCACCCGCCGCTCTAAGCTCGTCCACGCTCCTGGCCACGTTCAGCGCCTCCCCGAACCCTGTGTCTGCGTCTACGACCAGAGGGAGCGAGACCTGCGAGGCCACCTGGCGAGTGGCCGAGGCGACCTCGGAGAGCGTGGTCATGCCCAGATCGGGGAGCGCCAGCAGGTTCGAGAAGCCGGCACCTGAGAAGTAGAGCGCCTTGAACCCCACCTTCTCCGCGAGCTTCGCGACTGCGGGGCTGTAGACCCCAGGTGCGACAACTATCTCGCCTCCGGCGAGCATCTTCCTCAGGGCGTCAGCCTTTGTGACCAATCCTTTCGACTCGTCGCGGCCAGGCTCGTGTTTTATCTTTGTCCCCGTCAGCGTTAAATCGCGCACTCCGTGTCGCGGCTCGTTGCTCGACTTCGTTTCGGGTGGGGCGCCTCGAGACGTGATTCTTGTCCACGGCGCAGGCGGGAACAGCCTCCTCTGGAAGAGGACGCTCCAAGGACTCTCCGGCAAGGCCAGGGCGATCGCAGTGGACCTACCTGGCCATCCAATAGGGGAAATCACATGCAGGTCTGTGTCCGAATACGCCGAGGCCCTCCACCGATTCATCGCAGACAGCAAGCTCGTGAAACCTGCCGTTTGCGGACACTCCATGGGGGGCGCGATCGTGCTGGCGCTCTCCGTTGCTCATCCGGAAGACATCGGTGGCCTTGTCCTTGTTAGCACCGGGGCCAAGTTGGGGGTTGACCCAACGATTCTGAGGAGCCTCAGAAGCGAGCCGATGGATGCCATCGAGAACATCATCACACCGAGGAGCTTCAACCAGCTCGACATCGGCCTCGCCCGGGAGGCGCGCACTGCCCTTTCGTTCTCAAACCTGCCGGTATTCCTGAACGACTACCTCGCCTGCGAGGGCTTCGACGTCAGAGCAGACCTCGAAAAGATAGACTCGAAGACAGTGATTTTCTGCGGCGACAAGGACAGGATGACCCCTCCCAAATGGTCGCACTACCTCAGGGCGCACATCCCTGACTCGGAGGCCTACTTCGTCAAGGACTCGGGGCACATGCTCCCACTGGAGAAGCCCGAAGCCCTGGCACGACTGATGCAGTCCTTCCTCGTCGGACTCACTCCGTGAACTCCTCCCCACCTCGCGCAATCCTCGTCATCTCTCCCACGAGGGCTATCATCCCCTCCTGGGTTGTGGAGGAGACAGGATACAGGTCGGCGCCGAAGGACAGCCTTCGTATGCTCCTGAACAGCTCGGAGTAGAGCGAGTACTGCTCCCCGTCCTTGGTGGCAGAAAGGGCGTCCTCGAACAACTTGGTGTCCCTGCTCCACTCCGTGATCCTCTTCACCCCGTCCCTGGCTATGTCCCGCTTCGTGAGCACAGTGATTTTCGGGACGCGCAGCCTGAGCCCCACGGATGCCGAGAGCAAGGCTAGCGAAAGGAAGTTGGACGGCGTGTTCGCGAGGAGGGGGTCGACCAGGAACATGAGAAGCTTGGAGTCGGCTTTCAACTCTCTCACGATGAACTCTCCGCTCTCCCTGAACGCGAAAAGCTCGGTCTGCCCCGGCGTGTCGATGATCACATTCTCCGCCTGATAGGAGTCGATTTCCTCCTGTATCTCTCCGAGTTTGGTCGCCGCCAGGTCGGCCGCGAGAATCAGCGCGCCGTTCGGGCCAAGCCCATAATCCTGCATCACCTCCTGCAGCTGAATCCTATCCCTGATGTCCACGTCCGGCTCATAGGGGAGCTCGACGACTCCCGGGTCGAGGTTGACGGCTATGGCATCCTCTCCCCTGTTCACGTACCAGTTCTTCAGGGCGCTCGTGAGGAGGGACTTGCCCGAACCAGCCGTACCTGTGACGAACGATACGTCCATGCCTAGTCCTCCAGCCCTCGGGACGCCTTGATCCTGCCCCCCATGGAAACCACGCCCTTTTGCATCTCGAAGGCAATCGCCCTCCCTTCCTGGTCAGTCTTTGCACTATCCCCTCCCACCACCGCGATGTCGAGCTCGATCCTCGACACCCCCTCCCTGATTCCTCTCGGATGGGACTTGACGTACGCTCCTGGGTGCCTCTTGAGTTCCTCTGCTATGAGAGGGGCGAGGGCTGACTCGAACACGCCTTCTATCTTCATGGTGATGTATCTCCTGTGCAGGACTCCGAGCTTTCCCTTGACCTCCGGCTCCACAGATCTGCGGAAGATACCTCGCATCTCGACCGGGACACCCGGGAGGCAGAAGACGACTGTCCTCCCAACGGTGAGTCTAATCCCTGGCGCCGTCCCCGTCGCATTTGGCAGTGGCTGTGCGCCCGCTGGGAGGGTGGCCATCTTGATTCTCGAGGGCGTCAGTTCCATCTTGCCAAGGCCTCTCTTGGCGTAGTGTTCCCGGATCAAGGTCAACGCCTGCTCGCTCTGGGTGAGCTCGACCCCCAGGGCATCCGCCACGCCTTTCAGGGTCATGTCGTCCGGCGTCGGCCCCAGCCCTCCCATGACCACAAGAAAGTCTGGAGATCGCCTGACTATCGTCCTGAACGCAGTGGCTATCTCGACAAGATCGTCGTCGACCGTCGTGATTTCCTTGAGCATGGTCCCCATACCTGCGAGCCTCTTCCCGACCCAGTGGGCGTTGGTGTTGAGCGTCCGCCCTATCAGGAGCTCCTTCCCCACCGCCAGCATCTCGATCCGCGCCATGGGGACAAGGGTCCCGACGAGGCTTAAAACGGATGTTCAGGGCTTCAGTCGGATGTTAGGTTTAATTACTAATAATTAGAGCCACCTGCCTTGAAGCCTTTGTCAGATAATTCTGTCGATTTTCGAGCATTTTTCCCCCTCCCAACAACCGAGGCAACCCTTGAAGGGTGGCGAGGAGGTCGGACGAGTTGAGAGGGGTGGCACGCATGACGATGGTCATAATCATTGTCGTGGTCATCGCCCTGGGTGGTTTCGCGGCTTACTTCGTCTCCAGCGGGCTGGGCACAGCGACCTCGACCACGCCGACTTCGATAACAACCTGCTGCTCGACCAACCTCCTGAGGATCGGATACTTCGCCAACATAAACCACGGGCAGGCGCTTGTAGGGCTGTTCAACGGCGACTTCCAGAATGCCCTTGGTAATTCGGTCCAGATCAAGACGACCCTGTTCACTGCAGGTCCCACAGAGATGACTGCGCTCCTGGCGGGTCAGCTGGACATGGCCTACGTCGGGCCGAGCCCCGCGGTGAATGCCTTCATCCAGTCCAACGGCACTGGCCTCGTGATAGTCTCTGGAGCCTCCAACGCAGGGGCTCTCTTCGTCGTCACTAACTCCTCGGGGATTGCTACGGCCTCTGCAGGAGGCGTAACGGCACAGCTCATGGGCAAGACCTTCCTCGGCCCACAGCTTGGCAATACACAGGACGTCGCCCTGCGCCACTACCTCCTGGAGAACCACCTGATCCCCGGCGTCAATGTCACAGTTCAGGACACATCCAACGCGAACATAGTGACCGAGCTTGTGGGGAACAAGGCAGACGGGGCCTGGGTCCCGCAGCCCTATGCGTCGCTCATCCTCTCTGAGGCGAAGGCCCACGTCTTCCTGGACGAACGTAGTCTGTGGCCGGGCGGCAACTTCTCAACTGCCGAGCTGGTTGTCGCAACTCCCTTCCTGACCGCTCATCCGGACGTGGTGGAAAGGGTAGTCCTGGCGAATGTTGAGGAGACAGTCTGGATCAATTCGCATCTCTCCCAGGCTGCAGTCCTGATGAACGATACAATAGCCAAGGAGACAGGGCTCGGCATATCGCCCGGCGTGCTAACGAGCTCTCTGTCAACCCTCTCCTTCACATATGACCCGCTCGTCGCATCGGTGCAGCAGCAGGCTCAGAACGCCTACCAGCTTGGTTTCCTTGGGAAGACTCCTCCGAACCTGACCGGCCTCTTTGACCTCACCATCCTGAACCAGGTGCTCTCGCAGCAGGGCCTCCCGGAGATCTCTTCGTGAGGCGAATGAGCATCACCGACTCGCTGGAGGCTATGAAGGGTTTCGCCGAGGCTCGCCGCGGCGCCGAGGACACCCCCCCTTCCAGGATACTATTAGTGGAGAATCTGAGGAAGCGATTCGCCCACAGGATCGGCCGCCAGAATGAAGACTTGGTCGTCCTCGACGGCGTGAGCTTTGGCATGACAGAAGGAGAATTTGTGACAATCGTAGGACCTTCCGGATGTGGAAAGACAACCCTGCTCAACATCATAGCTGGGATGGAGCCCACCGATTGGGGAACTGTCACCCTGAACGGGAAGACCGTCTCTTCGCCGGGAGCGGACGCGGTGATGATATTCCAGGAGGATGCCTTGTTCCCTTGGCTGACTGTCGCGGAGAACGTCTCCTTCGGCCTGAGGAACAGGGGCATAGGGAGGGCCGAAAGGGAGAGGATAGCGTCCGAATACGTGCAAATGGTACAGCTCGGCCGGTTCGAGGCGTCGTACATGCACCAGCTTTCGGGGGGCATGAAGCAGCGTGTGGCCATTGCGCGGGGGCTAGCAATGAACCCCCGGATACTCCTGATGGACGAGCCCTTCGGCGCCCTCGACTACAGAACCAGAGAGATACTGCAGGGGCAGATCACGTCAATACACGAGAAGACCCGGAAGACGATACTCTTTGTCACTCACGACGTGAGGGAGGCGGTCTCCTTGGGGGACCGGGTCCTCCTCCTCTCTGGGAGGCCCTCGCACATCAAGCGCGAGTACATCGTCGACGTTCCCCGGCCCAGGTCCTCCGAAGACCCTCAGATTCAGCGCATCATCAAGAGCATAGTAGAAGATCTGAAGGGAGAGGTCAGCCTTGGGGACGACGCTGGTGAGCCACTTGCAAACGGAGACTAGCAAGGGGAGTTCTCCCAGGGGGCGCCTGGAAGGTACCCTCGACGTGCTGGTTGGGCTGTTGATCTTCGGCATCGCGTGGCAGCTTGTTTTCTGGGCCAAGGTGTACCCGCCGTACCTCCTCCCTTCTCCGGCCGCCGTCTTCGACAGGTTCGTTGCCATGGCACAGAGCGGTCAGCTCGGGCTGGGGGTCGAGGTGACCCTGGGGAGGCTCCTCGCGGGCTTCTCGATAGCAGTCTGTCTCGGACTAGGCGTCGGTTTAGCGATGGTCAACTTCGCGCGATTCGGTCGCGTCATGAACTCCTTCAGCTTGGGACTCCAGTCATTCCCGAGCATTGCCTGGGTCCCCTTCGCCATCCTCCTCGTGGGGCTCAACGACCTGGGCATCATCTTCGTTATGGTCATCAGTTCAGTGTTTTCGATGATGGCTTCGACCTATGGGGCCGTGCGCAACATCCCTCCCATCTACGTCAAGGCGGCGCGGAACATGGGGACCAAGGGGGTTGGGCTTTTCACAAGCGTTATGCTTCCAGCTTCGCTCCCGTCACTGGTGACCGGCCTTCGCCAAGCCTGGTCCTTCGCCTGGCATGCGCTCATAGGTGCGGAAATCCTGATGGCTACCGTAGGGCTTGGCGCCCTTCTCGAGTTTGGTGCGGAGTTCGTTAGGATGGACCAGATCATAGCCTCCATGATTACCATTTTCGTCATCGGGCTCGCAGCCGATAGGCTGGTGTTCTCGGTCGTTGAGGAGCGGATAAGGTCTAACAGAGGACTTGCGCCGCAGATGCGGTAAGAGCCCGGCAAAGCATCCAAACTGAAGGACCACCCTTTAAACCGAGACCAGTTTCCATGGAGTTATTGGCCACCTCAAGGAGGTACCCGCCTCACCCGCTCGTCGGGGCAGGAGCTGTGGTTCATCGCCAGGGGAAGGTCCTGCTTGTCAGACGGAACTTCCCGCCGAACGAGGGGATGTGGTCCATTCCAGGGGGGCGAGTTGAGCTCGGGGAGGGAGTAGAAGAGGCAGCCGTCCGCGAGATAAGGGAGGAAACGGGGTTGACGGTGGAGGTGGAGAGACTGCTGGACGTGCAGACGCTTCTTCAGAGAGACGCAGAAGGAGCCATCGAATACCATTACATTCTCGTGGACTATCTCGCGAGAGTATTGGGCGGAAGAGTCAGATTGAACTTGGAATCGTCTGACTACGGCTGGTTCACATCTAAGGAGACCAGGCGCCTAAGAACTACGAGCGGTACCGCAGTTGTGCTTCGGGATTACTTCCGACAGCGTCCACGCTAGGCGCCCATCTGGGGTGCGCACCGCCTCCTGTCTTCGCTTACTTCTCTTTGTTACCGCTCAGCCACCATTCGAGGTAGTCGGCCTGCTGCCTCGACCGCCTTCGCCTTTCGTCCTCCTCCGGCGTCTTGGCCTTGAACCTCGCGTCTGAAAGCTGGTCTCTTGTGAGGAATGCTCCGCAGTTCTTGCACCCGTATCTCTTCGTCGGCGCGTCGTACAGCATTATTCCGACATGGCATTCGGGGCAGACTTGATCCAACGGTTTCGCTCCCCTTCCCTCTCGTCGTGTCCTTAACGGTTTCCCTAGAGGGGTGCATCGGCCCGTCGAGCCTGCAACTCGTTATATAGCGAAGAGGGCGGAGCCAGTTCGATAGAGACGTGGCTGAAAGGCTGGTTCTAGCCGGGCCCGCATCTCCTGACCTCGGGCGGTCTCTGGCGGAGAAGCTCGGGCTTCCGCTCCTGGGCGCAGAGTTCAAGGTCTTCATGGACGGCGAATCCAAGTTCACCTGCGACCAGAAGGTCTCCGGGAAGACGGTGTTCGTTGTCCAGTCGACCTACGACCCGGTCGACCAGCATCTTTTCCAACTACTCCTGGCGTCACACAAGCTCAGCCAGGACGGGGCCAGAGTGGTCGCTGTCGTCCCCTACCTCTCCTACGCCCGCCAGGACAAGGAGTTCCTCCCCGGGGAGGCGGTCACCCTCGCCTTCGTGGCCCACCTCATGCGGTCTTCGGGGATAGCAAGACTCGTCACAGTCGACATCCATTCGCCCCAGGGCCTGTCCCTGTTCTCGTTTCCGATTTACAGCGTGTCGGCGGTGCCAGCGATGGTCGAGTATGTCCGGAACAACCTAACCTTGCACGACCCGATCGTCATCTCCCCTGACTTTGGAGCGTCCAAAAGAACAGAAGCGTTCGCCCAGCTCTACGGGGTGAAGTCGCTGCAGCTAACCAAGTCAAGAGACCGCTCAACGGGCGAGGTGAAGATCAAGGACGAAGCGTTGGACGTCAAGGGGAGGGACGTGCTCTTCCTGGACGAGGTCATCACGACAGGAGGAACGATAAGGGCGGCCACGGAGATGGTGTTGAAGCAGGGGGCGAGGAGTGCTTCCGCCATGTGCACCCACGGCGTCTTCGCCGGGGACACCCTGGAGAAACTCGAGAAGGCGGGGACCAAGACTATTGTGTGCACCAACACGATTCCGGGCAAGTTCAGCAAGGTGGACGTTGCAGAGGCGCTCGCCTCTCACCTAAGGACGCTTGAAGAATAGATCAGCAGTCCTGCTGTCTGGGGAAGGGAACACGATCCCTGCGGCCGAAGCCAAGGCGCTCTTCCTCACTTACGACCCGGCATCAGAATTCGAGCAGCTTGGGTCGAGGGTCCTCCTCGCGACTTCTTCTGCTGACCCCTTCAAAATCGGTGGGCGAATCGCCTTCGCCAGGCGCGTGGGATGTGTTCTGGAGAATCAGTCTGACGGAGAGGCACTCCTCAAAGGCAGGCGCATTCGCTTCCGAGCCTACAGCTGTGACCTGAGGGAGGTCCGGGCAGACCCGGAGGAGTACCTCAAAGGCATTGAAGCAACCGTCGACCTCGAATCCCCTGAATACGAGCTCGCGTTGATCCGCTGCAGTCAGGACCTGCTCGCAGTCTCCTCGCCCGGGACGATGCGGCAGCGGTGGTCGACCCGACGCCCCCGCAGCCGGCCTTTCTTCCACCCTTCTGCTATCTTCCCGAAGCTCTCTCGGGCGCTCGTCAACCTGAGCAGATGCAAGGAAGGGGAGTCCTTCCTCGACCCCTTCGCCGGCACCGGGAGCCTTCCCATCGAGGCGTATCTGGTCGGCGCAAGGGTAGCGGCCGTTGACCTTTCGGAGGAAATGACCAGGGGGGCGCTCCGTAACATGACGCACTTCGGCCAGAGCTGGGCGGGGGTCGTCCGCGCGGACTCCACCCGCCTCCCCTTCGCTCGCGCCGACGCCGTGGCCACAGATATCCCATATGGGAGGGCTTCAAGCACCCGCGGACGCACTACTTCTGAGATCCTGGAGCTCCTCCTGGCGTCGCTCGCCGAGATCATGGGCCCCTCATCCCACGCAGTCATCATGCACCCCCAGCCAGTGGGTGTCGAACCGAACGCAGACTTCGCGCTCGTCGAGGAGCACCACCTTCACGTTCATAAGCTCCTGACGAGGACAATCTCCGTCCTACGGAGGAGATAGACACGGCAAAGCTCACGGTCACATTCCTCGGCACCAGCGCTGCAGTCCCTACGAAAGAGAGGGGACTGCCGGGAATCGCCCTAAAGCGGGAAGGGGAGGTCGTGATAATGGATTGCGGAGAGGGGGTCCAGCGCCAAGTCATCGAGGCGTCGGTAGGGCTGGGAAGCGACATGACGATCCTGATCACCCACCTCCATGGGGACCACGTGGCGGGGCTCCTGGGCCTCCTCCAGACCATGAGCCTCGCCCAAAGGCGGAAGCCCCTGAACGTCGTCGGACCAGCAAAGCTCCTCAAGTGGCTCCAGGTGACATCCGAGCTGCTTCACATCGGGCTCACCTTTCCGATTCGATTCACCGAAGCGAGGCCAGGCACCCTTCTCCGTACCGGGGGTTTCAGGTTCAGGGCTGCCAGGGCCGTTCACTCTGTGGAGGCCTTCGCATACGTGGTAGAGGAACCCAGTCGCCCCGGAGTCTTCTATCCGGAAAAGGCGAGGGAGTTCAGCATTCCCGAGGGGAAGCTTTGGTCGAGGCTCCAAAAAGGGCGCCCGGTGGTCGTGGAGGGGAGAAAGATCGAGTCATCACAGGTCACCGGTCCACCGAGGCCCGGCCGAAAGATAGGGTACTCGGGAGACACGCGCCCATCCGCGGGGCTGGCCCGGTTCTTCTCGGGGTGCGACCTGCTAATCTTCGACTCAACATTCAGCTGAAAAGACGAGGAACGGGCGAAGGAGCGGAAGCACAGCACTAGCGTGGAAGCGGCCACGCTGGCGAAGAAGGCAGGCGTCAAGCGGCTTGCCTTGACCCATTTCAGCGCAAGATACACGAGCACGGCGAGCCTTGTGAAAGAAGCGCGGAGGGTATTCCCAAACACTGTGGCTGGCGCAGACGGGATGACGCTCTCGGTCGACTATCCTTCATAGGCGGTCAGCCAGTCGACCACCGCCTGCAGCTTGTCTGACTCGATGGTCAGATAGATCGGGCCAAGGGGTGACTCTGCGGCGCTCCCGCATATCGCGATGACGCCTGCTGCTGCCGCCTGCCTGTTTAGCATCAGCGAAGCCGAGCGTCCCGAGGCGCTCAGGAGGAGCTGCCTTCTCGCCGCCGTGCGGACGTGTCTGTCCCGCAGGGAGTCCCTGATTCGCACTAGGCTCTTCCCATCATCTGTGACGAGTTTCAGCGAGGAGTGCCCCCTGGAGGGGTCTCCTTCAGTGCCGCCCAGAACATTCTTCATTGCCGCTCCGACCTTGGCCAGATCCTCCGACGGGGAAACGGCGGCTTCCAGTATCAGCTTGGCCCGGAAGTCAGGAAGGCTCATTCCTTTCCCACTGTTCGACAACCCGCCTTATCCCGGCCTCGAGCCTTTCGGGCGAGTCGTGTTCGTTCGAGACTGTCTCGTCAGCCAGAGCTATCGCCTCTGCTATGCCAACACCAAGTTCCCTCAGGTCTCGTTCTTGGAACATCTCCTTCGTCATGGGGTCATCCCTTCTCCCCCTATCCTTCAGCAGCTCGTATCGCCTCGAAGGTGAAGCGTCCACCGCCACGAGCAGCACGGCGGCCTTTTTCCGGAAGGCTTCCACCTCGGCGAGTGACCTGATGCCGTCCACTACCGCCCTCTCGACGCCCATCTTCGAGATCGCCTCCAGGCAGAGGTCTGCGACAGCTGACTCCCCTCTCTCCTTCCTTAGGAGTCGCATCACCTCCCCGGTGCCCTTGGCGTCGAGCTCGAGTCCCCTCCGCTTGGTTTCCTCCCTTATCACATCTCCCATCACCACCCGGGTCCACCCTAGCTTCGCGAGGGCCTGGGCAGCTGTAGACTTCCCTGCGCCCGGCATCCCGGTTATCGCCACTATCCGGAGCAATGCCTTCGCCCCGTCCCGCCTGGTAGCGAATTTAAAGGAACCAGTCCATCCCAACTGCCGATGCGCGCCTTCGTAGCGCTCGAGGTTCCTGGAGTGGTCCTTGACTCCATGGTCAGGTTCCAGGGTGAGATCTCAGGCCTCGGAGCTGATGTCAAGCTTGTGGAGAGAGAGAACCTTCACTTCACAGTCAAGTTCCTCGGCGAGATCAACGAAGCCCAGGCCTCCCAGGCTTGCTCGAGGCTGAGCAAGCTCCCTCTGAAGCGGATGACGGTGGAGGTGAGAGGCGCAGGCGCCTTCCCGTCGGTACCAAGGGCCAGGGTTGTGTGGGCGGGGGTCGCCGGAGAGAACGTCCGGCCGGTCTCTTCCTTCGCATCCGACGTCATCTCAGCGCTCGATGGCATTGGTGAAAGGGACGACAGACCCTTCCAAGCCCATATCACGCTGGGGAGGGTCCGTTCTCCTCGCGGGCTCCGCGAGCTGGGAGATCTGCTGGTTAGGAACTCCGATAGGGTATTCGGAACGGCCGAGCTCACCGAGCTGAAACTGAAGTCAAGCGTGCTTACTCCAAAGGGTCCAGTATACAGCGATGTGGGGGTATTCCCTCTTCAATGACCACGCTCTCGAAGGTGATTGCCGGGGGAGAACGGATGGCAACCCCGACTCATGAGGACGACATGGTAATCGGCTCGAAGGCCAGGAGCATACTTGCCAAGACCAAGAAGGCTGCCGGAAGGTTCCCTGAGACAAGAGGGGTGCTGCTGGGAGGCTCCTTCGCCAAGGGTACCTGGCTGCGGGGGCATGTCGACCTGGACTTCTTCGTGAAGATTGACCCGTCGACACCAGACGCAGACTTTGAGCGCATAGGCCTAGGTGTCGGCGCACTTGCTACCCGGGGATATCCCAGGGGGAAGAAGTTCGCCCAGCACCCTTACACTGAAGCTACGGTGAACGGGGTGAGGGTCAACATAGTCCCATGCTTTGACGTACCCGTGGGCGGGTGGAAAAGCGCAGCCGACAGGTCCCCATACCACGTCAAACTCGTCGAAAGACTCCCAGCCGGGGCGAAGACCCAGGTCCGTCTCCTGAAGCTGTTCATGAACGGCGTGGGGGTATACGGGGCGGAAATCCAGAAGCAGGGGTTCAGCGGCTACGTCGCCGAAGTGCTCGTAATGAAGCATGGCGACTTCCTGTCGGTGGTCCGATGGTTCGCGGACAGCCAGCTGGGCGCGGGAAGGCCGTTCACCCTACCTGACCCGGTAGACGAGAAGAGAGACCTCGGAATCGCAGTATCGGGGGAGTCCTTCGGGCGAATGGTTCTGGCCTCCAGAGAGTTTCTAAAGCGTCCCAGCTTGGCCTTCTTCCGCGGAATGACAGGGAGAGCGCGCGCTGCCATGAACAGTGAGGTCGTCGGCGTGGTATTCAGCCACAGAAAGCTGAGCGAAGACACGCTCTGGGGCGAGCTGCGGAGGACCACCAGGCATCTGGTAAGACACCTCCAGGTGCTCGGGTTCGTCACGGCCCGATCGATGGCTGCGTCCAACAACCTCGACAGAAGCGCGATCCTGATCATCCCGGAATACGTCGAGCTCCCCGAATACGAACAGCGGCTGGGGCCTGCCGTCGACAGAAGGAAAGATGTGAGCGCTTTCTTGTCCGCCAACGCGAGGGCCTCTCGGCTCGTCTGGGTGGACGACGACGCCAGGGTGAGATTGCTGCGGCCAAGGAAGTACACCGTTCTTGCAGACGCGCTGGCCCATGTCGTCAGGGGAACGGCGGGGCCCGTAGGGGCATCAAAGGAACTCGAGGAGGGGATGAGGCGAAGCGCAAGGATTCTCCAGGGCGCGCCCCTCAGAACCGAAGCAAAGCGGGCCGAGTGGTTGAGGAATGGAATCAGGGAAATCACCTCCGATGCTATCGGAACGCGCTAGCCTCAGGGACCTGATCAGGACCCCCTACCTTCAGGTACTCACGTACCCGCGCATCTCAGTCAGGTCCGGCCGGGCCAGGGTGAAACAGCTGCACAACCTGGGGGTGACAGAGCTTGTTTTCGAAGGGCACACGAGGTTAGGGCGTCTCGGAATCCTCGGGCTGGGGACCGTCGGAGTCGTCGTGAGAGCCGTGGTCGACGGCCGCCTCTGCGCCGTCAAGATACGTCGAACAGACGCGAACCGGCCTGACATGGAAGAGGAGACGAGGATTACCGAGCTGGCAAACAGAGTAGGGATCGGGCCAGAGGTTTACGCTCACACGAAGGACATCATACTGATGAAACTCCTGGAGTCGGTGGAGCTCAGCGACTGGCTCAGGGGTCTCAAGGGACGGGGAACACGCACCGAGGTCAGGATTGCTGTCCACTCTCTGCTGAACCAGTGCAGGAAGCTGGACATAATGGGCATCGACCATGGCCAGCTCAGCAACCTCAGGAAGCACGCGGTGATCGCCGAAGGCACGCCCTGGATAATCGACTTCGAATCGGCGAGCACTGGACGAAAGCCACGGAACGTTACCACGGCGGCGCAGTATCTCTTTGTGGGGGGTGCCATTTCACCAGCGCTGAGGAGGGCACTTGGGATTAGGGAAACGGCCGTCCTCAAGCAGCTTCTGGCCCAGTACAAGGGCGACCTCTCGGACTACAGCTACTCCAAGGTACTGGAGCATCTCAGGCTGCAGGGCGCCTAACCTTTAAACTGACTTCGAATCGTGCCCGTCTTGTGGGGCCGTAGTGCAGTTTGGTCTAGCATACCAGAGTGAAAGACCTTCACGGTGAGCCTGGGGCGCTGGCGCTCCCGGGTTCAAATCCCGGCGGCCCCACGTCGATGTAAGGTAGGGATGTCATCTTGTTGACGAAATAAGCCAATGTCGACCGATATCTGCGGTCGCTGGAATTGAACCAGGTTACGAGCATGATCTGCGCGAACGCGGACCGCTGCGTGCGAGAATTTGGCGGATTTAGGGTTGGTCGAATTACAGGCTGTTGTGCCATTTCCGGCCCGTCGAGACCCGGACTGCGATCACTATGACTATCACAGCCAAAGTGAGTCCAACGATCAGGACGACCGGCAATTCGCTTTGCATCGAGATTCTCTGCCGTCCAATTCATTAAGCCTCCCGCTTAACGGGAAGGACAACCCGCCCCATCAACCTTCAGCCCAACAGAACCTGCCGCATTTATAGAAGACTGAGAGACCAGGCCGGAGCCGCAGTGCCTTCACGAATTTCAGCCTATACCGCCGTGGACGTCGCACTGTCGATGATCACTTCGAAGATTCTGCCAAACTCCGAAGTCGAGATGGTGTCGGTCGAGGATTCCTTGGGCCGAACAACTGCCCGCAAAGTCCTGGCCCCCTTCGACGTTCCCAAGCTGCCGAGCTCTCACATGGACGGCTTCGCTGTCATCAGCAAGGATGTGGAAAACGCAACTGCCTCTCACCCACGGACTTTGAAGGTTGTCGGAGCGGCAACCCCGGGTGCTCGCGAGAAGAGGGTCATCGGGAAGGGGGAGGCAATGCAGGTCGCCACCGGTGCCATGCTCCCGCCCGGCGCTGACACAGTCGTCCCCAAAGAAAACGTGGAGGTCATCGGAGACAAGGTGGTCCTAACCCTTGCCCCTGAAAAGGGAAGTTACGTGTACAAAGCTGGAGAAGACTTCCACAAGGGGGATCTAGCTCTCGGCAAGGGGCGAAGGATCAGGGCTCAGGACATCGGCCTGATGATTGGCCTCGGGCTGACCAAGCTCGAAGTCTGGGCTCGCCCTAGGATTACTGTCATCGCGACAGGCAGTGAGCTGACCCGTTCATCGACGCCAGAGGCTGGCAAGATCAGAGATAGCCACTCACCTGTTTTCCTTTCTCTCCTCAGGTCCATGGGGTGCATTCCTGTCGACGGCGGGGTAGTCGGTGACGATCCGAAAGCACTGGCAGAGGCTCTGCAAAAGGCCCTGGCTGGAACCGACTTCGTGATTACCCTTGGCGGAACATCTGCAGGGGGCAAGGACTTGATCGTAGACGTGGTGGCGGGGCTGAGCCCCGCTGCACTCGTCCACGGAATCAAGCTTGACAGAGGCAGGGTAACGGGTATCGCATGCGTCAAAGGGAAGCCTGTGCTCATGCTGCCGGGTCCCATCCAGGCGGCGATGAACGCCTTCCTCGTGTTAGGGGTCCCTCTCGCCAAAGTGCTTTCAGGGAGGGAGGAGCATGACACCAGCTTCGCCTGCCGGCTCGGGAAAGACTGGGAGGGGAGGAGAAGGTTCTCAGACTTCAGGAAGGTTGTCTACGTCAAGCTGCGGTCAGGAGCCGAGACCATCGCAGACCCCTTGCTCGGGGAGACTGAATCCATCAGGATTCTCACCGACGCTGACGCTTATTTCATCGTACCCGAATCAGTGACAAGAATCCGCGCTGGGACCGTTGTGAATGTCAGCCTTGTCCCCGGTTTTTCCGTCCCCCAGTAGCTCGACCCGTTG